>FSWI01000335.1_pt1 | contig 33857 bp, 17 predicted proteins | sample 1637911 | NCBI WGS metagenome assembly FSWI01 (sample SAMEA3914789, study PRJEB12502) | metagenome | biome: forest; material: soil | place: Canada | collected 2011-07-03 | depth 0.3 m
AGGAAGGGGGGAGGAAGGGGGACCGGGAGGGTCGGCGCGGGTGCTCGCGGTGGGCCAGTGCGGCTGCTCGCGGTGGGCCAGTGCGGCTGCTCGCGGTGGGCTAGTGCGGCTGCTCGCCGCGGGGGTGCGGGTTCGCCGCGGGGGTCGCGGGGTGCGGATTGGCTGCCGGCGTGGTGGGGTGTGCGCCGCCCGCGGGCGGAGTGACACCCGCAGCCGGGGCGCCGCAGTTGGGGGGCGGCGGGTGCGCGGCGTTGTACTCCTGGATGGCGCGGTCGGTGAGGTCCAGGTGGGTCGGGGCCCAGACCACCGCGCCCTGATCGAGGATCGCGGTGTAGCCCTCGGCCGTGCCGATCTGCCGGACGATGGTCTGGAGGTTCACCAGGATGGACTTGGTGAGCTCGGCTTCCTTCTGGGCCAGTTCGTTCTGGTATTCCAGGTAGGTCTGCTGGAGGTCGACGAAGGCCTTCTGGTACTCGTCCATCCGCTTCTGGAGGGCCTCGCGGGAGACCACGTTCTTCTGCTTCTCGATGTCTTCCTTGAGGTGCTTCAGGGACTCCTGGCGGGTGTTCAGGGCGTCCTGGCGCGATTCGAACCGGGCCTTGAGCTGGTTCTTGGCGCACCGGCCCTCGCCGGTCTCGAGCAGGGCGCGCTGCATGTCCACCACCGCGACGCGCACCTGGGCGTAGAGCCTGGGCGCGGCGAGGGCAAGCATCAGCGCGACCACGACCGACACGAAACGGCTGCGCCCGCGTTCGGTCGCGAGCGCAGACTGGGCGAGACTCAGCAAGGGAGACCTCCGGGCGGGCGAACCTGACACACGCGCTCGGGAGAAATCAAGCGCCGAGGCAGCGTCCGAGGGACGAACCCAGGGACGAGAAGGCGAAACAGGTAAAGGGGGCGCGGGAGGTCAGAACCGCAGGCCGTTCTCGATCCTGAACCGCAGCCATTTGTACCCGAGGAGGGCGCCTGCGCCGAGGCCGACGGCGGCCGTGACCGGCGCGCCCGCGACGGCAGCCGCGACGCCGCCGACGACGACCACCGCGGCGACCGCGCCCCGTTTACGGGCCTCATTCACCTTTGCACTCTGGGACGGGCTCGCCATGTCAACGCCTCCATCGCGCCGTTTGCCGACGGGCGTAATCTCCGCGGGCGCGCGAGGTACTGTCTAGCACATCGCAAGGGGGGCTTCACCGAGGGGTCACGGGCGTTGTCACCGGGGGTGTCCCTGGGGGAGTCCCTGGGGTTGTCCCTGGGGGAGTCTTTGGGGATGACGGCGCGCGGGCGGGCAGGCCGATGCCCTCGTAGGTGAATCCCAGGGTGTGGGGTTCCAGCGCGGCCCAGACGTTCCGACCGTCGACCAGGACCTTGCGCTTCATCTGTGACCCGATGAGGTCGAAGTCGGGCGAGCGGTACTCCTGCCATTCGGTGACAAGGCACAGGGCGTCGGCCCCCACGGTGGCGTCATACTGGTGGTCGACGAAGATCACCCGACTGGCGAGCGGCCCCAGCGCGGCCCTGGCCGTGGCCCTGGCCGCCGGGTCGTGGGCGCGGACCTCGGCGCCCGCGGACAACAACTGTTCGATCAGGCGCAGGGCGGGGGCCTCGCGGACGTCGTCGGTGCGTGGCTTGAACGCCAGGCCCCAGACGGCGACCCGGGCGCCGGAGAGATCCCCGAGGTGCTTCTGGAGCTTGGTGAACACCAGGTCCTTCTGCCGGTCGTTGACCTCCTCGGTGGCGCGGACGATGGACATCTCGACGCCGTGCTCCCGCGCGAGGAACATCAGTGCGTTCACATCCTTCGGGAAGCAGCTACCGCCGTAGCCCGCGCCGGGGAAGAGAAACCTGGACCCGATGCGGGCGTCGCTGCCGACGCCCCGGCGCACGGACGACACGTCCGCGCCGACGGCCTCGCACAGCCTGGCCACTTCGTTCATGAAAGAGATCCGCGTGGCGAGCATGGAGTTGGCGACGTACTTGGCCAGCTCTGCCGACCGGGGATCGACGAAGAGGATCCGGTCGTGGGTAAGCTGCAACGGGGCGTACAGCTTTCGCATCGCCGCGCGGCCCTGCTCGTCCCGCGCGCCGATGAGCACCCGATCGGGCTTGAGGAAGTCGTTGATCGCATCGCCTTCCTTCAAGAACTCGGGGTTCGAGACCACCGAGACGCGGACCCTGGCGGTGCGGTCGAGGAGGGCCTGGACCTTGTCGTTGGTCCCCACGGGCACGGTGCTCTTGAGCACCACGATGGCGTCGCGCACGAGGTTCTGCGCAAGGGACTCTGCGACGGCCATCACGTGGGTCAGGTCCGCCCCGCCGTCCGCCCGCGGGGGCGTGCCGACGGCGACGAAGACCATGTCCGTGTCGGCGACCGCCGCGGCGAGGTCCGTCGCAAACGCGAGGCGCTGCTCGGCGACGTTCCTGCGGACCAGCTCTTCAAGCCCGGGTTCGTAGATCGGGATGTGGCCTTCTTGCAACCGGCGGATCTTGCCGCTGTCGTTGTCCACGCAGGTGACGCGGTTGCCGAACTCCGCGAAGCCGGTCCCCGCGACGAGGCCTACATAACCCGTTCCGACGACGACGATGCGCATGGCTCGTGCGGGGCTATCACCGCTCTGGCGGGAGGGCAAGCCAGAGCACCCGGCGGCTCCGTGGCGGCTCCGTGCGCCCGCCGCGATCCGAGCAGCACGGCGACGAGGGTGGCCAGTGCAGCGGCCACCGTGATGGCCAGGGCGACCCACCGGGGCAGGGACCGGGGACGGAGCGTCGGACGGACCACAGGGGCGATGGCGGGGGGCGGCGGCGGAGGCTCGGTCGGCGTGGTCACCCCGCGGAGCGCGGCGGCAAAGGCGTCGGCGAGCTCCCGGCCGGACTGAAACCGCCGTTCGGGCGTTCGGTCGAGGGCCCGGACCACCCAGGAATCCAGCGCGGGGGGCAGCCCTGGCGCGCGGGCGGAGGGCGGCGGGATCGGCCGCGAAAGGATCTCAAGGAGAAGGTCAGGCAGCGGGCGGGCGTCGAAGGGCGCGGCACCCACCAGGAGCTCGTAGGCCATGATACCGAGGGACCAGAGGTCGGACCGGTGGTCCACGTCACGCGACGCGCGCACCTGTTCGGGGGACATATACAAGGGCGTGCCGAGGAGGGCGTTCGACTCCGTGCGAAAGCCGTCGGGGTTGGCCAACCGGTCGGACAGCTTGGCGAAGCCGAAGTCCAGGATCTTCACCCGCACGGCCCCTCCCGGGGAATCCAGCAGGAAGCAGTTGTCGGGCTTCAAGTCCCGATGGACGATCCCGGCGGCGTGGGCGGCGTCCACCGCGTCGGCCACCTGGGAGACCACCTCGGCCACCAGGGGCAGGGCGATGCGCCCCCGGGCGATGCGCAGTTCGAGGGTCTCGCCCTCCAGAAGCTCCATCACGATGAAGGGCCGGCCGTCGGCTGCCATGCCCGCCCCCTCGACCCGCACCACGTGGGGATGGACGATGCCCTGGACCACCCGCGCCTCCCGGATGCAGCGCTGGACGAGGACGGGGTCCCGGGAGAACTCCGGCTTCATCACCTTGACCGCCACGGGATGGCCGTCCGCCCGGTCACGGCCGCGGTACACCACGCTCATCGAGCCCGTGTCCAGCGGGCCGACGATCTCCCAGCGGTCATCGACGACGGTCCCCGGTTCGAACACGTGACGGCGGGAGGGTAGGTGCCCTGGGCCCCTGGGGGCAAGGGACTGATCTTTGCTTCGGTGCCTCCCGACACGGTATGTCCACGGACCGTGCACGCGATGGTACTCTGCGCCGGGCTTGGCACCCGGCTCCGCCCGCTCACCGACGAGCGCCCCAAGCCCCTGGTCCCCGTGAACAACCAGCCGCTGGCGAGCCACGCGCTGGCCGCGCTGGCCGCGGTCGGGGTCCGCCACGTGGTCGCAAACGCTTTTCACCTGGCGCACCAGATCGATCCCGGCCTGCGCCCCTGGACCGAGCGCCACGGGATGGAGCTCACGGTACTTACCGAGTCCAGGCTTCTGGGCACGGGCGGAGGCATCCGTAACGCGCTGCCCTACCTCGCGGGCGACTTCGTGGTGTTCAACGGAGACGTCCTGGCCGCGCCGGACCTCCCTCGGGCGCTGGCCGTCCACCGGTCGACAGGCGCCCGGGTGACCATGGTGCTCAGGGAAGATCCCCGCGCGGGCGCCCTCGGCGCGATCGAGGTGACAGAAGACCATCGGGTCGCACGGATCCTGGACGAAGGCCCCCGTCCCGCGGAGCCCGTCCGCCGCTGTCTCTTCACGGGTGTCTACGTCGTCGCGTCCAGCGTGGCGGACGACCTGCCGGCGGAGGGCTGCGTCGTGCGCCACACCCTCCGGCGGCTGCTGGCCCGTGGCGAGCGGGTCTCCGGCGTGGTGGACACCGGCCCCTGGTACGACCTCGGGACCGTGCGGTCCTACGCCGAAGCGCAGTTTGCGTTGCTCCGCGGCGAGATCCCCCTGGCGGGCTGGACGGCCCCGGCGGGCGCGGTACTGGTCGGCCAGGGGGCAGAGCTCGGACCCGGGGTCGCCGTCGGCAGGGAGGTCTGCGTAGGATCGGGCGCCCGGATCGAGGGCCGTGGCGAGGTCGGACAGGCGATCGTGTGGGACGGCGCCGCCGCTGTGGCCCCTGCGACGAGGGTGATTGTCTCCCGTACGGCGCGCGTCCCCGTGCCCGCGGGCTGAGAAGTAGCGGTGGACACGCGCCCATGGGACGTCGACTGAATCTGTTCACCTACGGCGCGGGTGGTCTACACTGGCGCAGCCACACGGCTGTCGCATGACGCAACCAGCAGCACCTCCAGCGGGCGCGCCCGCCAACGCCGCAGCCGCCACCGGGCGGCCTTCGTTCACCGTCCCCGAGGAGGCCACCGCGCACATGGTCGAGGCCGCCAGGGTCGCCGCGGCGGAGCTCGCCCTGGCGGACACCCGCGAGGCGAAGGCCTTCCTACAGCACGAAGTCTCCGAGGTGGACGAGCGGTTGCGGGGCGACGAGCTCTCGGCGGCGCGGGGATACCTCGCGGCCTTCAACGCGCGGCCGGCGTTCCGCCCGCCGTTGGACGCGCTGATCCGGCTGTACGCCCGACGGCGCAGCGTGCCGAACCTCGCCAAGCTGTACGACGCCCTGGTGAAGGCCGCGCCGACGGACCGGGACCGCGCCGGCGCGCTGACCCTCCGGGCGGAGCTCCTGGAGGACCGCATGGGGGAGCGCGCGGGCGCCCGCGAGGCATTCGAGCGCGCGGTGGCGCTCGATCCCTCGTGCCGGGTTGCCTGGCTCGGTCTCGAACGGATCGCCCTGCGGGACGGTGACACCGCCCTGCTGATCCGTGTGCTCAGCCAGCTTGCGGCGCTGACCCTGGACCCCAACCGCCGCGCGCGGCTGCTGACCGAGCTGGCCACGGAGCACGGCCGGGAGGGCTCTCCCGCGGCGCTCGACGAGGCCGCGCGGTGCCTCCGTGAAGCCACCGCCCTGCCGCAGGGCCGCTGGCGCGCGCTGGTCGAACTGGAGCGCTTCGCCGAGCGCACGGGCCGCCCTGACGACCAGGCCTTCGCGCTGGAGGGCCGCGCGGCCCTCGCTGAGGGCGTCGCGCGGGGAGAGCCCTTCGAGGGCGGCTCCGGGGCCTTCGCGGTCCCTCGGATCGAAGACTCGGACGCTGCGCGTGCGGAGGCCGCCGGGCTGTGGATTCGTGCCGCGCGGGTGCGCCTCGGGGCCCTGGACGACCACGATGGCGCGCGGGCCGCGGTGGACCGCTGCCTCGCGCTGGTCCCCGACGACTCACGGTACCGGTACTTCGCGCTGGTGCTCGCGGACCAGGCCCACGAGATCGAGCGGGCGAGCGAGCAGGCCGCGTGGCTGCTGGACCGCGGGTTCGGCGACCCGTACCTCCGGGCTTCGCTACGGTTCAGGCTCGCGGAGACGGCGGCGATGCGTGGGGATCTCTCCGGCGCGGCCGAGTCCCTCCGCGAGGCCCTGGCGCTGAACCCCGAGAGCGCTGCGGCGCGGGGCGCGCTGGTCGAACAGCTCGTGGCCACGGGCGACGGCCCGGGGGTGGTCCTGGAGCTCGACGCCCTGGCGGCCACGGCGGCGGACGGCGCGACGCGGGCCGCGCTGCGCCGCGCGGCGGCGCTCTACGCCCTGGCGCTGTACCGCAACGCCGCGGTGGCGATCCAGCACCTGCGGCAGGCGTGCGACGACGACCCCGCGGACGCCGTGGCCCGCCGGGCGCTCGTCGCGCTGCTGGCTCGCCGCGCGCCAGGGACCGCGGGGGAAGAGCCCGCCGCGCTGGTGGCCGCGATCGACGGGCTGCTGCCGCACGTCGCCGACGACGACGAACGCACCGCGCTGCTGCTGCAACGATTCCACGCGGAGCGGTACGGCCTGCGGGACCCGCGGGCAGCGGCGATGACGGCCGAGCACCTTGTCGAGGCGAGCGGTGAGGCCCCCTGGGCCCTGGAGTCCGCGGCGCTTTTGTGGGCCGCGGCCGGGGAGATGGCCCACGCCGCACGGTGGGCCCAGGCGCTGGCGGACCTCGGCGGGGAGTCTACGGACGTGCGCGGCTGGCGCGCGGCGGCGGCGCGGTGGACCTGGGCGGCGGGCGACGCGGGACGGGCGCTGGAGCAGGCCGCGGCGGCGCACCGGGAGCATCCCGCGGACGGGTACCTCGCGGCGCTTGCTTTTCGTCTGGCGCTCGCGGCGAGGGACCACGCGCTCGCGCTGGACGTGGCGACCCGGGCGGCCGACGCGGTGGGTGCAGACGCCGGCGCGCGCTGGCTGGTGATCGCCTCGGAGACTCTCTCGGGGATCGGCGCCGCGGAGCCCGCCAGGGCCGCGCTGGACGCCGCCCTCGCGCGCTCGCCCACGTCGCCCGCGGTGCGGGCCGCGGCGCTGGCGCGCACCCGGTGGCGCGGGGACGCGGTCGCGCGGGCGGCCCTGACGGACGCCGCGCTCGACGCCGAGGACGCGGGGCTCGAGGAGGTCGCGCTGGGCCTGGAGCTTGCGCTGGTGCGGGCCTTCGTCGACCACGATTTCGCGGGCGCCGCGGCGGTGGTCGGGCGCGTGGCGGCGCGGGACGACGGCGCCTCGCCCGCGGTCGCCGTGCTCCACGCGATCGCGCGGGGCGCCCAGGAGGGACCCGACGCGCCCGCCACGGTGGACGCGCTCCAGCGGGTGCTCCAGGCGCTGCCGTCGAGCGACCCGCTGCGGGTGGGGATCGAGCTGGAGGTCGCCCGGGCGCTCGGGGCCTCCACCGCGACGAGGGAACAGGCCGCGGCGGCGCGGGAGCTGGTGGACGAGGACCAGCCCCACCTCGCGGCCCCGCGGTTGCTGGCGCTGCTCGACGCGATCGAGCGGGAGGGCCGCGAGGACGTCCCCGCGGCCCTGGGGCGCGTGGCAGACCTCGGTGACCCGGCGACGGCGGACGCCCTCCGCGGCGCCGCGGTGGCGGCCCTGCGGGCGCTGGGGCGGGCGGCGGACGCGCGGACCCTGGCGCTCAAGCATCCGACGCTGCCCGCCAGCGTGGTGGCCCTGTCCGAGAGTCCCGCGGGGCTGGACCGTGCGGGCGAGTACGCCGAGGCCCTTGGGCGGCGCGAGGCGCTGGCCGTGGGCGCCGCCCGCGCGTCCGTGGCTCGGGCGGCGGCGAGCTGGGCCTCCGTGGCGGGCCGTGACGTCGACGCGGTCGCGCGGGCGAGGGCCCTGCTTGCGACCACGCCCGGGGATCTCGTCGCGCTGGACGTGGTGCGGGTGGCGGGGCGACGGCTGGGGGACCTGGCCGCAGTGGCTGCTGCGTGCGAGGCGTTGGCGGCCCGGGTGACCTCGCCCGCCCGCGCGGCGGGGTACTGGGAGGAGGCCGGCGTGGTGGCGGTCGACGCCCTGCGGGACCCGCGGCGGGCGGAGCGGTGTCTCCGGGCGGCGCTCGACGCGGCGCCGTCGCGGGCGCTGGCGTACCGCAAGCTGCGGGAGATCCTGGAGGCCCGTCGGGACACCGCGGCGCTCGAAGCCCTGGTGACCCGCCGGGTGGCGGCGGTGACGGACAACGCCGAGCGGGCAGACCTGCTGTGGGAGCAGGCGCGGCTGCGGCGGGCGCTGGGACGGCGTGAAGAGGCACTGGAGAGCGCGACGATGGTGGTCGCCCTCGCGCCGGACAACGTAGCGGCCCTGGCCCTGGTGGCCGAGGTGCATGCCTCTTCAGGACGGCTGTCGGAGACGGCCGACGCGCTGGCGGCCCTCGCCGCGTGCCGCGAGACGCCGCGGACGCAGCGGCGCGCGGCGCGGCTGGGGGCGCTTGAGCTCTTCGACCTGCGGCTGCGGCGGCCGACGCGGGCGATCGAGCAGTTGGAGGCGCTGCTGTCCGAGGGCGACGCGGACGAGGGGCTTGTCGAGCGCGGCGTGGCCGTGGCCACGCGGGCGGAGCTCTGGGACGCGGCCCTGCGGTTCGTCCGGCGGGCGGTGGACCGGGCGCCCGAGGGCTCGGCGCGCGCGGCGGCGATGCTCCGCGTGGCGCACCTGTACCGCGACCGGCTGCGGGACCCTGCGGCTGCGCGGGAGCACGCCCTCGCGGCCCACGGGGCCTTCCCCGCGGACCTGGAGGTCCTGCGGACCTTGCAGGGCCTCAGCGACCCCGACGACCGCCCGCGGCATGCGCGTCGGACCGTCGAGGCGCTCCGGGACTCCGCGCGCTCGGGCGCGGTCACCCCGGCGCTGGCCCTGGCCGTGGCCGAAGCCGCGCGCTCCGGGGGCGACGGGGTGGTCGAACGCTTCGCCGTGCGCCTGGCGCGGGTCCTGGGCGATCGCGGGGTGGCGGCGCCACAGGCGCTCGGGGTGCCCTCGGGCGCTTCGCTGCGGGACCCGGCGCTGGTGCTGCGGTACCGCAACCCGGCGGACAGCGGTCGCGCGGTCGCGCTGCTTGAGACGGTGCTGCCCGACCTGGCGGCGCTGGCGGGCCTCACGACGGACGCGCTGGGCGTCGGTCGGAGCGACCGGCTCCGCGGGGCCACGCCCCAGCGGGCGACGCTGGCGCCGTTCATGGCGGCCGTGGGCTACGGGGAGTTTGAATTGTACATCGGAGGGCCCGACGCACAGCGGATCGCCGTGGTGCCGGGCGATCCCCCTGCGCTGGTGATCGGCCGCGGGATCGACGTGACGGCCGACGAGGCCGCACGGTTCGAGCTGGTGCGGGTGCTGTTGCTGGCCTCCCGCGGCGTGGCGGCCCTCGCGGCAGAGTCCGTGGATGTCGCCGCGGCGCAGGTGATGGCGGCGCTGGCGTACGCGGATCTTCCCGTGGCCGGCGGCACCGCGCGCTTCGACGCACACCTCCGGCCGGTGGCCAAGGCGGTTTCCCGTCGGGTGCGCCGCGCCGTGGCCGAGAGCGGCCGCGCCGTGGCCGCGGAGCCCGAAGGGTGGACCGAGGTCGCCCGCGCGGCGCGGGGGATGCTCTCGACCGCGCGGCGCGGGGCGATGGCCGTGTCGGGCGCGGTAGGCGCAGCGTTCCGAGACATGGCTCGCACGGAGGGCCTGGGCGAGTCATCGCCATTGACGCTTGTGGCCTCGGCGCCCTCGGCCCGGGACCTCGCGCTGTTCACGCTCAGCGACGCGCTGGCGCAGATCGCCCGGGAGACCGGCGTCGACCGACGCTAGGGGCGACGCCAGGGGCGACGCTAGCGGTGCCCTGCGGAACGCTGGCGGCCCGTCCGTGCCCTGGCATAGACTCCGCACACCACGCGCCCGCGCCCTGCCGCGGATGGAGCGTTCGTGACCGACCCGACGAAGCCCGACGCCACGGAACCCCACGACGATCTGCCGGGCGAGGTGGCAAGCCCCGCGGGTGGCCACGGCGCGGAGCCCGACCTGCCGGGGGCCTCCGTGCCGCCGCTCCTACCGCGCGGTCCACGCGTGCCCCTGCCGCGCGCGACGCGACCCGCCGCGCCCGTCCATCGCCCGTCGTCTGCGTCGCTGGTGCCGGTGCCCCCGTTGCCCCCGCCGGCCGTCGGGCCGCCGCCGCTCCCGATCCCGGAGGCCGTGGCGACGGAAGCCCTGGTGGTCGACGAGGTCCTGGTCGACCTGTCGCCTGTCGGTGTGGCCGTGACCGTGGCCATGGCGGAGGAGGTTGTGGAAGAGGTTGCCGTGGCTGTGGACAGGGAGGCCGTGGAGGGCGCGGTGGTCGAGCCGCTTGTCACGGACACCTCGCTGCCCGCGGTCGAGGCTTTCCACACGGTCGACGAGGCGCTGGCGCACCCGGCGGTTGCGTCGGGGACGGCGGACGCCGGGCCTCCGTCCGTCGCGCCGTCCCTGGACGGTCTCGACGACCTCGGAGACGCGCTCGAACTGGAACCCGAGGAAGCGCTCGACGTCGGTCCCGCGGCCTACGACACGGGGGCGCCGGCCCTGGGGGCGGTCGGCGCGGGAACAGACCCTGCCGCGCCGTTGGAGCCCTCGCGCTTCGCGGACATCGTGCTGGGCGACGAGGAGCTCGACGCGATCTTCCAGGACCTGGACGCCGGCGCGGGCCAGACCCAGCCCTCGATCGCGCCTGGATCGCCGGAGGCGTCCGCGGAGCCCGTGGCGAACGGCGGGGCGGAGATCACCCTGGAGCCCTCGGGCGCCCGGGGCCCGGCCCTGGAGATTCACCCCTCGACGGCACCGTCCATGGCGCCGGTCTCACCAGCACCGGCCGCGCGGGTGGACTCGTCGAGCGACGCCGACGCCGACGCCGAACTGGTGATCGAAGGCGACGAGGAGGAGATCGTCCTGGAGGTCGACGCCCCGCCGGCGCCCGACCGCGGGGCCATCCTTGCGGCCACGGTGACCAGCCGAAAGCGGGGCGACGAGGGCGGCGACCGGATGTTCGCCGCGGACGCCCGCGCCGAGGCCGAGGCCCGCGCCGCGCTGCTGGTGGACGAGGCGGGGCACGCGACGGCGGCCTCCGAGGGCGCTGCGCTCCTGGCCCTCGCGGCGGACCTCGTGGACGGAGCGCTCGGGGACCGTGCCCGGGCGCGCACCCTGGCCGAGTCTGCCCGCGCGCAGGACCCGGAGTGCCTGATGGCGACCCGGGTGCTGCGCCGGATCGCGCTGGCGGAGGGGGACTTCACGGCCGCCCTGGCGCTGTGCAGCGGTGAGGCCGATGGGGCGCTCGGAGACGGCGAGCGCGAGGCGCTGGGGATGCTGGCCGGCGAGCTTGCGGCCCCGCGCGAGCCCGCGGCGGCGGACACCTGGTGGACGGGCGTGGCGCACGGGTCGGGGGTCACGGGTGCGCTTGCACAGTTGTTCGCCGGAGCGGCGCGGCACGATCCCGGGCGCGTCGGCGAGGCGCTCGCGGCCCTGGCCGAGCGGACGAGCGGGCTGCTGGCGGCGGCCACCGACGTGACCCGCGCCCGTCTGGCCGAAGGCGCCGCGGAGAACGACACGGCCCTGTCGGCCGTGCGCGACGCGGTGCAGCGGGACCCGACGGACGCCGGGGGCTGGCTCGCGATGCTGCGCATCGGGCTGTCCCGCGCGGCCGCGTCGGTGTTCCGCGAGGCCCTGGCCGGGCTCGCGGCGGCCGGCGCCGGGGGGAGCGTGGCCGTGGCCGCGGAGGCCCTCGGACGCGCGCTCGACGGCGTGCTGGGCGATCCCGTGGGGCCGGGCGCGGTCGAAGACGCCGGCGTTGCGGGCTGGCTGGTGGCCCACGCACAGCGGGACGCGGGCGGGGACTCCGACGCGCAGGTGACCTTCGGCGCAGCGCGCGCCGAGGGGCCTTCGCGCGCGGCGTGGGCGGCGTGGACCGGCGACGGGGCAGAGACCGAGGCGGGGCGGTACCACGCCCTGCGTCGGGCCGCGACCGCGCGGAGGGAGGCCGACGTCGCAGCCGCGGCCGCCGCGCTGGCGGCGGCCGGGGGCGCCGTCGGGGCCGGCCTCCAGGCCCACGTGGGAGGCGTGGATGCCTCGGAGGTCGAGGCGCTGGGCGATGCCGGGGGCGCGGTGCTCCGGGCCGCGCTGGCGGCCGCTGCGGGCGGCGCGCTCCCCGAGGTCGAGGCCGCCAGCGGCGACCCATTCCGCCAGGTGGCCGTGACCGAGTCCGCCGCCCGACAGGGTCGGCGGGACGAGGCGAGAGCGAGCTTTGCCGCGCTGGCCGACGGCGCGAACGACACCCCCCTCGGGGTGGTGGCCTATGCGGCCCGCCGCGCGGCGGCGCTCGGCGACGACGACGGGTCGTACGTCCAGGCGCTGCGCACCGAGGCGCTGTTGTCAGGCGACCCCGCGCGGGCCGCGGCGCTGCGGCTGGTGGCCGGTGCGCTCTCGGCCCCGTTGGAGTCCGGCGGCGGAGCATCGGACGCCCTGGAGGCTGCGCGGTCGCTGCCCGGGGACCTCGCCGCGGCGGAGCTCGCCGGGCTCTATGCACTGCGCGCGGAGATCCCCGCGGACGTGGCCGCGGACCTCTTCGACGCCGCGGCGGGCGACGGGGCGGACGCGGCGCAGCGGATGGCCGCCGTGCGGGCTGCCCTCCGGCGCGCGGCGGTGGACGGCGACGCGGCGGCGGTTGCGATCTGGCGCGCCTGGCGTCGGCACGACGCGGACGCCGCCCTTGGCGTGCTGGTCCTCCGGGCGCCCGGGGGAGATCCCGAGCGTGTCGTGGCCGTCCTCCGGGCGCAGGCCGAGCGGGCGGCGCAGTCGCCCTCGGGCGGCGCGGGCGTGGCGGTCGGGATGCTGCTGGCGGTGTCACTCGCGGAGGCCGGTCGGCACGCCGAGGCCGTCCAGGCCGTCGCCCGCGCGCGGACCCTCGCGCTGCGGGACCCGGGGCTCGAAGCGGCGGAGGAGCGGGTGTGGCTGGGGGCCGGGATGTTCGCCGAGGTGGCCGAGCGGGCGTTCGACCAGCTCAAGGCCGCGCCGGACGACGGCCACCGGATCGCGGCCTACGAGAAGCTCGCGGAGCTGGACCGGACCCACCGCGGGGACGTGGCATCGTCCGTGCTGTCATACCAGGCGATCCTGGAGCTGGCCCCCGGGCACATGGCCTCGCTGCGAACACTGGAGCGGTACTTCCTGGAACAGGGCCGGCACGAAGAGCTGCTGGCGATCTATGACCGGCTGGTGCGTCACGCCCAGGATCCGTCGGACGCGGTGGCGGCAGGGCATGCCGCCGCGCGGCTGGCGTCGACGCAGGCCGAGGGCGATCCCGCAGCGGGCGACGAGTTCCTCCGTGCGGCTTTTGCCCGCGGGGCGCCCGACCGGCGGTTGCTCTCCGCGCTGGACGCCGACGCCCGGTGGACGGGTGACCTCGCTCGGTTCGCGGAGGTCCACAGGCAGGCCGAGTCGCTGCTGGCCGACGGCCAGGAGATGGAGCGGGCCACCCATGCATGCCGGGCGGGCGAGGCGTACGCCGCGCTGGGCGAGCACGACCAGGCGCTTGCGGCCTTCGAGCGCGCAGCGGCGGATGCGCCCCGGAGCCCCGTGGCGCTCGCGGGCCTCGCGCGGGAGCGGGAGACCGCGGGGGATGCCGCGGGCGCGGCGGCGGCGCTCGAGTCCCTCGGTGGGACACTGAAGTCCCAGGAGCACGCCGTGGCGGCCACGCTGCGCGCGGCGGACCTGTGGTCCATGGCGGCCGAGCCCTCGCGGGCGCTTGTCGCACTGCGCCAGGCGCTCGCCCGGGATCCTCGGCAGACCGAGGCGCTCGCCCGGGTGCTCGACCTGCTGAGGCAGTCGGGCGACGAAGCCAGGGAGCTGGAGTTCCTCGACGCGCACACCACGGCCGCGGCCGCGACGGGAGAGACGGGCGGGCTACCGGCCCTGCACCAGCGAGCCGCGGAGCTGGCCGAGGGCATCGGCGATCGCACCCGTGCGCGCGCCCACTGGCGGGCCCTCTCACGGATCGTGCCCGACCACGACGCCGCGCTCCGGGCACTCGCCCGGCTGTCCGTCGACGCGCAGGACTGGACGCCCGCGGCGGACGCGATGATCCGTCTCGCGCGGGTGACGGCGAACCCGGTGGAGCGGGTGGAGCTGTTCTTCGCCCTCGGGGAGATCTTCGACCGTCGGCTGCCGGATCCTCGGCGCGCGGAGGCGGCGTATCGCCGGGCGCTGCAGCTTGCACCCGAGGACCCCCGGACCCTGTCGCGGCTCTCGGATCTCTACGCCCGCATCGACGCGCCCGACCGCGAGGCCGAGGTGCTCTCCGTGCTGGTCCCGCTGATGGCCGCGGGGCCGGAGCGGGTTGCCTTGCAGCTCCGGCTGGCGCGCGCGCTTGACGAGGGTGCGGGCGACGCGGTGAAGGCCGAGGCCGCCCTGGAGGCCGCCCGGCGCGAGGCGCCGACGGACCTGGCCGTGCTCCGGGCCTTCGCGCGGTTCTACGAGCGCCAGGGGGCCAACGCGTCGCTCTATGTGCTGCTCGACCGGGCGGCGGCCGAGGTCCGCCGTGAGATCGACCGCGACCCCACCAACGTCGGGCTGCTGGAGCACCTCGCGGACGTGCTCACCATGCGCGGTCGACGGGACGGCACCCGGATGGTCGCCGCGGTGTCCGTGGCGCTCGGCGCCACGAGCGACGCCCTGCGCGTCCTCGCGCCGCAGGGGACCGTGCCCGGCGCCGAGGCCGCAGCGCTGACCCCCGCGGCCCTCGATCTCCTCGCGCCCCCGGCGGTGACCCCGGCCCTGCGCGAGGTCCTCGCTCGCACCGCGGACGTCCTGGAGCGGGTGCTACCCTTCAACCCCGCGCCCCTGCGGGCCGAGCGCCTGGGCGCCCGCCCTCACCCCCTGCGCAACGAGATCGAGCGCTGGGCGCGCCTGGCCGGGCTGCCCGCCATCGAGATCTACCTCGCCGGGCAGCTCCCGGGGCTGTGCCTGCCCGTCGGGCGCTCACCCGCGGCGGTGGCCATCCCGACGAATGCCACGCCCACCCAGGCGATGCGGTTCGCCGTCGCCCGGGGCGTGCTGCTCGCCGCCCTCGCGCTGCCGCTGGCCGTGCGCGCGGCACCACGGGAGCTCGCCCTGGTGATGTCCGCGCTGCTCCGGCAGTTCGACCCGATGTACCGCGCCGAGGGCGTCGACGCGGGGCAGCTCGATGACCTGGCGCGCAAGGTCTCCCGCGCGCTGCCGCGGGAGCGCCACGCGGACATCGCCCCGTTCGCGTACGAGGTCCTCGGCCAGGGCATCGACGCCGAGGCCATCCAGGCCGGCGCGCTCGAACTGGGCGACCGTGTGGCCCTCCTGGCCACGGGCGACGTGGCCGGCGCGCTCGCGGCGCTCACTCCCGAGGGCATGGCGCCCGCGCGGGCGGTCGAGGAGGTGGTACTGGTCGGCCGCCTCGCGCGGGTCGCGCTGAGCGACCGCTTCCTGGAAGCCCGACACATCGCCGGGGCCGACAAGCTCGGGTTCGAGGGCGGCTGAGGTGCGGGGTCCCGGCCCCCTTGCGCTCGCGGTGGCGCTCGCCGCCGCGGGCCCTCGTGTGGCCGCGCAGGTCCCTGGTCATCCGCCCGCTGTCCGGCAGGGTTACCGGGCGATGTTCGGCGGCGACGCGCAGCACACCGGGCGCACGGACCTCCGGGGTCCGCGGTCGGCGCCGAGGGTGGCCTGGCGTGTGCGCACCGCGCGGCGGGTCTTCGGCTCGCCGGTGGTCACCCGCGCGGGGCTGTCGGTCTTCGGCTCGCTCGACGGGAGCGTCCACGCAGTCGACCGCGACGGGGTCGAGCGCTGGGGCTCGGGTGGGCTTGGGCGGGTGTTCAGCTCGCCCGCGGTGTCCGACGACCTGGTGATCGTGGGGCACGACGGCGGGGCCTTCGTCGCGTTCGGGCCGCGCGGGGAGCGAGCCTGGAGGTACGCCACCGCCGAGGACGCCGACGCGCCGCCCGTCGTGGGACCCGACGGCACCGTGTACGTGGTCGCCGGCAGCGTCGCGGCCCTGGCGCCCGACGGCCGTCCGCGGTGGAGCGTTGCCCTGGCAGGCCACGCGTTTGGCGCGCCGGCGCTCACGTCCGATGGCGTGACCGTGGTGGTGCCCGAACTCCGCGGGGCGCTTGCATACCTCCGGGCGAACGATGGGCACCTGGTCCGCCGGGTCGCGCTGCCCGCGGCGGTGCGCGGCGGCGTGTTGCTTCTCTCTGACGGCACCGCGGTCGTGGGCGCGGACGACGGGCACGTGCGGGCGTTCGCGGTGGACGGGACCCTCCGTTGGGACGTCGCCACGCAGGGGGCGACCCAGCGGCAGGGCGTGCGATCGACCCCGGCGCTCGCGCGTGACGGCACGGTCGTCGTCGGGGCGGACGACGGGGCGGTCTACGGCCTTCGGGCGGCCGACGGGACCACGGTGTTCCGCGTGGCGACGGGCGGCCCCGTGCGGTCCAGCGTGCGGGTGGACGCCGACGGGTGGATGTACCTGGGCTCCGAGGACGACAGGGTCTGGGCGCTCGACCCGCGGGGCGCGGTGGCCTGGAGCGTGACGCTGGGCGCGGACGTGGACAGCACCCCCGCCCTGCCGACGGACGGGTTGCTGGTGGTGGGCTGCGACGACGGGGCGCTCTACGGCCTGGCGGGACCGTAGAGGGCTTTCAGCGGATCGGGATCAGCGAGGTGCCGCCCGGGTAGGCATACGAGACGTACCTGTCGAAGCCCGAGACGATGATCATCACGCCCTCGGGGGGACGGCCGACGGGCGGGTCGGAATGGATCACGTGCACGCCGTCGTTCTGCCGGCCGTCGCGGACGGTCGGTGGGTTGGTGCTGTTGTCGATCTGCGGGAACGAGAGCTGGCAGCGGTGGGTGATGTACTGCGGCGGGGGGCAGGTGTGCCGCGCGTTTTCGATGCAGCCGTCGGCGCGGGCGTGGGTGCAGTCACGGAAGTCCGCAACGGGGGTGTCGTCGAGGTACACGGCCACGTCGGGGCGGGCGACGATCTGGACGAAATCGAAGACGTACTTGTTCGGGCTGAGGAAGACATAGTCCGTGCGCCACTGCTCGACGGGAGGGACCATGATGAACGAGGGGTCACCGCCGGGGAGGGTGAACGGGATGCCGGTGGTTGACTGCGAGCCCTGGAGCTGGCCCACGATGATCTGGCCGTTGGCGTTGACGAGGAAGTCCGCCAGCGCGCGGATGTCGTGGAACTCACCCTCGCCGAGGTCGAACTCGATCGTCGGCCCGGTCGGGACGGTGATGTCCTCGGGCAGCGTGGTGGTCACGTGGACGGGCGCCGAGGTGGCGTTGAGCACCCGGAACCATTCGGGCTCGTTCACCACGGCCACGCTGCCGCCGGCGTTGGTCACCGCGGTGGTGCGGGACGGGGTGCGCGAGGCGACGTAGTGCCGACCGGCGGACTCCGCGGGGAAGAGCTGTTGCTCCAGGTGGTCGCATGCTGGCTGGCGCTCGGACAGGGTGTGCCAGAAGGGCACGTCGGAGCACTGGGTCCCCGAGAAGACGTGCACGGGGTTGTCCGAGGTGATCAGCGTGCCGGTGAAGTCCGCGAGGAAGGTACCGGTCTCCAGGTTCAGGACGTCGAACGGGCCCAGCGTGGCGGTGAAAGGTACCCCCGCGTGCTGGATCGCGGTGAGGGGACCTCCGGACACGATGTCCGCCTGGGGGGTCACCTGGACGTGGGTGTTGGGTGCGGTGCCCACGATCGAGACGAACGCCCGGGCGTCCACCTCGGAGTTGATGTCCATGTTGGTGCTGCGGACGAAGTTCTGGGGCCAGCCCAGCACCCTGTAGGAACCCTGTACCGAGTTCGACGGGATCAGCAGCGATGCGTCGTTCGAGAACACGTTGACGTTGTCCAGCGGGTTGAACTGGTACGCGATCACCGGGTACGTGGAGGTCACCCGGTACCCGTGGGACGAGAGGCAGGTCCCGCTGCCGTCGTCGAGCTCGGCGGACGACGCGCAGTTCACCCCGCGGTACGGGAGGTTGAAGATCTCCAGGTCGCGCGGCGGAATCACCGCCATCGCCACCCGGGAGGTGTGCACGGGCATCCCAGGCAGCGCGTCGTTCTGCTCGACCACCACCCGGGCGGTGAGCACCGGGTCGGGGTTGCTCACGACGATCGCGTACTGCTGCGCCGCGGCGGACCGGCCGGAATTCTCCACGATGTTGGGCAGGTCGACCCCGTAGTACTCGCAGCCGATGTTGGTGTGCTGGATCGAGTCGTCGTTGCAGAGCACCACGCACGTCCCGTGGCGACAGGCCTGTCCCATGGTCTGGTCACAGTCGTGGGCGTGCTCCCACCCCTGGCCGTTGGCCGTACAGCGCTCGACCGCCAGGCTGTCATCCGTGCAGCGCAGCTCGCCAGGGTGACACGCCTGGCACCAGAGGTCGGGGACGCACACCTGGCTGCGCGCGGCGCAGTCGTCGTTGTCCACCGTCGTGAGCTCGCCCGCGGCGCGGCAGGTCTGGTGCACCTCGCCGTAGCACCGTTGCTGCCCCGGCTGGCACTCCACCCACGCGGCCGCGTCGGCCTGGTGCTGAAGCTGCGCGTCGGCGCGGCCTCCGTCCTCGGTCGCACGCGACGGCCCGCCACATGCGGCGGCCAGCGCCACGACCATCCACCATGAACTCCAACGACTCATTGCCTGGCTCCCTCCGCGGGTCCGCGCGGGCTCCATTGTCCCCCGACCCTGCCCGCTGGCAATCGGTTCGTTGCCAGTGCCCCGGAGGATCGAACCTTCATGGTGCTACCCTGCCCGACAACCCGCGGGCGGTCGAGGCCCGACCGATCCGACCCGCGGACCCGACCCACGGACCGACCCGCGGACCTGGCGCGGGCGTGAGAGTCTCTCTGCCATGACGCCCCTTCCCGGCCCCAACGACGAGCAGATCAGGAACTGGAACGACCTCGCCGGTCCCCGATGGGCCGCGGAGTCCGACGCGCTGGACGCTCAACTGAAGGACCTGGGCCTCGCAGCGATGGCCGCGCTGGGCGATCTGGCAGGTGCGCGGGTGCTGGACATTGGCTGCGGCTGCGGCGCGACGTCCCTGGAGCTTGCCGACCAGGTCGGCGCCGGAGGGTCGGTGACAGGGGTGGATGTCTCGACCGTGATGCTCGCTCGCGCCCGTTCCCGCGCGGGGGCGCGCCCGAACGTCGGATTCCTGGAGACGGACGCGCAGACCACGGACCTGGGCGCCGGGGTCTTCGACGCGGCGTTCTCGCGGTTCGGCGTGATGTTCTTCCGCGACCCGACGGAGGCCTTCGGCAGGGTCCGGGAGGCGCTACGGGCGGATGGGCGCCTGGCGTTCGTGTGCTGGCAGGCGATGGAGCGCAACCCCTGGATGCACCTGCCGTTGCAGGCCGTGCTCCCGCTGGTCTTGAAGCTGCCGACGCCGGTACCTCCCGACGCCCCGGGGCCCTTTGCCTTTGCCGACCCGGATCGCGTCCGGGGGATCCTGAAGGGCGCAGGCTTCACCGACGTACGGGTCGTCGCTCACGATACGGCGATCCGGCTCGGCGGCCGCACCGACCTCGACGCCGCTGTCGAAGACGCCCTGCGCATGGGTCCGACGGCGGTCGCATTGCGCGAGGCGCCGGCGGACGTGGGACCCGCCGCCCGCGAGGCCGTCCGGAGGGTCCTTGCGCCGTTTCTGGGGGCAAGCGGGGTGTCAATGCCCTGCGCCACATGGATTGCGACCGCCCGACGCGCCTCCGCCGGGTGATCGCCCAGTGATCGAAGGGCCCGCCGAGCCCCAGGGGACCACCGCGGCGGCTTGACGCACCCCGTCGCGTCGGAAAGAGTCTGCGCCCCCTATGAAGCCCAACGCGCCCAACGCGCCTGACGACGCCACCGTGCTTGCGATCCTGCGTGGCAGCACGCACCGCCCGTTCCACATCTCGGAGGTCGCCGAGGCGCTGGGATTGCCCCTCGCCGCGCGCCGCGCCCTGTCCGAGCAGTTGGACGCCCTGGTGACCCGCGGGCTGGTGGCCTCGATGCCAGGCTCGCGATACCGGCTGCCTCGCGAGCGCGGCGTCCAGGTCGAAGGGAGGTTCGCGCAGAATCCCAAGGGCTTCGGGTTCGTCTCCGCGGCCGACGGCGGCGCAGACGTGTTTGTCCCGCCCACGGGGATCCTCGGGGCGATGCACGGGGACCTGGTGATGGTCACCGCGATCGAAGGGCCGCGCGGCCGGGAGGGGGTGGTCACCGAGGTGCTGACCCGTCGGCTGCCGAGGATCCCGGGCGTGCTGCGGATCCGGCCGTTGGGGGCGTGGGTCGAGGCCGACGACGCACGCATCCGTGGCCCCATCCCCATCGAGTCGGTCGGGACGGGCAAGGACGGCGAGGCGGTGGTGTGCGAGATCGTCCGGTGGCCCGAGCACCCCGGCGAGGTGCCCCAGGGCATCGTGCGCGAGACCCTGGGACTCCCGGGAGACCTCACGGTGGAGGTGCGCAAGGTGCTGCTCCGGGAGGGCGTCGAGGAGGCCTTTCCCGAGGACGCATCGCGCGAGGCGGATGCCCTGCCCGAGCGGCTGCGGCCCGAGGACCACGCGAACCGCGAGGACCTCCGCGGCATCCCGCTGATCACCATCGACCCGGACGACGCCCGCGACCACGACGACGCGATCCACGTCGCCCGCCGGGACGACGGGGGCTACGTGGCCACCGTGGCGATCGCCGACGTGTCGCACTACGTGACGCCGGGCAGCGCCCTCGACGCCGCGGCGCTCACCCGCGGGACCAGTATCTACCTGCCCGACCGGGCGATCCCGATGCTTCCGCACGCGCTCTCCAGCCACCTTGCGTCGCTGCTCGACCACCAGGACCGGCTGTCCCTGGGGGTGCAGGTACACGTCCGCGCGGACGGCGTGGTCGAGTCCGCGCGCTTGTTCGAAGCCGTGGTGCGCTGCCGCACGGGGCTGACCTACACCCAGGTGGCAAAGGCCATGGGCTGGACCGAGTCCCCCGCGGATCCCGAGGGTGTGACTGCCGCGGAGGCGGTGAAGCCCGACCTGGAGGCGGCAGCGGATCTGGCCGAGGTGCTGCGACGCCGACGGATCAAACGGGGCGCGCTGGACTTCGACCTGCCCGAGGGGAGGGTGAGGTTCGCAGAGGACGGTCGGACACCCGTGGACGTGTACCAGTCGCGGCAGGACCCCGGGATTCGTAAAGCGTACCAGCTTGTCGAGGAGCTGATGCTCCTGGCCAACGAGACCGTGGCCGAGCGGCTGGTGAAGGAGGGCGTCCCCACGCTGTTCCGGATCCATCCCCAGCCGGACGAGGAGCTTCTCGGGCGCTTCGCCACGGTGGCCACGGCGTATGGGCACAAGCTGGACGTCGAGGCGGGGCGGGTGCCGAAGAAGCTGGCGGCGCTGTTGAAGAAGATCCAGGGCACCTCCGAGGCGCGGGTCCTCGGGATGTTGTTGTTGCGGGCGATGCAGCAGGCGCGGTACGCGTCGATCAACACGGGGCACTTCGGGCTCGCGTCGGAGGCATACCTGCACTTCACGTCGCCCATCCGGCGGTATCCCGACCTGGTGGTCCACCGGGCCGTGCGGGGGCTGATCCGCGGGGACAAGTCCGGCGGAGGGGCCGCGGATGCGAGCATGGCGCGCGTCGCCGCGGAGACCTCCCGGATGGAGCGCCGCGCGATGGAGGTCGAGCGCGAGGTGATGGACCTCTACCGCTGCGTGGTCGCTCGCGACCACATGGGCGAGATCCACACGGGCATGATCGCGGGTCTCAGCTCGGCGGGTCCCTTCGTGGACCTGGAGTCGCCGTTCATCTCGGGGCTGCTCCGGGTCGAGGGCCTCGGTCCGGACGCGTGGCAGATCGACGACCTCGGGATCCGCATGGCCTCCAGCCGGACCGGGCACGTCTTCGTGCTGGGTGACCCGATCACCGTAGAGATCTCCGACGTGGCCCTGCAGCGCAGGACGGTCTACCTGAACCTTACATCCGAGGCGCGGGCCGAGCTTCGCGGCAAGCGCAAGCCCCCCAGGAAGACCGGGACGCTCCCGAAGAAGAAGGGCGCTCGGAAGGGGCGGCGGTGATCCTGCGGGCCGCCACGGCCGCACTCGCGCTCGCGCTGGGCTGCAAGCACTCACGGCCTCCCGTCGAGTTTCACAGCGACGCCGGGGCGCCCACGCGGGTGCCCGATGCGCGGGCGGCGGGCACCGGGGACGCCAGGGACACCGGCGACGCCGGTCGCTTCGTCCCTGTCGACGGCGTGGCCGTCGTGGGTGACGGCCGGTCGCTCATGGTCGGGGGCGTAGCGATCCCGGCGCCCGACGGCCAGCGCTTCGCGGTGTGGCTACCCGTGGACCTGGACGGCGACGGGAGCGCCGGGGACGTCCTGGCGACCCTGTTGCAGGCAGACGGCAGCGCGCTGGCCGCCGTGGCGGTCTACCGCAGGGCGGGCACAGGCTTCAACCCCGTGGTGCTCACCGGGCCGGAGCCCGCGGACCCGCGGTGCACGGACACCACGCTGCGGCTGACCTCGCCGCGGTCGGCTGTGGTGGGCTACCGATGCACCTCCCCGGGCGCGGCGGATGCCGGGGTGCAGCCGCACGCACCGGAGTACGCACAGGAGCAGGTGGTGGTCGCGCTGGGGCCGGCGCCCGTGGTGCGGTACCGCGTGGCGCTGTTGCCGGGTTTGTCGGGATCGTCCCTGGCACTACGGGTGGAGGCGGTGGACCGCGACGGGGATGGGCGCGACGACGTGGTGGTCAGTCTGGGCGCGGGCGCGCCGGGGAGCCCTCCCCGCGTCGAGGCGCGGGTGGTGCTGTTCGACCGGGCTGGAGGTACGGCGCGGGACGTGAACGAACCGGCGGCTTCCCTCGGTGCGGTGGTCGACGGCGCGCGCAGGCAGGTCGGCCGGCGTCGCGCGGGGGCCGTGGCAGCGGTCGCGATGCTGGACGACCTCACGCGCCTGCGCAGGGCGCTGTGCGCCGAGGGTGGAACGGCCCGTCTGCGGCTGGGCGGCGCGCTGGGAGTGGACTGCTCGGGCTCGCAGGCGGCCTTCACGGCGGGCGCCGAGGTGCTCGCGCGGGCGTGGCTGGCGCTGGGCGAGCTGCCCGCGGCCTTCGCCGAGACGCGGCCGCAGACGGCGGGTGTCCTGGGTGTGGCTTCGTCCGAGCGGTTGCTTCAGGACCTGGGTCGCGCCGCGGTGCTCGAACGGGGGGTGACGGCGCGACCGGGTCCCTTCGCGGCGCAACCGCTGGACGGCGTGATCCCCGCCCGCACGGGGGTGCTGGCCTTGGAGCCCGTCGCGGCGCCCGTGGCGCTGTCCCTCCACGGCCCGGCGACCGGACGGATCGAGCTGGTCACGCTGACCTTCGCCCCCGGACCGCCCGGCGAGGTGCGAGACGTGCTCCCCCGGGCGCCCGACGGGTCGCTCGCGGTGGTGGGCTTCGCAGAGACCTGCACCGGGGTCGGGGCGGTGCTCTGCCCGCCGTCGGTGCCCGGCTGCGACCAGCCCCTGGCGCTGGCCTCGACGGCCCTGCCGCCAGGGTCGGGGTTCGCGCGGTTCACATCGCTGCCCTCCGCGGCGATGGCGGCGCGATGCGTGACGGCGCCCGGGGCGGTGACGGTGCTGCCCGCGTCCGCCGGGGCGCGGGTGCTGGGGTGGGGCCGCGCGGGGCCGGTGTTCGGCTGGCGGGGCGAGGTATTCCGCGTGGGCGCGGTGGGGACGGGGGCAGGGCGGGAGGCGACGGCCCTGGGGGTGGCCGAGCCCGCGGGTGGGGGCTTCGGACCCGGGGCCGCGGTAAGCCCGGAGGGAGGCACCCTGGCGCTCGCCGCGCCGGAGGGGATATGGCTGCGGTCGCGGGGCCAGTGGCACCTCTGGGCGCCGACGGCGCTGGCGGGGCGCACGGGGCAGCTCACGGATGTGACCGTCACGGAGGACGGGCGGACCGTTGCCGGGCTCCTCGGGGGGCAGGTGTGGGTGCTGGAGCGGCCGCGCGGCGGCCGTTGATGCGGCCGGCGAGGCAACAGGGCACGAGGGGTATACGCGTCAGTCGAGGGTGTTGCGCGGGGGGCGCAACGGGGGTACGACCGCGCTCCCGCCGGGCTCGTCCGTCGCGCCTGGCACCCATCACCGTCCCACGGAGGTCCACGATGCCCCGCGAAGCGAAGAACTTCGATCACCTGCTCGGCGGCAAGGCCAAGGGCCTGAGCGATCCGCAGCTCAAGGCGCACTTCACCCTGTACCAGGGCTACGTCAAGAAGCTGAACGAGATCTGGACGAAGCTTGAGACCACCGACAAGAGCGCGCCGAACTACTCGTTCAACGAGTACTCGGAGCTCCGCCGCCGCGAGCCTGTGGCGTTCAACGGCACGGTACTGCACGAGCAGTACTTCGAGGCGCTGGGCGACGGCTCGACGCAGCCCTCGGCGGCCTCCAAGGCGCTGATCGACCGCTCGTTCGGCAGCTTTGACAACTGGATCGCCGACACCAAGGCCTGCCTGCTGTCCGCGCACGGCTGGACCCTGGTGGTCTACGACTACGAGGCGAAGAAGCTGCGCAACAACCTCGTCCAGGGCGAGCACCATATCGGCCTGTTCGCCAACGTGCACGTCCTCGCGGCGTTCGACGCCTGGGAGCATGCGTACTTCCTCGACTACCAGACCACCAAGGCCAAGTACGTCGAGAACCTGCTCTCGGGCCTCAACTGGACGGTCCTGGACAAGAACCTCGCCTCCGTCCAGCACGGCTAGCGACCGCTCCCCGGGGTCGGCCTTCATCGGCACCGTCCCGTGTCGATGGACCGGTGCCCCGGGTCCATCCATCACAATCCAGCTCCATCGGTCGTGTCCTGACTCCGCGCAGTGCGTGGTTGTCTCGATGCGTTCGAGCCGGCTTCAACGCGTCGTGCCCCGGTACATCGCATGGAGACGCCGACTTCGACCCTGACAGATTCCATCCACGCGTCGGGGCATCCCTTCACCGGTCGGGTTCCGGGCCGATGCGTCCTGGTGCGGTGTCACCGACGCTGTCTCCGCGAGGCGCGGTTACTTCACCACGCGAAGGCGCCGTGAAGCCTCGCGCGCGGAAATCCCGAGGCGCTTGAGCTTCTTCTGGAGGCCGAACCGGGACAGACCCAGGGCCCTCGCCGCGCTGGACTGGTTGCCGCCGCTCTCGACCAGCGCGCGCTCGACCATCTCGCGCTCGACGTCCTCCACGGCGCCGCGGAGGTCCAGGGGCGCGCGCGCCGCGTCGCCGTCCCGCGTGGCCCCCGCGTCCCGAGCGCCTGGGGGCGGTGCCACGCCGAGGCCGGGCGTCAGGTCCTCCTCGCGGATCGTTCCGTCGGACAGCACCGCCGCGCGCTGGATCTCGTTGGCGAGCTGCCGGACGTTGCCCGGCCACGGGGCCGCGACCAGACGGGCCATCGCCCGACGGTCGATCGCCGTGCCCGGCGCCCCGTGGCGGGTGATGAAGTGCGCGACCAGCGCGGGGATGTCCTCGCGGCGGTCCCGGAGGGAGGGAACAGGCAGGACCATCACCGCGAGGCGGTAGAACAGGTCCTCGCGGAACGTCCCTCGGCGGACCATCTCCGCGAGGTCCCGGTGCGTCGCCGCGATCACGCGGACGTCGACCTTGCGCGACCGCTCGCTGCCCACGGGACGCACCTCGCCGTCCTGGAGGACCCGCAGGAGCTTCGCCTGCATCCCCGCGGACATCTCGCCCACCTCGTCCAGCAGCAGCGTCCCGCCGTCGGCCACCTCGAAGAGACCCGGCCGCGTGCGGTCCGCCCCGGTGAAGGCCCCCTTCACGTGGCCGAAGAGCACGCTCTCCAGCAGGGTCTCGGGGATCGCGCCGCAGTTCTCGGCGACGAAGGGTCGGCCGGCCCGGGGGCTGTTGGCATGGATCGCTCGCGCGACCAGCTCCTTGCCCGTCCCGCTCTCGCCCTGGAGCAGCACGGACATCCCAGTGGGCGCCACCCGGTCGACGAGGGCCAGGATCTTCGCCATCGCGCCCCCCCGCCCGATGATCCCTTCGTACCGACCGCGGGTGGCGTCGGGGCTGACCGACTGGCGCGTCGCCTCCAGCTCCACCTGTTGAAGGTCGATCCGCCGCGAGAGCTCTCGCGACAGGGCCTCGGCCCGGTGGAGCGCCCGGCGGAGCGCGGACTGGGTCCGGGCGTTGTGGATCGCCAGCGCCGCCGCGTCCGCGAAGGCCCTCGCCACGACCATCGCCTCGTCTCCGAAGGCCCCGGCGCGGTAACGGTCGTCCACGTAGATCGTCCCGACCACCTCCCCCCGCACCGCGAGCGGCACCGCCAGGATCGAGCGCAGGTGCATGGCGTGGACGCTCTCGGCGGCGTCGAAGCGCCCGTCGGCCGTCGCGTCGACGGTCACCACTGCGTCGCCCGTGCGCGCGACCCGCTCGGCCACCGAGCGTGAGGGCGCCATTTCGTCGCCCTCCAGGTCGCGCTGGCCGAGGTTCCGCGCCGTTCGCACCCGCAGCTCGCCGCCCGGGTCCCGCAGCAGGAGGAAGCCCCGGGACGCCCCGGTGAGCTCGACCACCGCGTCCATCACCAGCTCCAGCAACGGCCGCAGCCGGCTCTCCGCGTTGAGCTTCTGCGTGACGGCCACCAGCCGCTGCCACTGCGCCGCCGCGGGATCGCCCTTGGACGCGGGATCGCCCGTGGAGCCAGGCCCGGGTGCCGGCGCGGGCTCTGGGGTCGTCGGGTGCGCCTCCAGGAACAACGCCGCGAGCGCCTCGGGCAGCGTCGCCGCGAGCGCCGGGATCCTTGACCTCGCCGCCGCCCTCAGGCGCCCGGCCTCGCCCGCGTCGCCCGTCGCCACGGCCGTACGCTCGGCCGCGCCCAGCAGCCAGACGGTGTGCTCCACGCTCGGGTCCGCGTCCACCGCCGCGCGCGCTGCGGCGACCGCCGCGGTGAGCTCCGTGGGCGACGCACGACGGGCCAGCGCGACCTCCAGGCCCGCCAGGGCCACCATCGCCCCGCCCCCCTCCGCGGGGAGCAGCGCCGCGGCGCCCGTAGGGTCTCCCGCGGCCGAGAGACAGGTCGCCGCGCGAGCGCGCACCTCCACCGCGCGCCCCGCGTCGCCACCGGCATCCAGTCGCGCTGCCGCGGAGACCAGGGCCTCCGCCGCCGCCCGCCCCGTCAGCGTCGCCTCGGCCTCCACCGCCTGCGCGAAGCCCTCTGTGACGGCATCCCCGGCGAGCCGCGCCGCGTCCGCCGCGCGCCGCGCCGCGTCCGCCGCGCCAGGGCGGTCGCCCAGCCAGGCCAGCAGCGACGCGAGGTTGACCAGCGCGCGGGCCAGTTCGCCAAGCCGTCCAAGCGCCGCGAGGGCGCGGACCGCCCGCTCCAGCGCCCGCGCCGCCTCGCCGAGGTCGCCGCACTCCAGCGCCGCGCCCCCGATGTTCACCAGGTAGGTAGCCGCGCCGTGGTCGTCGCCCTCCTGCGCGGCGAGGGACCAGGCGTCGCGGTATAGCCTCCGCGCCGCCTCGTGGTCGCCCCGGCGCTGGGCGATCATCCCCCGCAGCGACGCCGCCCGGGCCCGCTCCACGTTGTCGCCCGCGGCGAGGGCCGCAAGGTCGCAACGCTCCAGCCGATCGGCCGCGCGGTCGAGGTCGTCCGCCGCGAGGGCCACCAGCCCGCCGATCTCCAGCGCCCGAGGGCGGAGCGCCGCGGGCACGCCTTCACCCTCTGCCAGCGAGGCTCCCAGCGCGACAGCGGCCATGGCCGCGTCCCCGCGGTCCAGCGCGTCGCGGGCGAGCACCATCCGACCCACCGCGCGCGCCGCGGGGTCATCGCCCTCGACCAGTGCCTCGGCCAGGGTCCGCGCGCGCGCCCGGTCCCCGGACCGGCGGAGCGCGTCGGCCTCCAGCGCCTGCACCGTGGGAGACGGTGTCAGCGGCGCGAGGACCGCCAGCGCCCTCGCCGCGTCCCCCGCGAGCACCAGCGCCTGGGCGAGCCGCAGGGCGTGCGCGGCGGGGTCCGGCGCCCATGGCGCGACGCGATCGAGCCACGCGATGGCCTCGGCGCGCGGCGTGCCCGGGTCGCCGGCCGCCCGCATCCCGTGCTGCCATGCCGCCGTCGTGTCGCCGCGCAGCACGGCCGCCCGCGCGCGCAGCCCGTGGCGGGCGGGGGTCGCAGAGGCGAGGTGACGCTCCATGGCAGCGCCCACCCGGACGCGGTCCTCCGGGTCGACGCCGTCGAAGGGCAGAGGCGCCGCGAGGGCCACCGCATCGCCCGTCGACACGGCCACGCCGCGCCGCACGAGCTCCGTGACCGCGGCCTGGGAGTCCGTCCCCACGATCGCTGCGAGGTCGGCCCGTCCCAGGGGGATCGCGGCCGTTGCCAGGCAGACGGCCGCGTCCCGGGCTGCCAGCGAGAGGTCCGCGGGGAGGGGGGCCGCTTGGGCGCTGGCCGCGCGGCGCAGCGCGTCCCGGGAGACGCCCGCGACCGGTGCGGGACCGAGGGTCCGGGCGACCGAGACGATCCTCCCGGCGAGGCCCGCGGTGACGTCGAGCCAGGCCTCGACCACGGGCGGCGCCGCCAGGCTGCCGGGGGGGTCGCCCTGGAGGGCCGCGAGGAGCTCGGCGACCCGGGTGCGATCCAGCGGGCCGACGTCCAGGCGCATCAGCCCCTCGTCGGCGACGGGGTCCGTGGTCGTCGCCACGAGGGCGACGGGGGCGATGGGCCCGCCGAAGCGCCGGAGGCGGGCGATTGCCCCGGCGACCGCGGCCACACGGTCCGCGGGCGCGTCGATCAGCCGGACGATGGTGGGGCGTGAGGGCTCCGTCGGGAGCTCGTCGCGGACCTCGGGCGCCTCGCCGCGGGCGGCCGACGCGACGCGCACCGCGCGCAGGGCCTCGTCGGCCAGCCGGCGTCGCCCGGCGCCAGGCGGCCCGACCAGGACCACCCCGACCAGCGCGCCGGCGAGGGCCTGTTCGATGCCGCGGGTCGCGGCGTCGCGCGCGGCGTCGCGGGCCACGAGGGGCACCCGGGGCACCCCGCAGAGCGACCCGGGCTCCGCGGAGGGCAGCCCGGCGAGCGCTGGGTCGTTGCCCAGGAGGCCGGCGGCGTCGCGCAGCCAGCGCCCCAGCCAGGCCCGCGCGGACGGCGGCCGGCGCTCGGGCGCCCAGGAGAGCAGCCAGGCGACGCACGGACGCAGCGCCTGGGGCAGGGAGTCGAGCGCGGCGGGGCGGGGAGTGTCCCTCCGTGCGAGGGCGCTGAACACTGCGGCGCGGTCCGTGGGATCGTCCACGAGGGGATGGCGGCCTCCGAGACACATCGCCAGGGTCACCCCGAGGGCGTAGAGGTCGCTCGCGGGGCCGCGCTCGCCCACCAGGACCTCCGGCGCCAGGAAGGCCGGCGTGCCGGAGAGCGCTCCGTCCCCTGCGGCGCCCGAGAGCCCGAGGTCCACCAGCCACGCGCCGTCGTCGCCCACCAGCACGTTGGCCGGCTTCACGTCGCCGTGGACGATCCCCGCATCGTGGAGGGCGCCCAGCGCCGACGCCACCCGCGCGGCCGCCTCGGCGATCACCGCGGCCGGCATCGCCGGGGACAGCGGTCGGCCGACGACCCGCTCCATCACCAGGAAGTCCATCGCCTCCCAGCGCCCGTGGTCCAGCGCGCGGGGCAGGGAAGGGTGGTCGAGCCGCAGCAGGGTCCCAGCCTCTGCCCCGCCGCCCGAGGTCAGTTTGACCGCGCAGGGCCGGTCGCCGTCGCGGGTGTCCTCGGCCTCCCACACGGCGCCTTGCCTTCCAACGCCCAGCGGTCGGCGCAGGAGGTAGCGGTCGGCGACCAGGGCTCCGGCGGCAACCAGTGGCATGGACGGGGTGGTGTGCATCTTCCGGTCCGGGTGCAAACATCGGTTGCCAGTGAGCGATGTGTCAACCGTCGGTGGCGTACTCAGGTGGGGGTGGATCGGGTGGTGCCAACCCACGGTGGCGGCTGTCGGGGTGGCAACGAGCGGGCTACAGTCCATGGGTGCAGTGGGATCGCTGGGTGTTGCCGCCGGCCGTGGCGGCAGGGGTGTTCTCCGTGGCGGCGATCTCACCGCCGGTCGCGGAGGCACCGCGAGGGCTTCGGGTGAGCACCGCGGGCGAGGTGGCGCCCGGTCGTCCGGTCCTGGTGGCGGTCTCGGTCGAGGACCGGGCGGCCGAGTCGCTGACAGCCCCTCGCCGCGTGCTGGTCAGCCTGCTGGACCGTCGGGCGAGGGCGGTCGACCGGGCGGTGCTCGTGGGTCTCCCCGGGACGTCCGCGGCGTACGGAGCGTTGGCCGTCGCAGGCGACGGGCCCTGGACCCTGCGGGCGGAGGCCGGCAGGGACACCGCGCGATCCCTCCTGGGGGCCTCGCCGCGTCCGTTGCCCTACGTGCCCGCGGTGCGGGACACGGCGCCCATCGAGGTGCTTGTCACCGGCGGAGCCCTGGTGCCCGAGGTGCCCGCGACCGTGCTGGTGCGCGCGCTCGGTGCGACGACCGTCACCGTGGAGAGCGAGGGCGAGGCCCTGACGGTCGAGCCCGGTACCGTGTCGACCGACGGGTGCGGCGTGGGGTCGTTCCGCGCCACGCTGCGCGGGATGGATGCCCCCGTCCACGTGGTGGCGCCCGCGACGGGGGCGCAGACGCGGCAACGGCTGGCGGTGGACGCAGGCGGCCTCGCGGTCACCCTGGAGGCGGGAGGATTCACGGTGCGCAGCGCGTTGGACGCGGGGGAGGTGTACTACGCCGCGGGCGACACGCGCGGACCCACGCTCTGGGGCACGGCGGTGCTGCGCCGGGACGCCGACGGCGCGTCGGTCGCGGTGGCCCTGCCCGCCACCGCGCGCTGGGCCCTCGCGTCGGCGTCCCCAGCGTTCGTGGGAGCGCGCGGTGGATGGCGCGAGGCGCCCGCCGCGCCGCCTCCATGCGCGACCCGCGAGGCGTCGATGCGGTGGTTCGCCGCGGTGGCGCCGCAGCCCTCGGTGGGCCCGGTGCGCCGGGTGTACGACGGCGCGGCGAGGGCGGTCGAGCGTGGCGGCGCGCTGAGGACCCGGGTGAGGGCCGTCGCGCTGGGCTTTCTGGCAGTGGCCGTGCTGCTGGAGGCGGCCCTGGTCGTCGGGGCAGGACTCACCCGCGATCCGTCGGTGCCCGTCATGGTCGAGAAGGACCTGCGGGCGCGTCTGGGCATGGTGCTGGCGAGTGTCGCAGTGCTGTTGATCGCAGGCTTCGCGCTGGCCCTGAACGCGCTGGTCACGGCAGCGGGCGAGTGAGCCCTTGGGGAGGGAGCAGTCGAAGCGCGAAGAATCCTCCACCGCGTCGGTCCATGTCGGACTCGCACGCAGCCGTGAGGGTGATCCAGGTCGGTCCCCGGGGTGTGCAGGGTTGCCATGACCTAGGTCATCTGAAAGAATGGGCTCCGAGGGTAAAGCACAATGGCAGGACGCGTACTTCTGGTCGAAGAGGACGAAGTGCTTCGCACCTCGATCGTGCGAGCGTTGCGGGCACGTGGGATCGGGGTCGATGCGTTCGCATCGCCGCTGGAGGCCTTCGCGGCGGTGCAGGCCGGCGGGGTCTGGACCCGGGCGTTGATCGACCTGGTCCTGCCGCACATGGACGGCGCGACCCTGGCCGAGAAGGTCCTGTCGTATCTCCCCGAGATCGAGGTGACCTTCGCGACGGGCGGCACGGACGCGGCGATCCTCTGCCGCGCGCACGCGCTGGGCACCGTGATCTGGAAGCCCCTGGGCCTCGGCCCGCTGTGCGAGCGCTTCGGACAGGTCAGCCGCCGCTCGGGCGTGACGCTCCGCCGTGTGGCGGGTCGCGCAGAGCCGGCGCCCGCACCCGCGCCCGCCATGGCAACCGACGCCGTGGGTGGCCGCAAGCGCTGATCCCTATTCCTCCGCGGCGAGATCCGCCGCCAGCAGGGCCAGCGAGGGCTCCAGCGCCGCCAGGAGGCTCGACCTTCGCCGCGCCAACGTCCTTCGTACCTGTCGCACGCCCTCCCCGACGTCTGCCAGAAGGTCTTGCAGCACCTCGCCGTCCTGCAGCGCACCCAGCGCGGCGTGCAGGGGCTGCAGCCGGTGTCGCGCCTGCCTCGCGCGCTTCGGCGCGGCGCGGCCCAGGACCTCCACGGTGTCTCTCAGTCGCCGCGCCCTCCGGCGGACGGCGTGGTACGCGCCCGGTCGGGTGAGCTCTGCCGCGAGAAGGTCCCGCAGGGCGTCGAACTCCCGCGCCAGTTGACGTCGACCGATCCCACGCAGGGTCTTGCGGCCCGGGCGAGCACCCAGCGCGGCGAGGTCCCGGGCGAGCACCGTGCGCTCCGTCGGGGACCGCCCCGCGCGCCCGGCGCGGAGACCCGCCACGGCGGCCTTCCGTCGGGTGGCCAGCGCCGCGCGCGCGGTCGTTCGGGCGGACGGCGGGACGTCCAGCGCGTCCAGGACCATCCGCGCGACGTCGACGTCCCGCACCGCCCCTGCTTCTTCACCCAGTGCCTTCGCCCACGCGACGGCGCGTCCGAGGGCCGGCGCGCGGGTACACCGGGCCAGCAGGCGCAAGACGCAACGCAGCCTCCGCAGGTGGGCCCTCAGCCGGTGGACCCCCTCGGGCCCCCGGTCGCGCAGGGCCTCGGCCACCAGCGGCCCCGCGGCCCGCACGTACCACGCCGCCAGCGCCGCGAGCGCCGCGCGCGCCGGGTCGCGGCGCGCACCCTCGGGGGGGCGCTCGGTCGTGGGGTGGGCCATGGATGTATGGCACTCTGGCGCCCGATGGGCCGGCGGGCAATCGCCCGGCGTCAGGGACCGCGGACGACGCCGGCCGCGCGCAACGACAGGATCTCGTCCGGTGCCAGGCCCGCGTCGGCGAGCACCGCGTCGGTGTCCGCGCCCGGATCCCGCGCAGGGGTGTGCGGCCCCATGGCCCCGCCGGGGGTGCGCAGGTGGGGCATGGACGTGCCGTCGGGCATCGGGAGGTCGAAGAACATCCCGCGCGCGCGGTGCTGGGGGTCGCCAGGGAGCTCGCCCGGGGACAGCACCGGTTCGAGACAGCAATCGTGGTCGCGGGCGAAGGCCTCCCACGCGTCCCGTGGACGCCCGGCGAAGATCCGCGCGACCTCGGCCCGCAGCGCGGGCTGGTGGGGGCCCGGGAGCAACGCGTCGAGGGAGGGGTCGATCCCCACGCCCAGGGCGAAGGCCGTCCAGAACTTGGGCTCCAGTGCGCCGAGCGCGACGAAGCGCCCGTCGGCCGTGCGGTACGTGTTGTACGGCGCGATGCCGCCGTCCAGGGCCGAGGCTCCGCGGGCCAGGCCTACGCCGTCGGTGAGATACGCGCCCAGCGCAAAGGCCGCGAGCGCCATGCTGCCCTCGGACATCGCGACATCGACCACGGCGCCGTGTCCCGTTCGTGTGCGCTCCAGCAGGGCGCCGAGGATCCCGTTGACCGCCCACAGCGCGCCGCCCGCGACGTCGGCCATCTGGGCTCCCGACAACGCAGGCGGTCCGTCGGCCGGTCCGGTCACGCCAAGTACACCCGCGCGAGCGAGGTAGTTGATGTCGTGGCCCGCGCGTTGCGCCAGGGGCCCGTCCTGGCCGTAGCCCGTGATCGCGCACACCACCAGGCGGGGGTTGGCGGCCCGTATCGCGGCGTGGTCCGCGCCCAGCCGGGCGAGCACCCCGGGGCGGAAGCCCTCGACCAGGACGTCGTACCGTGGGAGCAGCCGTCGCAGCAGGGCCCGGCCCTCGGGGTGCTTCAGGTCCATCACCAGGTTGCGCTTGTCACGGTTCAGCAACTGGTAGGTCCCGCTGGTGTCGCCGCGGACGGGGGGCATCCCGCGGAGGTAGTCCCCGGGGGCCGGGTCTTCCAGCTTGTCCACCTGCGCGCCGAGGTCCGCCAGGATCAGCGTGGCCATCGGGCCAGGGAGAAGGCGCGTGAGGTCGAGCACGCGGACACCCGCCAGGGGCGTCCGCGCGGGGCGGTCGGGGGAGGGGCTCACGGGAGACTCCGGGAG
>FSWI01000130.1_pt1 | contig 32935 bp, 25 predicted proteins | sample 1637911 | NCBI WGS metagenome assembly FSWI01 (sample SAMEA3914789, study PRJEB12502) | metagenome | biome: forest; material: soil | place: Canada | collected 2011-07-03 | depth 0.3 m
CCACCCCCCCGTCCACCCTCCCCGCGTCCGACGGCCCGCCGTCCTCCGCGGGCCGAAGCACCACGCCCCCGTCCATCCCCCACGGCCCCGCGTCAGGATCGGTCACCGTGGCCCCTCCATCCCGCGCAGCGATCCACGGGGGAGCCATTTCCGCGCCGCCATCCATCGACGCGCCCGAACCGCCGGACACCACGGGAGCCCCTGCGCAGGCCGCGCCGAGGCCGCATACGAGCAACCATCCGCGCGATCCCCAGCGTCGCGAGCGCTCCACGCGAAAAGGATACCATCGACCGATCGCGTGCGGCGTTGCAACCACGCCACTGCACGCATAGAATCCAGATTCATGCGGAGGGGGTCTGCGGCCATGACAACGCTGTGCCTCCTCGCGGCGGGCTGCGGCGGGTCGCCCGTGGTCTGGCAGCACAGCCCTGTGGCCACCGCGGACGGGGGCCCCGCACCGGACGTCGCCGCACCCGGGGACGGCGTCGATGGGGCCGTCGGCATGGTGATCCCCGTGGACGGCGGCGTGGCGCCGGACGCCGGGGTCGCCGTAGACGTCACGACGCCCGTGGACGCGGGGATCGCCGTGGACGCGGGGATCGCCGTGGACGTGGGGATCGCCGTGGACGGCGGGGCGGCGCCGGACACCGGCGGACCCGTGGGCTACCACGCCTGCGCGGGGGACGGGCGGGACCCGGCGGGGGGCTTCTGCGACGTCACGGCGCGCTGGGGGGTAGACGTGACCGCGCCCCACGGCGGGCCGATGGACCTGGTGAAGGCCGCGGTGACCGCCGCGGACTTCGACGGGGACGGCAGGGCCGACCTTCTGGTCACCATCAACGACGCGAGCTCGCCGGTGCGGCTGCTGTTGAACCGTGGCGGGCGCTTCGACGACGTGGCGGACGCGTGGGGGCTCGGCGGCGAGCGCTCCGCCCTCGGGAGCTTCGCCGCGGACCTGGACGGCGACGGGGACCAGGACCTGGCGCTCACGGGCACGCTCGACCGACCCGTGCGGCTGTACCGCAACGACGGCGGGCACTTCACCCAGATCACCCCGTGGCCAGGGGAGACCGGCCCGCGGATGGTGTCCACCGTGTCCGCCGCGGACCTGGACGGCGACGGGGTGCTTGACCTCGTGGCCGGTGTCTACAGCCAGCCGGGCACCTGCCATCGGTACGTGGTGTCGCGCTGCCCCGGGGAGGTGCTCGCGTGGCGCCAGTCGTCGCCGTGGCACTTCGACCCGGTGCCCGTGACCATGCCCTCCCGCAGGGTCCAGGGACTGCGGGTGATGGACTGGGACGGCGACGGGCGTGACGAGATCCTGGTGGCCAGCGACTTCGGAATGCTGGAGGGCGGCAACGTGATCCTTCACGTCGTCCGTGACTCCGACGGCGAGGTCTCGCTCCAGGAAGCCACCGCGGGGACGGGCTTCGACCGCGAGGTCTTCGGGATGGGCGTGGCGGCCCTGGACGTGGACGGCGACGGCGTCGACGAGGTGCTGGTCCCCGACGTCGGACGCAACCTGCTGCTGCACCGCAGGGCCTCGGGGCCCGCCCAGGACGTCGCCGTGGCCCTCGGCGCGGACGCCTACGGAATGACCGTCCCGGGGACCCCGCCGATGTTCCGCGCGTTCGACCCGGACAACTCCCTGGAGGGACCGCTCGGGCGCTTCCAGGCCGCTTTCCTGGACCCGGTGTCCACCGTGACCCCCACGACGAAGTGGGCGCCCGCGGTGTTCGACTACGACGACGACGGCGTCCTGGACGTGTACATCCCGGCGGGCGAAATCGGCATCGGGGTGTACCTCCCCGAGGCCCAGGCGCAGCGCTCCGTACTGCTCCGTGGGACGGGCACCCGGCTGCAGGACGTGACCGACACCGTGAACCTCGGCCAGCGCTGGGACGCCGAGTCCGCCGTGGCCGCCGACCTGGACGGCGACGGGGACCTGGACCTGGCCGTGATGCACACCGCCATGCACGCCGTGGACGGCGGGCTTCAGCTACTACGCAACGACGCCGGGACGGGCCGCGCGGTGACCGTCGTCGCCCGCGGCCGGGGCGGGATGCGCAACGGCATCGGCGCCACCGTGGAGGTCCACGCGGGCGATCGCACCACCCGGCTACGGGTGGACGGGTCTTCGTCACTCTACAACTCCGCGCCCCACGAGGCCCACGTGGGCCTCGGCGCGGCGACCGCGGCCGACCTGGTGATCGTGCGCTTCCCCGACGGGGTGGTGGTGCGCCGCACCGCGGTGCCCGCTGGGCGCGTGGTGATCGACGAGCCCGCCCCGGGCAGGTGATCGTGCGATAGTACCGGGCGCGTGATGCTCCCGCCGGGACAGCCCGGGGCCCTCCCGCCGCGGCCCCATCCCTCCCCGGGCGTCCTGCTCGCCGTGGGGATCCTGGCCTGCGCGTCGGACCCGGTCGTGGGCCTGGACGCGGGGCGCCCCCGCCCCACGGTGGACGGGGCGGTGTCCGACGGGGCGGTGTCCGACGGGGCGGTGTCCGATGGGGCGGTGGATGCCGGCGTCGGCGCGGGTGCCAGCGTATGCCCCGACCGCCCGGGGATGCTCACGGACTGCGCGGCGGTGTCCGGCGTGGACGTGGGCCCCGTGGTCGAGCCGCGGCTGCCCACCCTGGCGGTCAACGCCGCGGCCGTGGCGGACGCCGACGGCGACGGGCTGCCCGAGGCGCTGGTGTACAACCTCGCGGCCCCCGTGCGCTTGTACCGCAACCGCGGGGGCTTCCGGTTCGAAGACGTGACCACGGCCTCGGGCCTGGGGGAGCTCCGGGCGACAGGCGCGGCGTTCGGCGACCTGGACAACGACGGGGACCCGGACCTGGTGGTCACCCTGGGCCTCGCGGACTACCTCCGCGGCGCGCGGGACGGCCCCACCCAGCAGGCCATCCAGGTGTTTCGCAACGACGGCGCGCTGCGGTTCACCGACGTGAGCACCGCGTGGGGCTTCGGCACGCTCCAGGGCACGGTCACCCGCGCCGTGGTCCTCGGCGTGGACCTCGCGGACGTGAACCTGGACGGGGTCCTGGACGTCCTCCCGCGGCGGCACCTGGACCCCACGGCACAGTCCTGGGCGTACCTCAGCGCCCCGGGCGGCACCTGGACCGAGTCGGGCGAGGCCACCCTGGGGACGGTCACCGGCAGCGCGTTCGCCGGGCTGTGGGCCGACGTCGACGGCGACGGACTGCCCGAGGCGTGGATGCTCTACGACGCCGGCGACGGCGCGCCCGCCCGGGCCCTCGGGCGCACGAGCCCCGCGTGGCCGCCGCGGTACGTACAGCAACCCGTGGTGCCCGCCCTCTTCGGCGACGGCGCGCTGGGGCGGGACCTCATGGGGAGCGACACCGCCGACGTCGACGGCGACGGACGGTTGGAGGTCTACGTCACGGACATCGGCCCGCAACACCTTCTGCACCAGGGGACGACCGGCGGATGGACCGACGTCGCGGGGAGCACCGGCGCCGCCGCGGGCGTGCCCCCCGACGGGGGGCGCACCGTCGCGTACGCCGTACGGCTGGTGGACTGGGACAACGACACCTGGCCGGACGTGGCGCTCGCGTGCTCGACGGACCACGGCAACCACGACCCGCCGTACGCGTTCCTCCTGCACAACCGCGGGGACGGGAGCTTCACGGACGACTCGGCACGACTGCACCAGACGCGGCAGTACAGCGAGCAGGGCCTCGTGGCCTCGGACCTGGACCGCGACGGCACCGTGGACCTCTGGTTCGGCGGCGCGGGAGAGCCTCCGCGGATGTTCCGCAACCAGGCAGCCACGGGGCGCTCGGTGGCCGTCCGTCTGCGCGGGCGGGTGTCCACCGCGGAGGGGGTGGGCGCGCGGGTGACCGTCACCGCGGGCGCCCGGCGGATGGTCTCCGTGATGTACGCCGGTGGCAACCCCTACGGGTACAACGAACACCGGCTGGTGTTCGGCCTCGGGGCGGCACCCCGGGCCGACGGGGTGGAGGTCCGCTGGCCCGACGGGTACATCCAGTCCGCGGGCGAAGTCCCCGCGGGCACCGAAGCCCTGGTCACCGAGCCCGCGTGGCTGTCCGTGACCCCCCCCGTGGCCACCCTGGGAGACACCGTGACCGTCACCGTGCGCCCGGCCGCGGCGGACGGCAGCCCGCGGGGCCCCGGACACGCCGTCACCGTCACCGTGGAGCCCGACGGGACAACCCTCCCGGTGACCGACACGGGCGACGGGCGCTACGTGTCCGCGTACCACCCCCCGGCCGCGGGCCTGCGCGCGGTGGCCGTCACCGTGGACGGCGTGGCCTTCGCCGCGCGGCCCGAGGTGCTCACCCGGTCGCCGGGCGGTATGTGATCGGTCGCAGCCAGGCCTCGGCCGCCGCGGGGTCGGCGTCGAAGTACGCGCTCGGCAGCCCGGCGCACCCGCCGTCGCGGCCGGCGCAGGACCCACACGCCGCGCCGTGCCGCGCGTCGCCCTCGAAGTTCATCCCGGTCACCCGGCCGGACATCGCGTCCACCTGCTGGGTCACCACGTGCAGGCACGCCACCCGCTCGGGCTCCGTGGGGTGCGTGCAACCGGGCGCGTGGTGCAGCAGGGCCTCGATGCCCAGGGACCCGGCCAGGTCGATCGCCGCCGCGACCTTCTCCCGCAGGCCCTCCAACGGCGGATACAGCCCGCGGTTTTCAAACAACCGCCCGCGCATGCTGGGCATGCCGAACACCAGCTCGACCCGGCGGCCCGGGGGCTTGTGGGCCGCGAGCCAGCGCACGTAGTCCGGCAGGGCGTCCATCGTGGGGGCCAGCAGGATCCGGTAGATATGCGCCCGGACGTCCGTCCGCCCGAGGAGCATCCGGGCCACCTCGGGGTACTTGTTCCCCAGGTCCCCCACGTCGGCGAGCGAGCTTGCCACCTCGGGCCGGTGATCGTGGAACGAGAACCGCACCCCCGTGAGCCCCGCGGCCAGGAGCGAGTCCAGGTACCCCGGGCGGAGAAGCAACACCCCGTTGGTACAGATGGTCACCTGCGGAAAGCCCCTGGACCGTGCCCTGGCGATCAACGCCGGGAGCTCGGGGTGCAGCGTGGGCTCGCCGCCGATGAAATCAATCGTAGGCACGCCCGGGAGCTTCGGGTTGCCCACCACCGCGTCGGCCGCGGAGTCCACCAGCATCTCGACGTAGCTCCGCTCGAACAGCCGCTGGTCGTCCCCGCCGTGCACGTTGCAGTACGTGCACCGGATGTTGCACACCGGGCCGGTGTTCACATGGACCATCGGGAAGAAGCTGTCGACCCAGTACGGGTGCGTGAGCGCGCCGCGCAGCTCGATGAGGTCGTAGCGGTACTCCCCGCCGTGGCTCACCACCTCGGGCTCCGGCATCTCGATCGGGTCGTTGCCCGTGAGCGACCGCGCCAGGGCCACGCACCCGGGCTTTGCCTTCGCCCGCTCCGCGGGCTCCACCGCCGCGAGCAGGGGGTACGTCACGTGCGCCCGCGCCCCGAGGGCCATCACCGCCGCGATCCCCCGCAGGGCTTCGTCAAACGACCCCGGCGCCCGGGTGTGCCCGTCGTGGGGCACCGCCTCGGTCCCAAAAAGCTTCACCACGAACCGGTCGACCCCGGCGTCCACCAGCGCGCGCGCCAGGGCGGGGTACCCCAGCATCCGACCGTTGGTCAGCAGCGCCACCGAGGCCGCCCCCCGCGCGCGGAGGTCCCGCACCCGCGCCGGGAGGTCCCGCCGGAGCGTCGCCTCGCGGTCGCGGATCACCACGTGGCGCCCGCGGACCTCCGCCAGCCAGTCCCCGTCGGGGCCTTCCACCGGGCGGGTGACGCACTCCACGCAGCCGTTGTTGCACGCCCCCCCGCGGCCCTGCGGGTCCGCAGGCAGGCGCAACAGCAACGGGTGCCGGGTGGACCCGTCGGGCACGATGGGCAGCCCCACGCGCGTCCGCGCCGGGGCCGTTGCAAGCTCTTCCCTACGCGCCATGGTTCATCCCACCAGCACGAAGTTCACAGGCGCCAGCGCGGGCTTCTCCTGGCCGCGCTTGACCCCGTCCGGTGACACCAGGGCGGCCCCCGACGGCGGCGCGGCCCCCGACGGCGGCGCGGACACCGTGGGCCCGTCCCGCCGCCCGCCCAGGGTCCCTGCCAGCCCGCGGAGCACACCGCCCCGCCCGGACTTCGCCTCCGCCGCCCGCGCCTCGGCCGTCTCGACGTCGGCCAGCATCCGGGCGAGGTACCCCACCCGGTCGGCGCTGGACCGCGGGGTCGCCCCCGGGGCGGTGTCCCCGAGGCCCTGGCGGGCTTCGTCCAGCCGCAGGGACAGCACGTCCAGCAACTGTCCTCGGTTGGGCGCCGTATCAAACACCTGGACGAAGTCCTCGGGGGTGCTCGCGAGCTTCCACACGTCGTAGGCGAAGCGCATGAGGTCGTTGTCGTAGAAGTGCTGGAGCGCCTCGGGGGCGTGGTCCCCGGCGTCCCACCGTGCCACCTGCCCGGCCCCCATGGCCGTCACCACCCGCTCGCCGGCCTCGGCCAGGAAGCCCCGGGGCACCAGGACGTACACCAGCAGGTGGTTGGCCAGGTCGTGGGCCAGGTGCTCCAGGTCCGACCGGAGCAACCCGAGCTCGCCCCGGACGCACTGGACCAGTTCGTGACGGGGGGTGACCCGCTCGCCGGGGACGGGCTGCGCCGCCGGGTCGTCCGCGCCCACCGCGCGGGCCAGGTCCCAGAGCCCCGTGTAGAACCCCGCGGGGGCCACCGGGAGGGGCCAGTCGCCCTGGAGCACCCGGGTCAGCCACCGGCCCGAGGTCACATGGTCCGTGGGTTCGTACACCGCCCGGAAGCCCACGCGGTCCATTCCCCGCGCGGCGTACATGGCATTGAGGGTCGAGGGCGTCGGCACGGTGACCGTCCAGCCCCGCGCGTCCCAGCCCCAGCCCATGTCCCGAAGAAACCCCGGCATCGCCGACGTCGGCTGGAAGAACCCCGCCCGCGACAGGATCTCCATGTGCCTGAACGCCGGCGGAAACGACAGCGACCAGAGGTCTTCCGTGACACCCGCGGCACGCTCCGGTCGGTGCGGCACCACCGCGGGGGCGACGCCGAACACCCGCCCGAAGGCCTCGCACCACGGCCCGAGCAGGCTCTTCTCGTCGTCACGCATCGCCGTGCCCGGACGATACCCCATCATGGCCCCCCCTGTAGACGAGACGAGACGGACGACGGACGGGCGGGCAACGGCCGAGCCCCGGCCGAGCGGCCACCTGCGGTGTATTCCCGCGGGCCGCACGGTGGGACTACACTGCCGCCCCGGTGCTGCCCTCCATCTCGCGCTCGTTTCGCCGCTGTCTCGTCGCCGCGCTGCTGGCCGCCACGGGCTGCCAGCAGCCCGCCGCGCCGACGCCCCCCCCGACACCGCGGACACCGCAGGCGCCCCCCGTCGCGTCCGACGCCGCGCCCTCCACCGGGAACGCCGGTGCCCCGGCGGACGCGGGCTGCCGGCCCACGGGGCCCGAGAACACCCCCGCGGCGTGCAGTGACCACGTCGACAACGACTGCGACGGGGTGATCGACTGCGCGGACAACGACTGCGCAGGCATGGCGGGCTGCCAGGGCGCCGACGTGGCGCCCCCCACGGGTGTCGGCTGCCGGCCCACGGGGCCCGAGAACACCCCCGCGGCGTGCAGCGATCACATCGACAACGACTGCGACCAGGTGATCGACTGCGCGGACAACGACTGCGCGCACGTGGCGAGCTGCGCGGGCGCCGACGTCCCCAGCGCCACGCCCACGGCCGGCAACTGCCGGCCCACGGGGCCCGAGAACACCCCCGCGGCGTGCGGTGACCACGTCGACAACGACTGCAACGGCGCGATCGACTGCGCGGACAACGGCTGCGCGCGGATGCCTGGCTGCCAGGGCGCCGATGTCTCCCCATCCTCCGCCGTGAACTGCCTCTACCGCGGGCCCGAGAACACCCCCGCGGCGTGCAGCGACCACGTCGACAACGACTGCAACGGCCTGGTCGACTGCGCGGACTACGGCTGCGTGAACGCCCCGGCCGTCACGACCTGCCGCCACGCCGACGCCGCCGCGCCGGGCTGCATCGCGCGCGGGCCCGAGAACACCCCCGCGGCGTGCAGCGACCACGTCGACAACGACTGCAACGGCCTGGTCGACTGCGCGGACCCGGCCTGCCGGCGCGACGTGGCGGCCTGCCGCGGGTGGGACGGCGGCGGCGCCACGCCGACGGCCGCGCACTGCGTGTACCGCGGCCCGGAGAACACCAACGCGGCGTGCAGCGACCACGTCGACAACGACTGCGACGGCGCGACGGACTGCGGGGACAACGACTGCGTGGACACCCGGGCCGTGACGGTCTGCCGTGATGCCGGGGTGCTCGGGTGCACCCCCCGCGGCCCGGAGAACACCAACGCGGCGTGCGGCGATCACATCGACAACGACTGCAACGGGCACGTCGACTGCGACGACCCGGCGTGCCAGCAGGGCCCCGCCGCCGCGGCGTGCCGCGCGGGGGCGCCCGCCACGCCGCCGCCCCCCACGACCTGCGTGTACCGCGGCCCGGAGAACACCAACGCGGCGTGCAGCGATCACATCGACAACGACTGCGACGGGGTGATCGACTGCGCGGACAACGACTGCTCGCGGGCGACGGTGTGCCACGGCGCGGACGTGGCGCCCCCCACCGCGGTGGGCTGCCTCTACCACGGGCCTGAGAACACCCCCGCGGCGTGCAGCGACCACATCGACAACGACTGCAACGGCGCGACGGACTGCGACGACTTCGGCTGCGGGCGCAACCCGGCGATCCGGGCGTGCGTGGGCCACCTGCCGCCCGTGCCGCCGCAGGTGGACGCCGGCGCGGACGCCGCGCGCCCCGGCGAGGACGCCGGCGAGCCGCTGGACGCGCCGGCGCACCGTCCGCCCGAGGTGGACGCAGGCCCTGCGCGCGCGGTTCCGGCACGTCCCGTGGCGCATCCCGTAGCGCATCCCGTAGCGCATCCCGGGGCACATCCCGGGGCACGACCGCCGGGTTGAGCCGCGGCGCCCCGGGCGTGACCGTCTCCGCCGCCCTCACCGCTTCGATCATCGCCCGCGACGGTGGGGCGTGCGTCTACTGCGGCCGGACGGATGCCGATGCGGTCACGATCACGGTGGATCACGTCACCCCCCAGGCGTTGGTTTCGTACGCCCGGCTTCGGGGCGACCTTCGGGGTGGACGATGCGGAGAACCTCGCCGCGTGCTGCGGCTTCTGCAACAGCCTGAAGCGGGACATGGACCTCGCCGTGTTCGCCCTCTACATGCGCCGCCGCTACGGGATGAACACCCGGGCGATGGTGGCGCGGGTGCGCCGTCAGCTTCGCAAGCCGGTCTGACCCCCGGGCGGGGTACGTCCCCGCCGACGTGACACCCGGGCGCCTTGCGCCCCATGATGGACCCGACAGGAGAGCAGCCATGGCGACCACGACCCGCACCGCTTCCGCGATCACCCTTCCCGTCCCCGGCGAGCTCGGGGCCGTGCTTCGGGAGCTCGGGTACGCCGCCGAGCTCGTCGTCCGCCGGGCCGATGGACGCGAACCCCGTCCCGCGGAGCCCTCGGCGCTCGCCCTGGTGATGGAAGCCGCCGAGGCTGCGGACGCCTCGGGCCGGGCGTGCGGGGTGAACCTGCGGACCGAGCTCGCCGCCCGTAGCGTGGCCTCGGGGCCTGCCAACCGCGCCAGCGCGAAGCCTCGGGCGAAGTCCACGGCGAGGGCGACGGCAGCCCGCACGGCCACCACCCGCGGGCGGTAGGCCGGCTCTGCGGGGCGGCGCCAGACCGCGCGGAGCGGCGCCAGACCGCGCGGAGCGGCGCCAGACGTCGGAGGTCTGCCGCCAGACCGCGCAGAGCGGCGCCAGACCGCGCAGAGCGGCGCCAGACCGCGCAGAGCGGCGCCAGACTGCGCGGAGCGGCGCCAGACGTCGGAGGTCTGCCGCCAGACTGCGCAGAGCGGCGCCGTCCCGCGCGGAGCAGATCACAGACTGCGCGGAGCGGCGCCAGACCGCGCGGTCTGGCGCCGCTCCGCGCACCGGGATCGTCGCGCTCGAACACCGACGCCAGCGGCGTGCCTTGCCTACATCACCCCACCGAAAAGAAAATAGTGACGAGGGCGGTGTCCGGTTTGGGCCTCGACCGGACCCTTAGCCATTGAGGTCGGCGAGACGGCGCACCGGGATGGTCCCGGGGCGCTCTGTCCTCGGCGGTCTCAGACGCCCGTGACCGGACCCATCAACCCCCATGGCACGGGCAGAACCAGGAGCGGTGCATCCATGACCACCCGTAGAACGACCCTCGTAGGCAAACCGGCTTCAACCCCCACCCCGGCCGCGCCCCCCGCCGGAAGCGAGGTGACGGCCCCCGTGGCCGGCAACCCGGTCCAGGGCCCGGGGACGGCCACCGTGGCCGCCGCCCCGGATCTGGCGCTGGAGGCTGCGCTGGAGGCGTTCAGCGCGGGCCTCGGTCCGCTGTCGGACGTCCTCGCCCCGCACCTGCGCATGCCCCCGGCGGGGCAGCGGATCGGCACCGTGCGCCACGGCCACGAGGTCGCTGCGCCGGTGGTGGCCCACATGGTGCGCCAGCAGCCCGCGCTCGCGGGCGTCGGTGACCCCGACGCGATCGAGCGCGGGCTCAGCCAGCTTGCGGCCACCCGCAACCTGGCGGGCGTGCTGCGAAACCTGGCCACCGCGGTGGAGGACACCGGCCGGCTGGGCTTCGACAGCGGGTGGCAGCAGGCACGCGCGGTGATCGTGCAGGCCACCCACCTGGCCCGGCGTGACAAGGCCCTGCGCCTCGCGCTGGTGCCCGTGCGCGACGTGCTGAGCCGCGGGCCGCAGACGCTGGCCTCCACCCGGGCGGTGAACGCTGCCGTGCAGACGGCGGCGGCCATGCAGACCCGGGCGGCCCGCGCCCAGCAGCGGGCCACTGTCACCGCCAGGGCGCACGCGCGGGTCACCCAGGCCCACGCCGACCGCCACCCCCTCGTCGGCACGCCCGTGTCGGCGGCGGTCTCTCAGGGACCCGCGGTCACCACCCCCGCGGACGCAGTGAACAGCGGCCAGGGCCCGGCACCCGGCCGGTAGTCACGGCCCCACCCGGAACGACGGCGCCGCGCACCCTTCCACCGCGCGGCGCCGTCGATTCCCCCCGGAACGGGTCAACGGGTCACGCGCCCAGCAGGACGCCCAGGTCGTCGAGGTCGTCGACGTGGACGCCGCGGGCCGCGAAGCCCTCGCGCAGGGCGGCGGCGGTGCGGCGGAAGAAGTCATCGCCCGCGGCCTCGGGGCAGCCCGCGCGGTTGTAGAGTGCCATGGTGCGGTCCAGGGCGTACATCCGGTCGATCCGGGCGACGTGGGCGTGGGGGGCGACGAGGGACACCAGGCGGGCGGGGTCCATGGGCAGCGCGGGCTGCACGGCGACGAAGGTGCGCAGCCCCGCGGCGTGGCAGCGGGCCAGGGCGTCCAGGCGGGCTTCGATGGGGTCGGCCCCGGGCTCGAACGCGGCGCGCACCGAGTCGTCGTCCGTCGGGATGGACATCCCCACGGCGAGGCGTGGGAAGCGCGTGAGAAGGTCCAGGTCTTCGACCACCCGCGCGCCCCGGGTGAGGATCACCGGCAAGAACCCGTGCGCCAGGAGCACCTCCAGGCAGCGCCGGGTGACCCGGAAGGTCTTTTCGAGGGGCTGGTACGGGTCCGTGAGAATCGGTGACATCCGTACGGGGCCCGGAGGGAGCGTACGCACCTCGCGGGCGAGGACCTCGGGGGCGTTGACCTTCACGTCGACCCAGCGCCCCCAGGGGAGCGCGGGCTGGCCGTCGAGCCGTCGGGACAGGTCCGCGCGGGTGTCCACGTAGCAGTACGGGCAGCCGATCATGCAGCCGGCGTACGGGTTGAGGTAGTACTGCCCGCGGCCCTCGGGGACCAGCACCCGGTCCACGGTGATCTCGCGCACGGCGCTGGGGCGGGCGGGCGCGGGCCTCGGCGCCGCGAGGGGAAGCAACCGGCCCTCCCGCGCGCGGACCACGGAGACCACGCCGGCCACCAGCCTGTGCTCGGCCTCGTCCAGGGTGCCGTTGCCGGGACGGGTGCGGGCGCAGACGTTGAAGTGCCGGGTGCGCGCGAGGCAGTCCAGGGCGTCGTCACGGGGCTCCAGTTCGACCAGCATCACCCGGTCGCCGCGGGCCAGGGTGAGGCACAGGCCCTGTTCAGCGTCGAAGCTCACCACGCGCCAGGACGCCTCCGCGGGCTGCGCGCGCAGCAGCGGCGCGAAGAGGTCCGCCGCGGCCGCCATGGCCACGGTGCGCTCGGTCCGGGCACTCACAAGGACGGTACACTTCGCGCCCGATGCCGCGGGGTCAACGTGGTGGGTATGTCACGCTGCGACAAGCCATTCTCGCCGGTTCCACACCGCAGGCGCTTGACGGTCCAGCTACTCCGGCCGACAGTCGCGGGCCATGCAGCGCTGGGTCGTCTGGGCGAGGGTGGGCACGCTGGGCTTCGCGTTCGCGGCCACGGTGGGCGGCTGCCGGTCGTGTGCGGGCGGTCACAGCCCGGACGCGGGCGCACGGACCCCGGCGCGGGCGGTCACCGGGGTCAACGCCCGGATGCCCCTGCGGCCCGAGCGGGATGCCAGCACGTCCACGCCCAACGGCAACGGGCTGCGGACCCCCACGGACGACGGCCCGGGCACCGCGCCCGCGGTGGCATGCCCGCCGCTCGGGGCCGACGTCCAGGACGTCCAGGTCTCCCTGGCGAACCTGGTGACCCGGTACGGCGTGGCGGCCCGGGCGCCCCTGGAGGGGTACATCCTGTGCGCCAGCGTGGCGACCCCGGCGATGTGCGACCGGCTCCCGACGGACGACGTCGGGGGCTGCCACATGGCGGCAGAGCAGCTTGCCGCGCGGGCGGCGAGGGCCACGGGCTGGGCGCTGACCCCGGCCATGGCACGGGCCTGCGCCGGCCGCGGTGCCGACGAGGCAGGTTGCAGGCGCTGGGCCGAGGCGGTGGAGGCCGGGGATCCGTCACGGTGCACCGGCCTCCCGGCCGGGGTGTACTGCGAGGCCGCGGCGTCGGGGGATCCCTCCCGGTGCCCCGCGGGCGCCGCTGCCGGCGACCACGCCTCCTGCGAGCGCTTTGCGAGGAACTACGCCGCGCTGCGCACGGGCGTCGAGGCCGTGGAGCACGGCGGCGACCCCCGGCGGGCCGCGGCGGCCGCGGGCGCGCGGATGGGGGCCGCGGGCTGCCAGGAGAGGCTTCGGGCGGCGTACACCGAGGCATGCGTCCCGCACGCGCGGCAGCCCACCCCGTAGCGATGCAATGGGCCCCGGGACCTGATTGCGCCACCGCGAAGCGACGTGATATTTTCGCGGCGTTCGCACGGAAACCACCGTCTGCGAGTTGAGGGACCGAGATGACCGCCAAGCCCCACGCACGCATCCTGACCCCCACCGATCCCTCCCCTGCGCTCACCGAACGGTTCGCCGCCGCGATGGCCGACGCGATGACGGACCTCCAGCGGTTCACCGCGGGGCGCACCAGCGGCACCATGGTGCTCTTCGACGACGGGGACTACGTGTGCTTCTCGGGTGTGATGACACCCGAGGGGGACGCGGTCACGGTCACGGTCAACGCGATCCTGGCGCAGAAGCTCGACGAGGGCTCGGCGCGCAGCAAGGTGTACAGTCGGTTGATCCCCGGCTCGACGTTGAAGTTCAGCGCCACGGGGCTGTCGTCCCCCGAGGGCGTCGAGGCCCCGTGGGAGGAGCACCTCCGCCGTGGCGAAGAGTTCGATCTCATCACGTTTGGCCCCTGAGGCGGTCCCCGAGGGATCACCCGGGACGCCGGGCGGGCCACGAGGCACCATCTCCCCAATGCCCGAGCCCGCCATCGCCATCCTGCTGTTTCAGGTCGCGCAGGAGCGGAACTTCATCCACGACGACCTGGTCCCCGCGCTCTCGTCCGAGCTGGCCCGGCACGGGCTTGCCAATGACATCTACGAGACCACCCTGCCGGCGATCGACGCGCCCGACGCGGGAGACCTGTCGTCCGTCGACGACCTCGCCGCGCGCCTCCGTGAAAAGTACACCGCGTGCTTCTACACACGGTTGTGGAGCGAGGCGGTGTTCCAGCGGCTGCGGGAGTCCCTCCCGGGGATCACCTGGGTGTACCTCGGAGACGACCGCCTGGCGTTCGCGGGTACCGACCACGCCGTGGCCGCGGCGCGGGTGCCCACCCTCGTGGCCATCGTGCGGGCCACGGCCGCGGGGGTCCCGGTGCCTCCAGAGGCCTTCGCGATGCCGCCCGTGGACCTGGGCGCCGCGCGCGGGCGGGAGAACCTGGTACGGCTCTCGGTGGGGCGGCAGCCGTCGCCCGACCGCCCCGCGGTGGTCCACGGGAGCCCCGGGTGCGCGTACGGCCAGGACGTACGCACCAATCCCTATTTCGCCGGGATTGATTTCCCCGCCAAGGTGGTGACCCGCGGGTGCAGCTTCTGCGCGACGGGGGGTGTGCCCCGCAGGCCCGCGGGCGAGGTGCTTCGCTCGGTGCTCGACCAGTTGGACCACATCCTGGCGACCGAGCCCGAGACCGCGCGGATCCAGATCAACGACCAGAACCCGTTTCCGTACCTGGTGCAGTTCGTCGAGCGCGCGGGCGAGCGCGGGGGGCGCCCGCTGGAGATCCTGATGGAGACCCGGGCCGACTGGCTGCTGGGCGCGCTGCCGGTGATGGACCGCGCCCTCGCCGCGGCCGAGCGCACGGGCCACCGCATCCTGCTCTTCCTGATGGGGGTCGAGAACCTCTCGCAGAAGGAGTTGGATCTCTACAACAAGGGCGTGACGGTCGAGCAGAACGAACAGGCCATCCACGCCTGCAGAAAGCTCAAGCGCACGTACCCCAAGGGGTACTCGGACACCCGGGCGGCCTTCGGGTTCGTGCTGTACAACCCCTGGACCGAGCCCCGGGACATCGTGCTGAACCTCCAGGCCGTCGAGCGCACGGGCCTCTCGGAGTTCCGCGGGCAGATCGCGCGCTCCAAGCTGCGGCTGTATCCCGACACGGCGCTGTACTACAAAGCACGGCAGGAGGGGCTGCTGGCCGAGCGGTTTCCGTACGAGGCCATGGACTCGGCGCGGCGCTACGGCTACGAGGCCGAGGTCCCCTGGCGCTTCGCCCACGCCACCACGGACGCGGCGTACGGCGCCCACGAAGCCATCTACCGCCGCATCGGCAAGCACGACGAGCTGAAGGTCCTGCACGAGATCGTGCGCTACCTCGATCGCCACCCCGAGGCCGTGGGCCGCCCCGTGGAGCGCGTCGCGCGCGACGTGGTGGCCAGCCTCGGGTCGCGCTTCCGCGACCTGGTCCACCGCGCCTGAGGGAGACGCTCTCCCGGTGCCCGCCGCCCCCGTTGTCCTCCTGGCCACGGTGCCGCCGCTCGCGGCCCTGGACACCGCCCTGGACGCCGCCCGCGCCGACGGCGCCGTGGCGGTGATCACCGCGGCCCCGCCCGCCCGATGCACCCTCGCCGCCCTCTGCGCCGAACGGGGCGTCCCGTGCGTGGTGTCGGTGCCCTTCGCCATGGACCCCGCGGGGACGACGGAGCTACGCCGCCGGGTCCGCGCCGCCGGCGTGCGGGTGATCCCCGCGCTGGACGCCCTGGTGGACCCCGGCGTGGCCCGGGTGCTGGACCTCGCCGCGCGCGGCGCCCTCGGCGCGGTCACTGCGGTGACGGTCACCCTGGGCGGGGCCGGGGATGGCCTCGCGCGGTGCATCGAAGCCCTGGCCCTGGCCTGTGCGACCGTGCCAGGGCACGACGCGCCCCGGGCGGCGGCGGCGGTCACCCGCACGCCCGAGGGGGCGCTCCGGGTGCAGCTCACCGCGGGCGCCGCGGCGCTGGATGTCACCGTGGGCGGCGCGCCGGGCGTACGGCTGACCGTGGCAGGCCGGGAGCTCACGGCCACGGCCGAGCGCGGCGCGGACGGCGCGGGGCGCTTCACCCTGGCGCGCGCACGGACGGCGGAGACCCGCACGGTGCCGGTGCCCGCGGGGGACGCGCGGGCGACCCTGGCGGCGATCGCCCTGGGCGGCGCGCTGCCGCGGTGGCTGGCGTTCGACGCTGCGGTGGAGATGGAGGCCCTGGCGCGCGCGGCGCGGGGGGAGGCCCTGACGGAGGGCGCGGTGACGCCGCCGCCGGAGGGAGAGACCGAGGCGTGGGCGAGGGCGTCGGAGGCCGCGCTGGCGGCGGGAGACGGCCCCGCGGTGCTGGCGGCCGCGGGGCTGGTGCCAGACGTCACGGTGCCCGTGCACGCGCACCCGGCGCCGCGGGACCCGCTGGCGACGGAGCCCGCGTACCTGGAGGCCCTGGCCTTTGACGCGGGGATCAAGCCGGCGCTGTACCTCACGGTGGAGCGGGCGCGCGCGGCGGAGTGGCGCGCGCGGTACCGCGGGTGCGGGGTGGAGGAGGTCGCGTACCGGTGCGACCTCGACGTGGTGAGTGACGTACGCCACCGGGCGCCCGCGGCGCCGGGGACGGGCACGCACGTGGACCTGTTCATCGCGCGCGACCCGTCCGCGGCGCGGCGGGCGCGGGCGATCTACGAGGACCCGCGGGGACCCACGGCGCACCTGGCCGAGATGGGCGAGATCCTGGGGTACCCGCCGTGCTGCGTGGCCTCGTTCGCGGCGCTCGCCGACCGGTCGAACAACACGGCGATCCGGTACGCGGCCTGGACGCGGACGCAGGCCCTGGGGGCGCCGTTCGCGGCGGAGCTCAACAACCTGTTCGCGCACGTGGTGCCGTTCTTCCCGTGTTCGTACGGGTGCCCGCGGGGGGCGGCGCAGGCGCGGGCGGTGCTGGATGCCTTCGGGCGGGCGGACCCCACGGCGGCGAGTGCCCTCCGGGCGCGGCTGGCGAGGCCGGTGCTGTACGTGGATCACGCGCGGCAGGTGGGTCTGGACGGCGCCCGGTGGGACGGCGACGTGCTGCGGTACCGCACCGCCCTCGGGCGCCTCGCGCCGGGACGCGAGCGCACGGAACCCGTGGCGGGGCGCTTCGAAGCCGCGCTGTCCGCGGTGCTCTCCCGCGGCGACGGGCTGCGGGCGCTGGGCGACCGGTGGGAGGTGCTGTCGGGCGACCGGGTGGCCGCCACGCTCACCCGGCGCGCGCCCGGGCTGGGCGTGCTGTTCCCCTTCGGCGTGGGCGCGGCCGAGCTGCCCGACGGTGGAACCACCGCCCGCGGGGCGTGAAGCCCTGCTATTTTCCATCCACCGTGGCGTCGACCTCCGTGATCCTGGGCGGCCGGTGCAACCTCTCGTGCACCGTGTGCGACTGCCGCGAAGCCGCCGCCGCCGCGGATGAAACGGGCGTGCCCCACGTGGTGCGCGCCGGGGGCGACCGGCTCTTCCTCCGGGGAGAGCCCTCCATGGCCCCGGGCTTCGAAGCCACCCTCCGCGCGGCCGAGGGGCGCTGGGGCGAGGTCTGGGTGCGCACCAACGGTCTGCGCTTCGGCACGCCCGCGGCGGCCGCGGCCCTCGCGGCGCGGGGGGTCCGCGGTGCGGTCATCCCGCTGTTCGCCCACGTCGCGGCCGTGCACGACAAGGTGGCTGGACGTCCGGGCGCCCTGGTGGCTGCGCTCCTGGCGCTCCGGACGCTCGCCGCGGCGGGGCTTGCCGTATCCGTTGAGACACCGCTGCTGCCCACGCGGTTCCAGGATCTGGAGGCCGTGGTGCGGCTGGCGCACCGGGCGGTGCCCGCCCTCGCGAGCTACCGGTTCTACGTCCCGCGCGCGGTGCAGCCCCTGGTGCTGGCGCCCCCCGCGTGGGGGGAGGTCCGGGCGCCCCTCGGGAAGGCCATGGCGGCGTGCCGCGAGCTCGGGATCCCGGCGCCTGTCCACGAGTTCGACGCGATCCCGTTGTGCGCGCTGGGCCATGACCCGGAGACCGAGACGGTCTACCGGTTCGACCCGCGGCGGCCGGCGCGCGCCCGCGACGGGTTCTCCCAGGGGGCGGACTGCGCCCGGTGCGCGGTGCGGCAGTTCTGCCAGGGGGTGCATGCCACCTACCGGGCGGCGCACGGCGAGGCGGGACTTCAACCGTTCGACCGGCGACCGCGGCGGATGTTCGACCAGCGCACGACCCCGCGGCGGACCTGGGAGCCGCACCAGCGCGAAGCGGCCTCCAAGGCCATGATCCGGGTGCTGCGCCCCACGATCCATTGCAACCAGGACTGCCCGTTCTGCAGCGCCAACGAGACCACGGAGAACATCCGGACGGACTCCGGGGAGATGCTCCGGCAGATCGCCCGGGTGGCGCGGCAGGGGATTGAACACCTGTCGTTCTCGGGCGGCGAGCCCACGCTCAACCGGGACCTGGTGCACTACATCCGCGCGGCGAAGCGCCTGGGGGTCAAGAAGATCGAGCTGGTGACCAACGGCGCGCTGATCGACAGCGCGGAGAAGGTCCGCCCCCTCGCGGACGCAGGGCTCAACCGGGCGTTCGTGTCCCTCCACGCCCACGACGAGGTGCTCTCGCGGCAGATGACCTCCAAGGTGGGCGACTGGCCGCGGACGGTCCGGGCGATCACGGCCCTGGTCGAAGCCGGCGTGTGGACCGACGTGAACCACGTGGTCACCGCGGTGAACTTCGCGTACCTCCCGCGCTTCGCAGACTTCGTCGCAGACACCTGGGGGGCAAAGGTCGGGATCTCGTTCGCGTTCGTGACGCCGCAGTTTCGCGCCCTGGAGAACGCCGACCTCGTGCCACGGATGGGGGCGGTGCGGCCGTACCTCCGCCGGGCGATGCAGAAGCTCGTGGCGCGCCGGGTGCGCTTCGTGGTGGGCTCGCGCCAGGGCGTGCCGCCGTGCCAGCTGGGGGAGTTCGCCGCGTGGAGCGACGTGCTGGACATGGCCCCCCACGCCCACGCCGAGGACGAGCCCCAGAAGATCCGCGGACCCAGGTGCGACACGTGCCGGTACTCGGCGTACTGCGTCGGGGTCTGGAGGCCCTACGCCGCGCGCTACGGCTTCGACGAGCTCACCCCCGTCCCGGGCGAGGCCCTCACGGACGCGGACCTGGCCTCCATCGACCGATCGCTCCGGCCCTGGCTGTCCTTCGAGGACCTGCCTCCGCCCCTGCGCGCGGAGCCCGTCCCGGACGCCGACGCGGACCTGCCGCCGCCGCCCGAGCTCGTGATCCCGCGGCCGAGGGTGAGCCTCCCGGTGGTGCGCTCGACCCCGTCCCGCACGCTGCGGGTGGCCCTGCTCGGGTCCGGGCCCCAGGCCGTGCGTCTCGCGCGGGCCCTGGGCGAGGTCCATGGGCTGTCCCTCGCGGGCGTGGCCTCGCCGCACCTGCTGGACCGCGACCCGGGGCCCTTCGGGGACATCCCCCGTGAGACGGACGCCGGAGCGCTGCTCGACCGGGTGAAGCCCGACGTGGTGATCGTCGCCGCGGCGACGATCGCCCACCACGCGCTCACGGTGCTGGCCGCCGAGCGGGGACTCCCCGTGCTGCTGGAGAAGCCCCTGGCGGGCAACAGGGAGCAGGCCGAGGCCCTGGTGGCCCTGGCCACGCGGGCCTTCGTGATGCCCGCCCACGCGATGGTGTTCTCGCCCGGCGTGCGGGCGTTGAAGGCCGTCCTGGCCGAGGGGACGGCGGACAGGGTGCTGCGGGCCGTGTGCGTCCGCCGGGCGCCCGCGAGCGCGCCGGATGCCCCCGCGCTCTGGAGCCGCGACGCGCTCTACCAGACCCTCTACCACTCGGCGTACCTCCTGGGCGCGGCCACGGGGCGCACGGACGCCACGGTGGGCCGGGTGGAGGGCCGGGGGGCGCACCGGCCCGAGTCGGTGCGCGCGGAGCTCACGTTCCCGGGTGGGATCACCGGGGAGATCGTGCTGGACTTCGCGGCGTCGGCCGCGGGCGCAGAGCTGTCCGTCGGCGGCGAGCGCGGGCGGCGCACGGGCTGGCGGCGCGAGGCCGACGGTCTCGAGTCCCTCGTGCGGGACACCCCCTCGGGCGACCGTACGACCTCGGTCGAGCGCGGAAGCGACGCCGTGGGAATGCTCACGGCCTTCCGGGACGCGGTGCTGGCAGGGGCGCCGTCGCCAGTGCCCGTCCGCGAAGGGTTGGACGCCATGGTGACCGCGCATGCGATCGTGGAGGGGCTGTCGACCCACCTGGTGCGGCCCGGTGCGCCCAGACACGTGGCCAGCCCCGCGCTGCGGATGCGCTGAGAGGGAGCGCGGGGGGGCGCTACGAGGCCGCGACGAGCTCGGCGAGGGACACGGCGCGGAACTCGTCGGCGCCGTGGACTTCGATGTAGCTCCGGAGGATCTCGCCGCCGCAGGCGGGGAGCAGCACGCACTTTGCGGCGTGGGGGCAGGGCACGGCCGTGGCGGCGTAGGCCGAGCTCGCGCGCTCGCCGGTGCCGTGGCGAAACTTCGGGTCGCGGTACTCCGTGCCGGGGAGCAACGGCGGCTGGTCGGGGACCTCCAGCCAGCGCTTCAGGGTGACGCCGTGGACGGCCAGGGCGCGGAGGGAGACACAGGGGGCGATGCCCACGAGGGGGAGCGGCCGGCGGTCCACGGTGCGGTACACCCGGGCGAACGCGTCGACCACGTCGGCCTGGCGGGGCACCGAGGTGTAGTACCGGTCCTCGCGGGACTCGAAGCTCGGGTACGGCATGTGGGCGCCAAAGGAGAAGCCCCGGCGGCGGGCGAAGGCCTCCAGGTCGGCGAGGGCGGTGAGGTTCTCGCGGGTGGCCACGGAGATGACGGACACCGCCGCGGGGCCGCAGAGGGAGACGACGTGGTCGATCGCGCGGAGGGCCTCGGCGTAGGCGCCCGAGCGGCCGACGACCCGGTCGTGCGTGGCGCCGTCGGCGGCGTAGAGCGGGACGTAGAAGAGCTTCTCCGCGGGCAGGGCCGCGACCACGGCCTCGGCGAAGGCCCGCTCGGCCAGCCGGGTGCACGGTGAGAACACCTCCACCCGGCGGTAGCCCAGGGCGGTGGCCGCGCGCAGGACGTCGAGGACGCGGGAGTACGCCAGCGGGTCGTAGCCGTTGAGCCGCAGGGTGCGCACGCCACGCTGAAAGCTCGACCCGAGGTCCGCGAGGGACTTCGCGAGCACCGGGTCGCCGCCGTCCACGGGGGGCGCGACCTCCTTCACGGAACAGAACGCGCAGGCCTGGCCGCACTCGGCGCTCAGGGCCAGGTTGAGCGAGGCCGAGGCCATGTCCGGCGGGGGCTCGGCGGCGGCCTCGGCAGGGGCCGGGAGCATGGCCGTGGCGACGTCCGCGAGGACGTCCGGGAACTCCATCCCGAGCCCGTCGTGGTCGCGGAGGGTCAGCGCGAAGGCCACCAGGGCCCGCAAGGTGGCGCCGCCCAGGGGCTCGACTCCACCCGCGGCTTTGTAGCTCAGGGAAAGGTGCGCGGTGTGCGCGAACGCAGGACGCGCCGGGTCGCGCTTCGCCACCACGAACTGCAACCGACGGAGCTCTTCCGGGCGGCGGAAGTCCAGCACCAGCTCCAGGAGGGGGTTGCCGGACTTGTCCGTGTGGGACGAAGGGTAGACATCCACGAGGGTCCAGCCACCGGCGACGGGGACGCCCTCCACGATGTCCGGCGAGAGCATCGCCCGGAGGGTGTCCCGGCTGAAGACCACCCGACCGCCCTCGCGCACCCGCCCCAGGGCGTCGGCGATGGTGGCCCCGGGCGGCAGCAGGGCGAGCCGGCCCTCGACCGACGCACCGACGCCCGCGACCAGGGCGCGGACCTCGTCGCGCCGCCCGTCGCCCGCGTCCGTGAGCTTGCCTCGATAGCGCACGGCCACCCGCTCCAGCCGTTGGAACACCGGCCCCGGGGTGTCCCGCGGGACCACGGTGACCTCGATCCAGTCCGCCGCCCCGGCCTGGAAGCGCACGGTGAGCGTCTGGTCGTCCGTCAGCGCGATGGCGTGGAGGGCCCAGTCCGCGAAGCGCGCCGGCAGCCGCGCGAGCCCGCTGTCCGCCCCGCGCGAGCCCGCTCCCACGGGGGGCGGCGGGCTCGCGAGCACGGCGCCGGTGACGGCGGCGACCACCACGCCGGTGACGGCGGCGTCCACCGCGCCGGTGACGGCGGCGTCACCCGTGGCGCTCACGGCGCGTCCCAGCGGGCCAGCCACGCGGCAAAGCGCTCGATCGTCGCCCGGTCGCGGGCATAGATGGTTTGTTGCGCCTCGTCGGGGACGTCCTCGGAGAAGTACACGAGGTCATAGCGCCGGGTGCGCTTGTAGACCCGCGCCGCGGGGTCCGTGGGCGTGACGATGAACGCCAGGGTCGCGCCCTCGCGGGTGAGCTCGGCCACGGGGACATGCATCCCCATGAGGTACCGCGGGGCGACGCCCGCGAGCCGCCAGCCCTCGGGGTTCGGCAGGGCGCTGCTCCCGAGCGCGGGCGCCAGGGCCTCCGCGATCTGCGTGGACAGGGCCGCCGCCGTGGTTTGGGTGAGGGGTTCCAAAGCCATCGGGAGCGAGGGTAGAGCACGCCCTCCCCCCGCGGCAACGCGGGGCGACAGGGCGACGGGGTTCAACGGATCTCGAACCGCGCGGGCTCCGGGTCGGAGCGCGCGGGCTCCGCGCCGGCGGGGTGGGACGTACGGTCGCCACGGACGAGCCGACGGACGAGTCCCTGCAGCCCCTCGGTGGCCGCGCGCGAAGCCGCCACGGGCTCTGGCAGGGCGTCCCCCGCGGCGCGGGACTCGGACAGCCGGGCGTTGAATACGTCGGACAACTGCGCCCAGTTGCCCGCGGACGAGAACACCGCGGCGAACTCCGCGGGGTCGCCCGCGAGGCGCCAGACGCCGTAGGCGTACCGCATGAGATCAAGGTCGTAGAAGTGCGCGAGGGGCCGCGGCGCGCGCGCGCCCGGAAGCCGCCACGCGGGCAGCCGGTCGGCGAAGGCCCGCCGGGCGCGGGCGTGGAGGGCCTCCAGCCGGTCCCGGGGGCACAGGGCGTACACCAGGACGTGGTTGGCCAGGTCGTGGACCAGGTGCTCCAGGTCCGAGCGAAGCAACGTGCGCTCGGAGTCCAGGGAGCGGGCGAGGGACCGGGTGGAGGGCTGGAGCCGTCCCACGAGGCTCGCTCTCCGCCGGTCGAGCAGGGCGCGGCGACGGGCGGCACGCTCGTAGGACCACCGCGGGCGCACGGGGACGGGCCAGGTGCCTTCGAGCACACGGGCCAGCCATGGGCCCGTGGCCCGGTCGACCACGACGTCGTACTCCGGGCGGAAGCCCGCGGTGGACAGCCCCTCCGCGTCGAGCGCGGGCCCCAGGCTCCCGGGCGTGGGCACGGTGAGCACCCAGCCCTCGGCGTCCCACGCCCAGCCCAGGCGCCGCAGGAGCGCGGGCATCCCGGACGTGGGCTGGAAGAACCCGGCCCGGGACAGGATCCCGAGGTCCCCCACCACCCGCGGAAAGGTCAATTGCCAGCGCCCCGGGAGGTGCTCGGTGAGTGCAGGGCGCGCGCCGAACTCCAGCGCGAAGGCCGAGACCCAGGGCCCGAGCAGCGCCCGCTCGTCCGCGCGCATTGCGCTCAGTCCCACCACACGCGGGGGCGGATCCCCACGGGTGTGCCGTCGATCCGGACCTCCAGCACGGCGGACCCGGGCACGGACGGGGCCGTGATCCGCGCGGCGAAGCCCCCCGTCGGGAGCGGGTCCACGCCGGCCACCTGCCCGGTGCCGTGCAGCACGGCCACGGTGACCATGGCGCCCGGACGGAGGGAGCCGTCGGGGTTGCGCGGGGTGACCGTGAGGGTGACCGTGGCGCGGCCGTCCGCGGGTGCATGGCGGCCGGGTGGGTCGAGGGCCACCACCGGGGGCTCGGTGACGGTATGCAACGCGCCCGCGGGCAGGGGGCCCACTTCCTGGACGGTGCCCGAGGGCCAGGTGACCCGCACCCGCGACGCCGCGGTGGCCACCCCCAGTCCTGCGAACACCAACGGGGACTGAAAGATGTTCGGCGAGGCCGGGCTCGCGACGACGTAGGTCCGCGGAGGAGCGCCCGCCGCGGCGGTGACCTCCACCCGCGCGCCCATCCCGAGGGAGTTGCTGCTGGTGCCCCGGAGGCGGAGCGTGAGTCCGTGGTACGGGCTCTGGAGGTCGTTGCGGTAGATCCGCGGGATCTCGCCCGAGCCGCCGACGGCCAGGTCGGCGTTGCCATCGCCGTCGAGGTCGCCCACGGCGAGGGCGCGCCATTGACCGCGGCGGCCAAGGGCGACCGGGTTGGTCACGTCCGTGAAGGTCCCGTCGCCCGCGTTGATGTGCGCTGTCACCCACTGCGGGCCGATGAACCGGGAGGTGTCGAACCAGGCCGAGGCGTCGTTGCCGTGGGTGGTCACCAGGTCCTGGCGGCCGTCGTGGTCCAGGTCTACCAGGGCGGCGCCCCAGGGGATCATCGGTGCGCCGCGGTCCGAGAGGATCTCGGCGAAGCCGGTGCTCCCCGTGGTGTCGAGGAAGGGCCACGACGGGCGGGTGAGGAACACCGAGTGGACCGGGTCCATGGAGACGTACAGATCGGGGAGCCCGTCGCCGTCGATGTCCCCGGAGGCCGCGGCCATGGGGGAGAACTGCGACAGCGCCGGCCGCGGTGGGTGGAAGGTGCCGTAGTACGCATCCGCGGGGACCGGGTCGAAGGGCGCGAACCGCGGGTACCCGTCGGGCGACGGAGCCGTCTCCCGGTAGAACGTCGGGGTGTCCGTCCCCACGCAGCCCAGGCCGAAGGCCGCCAGGACCTTCTCGCCCGGGTGCAGCGCCACGACCAGGACGGCGTACGGGTCCACGGGCAGCCCCCCCGTGACCAGCTCGGTGTGTTCGGTCCAGGTGCGCGCCCCCGTGCGCAGCAGGGGGTGGAACAGCGTCGCCATGGGGTTGCAGAAATGGTTGCCGACCAGGACGTCCAGCCAGCCGTCGCCGTCCAGGTCGTCGAGGTACAGCGACCCGACGACAAAGGTGTTCATGGTGTCGGCGTGGCCCTCCAGCGGCGCGGGCGGCGCGAACATCCCCCCGCCGAGACCCCACGCCACGTCGCCGTGGCCCTGACTGGTGATCAGGTCGGTGTTCCCGTCGCCGTCCACGTCCACGGCGCCCACCAGGGGCGCGGAGCCAAGGGCCTGGAGGGTTCCGCCCGGGGTGAGCGTCCGGGTGCCGGGGTCGAAGCGGTAGACCACCGGCCGCCGGGCGGCGAAGGCCCCGACGGAAGGCGCCGCGGGGGACATCACCACCTCCGTGGTCCCGTCGCCGTCCAGGTCGGCGAAGATCCCCACGACGGGCTCCGGCTCCTGGTTGGTGGCGTAGTCCCCAGGGCCGAGGGCGAACGGTGCGGGGCTCTCGACCGCCCGGGTGAGATCCCAGAAGCCCCCCTGGAGGACGGTGACCGTGGTGGCCGCGTCGTGGCGCCCGGGGCCTGCGTCCGGCGCCGGCGTCGCGCTCCCCCCGCCGCAGGCCGCCCCGCCGCAGGCCGCAAGGGCCAGGGCGGGGGCGAGGGCCCTGCACGGTGTCCGTCGTGGGGTCACAGGACCCTCGCGGGGACCTCCGCGAGGGGAGCGACGCACGCGTCGCCGTACAACTGCACGTCGGCCGTGCGGACGCCAAAGCACGCGGTGCGCACGGCGCAGTCCGCGCAGGGGGCGGGCTGATGGCGGAAGTCCACGGGACCGGGGACGGGGCGCAGGTCGGCCACGCGGGGGTCGGCGCCGAAGGCACACAGGGGCGGGCCGCAGGGGCCGTCGAGCCCATGGGGGTGCAGGTCCAGGGCGAGCGCGCGGTCGAGCGCGCGGCGGAGGGCGGCGCGCAGGGCCACCGGCTCGGGCACGATCCCGGGCCCCAGGGCGGGGTCGAAGGGCTGCGACGGGTACGACAGCATCAGTCCGCGAAGGTGGTCCCGGTACGCGCCGAACTCCGCGGCGATGTAGTCCGGGAGTTCGCCGAGGGTGGCGAGGCCCTCCGCGGTCATCACGGCGTTGAGCTTGACGGGCACCCCCGCGGCGAGGAGGGCGCGCACCCCGCGGATGGTGCGCACGTGGGTGCCAGGCGCGCGAGTGATCGCGTCGGACACCGCCGGGTCGGGGCTGTGCAGGGAGACAAACGCCGTGGTCACCCCGGCGTCGCGCAGGCGCTCGGCGTAGCCAGGCTTCGCGCACTGGACCGCGTTGGTCTCCAGGGTCACCTGGGTGAAGCCCAGGGCCCGCGCGTGGCGGACGTAGTCTTCGAGGCGCGGGTCGAGCGAGGGCTCGCCGCCCGACACGATCAGCGCGCGGGCGCCCGCGGCGCGGAGGTCTTCGATCCAGCGCAGGACCTGGTCGGGGCCGTGGCGCCCCCAGTCGCGGCCCTGCCAGCACATCCCGCAGTCCTGGTTGCAGTTGAACCCGGTGCGGACGAGGCCCTCGGGGTGGTCGAGCCCCGCGACAAGCTGGCGGAAGAACCCCAGCGGGACCCCGGCGGGCAGCCGGCGGAGTTCGCGCGCGAGGTCCTTTGCGCGGTCCCAGCGGGTGCGGGTGATGGCCTTGCGCAGCCGGGCGGCCATGACCTCCAGCGCGCGGGTATACCGCCCCGCGGCGGCCTGGAGGGTGACCACGGAGACCGTCACCACGGCGTCGGCGGCGGACTCTGCGGGAGGGTCTTGCAGCCGCAGGGCAGCGACCGGGGCGTCGAAGCCCAGCCGGATCTCGATCCCTCGGCGGTCGGTGTGCACGTCCAGGAGGGTCAGGCCGAAGGCAGGCAGGGCGACGGGGAGCTTCGTTGCGCCGACGAGGGCCTCGGCGATCCGCAGCCGCAGGGCATCGGCCTCGGGGTCGGCCGAGGGGGGATCCCGGAAGACCGCGTCGGTGGACGCCCCGGCGCCGCGCAGGGCGGACGGAGGGAGCGCGGGAAGCACGGGGGCGGGCGGAGACGGAGGCTCCGCGAGGGGCAGCCGCACCCGGCTCGTGGGGATGTCCGGGTCCACGGGAGGACTATACCGTAGGAACCCTCCGTGATCCGTCCCTCCGGCGGCGAAGACCGCGCACCCAGACTGTCACCCAGACTGTCGCCCCCGCTGTCACCCGCGCCGTCGCCCCCGTACAGGGCGCCAACCATTCATTGACGCCCGCCGTCGGATGCACGACGTTCGACGGTGGAAAGCAACAGGACCGATGCCAGGACCCGACCATCCGCCCCCGAGCGAACCTCCGCCGGACGGCCTTGTGAAGTACCAGTTCGCCAACGGGAAGACCTGCTGCGAGGTGCCCTACCGCAACGGCGTCCGTGAGGGCGTGGGGCGGATGTACTACACGACCGGGACCCTCTACGCGACCGAGACGTACGCGAACGACGTGCTCAACGGTCCGACGGTGACCTGGTACGACACGGGCGTGAAGCAGGCCGAGCTGAACTACGTCGACGGGCTGCTTGAGGGCACCTGCCGGGAGTACTACCTGAACGGCAAGCTGGAGTCCGAGGTGGAGTACAAAGCCGGGAGGAAGCACGGGACCTCCGTGGTCTACCTGGAATCCGGCGAGGTCGCGGGGCGGTACACCTACCACCAGGACGACCTCGTCCAGCCCGCTTCTCCCACCACGTAGCACCCTGTACCCACGCGCCCCGGGAGAACCTTGTGGGAGATGAAGTGTATATGGCGCGATCCTTGCTGCGCTGTGCCGACAACGGTAGCGTGGGACTCACGACGGAGCCCCACACGCGGAACGATGGACGCGACAACGAGAGGGGCCGAGCTGCCCCGCAATCCCTGGGAAACCACGAATCGCCGTCATCCCCTGACGGCGATCCACGGTTCCCTTGCGGTTGCACGGAGCCAGCGTGGATCATGGAAAATTTTGCGGGGCATCGGATCAACCGCAGGATTTCCCCACGTTCGGGGCCCGGCGTCCTTCGTGAAATCTTTGCGGACTCCCGGCCTGCCGCCGGGGTGCACCGGATTCCCCAGGGAGTCTCGCGGTCTTGCTGACGACCGCGGCGCGTGTTGAGGTAGGATTCGGAGCGGAGAGTGGCATGGCGAAGTGGAACCGGCGCCAGTTCCTGAGCGGATTGATGGCGGCGGTGGGCGTGCAGACGACCACGGCGGTCGCCGGGACCATCGGCGCCGTCGGACCGCTCGCGGCGCGTCCCGCGGCCGCACCGAGACTGCCGACCCCTCCGTCCCCTGCGGCACGTCCCGCAGCGGCGGAGATCCCGCCGATGCCGCCGCGGCAACAGCGGTTTGCGTCCGAGGGGGCGCGGCACGGGCTCGCGGACGCGTTGCCACCGGGCACGCGCTTCGGGCGCTGGCGGGTCGTGGCGGTGCACTCGGTGAAGCTCGGTGCGATCCCCGTGGTGCTCGAGACCCTCGCGGGCGAGCGCTTCCAGGTGGACGTACTACAGCGGGACCGGCACGTCCTGGCCAAGCGCGGCATCGCGGAGACGAAGCACTTCGCGCTCTACCTGGCCAACGTGGGCCGCGGGAACACCCCGACCCCCGAGGAGCACGGCCTGGGTCTCATGTGGCTCGCGGCCCTGATGCGCCGACGTGAAGACCAGGTCACCCGCCCGACCCTGCTGACCCTCCGCGACCGCCTCGGGCACTTCCCCCGCGGCGAGTTCAACTCGGTGGACGGCAGGATCCTCAGCCCCACCGTCTCCATCGCCAGTCAGACCGCCGGCCAGGCGTAGCACCGCCCCGCACCGCGCTGCGTGGGGGGCGACAACCCCCTCGCGGTGCCATCCCGCGCGGCCGTGCGTGCGGTACCTCTGCCCCGGAGGTCCCGCCGCGCCGGCCCGTCTCCCCTACGAGGGGAGGCGGGCACTACGGGTCACGCGTCGGCGAGGACGGGTTGCATCACGTCGTACCCGTGCGCGCGGACATAGTTGATGTGCATGCCCTCGCACCCGTCACGGTGGACGCAGGGCCCGCAGCGCAGGGACTTCGTGAGGTAGTGTTCGTGGATGTACCGCTTGATGTAGCGGAACACTTCAAGCTGCCCGTCGGGCTGCATCATCGCGGTGTCGAGGGTCGCGGGCCGCGGTCGGGGTGAGCGTCCCAGCACGCACGCGGGGACCCCGTCCACAGGGACCGCGTGGGGGAAGCGCGCGAAGAAGTCCCGGAGGTCCACGTCGTTGCGGGCGGACTCGGTGAGCCGTTCCCACGTGGGCTGGCGCAGGGCCAGGCGCGCGGGCGCCGTGTCGAGACCCAGCAGCCACGGCGCGGTCACACGGGTGAGCGCGACGGAGACCTCGAAGCCCGCGGGGAGGGCGAGCAGCTCGGTGGCCTGGGCCACGTCCGCGGCGAGGGCGCGGCGCACCCGGCGGCCCGCGAGGGTGTCCCCGGGCCCGAGGGCGCCCGCGAGGCCTGCGTAGTCAGCCAGCTCCAGCACCACCTCGCGGACGCCCGCGAAGCGGTTGATCTCGGGGAGCGCCTGGGCCATGTCGGGCGCCACGACGTGGAGCACCGTGGCGCCGGCCTCGGCCACGAGCTGCGGAATGGGCATGGGACCCGCGGGGGGGGAACTGCCCGCGGCGGGGGAGGCGTTGCCCATCATGGGCAGCCGCACGCGCGGTCGGGGAGCGCCCTGGACCTCCGTGATGACCTCCGTGGTCGCGGAGACAGAGACGGAGACCTCCGCGGTCGCGGTGATCTCCGGGGCGACCGCGCTCGGGGCGCCGGCGCCGTCGAAGTGGTCGGAGACATGGTCGACGCGCGCGCGCTTGCTGGAAGCAGGGTCACCGCCCCAGATGGGGCCCTGGTGGGACTCCCACGTGGTGTCCACCCGCACGACCTCGAAGGTCCGAGCGGCCACCCGGTCGCGGGCGGCGTAGAGCGTGTCGCAGACGTTTTCGAGGTAGCAGAGCTTGCAGCGGGCGGGGTCGCGGCAGTCCAGGTCGACGCCTTCGACCAGCAGCCGGTGGTACTCTTCCTTCCGGCCCTTCACCTCGTCGTTGAGCTTGTACGGGTCCTGGATCAGGTCCTCGTAGCCCTCCAGGTGCTGCACGGGGAAGCGGTTGAGCCAGATGTGGACGTCGGGCCGGCGCGAGAACGCGAACGCTTCGAGCAGGTGCGGGCGCATCTCTTCCAGGTCGTAGAAGAGTACGTTCCTGCCCTCGCGGTACGCGTTGCCGAAGGGGATCACGTGCAGGAGGTCGTACTCCCGCACGCCCATCGTGATGAACTTGTCGAGCGTCTCGCGCAGGTGCTTCACGTTGCCGCGGTTGATCACCACGTCGATGTTCACGATGGGGCGGCCGTCCTCCAGGGCGTTCTGGATCCCCTGGACCTCCTGGTCGAACGCGCCCTTCACCCCCACCAGGGCGTCGTGGATCCGCGCGTTGGGGCCGTGCACCGAGAACGTGATCTCGTCGAGACCGGCATCCAGGCACTTCTTCAAGAAGGCCTTGTACCCGAACATCCGCCCGTTGGTGACCGTCTGGATCTTGCGGTACCGCGCAAGCTTCCCGAGGCGGATGAAGTCCACGTAGCGCGGGTGCATCGTGGGCTCGCCGCCAGAGAGAATCAGCCGCGAGGCGCCCTTGCGCGCGCCGTCCAGGATCTGGCGCTTGACGTCCTCGGGGTCGCGCATCTGGCCGTCATGGCTCAGGGTGTCCAGGCAGAAGACGCAGTGGTTGTTGCAATCGAAGGTCAGCCGCACCCAGTTGCGCTTCTCGTGCGCGGCCTCTTCGTGCTCGGCGACCTTGTCCGTGACGTCTTCCGTGAGCATTCCGTCGTGGCTCCTCTGCAGCCCATGGATTCCACCACAGTTGGGACCACCCCGCCATCGCGGCCATCGCGGATTTCCCTGCGACGTTGCGATCCTACGCCGCCGGATGCTATCACCGTCCAGGACGCACACCCTGTGTGTCCCACGAGGGAGTCATGTTCGGCATGGGCGCTCCAGAGCTGCTCGTCATTCTGGTGCTGGTGGTCCTGATCTTCGGCGCGTCGAAGATCCCCGAGCTCGGGAAGAGCATCGGCCTGGGGCTCACCAACCTGAAGAAGGGCCTGCGCGAGGGCGAAGACGCCACCGCCGAGCCGCAGGCGCCGCCGCCACCGGCCGCGCGGCTGCCCACTCCTGCCGTACCGACCGCGGAGACACACACGGCCGAGCAGGCCGCGGACCCCGCGCGGAAGTCCTAGAGCGGTGGCCGGGCCGGCCACCGCTCTAGTCACCCTCCCCGCGGGTAGAACTCGTCGCCACCGTGGAGGGCGAGGTAGTCCGCCCGCGGACCCGTGCACCGTGCCCGGTCGGGACAGCCGTCACACGCAGGGACATGGTGGCCGCCCTCCATGGGGGACTCTTCTAGCCGGAACGCGTGGCCGCCGGGGTTTGCCACGAGCATCCCGAGATCCGGGGCGTGGAAGAGCGCGCCGTGGTGCGTCCGTGGCAGCGTGCACGGCGGGGTGTGCAGCGAGACGATGAAGTCCGGGCGTTGGGACAGCCCGAGGTCCATCGCGGCCGTGATGTACGGCACCACGTCCGCCATCCGTGGGACCTCCGCGGCCACCTCGGGGACCTTCACGTCCACCGCGGAGAGCAGCCAGATGCGGTACTGCCCCACCCCGAGCGGGGTGTACCGCCGGACGATCGCCGGCAGTTCTCCCGCGGTCTGCCGGTAGACCAGCACGTCGGCCTCGAGGTCCATCCCCAGCGCGCGCGCGGCCTCCATCCCGTGGACCATGAGCGCGTGGGCACCCGGGGTGCGGGTCCAGCGGTCGTGGGTCTCCGCCGTGGCGCCCTTCACGGCAAACGCCACCTCGGTCACCCCGGCATCGGCGCAGCGTCGCGCGAAATCGGGGTACGAGAGAAGCATCCCGTTCGTTTGCAATTTCACCCGCTCATAGCCCATCCGCCGCGCCGCGGAGGCCAGGGCGAAGAGGTCCCTGCGGAGCGTGGGCTCGCCGCCACCGAGCCATAGCCACCGGGCGCCCTCCCGACGCCCGCGGGCCAGGGCCGCCAGCGCCTCGCGCCCGTCCATCGACGGCCCGCCCTCCTGCGCGGCGAAACACCCGTGGCACCGCTGGTTGCACCGGAAGTCCATCGTGACCTCCAGCCAGCGCAGGGCCGTCCCGGGGTGCGTCACGCCGCCTCCGAAGATGCACGCACCAGCCGCGCCACCTGGGTCAGCCCCAGGATCCGCCCCGCGCGGGAGCACAGCCCCTCGGCCGCCAGCGCCGCGACGATCCGCCGGAGCGAGAGCCCCGCGGCGCGCAGCGCGAGGGCCCGCGCGGCCACGGCCTGCTCCGCGGGTTCAGGCACCAGCGCGCCGCCCTCGACCGCGCGGTAGCCCCAGGGGACCGTGCCCGCGCGCTCGCCCCGCGCGCGCTTGGCCGCCAGGGCCGCCCGTGTGCGCGCACGGATCAACGCCCGCTCATACGCCGCCGCGCCGTCGAGGATCGTGCGCATGAACTGGTCAGCGGGCGTGTCGCCGTTGCCCACTCCATCCGCCGAGATCACCCGCGCGCCGTGCCGGGCCGCGGCGCGCTCGATGGTCGCGGCCACCACCACGTCGCGGGCCAGCCGGTCGCGCTTCGCGATCACCAGGACCCCGGCGCCCCGGGCGGCCAGGTCGACCAGGGCCGCGGCGAGCGCTGGCCGGTCGGGCAGCTCGCTCGCGCCGCTTACCCCTGCGTCGGTGTGCCAGGCCGCCACGGTGACCCCGGCCCTGGACGCCCACTGGGTGATCGCCGCCCGCTGGGCCTCGGGCCCCAGGTGCTGATCCTCGGTCGAGACCCGGAGGTAGGCCACGGCCAGGGAGGGCTCGCCAGCACGGATACGTTTCACGGCGCCGAGACTGTACACCGACCGACCGGTCCGTGTACGCCCGTGCAGTCCTCCGACGTGTGGGTGCACCCCTGACGTCGTACGCAGCCTGGTGCATCCCACAAGGGAATCGTCGGCACCAC
>FSWI01000063.1_pt1 | contig 23603 bp, 13 predicted proteins | sample 1637911 | NCBI WGS metagenome assembly FSWI01 (sample SAMEA3914789, study PRJEB12502) | metagenome | biome: forest; material: soil | place: Canada | collected 2011-07-03 | depth 0.3 m
AGCCCACAGCGTCCCAGAGGCGGCCCGGGTCGGTCTCGGCAAAGACCCCGCGATCGACGAGGTGCCGCGCGAAGGTCGGACCCGACGGGAGGAAGCAGAAGTACCAGGGGTTGTCTCGGACGCCGTGGGGCAGGGCGTCGGGAGTGACCCCGAGGCCGGCGGCGAGGGCGCGATGCCAGGCGGGAAGCTCGGCGGCGAGGTTTTGGGTATGAAGGTGCTCGGCGGTCAGGTCGCCCAGACGTCTCCACGTCCAGTCCTCGGAGGGCAGGGCGGTGAAGCGGGCGCCGAGGAGATGGCCCATGGGCACCCGGGCGAGCCAGTTGAACACCCTCTGGAGCACCACGGTCTGATCGCAGTACCGCGCGCTCTCCTCGGGGGAGAGGTACGTGAGGGAGGCCACGGGGAGCGTCCCGGGGAGCACCCGATGGAACGCCGGGTCGCGGACGAACACGTCGGCGCGGGTGGGGGCCTCGGGGCAAGCGACAGCGGCCATGCGCTCCAGGGGGTTGTCGTGGGGGGTGCGGGTGGCCCCGCGAACGTAGGGTTCAAGGGAGGCCCGACCGTCCACAACGTGCCGGAGCACCGAACGGGCGAAAAAGGTCTCGTCGAGGTCGTCGTTGTTGCCGGTGTAGAATCCGAAGTCCGTGGCGATGGAGCCCATGGCAGTCCCGGCGTACGGGGCGAGGATGGACGCCCAGGCGAGGTCCGGGGCGAGTCGGGTATTGAGCTCCAGGGTCTCCAGATCGGTCGCGATGTCACTGAAAGGCACGGCAAGGATCTGCTGGGTACGCAGGGCGAGCCCCCGGGACTGGATCCGCCGGACGCCCTCTAGGATCAGGGCGTCGGACATCGGGCGGTGCAGCACGTAGCGCCGAAGGAAGTCGTTGCCGGACTCGATGGCGAGGGTGATCCCCGTGCAACCTCCCTCGCGAAAGAGGTCCAGGCGCTCGGTGTCCCGGGTGAGCTCAAGCCGGATCTGGCAGTGCCAGGGGACATCCACCCGCGCGCGCCAGGCCTTCACGAACTCCCGCAGCCACGGGATGCTGAACCCGAAGACGTCGTCCTGGAAGTACACCATCGCCAGGGGCCAGCGGCGCTGGATGGCCTGCGCCTCGGCGACGATGTCGTCGATGGGCCGGAGGTTCAGCGCGAAGCCGCCGTAGAGGTCGTTGTAGCGCGGGGCATAGCAGTAGCTGCAGTGGTACGGACAGCCGACGGAGCAGAAGATGCTCTTGATAGGGCTTCCCGCGAGCTCGGGGTACCGATCGTAGAGGGTGTCCCGGTCGGGCTGGGGAAAGCCCTCGGCCATGCGCTCTTCGTCGAAATGCACGCCCGGGGCGAGGTCGCCCTGGAGGATCCTGCGGAACAGCCGGAAGCCCTCGGCCTTGACCACCCAATCCGCGTGGCGAGCGCAGTCCTCGGCAAAGTACGTGGCGTGCGGCCCGCCGATGGCCACGGCCACACCCTCGGCCCGCAGACGGTCCGCCGCGGTGAACGTCGCCCGGTGGTACCCGGTCCACACGGAGAAGCCCACGACGTCCGGGCGGAAGTCCGCGACCTCGTCGTAGAGGGGCTGAAAGTCCACGCCCTTCACCAGGACCACCCGGCACTCCCAGCCCAGGCGCTTCGCGAGGCCGAGCAGGTAGAGGATCCCCAGCGGCTCGATGATGTAGTACTTGCCGACCAGGATCAGGCGCTTCGCCACGAAGGGAATCCTAGCGCGCATCCCCCCGGCGGCGCAGCCGTTCCAACGTGGCCGTGGTGGACCGGCCCGGCACCGTGGGCACCAGGACCACCCGCCCCCCGGCGGCCTCCACGGTGTCCCGGCCCACCACGTCCTCGACCCGGTAGTCCGCGCCCTTCACCAGGACGTCCGGGCGGACCTCGTCGATGAGAGCCCGGGGGGTGTCGTCGTCGAAGCCCACGACCCCGTCCACGCAGCCCAGGGCGGCCAGCAGGGCTGCGCGCTCGGTCCAGGGCATGGCAGGTCGCCCGGGGCCCTTCAACCGGGCCACCGAGCCGTCGCCGTTGAGCCCTACAAGCAGCACGTCACCCTCGGCCCGCGCCCGGGTGAGCAACGCCAGATGCCCGGCATGCAACAGGTCGAAGCATCCGTTGGTGAACACCACGGCGCGGCCCTGCAGCCGCCACCAGGCGAGGCGCTCCGTCAGGGCCTCAGGGGTGGCGAGGACCTTGTCCGCCGGGCCCAGGTCCAGGGCGGCGACCAGTTCGTCCATCCGGACGACGGAGGCCCCGAGCTTGCCGACGGCCACGCCCGCGGCGGCGTTGGCGATCCCCGCGGCGTCGGCCAGGCCGGCGCCCGAGGCCAGGGCCAGGGCCAGGACCGCGAGGGCGGTGTCCCCAGCGCCAGTGACATCGTAGACCTCTCGGCGCAGGGCGGGGATGCGCACCGCGGGGGCTCTGTCCGGCACGGCGATCATCCCGTGTTCTCCGAGGGTGATCACCATGGCCCCAAGGCCCGCTGAGGACATCACGGCCCGGGCGACGGGCTCGACCTCGGAGAGGGCCAGCGAGCGGCCCACGGCGGACTCCAACTCGTGGAGGTTGGGAGCGACCACGCTGGCGCCGCGATAGACCCCGAAGTCCCGGCGCTTGGGACCGACCAGCACGGGCACCCCAAGCGCACGGCCCCGGTCGATCACCGCGCGCACCGTGGTAGGTTCAAAGAAGCCCTTGGCGTAGTCACTGAGGACCAGGGCGTCGGGGGCCGCGGCGCCATCGTCCCAGCGGGCCAGGAGGGCCGCGGCGTCCGCGGGGTTCACCGGGGCGACGGCCTCCCAGTCGAGCCGCAGCAGCTGCTGGTGGTGGGCGATGACCCGGAGCTTGCGTGGGGTGACCCAGCGGTCCCCGCGGGCGAGGGCGACGGTGTCGATCCCCGCGGCGTGGCATGCCGCGAGGAGGGATGCGCCCGCCGGATCGTCGCCCGCCACGCCGCAGAGCCGCACCGAGGCCCCGAGGGCGGTGAGGTTGCACGCAACGTTGGCCGCGCCGCCAGGGCGGTGAAACGTGCGGTCCACGGCCACGACGGGAACGGGGGCCTCGGGGGAGACCCGGGCGACGGCGCCCTCGACGTACTCGTCGAGCATCACGTCACCGACGACCCACACCCGCACCCGGGGAAACCGCTGGAGCGCACGGGCCAGGGCGGTCCCCGGGTTCACGATGTCCCGGGCACAGACGGCGGCGAGGGCGGTGCCGCGAGGGCGACTTCTTCTAGCGCGCGGGCCAGGGCGTGGAGGCACAGCTCGTGGACCTCCTGGACGCGGGCTGTCGTGGCCGAGGGGACGGCGACCAGGAAATCCGCGAGGGGGCCGAGCTCCCCGCCGTTGGCGCCGGTGAGGGCGACGACGGTGCATCCCAGGGCGCGGGCCGCGCGTGCGGCGGCGAGGACGTTGGGCGAGCGGCCGCTGGTGCTGAGGGCCACGAGGGCGTCGCCGGGGCGGGCTAGGGCGTCAACCTGGCGGGCGAACACCCGGTCGAAGCCCGCGTCGTTGGCGATGGCCGTGAGGGTCGCGGTGTCTGCGGTGAGGGCCAGGGCGGCCATGGGAGCGCGGTCGGCGCTCAGCCGGCCCACCAGCTCTGCAGCGAAGTGCTGCGCGGCCGCGGCGCTGCCACCGTTGCCACAGACCAGCACCCGACCGCCGCCCGCCAGGGTGCCCTGGAGGCGTCCGGCGACCACATCGAGCAGCGCAGGCAGCGCGTCGCGGGCCGCGTCGAGGACGCGGCGGAGCTCGTCGATGTCATCGAGGGCGGACACGGCCCCTACGGTCTTGCCATGGACCAGGGCGCCGCGGCTACCCCACGACGGGCAGGCCCACCCGGGCCCGCACGGGCCGTACGTGTGCCGGAAGCTCGCCCAGGCCCGCGAGGCCCTCCCCGACGAACATCCGGGCGAACCCCCGCGTGTCTTCCGCCCGCCAGGCCTCGGTCGGGACGGCGGCCCGGACGGTGAGCTCGTCCCCCGCGAAGCGCGCCAGGTAGGCCGGGTCCACACCAGGACAGTGGAGCAAGGCCGGGCACTGCGCGCAGAGGGCCCCGTAGGCGCGAGGAGCGTCCGGGGCGGCGCGGGCGGTCCACGGACCCAGGAGGCACAGGGGCGCCCCGCGGACCCAGGCCAGCAGCCCGGCGGACCGCGCGGACTCCACGGCGTGGAGGACGAAGGGCATGGCCAGGGCCAGCCGGGGCATCAGGGGGTCGAAGCGAGCGGCCGCGCGGCCGACGGCGCGGGGCACGGCGAGCTGCCATGCCACGACGCCCCGGGCGACGAGCAACCGGGGCAGGTCGGCCAGCGAGCGGAAGTTCGACCGGGTGAGCACTGTGGTGGCGACGACGGTGAGTCGCGCGGCGCGGGCCGCGCCGATGCCGGTGACCGTCTGGCCGAAGCTCCCCTCGGCGCCCGTGTGGTAGTCGTGGACGGCGGGGACGGCGCCGTGGAGGGAGACATGGACGTCCGTGAGTCCCGCGGCGGATAGCGCCGCGGCGTAGCCCCGTTGGGCCAGCCGCCGAGCGTTGGTCTGGACGCCCACCTTGCGGAAGCCCGCGTGACGCGCAGCGGCGACGGCGCCAGGGAGGTCGGGATACAGGGTCGGTTCGCCACCCGTGAAGGTCACCTCGTCGGCGGTGGCGCGCGCGGCGAACAGCGCGGCAGACAGGGCGTCAGGGGCCACGGGGTCGCGCGCGGGGGTGCCCTCCTGCGCGCAGAAGGCGCAAGCGTTGTTGCACGCGGACAGCAGACGGACCGTCGCGCGGCGGGCGGCCGTGGGGGCCTCGGGGGTCGCCATCGCTCTCCGTGATGCTGCCAGGACGCAGAGCCCTTGGGAAGCGCCGTGGGAGCCCGGCCGTGAGGGAACGCTATCCCCCCGGGATGTTCCGGCCGCGCCGGGGGAACTCGGGGTCCACCGGACGGACGAGGTCCTCGGGGCGCACCAGCCAGGGGGGCTCGGGGACGGCCTCCAGTTCGTAGAACCCGCCGCAAAAAACCGCGTGGGGGCAGCCGGCACAGATGGGCTTCCGGGTGCGGCGGGCGGCGAGGTACTCCGCGAGGTTCACGTCCTCGTTGTTCACGAAGATCATGTGGCGCTGGAGCTTCAAGAGGTCGCCCACGAGGAGATCCTCGTACCCGGGCATGAAGCAGAACGGGAGGTTGATGACCTGGAACTTCATCCGGGTCCGCCAGCGGTCGATGACCCCTCGGGCGATGTCCGCCGCGACCTGGGTGTCCGGGGCGACCCACTTCGTGGCGCGGCCGAAGGGCGTGAGGAACTGGATGTTCAGCCAGCGCAACCCAAGGTCCCACGCGAGCTGCGCGACGGCCTCCAGGCGGTTGAAGTTGCCCTTGGTGATGGTGATGTTCATCCCGAGTTCGACATCCCGGGGCGCGTGGCGCAGGGCATGGCGGATGCCGCCCGTGGTCTGCTCGAAGGCCTCGGCGACACCCACCTGCTGGGCGTGGGACTGCGCGTCGGGGCCGTGCACGCTGAAGAGCAGGGTGGTGAGCCCCGAGCGCACGAGCTTCCTGGCGAAGTCCTCGTAGTAACAGAGCCGGCCGTTCGTGGTGACGTTGACCCGGGTGTACCCGATGGCGCGGGCGTATCGCACGAGGGGCACGAGCTCAGGGTTGAGCGTGGGCTCGCCACCGTCAAAGTCCACCATCTCGACGCCGAGAGCGCGGTACTTGTCCAGGTGCTCGCGCTGGCGGGTGGGATGCCCGTCCACCTGCGTGCGGGTGCCCACCGCGCAGAACGTGCAGTGATTGTTGCACACGTAGGTCACGTTCATGATGACCTTCTGCGGGCCCTGCGAGGCCGACAGCCGCTGCTCGAAGGTCCATTTGAATTGCCGGAGGACCTCGGGGGCGACGGTGGCCCCGGGCTGGCTGGGCGCGGTCTGGAACCGCGGCCCCCAGTCGTCTACCACGGGCAGCGCGCGCCCGCGGGCGAGGCCCGTCCCGGGCAGGGGCGTGGCGAACTGCACCGCGGGCCACGCGCCGAAGCGTTCGTACAGGTCCAGCGCGAAGGCCAGGGTCTCGTTGACCTCCACGGCGGTCTCGCCGGGCATCCCGATGATGTAGTGCACCATCAGGGGAACACCCGCAGCGTGAGCAGACGCGGCCGCTGCGACGATCGCACGGAGGTCCAGTCGCTTGTTCACCACCTCGGTGACCACCCGCTGCGAGCCGCTCTCGGCGCTCACACTGACCGTGGCCACCCGCCCGCGCATCCGGGCCAGGTGCCGGGACTCCAGGTAATCCGCCCGCATTCCGTTGGGCACGTCGAACTGCACCGCAAGGGCGTCCACGATGTCCAGGAACGCGTCCCAGTGTCTCTCGTTCACGTTGATGAGCTCGTCGAGGGCCTCCAGCCGAGTGGCTCCGTGTATCTGCACCAGTTCGGTGAGGTACGCCCGCAGCCGCTCTGGCGAGTACCGCCGTTGGGTCTTGGGTGCGCCGACCGACCGACCGGGGTTCGAGCTGCAGTGCACGCACGCGAACGGACAGCCCCGCGAGGTCACCAGGGGCAGGGTCCGCCCGTCGATGGGGAACGCCCAGGGCGCGCGACCAAGGTTCGCCACCACCCGCGCACAAAACGCATCGTGCGCCCGGAGGTCCACCAGATCCCACGCCGGGAACGGCAGCGCGTCGAGGTCTGCAGACTCGACCCCCCGGTGCACTCCCCGGAACACGCCAGCGTCGCCGCCCGCGGCCAGCGCCCGCACCAGCGCGGGGACAGTGACCTCGGCCTCGTACTTCACCCATCCCTCCGCCTCGGGATACGCCCCCAGCACGGCGGCCCCGTCGGACTCCACATAGTGCTGCCCGGACTGGTAGCAGTCGGCCAGCAGCACGGCGGCCCCCAGGCAGCGCGCGCGCACCCCGGACAGCACCGCGGCCAGTACGTCGTCCCGCCCCGGCGGGCGGTGGAACGGCGTGTACGCCACAACCACCAGATCGATCCCCCCGGGGCCCTGTTCAGCCTGGACGCCCGCCACCCGGTCGAGCACCTCGGCCACGGAGGCGCCCAGGTGGGCCCTGCCATCGTCCCGCCAGACCAGGGTGCTCCCCGGGAGCCCGTAAGCATCCACGAGAGAGACATCCACCCCGTCCGCGCGGAGCGCCGCTGCCAGTTGCACCGCGCCGAGGTCGGAAAAATAGGGGTAGTCGATGAAGTCCCGGGCGATCGACGCCGGAGGATGGACCACCAGCACGCGCGTCGGGGCTGCCATGAAGCGGGAGTCTACTCTCACGCTACCGCCAGGGCAGCAGCCCTGTCGCGAGGTGCCGGGCCACCTCGGGGTAGAAGCTCCGGTCGCGCACCAGGGCGTTGCCGATCGCACAGCCCCAGTTGCAGTTGCACTTGCCCGGCCCCAGGCGGCGCTCGGCGAACGCCCGCATGGCCTCACCCCGGAGCACCGTGGGGAGGCTGTAGCCATGGTCCCGGACGTTGCCTACGGGCTCGCGCAAGGGCTCGCAGGGCTGCACGTCGCCGTAGGGGCCCAGCACGGCGATGGTCTGTCCGGCGCCGCAGATCCGCCCGAGGTCCGCCTCGGCGTGCAGGCGCTTCAGCCGGTCGTCGCTGGCCCGCTTTATGGCGGTGAACAGCCGGTGGCGCAGCCCGCGGTACCCCCGGCGGTTGCTGAGCGCAAAGGCCTTCTCGGCGAGCACGAGGTACTGCTCGTAGGGCACCACCATGGACTTGTCCTGGAAGTTGCCGTGCAGGGGGACGAGGTGGATCCGGTCGCACTCGGCCGTGGCCGCGAGCTCCTCCAGGAACCCGTCGAGCACGTCGACGTTCTCTGAGGACACGGTGATCACGAACTTCAGCCCCACGTTGCCCCGGCGACGCGCCAGGGGGAGCACGGCCTTGTGGGTGGCCATCACCTGCGCATAGCTCGCGGCCTTGGTCTTGCGGATCCGGTCGTGGACCTCGGGCGGGCCGTCGAGCGACAGGTGCACATCGAAGTTGGTCCGGGGGTTGCGCCGGGAGAGCACGTCGATCGCGCGAACCACCCGGTCCGGGAACGCACCGTTGGTCGGGATCGACACGAACACCGGGTCCGCCGTGTCCACGATCGCCTGGACGATCTCCACCAGGTCCTCCCGAAGGTACGGCTCGCCCCCCGAGAGGGAAAGGTACGTGAGCTTCGGCAGCGAGCGGGCCACCTGCCGGATCTCTTCCAGCGACAGCTCCTCCGCCTGGCTCGCGTGCTCGATCTCGTCCCAGTAGAAGCACATCGAGCACCGGGCGTTGCACCGCGCCGTCACGAAGAAGATCAACCACTGGGGGAAGTCCCCGTTGGCCCACACCCGATACGGCACCGCCGAGCGCGCGGACGCCAACAGCCCGGGGGTGATCTCCTTGCCCGTAAACGCCCCGTCCCGGGCGCGGTACCGCCAGGCCTTGTGCCGCCGCGCCGTCCCGCTGCGCAGCCAGAACACCGGCCCCCACACGAGGCCGCACCAGAACCCCACGAGTGTCCCCGTCGTGGCGAGCGCCGTCGCCACTCCTGTGGCCAGGCGCCTCCTGAGCCCCGGCGCGGGCGACAGGGTCATCGCGGCCCACACCACCATCGCGAGCATCCCCGCGGTCCCAAGGGCTGCCATCGCCCCAAGGAGCGCGTAGCCCCACGGAGCGATCACACCCAGGGCGAGGGCACCCAGGGTGAGCCCCAGGAGCCCGATCGCGAGCTGCACGCCGCGCTGTGGGAGGTACAGCTCCGGAAACGCCCAGGTGGACTGGCCCCCGTACCACCGCTGGCGGAAATAGTGCCGCACCAGGGGCCAGAGCACAGGGCGCTTGAGATGCGCGAGAGAGAGCGCCGGGTCATTGACCAGGCGGAAGCCCTCGCGCGCCGCGAGGTGGAAGAACTCCGCGTCGTCCACCCAGTAGTGCGCGACCTCGTTGAAGCCCCCCACCCGATCGAAGACGGCCCGGCGCATCGCGACGTTGCAGAGCGAGACCTCGCAGTACGGCACCTCCCGGCGGCATGGATTGGCCAGGGTGGACTTGAGGCTGAAGATCCGCGAGCTGACGATCGCGTTGGCCGCCTGCTGGGTGAAATCCTCGGTGTACAGCGCGTTGCTCGGACCCGTGACCACATCAGCCCCGTCGGGCCCTGACCCGAGGGCGAGCGCCGCCACGGCGGCGGCGACCCACCCCGGGGAGAGCTTCACGTCGTCGTCCACGAAGGCCAGGTACTCGCTGGCCGCGGCGGCCTCGGCGCCCACGTTGCGCTTGACACAGGGGTGCCGCGAGGGCGAGCGCACCACCCGCACGGTCGCCAACTCCGAGGCGTACCGGACGTCCTCGTCGGTCACCAGGACCAGTTCAAACTGGTCGTGCGGCGCGGTTTGCCCCTCCACGCTGGCGATCAGCGCGGAGATCACGTCAGGGCCCCGGCTGACGGGCACCACGATGCTCAGCCGCGGCCGGCGGGAGCGGTAGATCTGGACCAGGCCCACAGCCATGCTTGCCACGGCGAGCATGGGGGACCCCTATCCCAGCGTCAACGCGCGGGACGCCCGCGGAGCCCGTGGACCGATCCCAAGGTCACTGGCCCGGCTGCGACACGGTGGGCGCCTCGAAGCGCACTCGCGGACGCACCCGCAGGGGGGTGCCATCGAGCGACAACTCGATCCGCGCCACACCGGGCACCGTGGGAGCATGGAGAAACCGATGGAGCTTTCCGTCAGATCCAATCACCGCAGGGCCCTCCCACGCGCACGCACCGCTGCACCCGATGTCTGCCGTACGGGCGCCCGCGGCTGTGGGGTCAGCCACCACCTCCACCCGCGCCATGCCGTCCGCGGGCATCACCCGGGAGGCAACCGACAGCACCCGGGGTTCCATCACCGGGGTGTACCGCCCAGCTGGCAGGTCGACCTGTTGATGGATCCCGCTCGGCCAGGTGACCGCCGCCGTGATCGTGGACCGGTCACCCACGGCCAGCACCACGCGGCGGTCGTGCGCGCCGCCCGTCGGCGCCTGCGGGCCGGCCAGCGCCACGCGCGGCGGGACGAAACCCTGGAGGGCCACACGTGCTCCGTCGCCCTCGGGCGCCGAGATCGTCCCTCGGAGCTGCAGCCCCACCCACCCACCGCGCGGCGTGAGCAGGTTGCGGAGGTACACCATCCCGTACTCCCCACGATCACGAACGAGGCAGCCCACGCGCCCGTCACCGCCGAAGTCCGCGCACACCAGGTTCGTCGCGTCGACCGTGAGGTCCAGCGCCGCGGGACCCACTCGCGCGAAGGTCCCGTCCCCCTGGTTCATGGACAGCACCGTGGGCGCGGCCCCGGCGTGCTCGCCTGTGAGCGTGAGGGTGAGCACGTCCACGGCCCCGTCGAGGTCTGCGTCCAGCGCCGCGCAGCCCCAGGCGTAGTGCGTCCCGTCGCCCGGGATCCGCGCCGGGATCGCCACATCGGGCATCCGTCGGCCGCCCGTCCCGCGGTAGAGCCGGTTGTTCCCTGATGTCCCACTGACGAAGTAGTCCATCGTTCCATCGCGGTCGTAGTCCAGCGGACAGATCGACATGGGGTTGATCCTGGCAAAGTCCGGGGTGATCGCAGGGTCCTGCGCAAACACCGGGGCATCCCCGGACACCCCCCAGGAGAACCACCCCACCCCGAAGTCCACTACGGCGAACAGGTCTTGCGCCCCGTCGTCATCGACGTCGTCGAAGAACGTCGCAAAGGTGTTGTACGGCACGTCGGGGTGCATCGGCGGTGGCGAGGGCGGACCCGCGCGGTCCTCGAAGCGCCCGTCCCCCCGCGCCACCAGGAGTTGGAACGCCATGTCATGGCGGCCCTGCCGGGACACCACCACGTCGGCGAGGCCGTCCATGTCCACGTCGTGGACCTGGACCTGGAACGCGTCGCCCTGGACCATGGGCGCCAGGGTCGCAAGCGGTGCGAACACGCACCCGCCCAGCCCACGGCGCCAGGAGACCTCCGGGCCCGCGAGTACCAGGTCGGGTGTCCCGTCGTCGTCCAGGTCCGCGAACGCCCCGGCCTGGACTGGCAGCGACCCCATGGGCGCCCCGGGGCCTTCCAACGGCTGCGACACGAAACTCCCGTCGGACTGCTGCACCCAGACGAACTCCCGCTGCGCGATGTCCACCCGTCCATCGCCGTTGCAGTCGTCCACCGCGACGAACTGATCCATCGCGTCAAGGAAGCGCGCGCGAGCCTCGAAGCGCCCTGCCACGGACACCACGGGTTCGGACGCTCCGGGGACTCCCGATGCGGGTGCGTGACCACAACCACAAAGCGCGAACAACGCCAGGATCGCTGTATGTTGCCGCCCTCCCATCGCGGCGAGCATATCACGCGCGGCAGCGCTGCCGCGCTTGACGGTGGTGCTCCCATGCGCTCGCATGAGGGCCAATACCTCTCTTGGATACTGTGCACGACCGGACAGGATGGTGGCCACGTGCTGCGCTGCTGGCGACTGCCCTCGGCGGCTGTGGCCACGGACCCGCCCACAACCCCGGCACGAGTCCCGGCGGGGGACAGAGCGACAGCGGGGTGATGCACCCGGGGGGCGACCCCTGGGGCGCGGGCGGGGTATGCAACGGCGTGCTGCCCCCGTGGCGGGTCCCGAGCCCCGCTTCGGACTTCGGTGGCGGGTTCGTGCGGGCGACCGACCTGGAGGCAAGTCTGGTCGATGCCGACACGGTGCCGTACACAGGCGACAAGCACGATTTCACCTCGGCGCTGGCTGGGGACTTCGACGGCGACGGGCGCACAGACGTGCTCTACAACCACCTGCGCGCAGGCACCTGGCTGGTGACCCAGCCCGCGCCCGGGACCTGGCGGAACACCGGACCGCTGCCTGGGGGACTTGCCCTGTGCGTGCTGTCCGCGGACCTGGACGCCGACGGCCAGGCGGACGTGCTGTGCGCTGGGGCAGGGGGGGCCATCGCCTGGGGCGGACCTGGCGGTCCCGGGTGGGCCATGGCGACGCGGATGCAGGGGCAGGGGCAGACTCCGATGGCCTCGGTCGCCTGGGACCTGGACGAGGACGGGCTGCTGGACCTGGTGCTCTCCCCCTTCGGTGGGACCAAGCAGGTGCTGCGCAACCGGGGCGACCGGACCTTCGAGGACGTGGGCGCCCGCTGGGGCATCGCCACGGACGGGATGACCTGGGAGGTGGGGTTCACGGACCTGGACGGCGACGGCCGCCCGGACGTGTTCATGTTCCACGACGGGTCGGGCAAGCAGAACTACGCGTTCCGCGCGCTGGGCCCCGGGATGGACGGCGAGCCGCGGTTCGAGCGGATGCGCCCGGTCCCACCGATGTGCGACGACACAGGGATCTTCGCCCTGGGCAACGCGACGCCCATGGGCGTGGCGCTGGGCGACCTGGACGGCGACGGCTCGCCCGAGATGTACCTCGCCCTCACCAACGACGACATGGTGCTGTCCCGGCAGCCCACGGGCTCGTGGCTCGACGTGCGTCCGTCCCTGGGAATCCTGGAGCCCGTGACGTCCACGGGCCAGAGCGTGATCCACTGGTCGCCCGCGCTGTGGGACATCGACCACGACGGGCTGCTGGACGTGCTGATCGCCGGCGGGGACGACGAGGGTCACGCGCGCGGCGCCGATCGAGGGGTGTCGTTCAACGCGCTCTTCCACGGCCTGCCTGGAGGGCGCTTCGAGGAGGTCCACGCCCGCGCGGAGCTCGTCGCGCCGGGGCACTTCATGGACATCTCCCGCGGCGACCTGGACGGCGACGGCGCCCTCGACCTGCTGCTCGGGGGCTTTGGCCAGCCCGTGGTGGCCTACGTGAACCACGTGACCCCCCGGGGCCACCACCTCCTCCTGCGCCTCCGCGGACAGACCTCGAACCCCTCGGGCCTCGGCGCGCAGGTCACCGTGACCGCGGGCTCGCTGCACAGGACCTACCCCATGGGCGACCGCTTCGGGACGCAGGTGATGGACCCCCCCGTGGTGGACGCCGCGCTGGGGCCGGCGACCCAGGCCGACGAGGTGCGCGTGCTGTGGCCCAGCGGGTACGAACAGGTGGTGGGCCCGCTGCCAGGCGACACGGCACAGACAGTGACCGAGCCGCCGTTGGTGACCCTGAGTTCGCCAGGCCGCCATGCGTGGGCGAACGGGGTCCAGACCGTGACGGTGACGGTGCGCCCGGTGGACCCGCGGGGAGCGCCCCGAGCGGGCGCCGTGGTGACCACAGAGCTCACGGTGGCCGGCGGGGCGGCGTGGACCGGACCGGCGCAGGTCGCGGCCGACGGGAGCGTGACCCGCACGCTGCGGGCGCCAACGACGGCGGGCAGTTCGGTGGTCGAGGTGCACATCGACGGCGTGGCCCTGCGGGTGCGACCGCGCATCTGGTGGGATGGATGAGCGTGCGTGACCCGAACGTCCTGGCCGTGCTGGCCGTGCTCTCGACGACCGTGGCGTGTGGCAGTGCGGGGAGCGCGCAGGACGCGTCCGTCCGTCAGTCTGTCCGTCGCGGATGCGGCGGTCTACCTACCCACGGATGTCCCCGTGGATGCGCCCGTGGATGCACCCGACGATGTGTCCAGGGATGTCCCCGGTGGTCCCGCAGTGCGCAGCGGGCTCGTGCGCAGAGGCTCCGTGGCGTTGCCGATGACCCGCACGGGCGCCGCCCATCTCACCGAACTGGTGGTGGCCGGGGACCTTGTGTACGGGGCCAACTCGGACGACGGGATCAACGCGTGGCGGCTGGTGCCCGACGGGTCGCTGACGGCAGCGTACGCCGCTGGCCCCTGCGCCCGACGGTGCTCCCACCATAGCCCACGGTGTAGCTTTACGGCCTGATGACCGAGGACGCCGCCCGCCCCGTCGTGCCCCCCGGCCAGGAGGGCCTCCTCCGCAAGATGCTCCAACCCACGGATCTCCCCGCGGACTGGGCGTTCACCTCGGCCAAGGTCACCGGCAGCGCCATCCACGCGTACTACCGCCACATACCCGGCAACGTCGCCGCACGCATGGTGCTCGCCCACCCGAGCACCCAGGTCACCCCCCAGGCAGGCACCCGGGTCACCGACCGGTTCATCCTGACCCTCCGGGCTACACAGCCCCACGCAACCCTGCCCGCCCTCCTCGACGCCGTGGAGGCCAGCGTGCGGTCCCTGGAAGCCTACTTCCAATGGACCGTCGTCACCCCGGTCCCCTCCCACGAGCCCACGGGGGCCTCGCCCGTCGAAGACCTGCACGAGATCCCCCTCGACATCCTGTACGCGGGCCTCGACGCCGTGGACGCCGGGGACCTCCCCGCGGGCCTCGCCGCCGCCGCGCACGCCCTGGCCGTGCCCCCGGGCGGCCCGCGCGCCCTCGCCGCCTCGGCCCGGTTGCAGTTCGGCGCGGGCGAACCCGAGGGGGCCCTGACCCTCCTGGCGGACGCCCTGACCGACCCGGCCACAGACACCGCCACAGCCTCCCTCTTCCGGGCCACGTGGGCGGACCTCGCCCTGCGCCACGGGCGCCTGACCGAGGTCCACGCCGTGGTCACGGACGCGCTCCGACAACCCCACGCCGCCGCGGACGTCCGCCTCCAGGAGCTGGCCGCCACCCTGGACCGGGTCTTCCACAACACCGCGTCGGCCCGGGCCCACCTTGAAGCCGCACTGGCCGTCACCCCCGAGGCCGTCCACCTCTGGATGAAGTACGCCAGCGCGCTCGCCGCCCTGGACCACCGGACCGAGGCCCGTGACGCCGTGACGCACGCCCTGACCCTCTGCGCCCAGGGATCCCCCGAGGAGGTCCCGCTGCGGCTCGACGCAGCGGCGCAGTACCTCCATGCCGGTGCGTACTCCGACGCGGAGGGTGCCCTGGCCTGGGCCGCCGCGCACGCACCGCCGCCACACGCCGCCAAGGCGCACGCCACCCGCGGGCGGCTGCGTGCGTGGGCGGGTGACACCGTGAGGGCTCTCGACGCCGCGCGCGACGCCCTGGCGGCCGACCCGACGTGCGCCGCGGCGCGGACCGTCCGGGGCATCGCCCTGGCGCTCACGGGCGACCCCGCTGCGGCGCGGGCGGAGCTCGACGCGGCGCTCCAGGACGACCCCCAGGACGCCGAAGCGCGGGTCTGGCGCGCGGAGATCCTGCTGCGCGGCGGGGATCCCGCGAGGGCCCTCGCCGAGATCGACCACGCGGGGGGTGCCGTCGAAGACCTCGGGGACTACATCGCCGGGCAGCTTGTCCGGTCGCTCGCCCTCTTCGCCCTCGATCGCTTCCCGGGCATGCCCGAGTACGTCCTGCCCGACGCCCTCAAGGCCCTGTGCCCGACCGAAGCCGCCGCGGCCAGCGCCGACAACGCGCAGTTGCCCGCGGCCCTCGACAGCGCACTCAAGGCCCTGCGGGGCTGCCGGTCCCCCACGCCGGCGTACGTGCCGCCGGGCGGTGGCGCACTGGTCCCGCTACGGGTGCAGCCCTCACCCCGGACGCCGTGCAAGCACGCGCTATGGCGGTTCATGTACACGGGGGATGCGACGGGGACCGAGGCCGCGCTGCAGGCCGTGGCCGCGGCGTGGCCGCTGGCGCCCGAACCGCACTGCTACCGTGGTGAGCTGTACCTGTACCTCGGGGACTACCCTACGGCCCGGGCATGCTTCGACGAAGCGCTGGCCCTCAACGAGCGCACCCGCTGGGCGTACATCGGCCTGGCGGCCGTCGACCTGCTACACACGGGCGACCCCGCGGCAGCGCTGGCCCGCCTCGCGCACGGCGCGAGGGTCGTGGGCGGCGAGGGCCCGACGGCGTGGATCTACCGCGGCGAGGCCCTGCTGCGCCAGGGTGACCTCCCCGCGGCCCGCACGGTGCTGGAGCGCGCCGTCACGATGAACCCCCAGCGGGTGGGCGCGTGGATCGACCTCGCCCTGGTGCACCTCGCCGCGGGCGACCACGCAGCGCTCGGTCCGGTGCTCACCCACCTGGCGGACCACGCCCCAGGGCTGCTGGCCGACGCCACGGCCGCCGCGGGGGTGCCTGCGTGGACTGCCGCGGCGCGCGCGGCAGTCCACGGGGGCGTCCCCGAGCCCGTGGTGGCCGTCCTGGAGACCGCGCTGCGGATGATGCGGGGCAACCGGTCGTCCACGTCGGTGACGTACTTCACGTCGGGGGGGGTCCTGCGGGCGGTGCCGCCAGAGGGGGGCGTCGCCGCCGCGGCGGCCGTCCGGGCGGCGCTGCGAGCGGAGCTCGACGAGGTCGCCGCGGCGGGTGCGGGGCGAATGCCGACGGCCTGAGCGATCCCTCAGGACCCGCCCGACGTGGTGGGCGCGGGCGGAGACACAGAGGCGGACGCGGAGACAGACGGGGAGGCCGTGGGGGAGGGCGCAGGGACGTGCGCGGCCGGGAGGGCGAGGTCGGTCTTCTCCTGGGAGACCCCCAGGGCGGCGGCCTTGCGGGCCTCGGTGAGGCGCTTGGACTCGAACAGCCGCATGCCCTGCGCGGTGATCTGCCCGACGGCGGGCCCGCCCTGGACGGACATCTCGGGTGGCGGCGCGTCCGGGGTGCTCCCGGTGCCCCTGGCGTCCGTGCGGACCGCGGGGCGCTTCGGGGCGCCGCCGGCCTCGGCGAGGCGCAGGTCGAAGTCGTGGCGCCACTCGTCCAGGGTGCGGAAGCGGTAGCTCGGGTCGTTGGGGTCGCGGATGATCTTCTCGACCACGGATTCCAGCGGGACGAACACAGGGGAGAGCTCGCCAGGGTCATACGCGTTGCCGCGGTCGAAGAGCCCGCCGCAGATGGGGCGCAGGGTGCACGCGGTGCAGCCCGGGATGTAGATGTGCTCCCAGTCGGTCTGCCGTACGGTCTGTTTGGCATCGAGGAAGTGCACGATGCGCTCCTCGCCCTTGACGATCTTCCGCGTCTCGGTGCTCGCCCACGCGAACTCGGTCATGTAGCAGAGCGGGACCTTCTCCACGCGAAACGTGCGACCCGACTGGTGCAGGAGCCGCAGGGCGCGGTGGAGCGAGAGCTCGAAGTCCGCGAGGCGCGGGGTGTACTGCGCCTGGTTGACCTCGGCGCGGCCCATGGAGGGGTCGAGGTTGTTCCAGACGAAGTGCCGGATGTAGGGGTGGTGAGTCATCCAGTGGCGGATGTTCTCGTCCAGGTGGTCCGCGTTGAGCTTGTTGATGACGCAGTTGATGTTGACGTCGATGCCGTACCGGTGGGCGTTCTCCACCGCAGCGAAGGCCTTCTCCAGGGTGCCCGGGGTGCCCCGGAGCTGCTCTTCGACATCGGGGCGCACGGAGTACACGGACACGTGCACGAGGCGCAGGCCGGCCTCGGCCATCTCCCGAGCAAACTCCGGGTCGGCCAGCCGCCAGCCGTTGGTGATCATCCGGACGTGGAGTCCCTGCTCCGCGGCGTAGGCCGCCACGCGCGGGAGCTCGGGGTGCAGCGAGGGCTCGCCCCCCGTGAGGATCACCCCGAAGTACCCCCGCTGGACGAAGTCATCGACCAGCACCTTCATCGTGTCGAAGGTGTGGACGTACGGCGTCGTGGGGTTCGAGCAGAACCCGCAGAAGTGATTGCAGTGCCGGACGACCTGGATGTAACCGATGTTGGCCATCGGGGATTCAACGCTCCATGGGGTGGACCGTGGGAGACGAGGCGAAGGGCACGACCCCGCGCTCCCCGAGGTGCTTGACGTAGAGGGCGCGCAGGCCGATGCATCGGTCGCGGACGGCGCAACGCGCGCACGAGGGGCCGAACACACGGTCCCTGCGGTCGTCCGGGTCGTGGGCGCCCAGCAGCCGGATGAACCTGGGCGCTTCGTGAAAGACACACGGGGGGAACCCGCAGGTGTCGCTGGTCTCCACGGGCACCGCGTGGGCGTCCAGGTGGCGCACGGCCGCCACCAGGTACGGCCGCACGTCGTCCAGGCCCACCAGCGCGTCGAGGTAGTCCTGCTCCTCGCGGTAGCCCGTGGGGTGTGAGTACACCACCAGGGACACCGGGTTCGCAGGGTACGGCCGCACGAACATCTCCACCACCCGCGCCGCGTGGGCCGGCAGCTCGGTGTGGTTGTGCCGATCGACCACGCAGTTGAGCCGCACGCCCACGCCCGCCGCAAGGCATGCCGCGATCCCCCGCTCGGTCACCGCGTGGGTGCCCGGCGCGCGGGTCATCCGGTCGGACGTCGCGGCCACCGGGCTGTGGTACGACACGAACACCCCGCGGAGCCCGGCGTCCACCAGGGAGGCCAGGTAGTCCGGCCGCGCGAGGCGGATGGCGTTGGTCTGTACCCAGACCGCCAACCCGTGGTCCCGCGCCGCCCGACGCACGATGGGCACGAGGGCCTTGTGCAGCGTGGGCTCGCCGCCCGTGAGGGTGAGCTCTCGCGGGCGCCCCGCGGCCAGCTCGTCCAGCCAGGCGTGGTAGTACGCCTCCGGAGCGTCGGGCCAGTCGCGGTCCTGCCAGCAGAACCCGCATCGCTGGTTGCACCGGAACCCCAGACGAAGCACCGCCTCGCGCGGCGCCGCGTAGCGGTACACACGGTCTTCCAGCTCGCCGTACGCGCCCAGCTCCGCCGCGGCATCGCTCAGGGCCGTCACCGCCGTGGGGTCTCCATCCAGGGTCGCCACCGCGGCGCGGACAGCGGACAGCACCCCGGCCGCCGCGGGGTCCCCCAGGGGGTCCCTGCCGTCCCGAAGCTTCCGGTAGCCCATCACCACCGCGCGCCCGCGGAACCACCCCCGGGTCTCCGGACGTGCAGCACGCAGCTCGACCGAGAAGCCAGGGCCGCCGGGGAGCTGCACCCCCACCACGAGGCCCCAGTCCCCCGCGGAGACCGGGAGGCCCGCGCAGGTGACGGTCACTCCGGGGTCCAGGGCCAGCAGCCGCTGGACGGTCTCCGCGGCCCGCGCCTGGAGGGCAGGCACGAAGGGCGTCAGCGCCACGGGGCTCTGGAGGACACGCAGCACGCCCCGACGGTGCCATGCGGCCGCGAGGGATTCCAGGGCTCCCCGATACCCGTTCGTATTGGAGGGCACCGGGGGACCCCGTCCGTGCGCGGGGGTCTGGTACGATCCCTACCGCGGAGCATCACCGGGTTGAAAACGGGAACCATCCGACAGCTCGACGCGATCCTGGGCACGGTGCTCTGTTTCCTGCTGACCGTCTGGCGGAGGGTCGCGGATACCCTGCGCCCCATGGATCTCCGCGCGCCCCCGCGGCGGGTGGTGTTCATCAAGCTCATCGAGCAGGGGGCCACGGTGCTCGCCGCCCCCGCCATCCGCCGGGCCATCCGCCGCGTGGGCCGCGAGAACGTGTACTTCTGCGTGTTCACCGAGAACCGCCCGATCTTGGACCTCCTCGATCTGGTCGCCCCGGAGAACGTCATCCCGATCCGCAGCCACGGCCTCGTGCCCTTTGCCCTGGACACCCTCCGCGGGCTGCGCCAACTGCGCCGGGCCGGGGTCGACGCCGCGATCGACCTGGAGTTCATGGCCCGCGCGCCCGCGGTCCTGGCGTACCTCACGGGCGCCAGGCTCCGCGTGGGGTTGCACAGGTTCACCGCGGAGGCACCGTACCGCGGCGACCTGATGACCCACCGGGTGCAGTACAACCCCTACCTGCACACCGCAGAGGCCTACGCCCTGCTGGTGGACGCCCTCGACTGCGACCCCACCGACGCGCCGCTGCCCAAGGTCACCCTGCGCCGCGCGGACGAGGCCCTGCCGAAATTCAACCCGCGCGCCGAGGAGGTCGCCCATGTCCACGGCCTGCTGGAGGGCCTCGCGGGGCGCCCCGTGGCCCGCCCCATCGTGGTGATCAACCCCAACACCGGCGACGTGATCCCCCTGCGGATGTGGCCCGCCGAGCGCTTCGTCGAGCTGGGCCGGCAGATCCTCGCTCGCCGCCCCGAGGCCACGGTGGTGGTCACCGGGCTCGCCACGGAGCACGCGGGCGCCGAGGACGTCTGCCGCCGCATCGGGTCCGACCGCGCGGTCTGCGTCGCCGGGATGACCACCCTGCGCGAGCTGGTGACCCTGTACACCCAGGCGGACGTCCTGGTGGCAAGCGACAGCGGTCCCGGCCATTTCGCCGCGCTCACGGACATCGACGCCGTGGTGCTCTTCGGCCCGGAGACCCCCGCGCTCTTCAGCCCACGCGGAGGCCGCGCCGAGGTGTTGTGGGCGGGCCTCGCGTGCAGCCCCTGCGTGAACCCGTACAACCATCGTTTCTCCGCGTGCACCCGCAACGCCTGCATGGACGCCCACACCGTGGAGGCCGTGCTCGCCGCGACGGAGGCCCGCCTTGACGCCCGCGCCGCGCGCGACGCCCTGGCGGACGCCCCCGTGAACGGCGCCGCGACGGGTGAGCGCGCGCCGTGATCCTGGTCACCGGCGGCGCGGGCTTCGTCGGCAGCGCCGTGGTGCGGGCGCTCAACGCCCAGGGCATGGACGACCTGGTGGTGGTCGACGACCTCACCGACGGCGACAAGTTCAAGAACCTCCTGGGAGCCTCCCTCGCGGACTACCTGGACCGCGACGCGCTGGATGTCCTCATCGACCGCGGGGACGCCCTGCTCGACCGCGCTGAGGCCGTGGTGCACCAGGGCGCCTGCACGGACACCACCGTGCACGATGGCCGGCGGATGCTCCGGGACAACTACGAACCCTCCAAGCGCCTCGCGGCCTTCTGCGCGCGCCGGCGGATCCCGTTCGTGTACGCATCGTCCGCGGCGGTCTACGGCACGTCCACGGTCTGCCGCGAAGAGCCCGCCCACGAGCGCCCGCTCAACGTCTACGGCTGGTCCAAGCTCTTGTTCGACCAGTGGGTGCGGCGCAACCTCCTGCCCGCGCCGGTCGCCCCCGTGGTGGGCCTGCGGTACTTCAACGTCTACGGCCCCGGCGAGGCGCACAAGGGCCCCATGGCCAGCATGGCGCTGCAGCTTGATCGCCAGGCACGGACGTCTCGCCGCGTGCGGCTCTTCGGCGCGGGCGAGGGGGCGGGCGAGGGCGGGCACCGCCGGGACTTCGTCCACGTCGACGACGTGGCCGCCGTCGTGTGCTGGTTCCTGAAGCACACGGGCCCCTCGGGGATCTTCAACGTGGGCACGGGCGCCGCGCGCACCTTCCTGGATCTGGCACGACAGGTCCTGGCCGCCCACGGTCTGTCCCCCGACGCTGTGGAGTTCATCCCGTTCCCCGACGACCTCCGCGGGCGCTACCAGGCCTTCACCCAGGCCGACCTCGACCGGCTGCGGACCCGGGGATGCGACCTCGCCTTTCGCCCGTTGGAGGCCGGCATGCCCGACTACCTCGCCCTGCTGGGCTCTTCCACGGCCTGAGCGCGGCGTTCCACGCCGTCGTCCTGGTGCGCGAGTGCAATTTCGCAATATTCAAGCAAGGTCGTCCTTGATTTTAGGAAGGTGGTCCTAAAATCAGGGAGCTCCGTGCCCGTATTGAGCACGGCCTTCCTCGATTCAAGCAGCAACCTCGCCAGATCAGGGAGCTCCGTGCCCGTATTGAGCACGGCCTCCATCAATTCAAGTAGCTGGTTGCTTGCACCGAGGTAACCGTTCACAGGGTTTTTGAGCCGGGTCAGCAGGCCTGCGCGACAAGCGAGGGTGCTTTGGCGTCGTCGTAGTGCGCTTGGACGGCCTGGACGAGGAAGGGCAGGACGGCCCGCTTCTTTGCGCGCAGCGTGGCGACCGTCGTCAAGATCCGCTCGGTAAAGACCGCACCCCGCGTCGAGTCGTTGCCGAACGAGCCTTTGCGCCACAGCACCGCGGGGCGGATCGCCTGCTCGGCGCCATTGTTGGTGGGGTCTACCCCCACGATCCGGGTGAAGGTCCAGAGCGCCTCGAACCGGTCGAGGATCTCACGGCACGTGCCCGCCGTCTTGCGCCGCGCCGCCGTGGCTCCGTAGCGCAGCACTCGGCGGGTCTCGCGCCGATAGCGCACCACACGCCGGGCCAGCCCGGTGCGGTCCAGAAGCCCCTGGCGGACCTGCGCCCAGGACGCGAACAGGCGGCGCGTGATCCCTTGCAGGGCCTGACCGACCTCCGCGTCGCTGCCACCGCGCTCCACGAAGCGCTGCCATTCCCGAATCAGGTGTGCCCAGCACAACTGCCGCAGGGCCAACACCAGGTAGTCGTAGGCCGACCAGCGATCACTGCCGACGATGCCGGGCGCGTCGCCCAGCAACTCCCGTGCGACCTTCTGACTCCGCCCGCGGCGCACCAGGAAGATCGTCGCCACCGCGGTCACCATCACCCAGAGCCAGGCGCGGCGCTTGTCCAACCGCCAGCCCGTCTCGTCGATGTTCTTGACCGGCGCGGCCTGGGCGGCGGCGAGCGCCTCGTCGAAGGGGGCCTGCAACGCCGCGCTCACGGTCTGCACGCATCCGGTCACGGCCCCATCGCTCAGCTCGATGTCGAAGACCTCCCGCAAGAGTGCGGGCACCTCGCGGTGACTGAGGCGGAAGCGGCCCACGAGCAACGCCGTCAGCGCCTCCAACCGGGGTCCGAACGCGCCGTGCGCCTCCGGCGGAAGCGCGCCCACGGTGTGCTCGCCGCACGCCTTGCAGCGCAGCGTGTGGAGTTGCCACTCGGTGACATACCGCAGTTTCTCGGGCACCTCGATCTGCTGGTGACGCTCCGGCGCGCGATCGCTTCCCGCCAGCGGAGCCTCGCAGTGCGCGCAGGTGGTCGGCACCACCGGATGCACGGCATCGACCTGCTCGATCGGAAGCAGCGCGCGCTTGTGGCGGGGATGACCGGGCTGCCCGCCGCGGGAACGCCCCGTGGGCCTGTCCTTGCGCGGGGGCGTCGCCGGGCCATCCGTCGAGGGAGGCTTGGAGGAGTTGGAGGAGTTGGCGCGGAGCTGATCCTCCAACTCCCGCACGCGCGCCTCCAACGCCGCCATCCGGTCGAGCAGCGCCGCCAGAAGCGCCTTCACGGAGGTGGGCGTCGTGGCCCAGTCCGCGTCGGATACTTCAGGCAGCCCCTCGCCGAATTTCATGACCCCCTATGCGTAGACCCGGCCACCACGCGCCGCAACCCCGTGAACGGTTACGCACCGAGCAGAATCGTGCTGAAAGACGGCGGTGTCGACCTTGGAGAGGGCGGCCCTGAGCCAGATGGAGGGCACCCGGTGCCCGACGACGGGTGCACCGGGCGGACGTCCCTGGGAATGTAGGGGAAGGAGAGGGGCTACCAGCTACCGTGCGAGCCGTGGCTGCCGTGCGAGCCGTGCGAGCCGTGGCTGCCGTGCGAGCCGTGCGAGCCGTGGCTGCCGTGCGAGCCATGCGAGCCGTGGCTGCCGTGCGAGCCGTGCGAGCCGTGCGAACCATGGCTGCCGTGCGAACCGTGGCTGCCGTGCGAACCGTGGCTGCCGTGGCTGCCGTGCGAACCGTGCGAACCATGGCTGCCGTGGCTGCCGTGGCTGCCGTGCGAACCATGGCTGCCGTGCGAACCGTGCGAACCATGGCTGCCGTGGCTGCCGTGCGAGCCGTGCGAACCGTGGCTGCCGTGCGAGCCGTGCGAGCCGTGGCTGCCGTGTGAGCCGTGCGAGCCGTGGCTGCCATGTGAGCCGTGCGAGCCGTGGCTGCCGTGCGAGCCGTGGCTGCCGTGGCTGCCGTGCGAGCCGTG
>FSWI01000440.1_pt1 | contig 22791 bp, 15 predicted proteins | sample 1637911 | NCBI WGS metagenome assembly FSWI01 (sample SAMEA3914789, study PRJEB12502) | metagenome | biome: forest; material: soil | place: Canada | collected 2011-07-03 | depth 0.3 m
AAGACGCTCGGCCGTGGCAGCCGACGGTTTCGCATGCGTGTGGTCCCCGGTGACGCCCTGCCCAGGGACGGCGACGACGAGACCGCCCTGGACCGCGCCCCCGCCCCTACCGGCACCGACCCCTCCGTCCGCTGCATGCTCTCAGAGGCCCTCGACGCCCTGGAACCCGCGGAGGTCGAAGTCCTCGGCCTCCTCGGCGTGGACGGACTGACCCAGGCCGAGGCCAGCGAAGAGCTTGGCATCACCCGCGCGCAGCTCCGGGTCCGTGTGAAGAGGGCCATGGCGGCCAACCGTACAGTGGACGGCGTCGACGGCATCGCCCGGCCCTCCCGTGGACCGCGCAAGAAGCCCCGCAGCCGTATCCGCCGTCACCGTCGATCCCAGGCATTCGACGCCGTCTGAAGCACCACGTACGATTTTCACAACCAGAAAGTGCCCCACCGGACATTCCACCATGCGGGGGTCACGGACAACACCGAGCCATCACGGCACGGAGAAGTCTCCGCCCACCCCGTAGAGAGACCTGGAGGCATCCGTCATGTCCACCACGCGCAGCCGTCGTGTTCCCGCGATCGTCGGCCATCCCGCCTCGCCCCAGCCCACCGGGGGCGCTCCACCCGCGGGGGGCGGTACTGCCGTCCCGGCCGGGGCGACGCCCGCGGGCGCTGCCGTCCCGACCGACCCCGGCGGGCACGCCGCCGGGGTGAACCCGCAGGGTCCGTCGGCCGCGGCCGTGGCCGCTGCGCAGGGCCCGGCGGTGAACCCGCAGGGCCCGGCGGCGAACCCGCAGGGCCCGGCGGCCTCCACCGGGGGGAGCCATGCCGCCGCGGTGGCGGGTGCGGCGACGCCTCGATCGCGCAGCAGGGCGGTGGCCGCCCGGTTGCTGAAGCCCCAGGGCCCGCAGGCGGCCCTGGCCTTCCAGGTGGCTGCCGAGATGCGTGCGCTCTCGGCCAGCGGGGCCTACGTGCGGTTGCTGGGCGCCGGCGCGCCCGTGGCAGAGGAACTGGCAACGGGACTGGTGAACGCCGGGCAGGCCACGCTGGACGCCACCCGGTTGGACAACGAAGCCCGCGCCGCCGGGGACCACCGGAACAAGTCCTGGGACGTCGTGCTGCACGACCAGATGCCCCCGTTCGAAGACCGCTTCCGCGCCGCCCTCGCGGACGACGCCGGCCTCGGGCAGTTGTGCCCCGCGACGGTGGCCTTTGTCTCCGTCCGCTCGCAGAACGCCCACCGCAGCGCGGCCACGCGGAAGTCCCGCAAGGCCGCCGCGGCCCCCAAGGCCAGCGGGGGCTGAGATCCCGCGGGCGCCCTGGGCTGTATCCCACCCCCGCTTGAGCCCTCCCGCGGCAACGTCCATCCTCCCGCGATGGATCCCCGCACCGGCACCGTGCTCGTCGCCCTGGCGCTCGGTTGCGGCGGCGTCCCTGCCACGGCGCCCGCGTCCGTCCCGGTCGCGCAGCCGCCCGTCGAGCCCTGGTCCGACCCGCCCGAGTACGCCATCGACCACGCCAGCGCCGGTGCGGGTGAGACCATCTTCACCCGCACCGGCATCGGTGACCCGTACGCCACGGGCATCGCGTACCCGGTGTTCCTCGCCCTGCTCCGGGCGTACCCCGCGGAGCTGGGCGGCACCCCCGAGGCCTTCGCCGTTCGCTTCGGGTTTCTCCCGCGCGCCGCGGACGGCCCCGTGGACCCGCCCGCTGCCTCCGAGGGCCTCCCCGTCGGGATGCACCTCACCGTCGACCCCGCGAGCCATGTCCCCTTCCTGGTCACCAACTGCGCGCTCTGCCACGCCGAGCGCGTCCGCTGGCCCGGGGGTGAACACCTGGTGATCGGCCTGGGCAACCGCCGCGTGCGCGTCCACGCCTACGACGCCGTCCTCCACGACCTCGCCCTGCGCCCGGATTTCACCCCCGCGACCCTCGGCCCCCTGGCCGCCCAGGCCGCCCGCGAGCGCCACCTCGCGTGGCCGCCCGGCTGGCGGGACCCCATGGTCCGCGCCACCCTCGACGCCCTCCGGGTGCGCGCCCGGGACCGCGCGGACTTCATCTCCCGCGTCCGCGACGGCGCCCCGGGCCGCGTGGCCACCATCGAGTCCTTTGCCGTCGCCATGGAGCGCGTCGTGCACCACCCGGTCTCCACGGGCGCCACGGTGGGCTGGGCGCGCGTGCCCGACGTCCTGGGCTTCGCCCACCGAGAGACCCTGAGCTGGGACGGCGCCGGCACCGGCCCCATCGAGACCCTGGTGGTCGAAGCCGACTTCGCCGCCGGGGCCCGCGCCCGGTGGTTTCACCAGCACCCGCTCCAGGGAGCCAGCCTCGCCGCGTACCTCCGTGACCTCCCCCGGGCGCCGGCCTTTCCCGGTGCCATCGACCGCGCCCTCGCCGCCCGCGGCCACGCCCTGTTCGACCCCTCGTGCGCCGGCTGCCACGGGACCTACGGCCCCGACGGCGAGGCCGTGGACTACACCGAATCCGTCGTCCCGCTGCGCACCCTGGGCGTCGACCCGGCCCGCGCCATGGCCCTCACCGACGACTTCGCCCGCGCCGCCAACGAGCCCGTGTTCCAACAGGGCGGGTTGCACACACGGCGCACCGGCGGATACGTACCCCCCGTGCTTACCCGGGTGTGGTCCCGCGCCCCGTACGGCCACGCCGCCCAGTGGCCCAGCCTCGCCGTCCTCGCCACGGCCCCCGACGCGCGCCCCACCCGCTTCGTCGTCGACCTCGACGGACCGCTGGACCTGGACACCGTCGGGCTCCGTGTCCGTCCACCCGGGGCTCCCGCCGGCCCTGGCGAGTACCTCCAGGATGCCACTCAACCGGGCCTCGGAGTCCACGGTCACCCCTTCCTCGCCGATCTGGGCGCCTCGGACGCCCGCGCGGTGATCGAATACCTCAAGACGCTCTGACCGTCCGCCGGATGGTTGTCCCCACCGCGCCGCGGCCTATGATGCCCGTCGCATGTCCCGCACCGTCCGCGCCGTGGCCGCGCTGTCCCTCGCCGCGCTGTCCGCATGCGAGGGACCCGTGGTCTACCAGTCCCCCGTGGACTCGGGCCCCGCCGCCCTGGACGCCTCCGCCGCCATGGACGCCCACGACGGCGCGGACGCACCCGACACCGCCGCGGGCGACACGGGCATCCCCGCCGACACCGCCGTGTACTGCACGGGCGACGTGTGCTGCCCCGCGACCCGCCCGCTCGCGTGCGGCGCCGCCTGCGTCGACCCCGCCACGGACGGCGACCACTGCGGCGGCTGCGACACCGCGTGCGGCGCGGGTGGATACTGCTCCGCGGGGGCGTGTGTATGCTCCGTGCCGCAGTCGTACTGCCCCGGCCTCGGGTGCGTGGACACCACCGTGGACCCCGCCCACTGCGGCGCCTGCGGCACGGTGTGCCCCGCCGGCGCGACCTGCACCAACGGCCGTTGCCTGCTACCCTGCGCCACCGGCACCCACCGCTGCGGCGACGCCTGCGCGCCGGACACCGCCCTGGCCACCTGCGGCGCCCTGTGCACCCCGTGTCCTTCACCCGCCCGCGCCACGGCCGCGTGCACCGCCGGGGGGTGTACCTTCACCTGCGCCCCGGGCTTTCACGCCTGCGGGCTGGCCTGCGTGGACAGCACCGCCCTGGCCACCTGCGGCGACGCCTGCGCCCCGTGCCCGACGCCCCTGCACGGCCGCGCCGTGTGTACTCCCACCGGCTGCGGCGCGGTGTGTGACGGTGGCTACCACCCCTGCGGCACCGCGTGCGCCAGCGACGCCTCGCCCGCCTCCTGCGGGGCCTCGTGCGCTCCCTGTCCCACGCCCGACCACGGCGCCGCGGCGTGCGTCTCGGGGGTGTGCGCCGTCACGTGCAGCGCCGGGTACTTCCGCTGTGGCGGCGTGTGCACCGACGGCAACTCGCCGCTAGGGTGCGGCCCCGGGTGCGCCGTCTGTGTTGCGCCGGTCCATGCGACGCCCACGTGCGCCGCGGGCGCCTGTGGGTTCGCGTGCGACGGGGGGTACCACCTGTGTGGCAGCGCCTGCGCGGACGACGCTACGGCGGCATCGTGCGGGTCGCGGTGTACACCCTGCGCCGCGACGGCCCACGCGACGGCTACGTGCACGGCCGGGGCGTGCGGGTTCACCTGCGACCGGGGCTACGCCGCGGGCGGGGGCGCCTGCGTCGAGCTGCCGCGGCCCATCGCGCCCGCGGACCTCGCCACGGTCACCGGCCGAAGGCCCTCCCTGCGCTGGAACCTCCCTGCGGGCACGGGCGACGCCGTGGTGGAGGTCTGCCGCGACCGCGGATGCGCCACGGTGCTCGCCACGCTGCCCGCCGCGGGGGGGGCGGGCACCCCCGGGGTGGACCTCCCGCGGGGGACGGCGTTCTGGCGGGTGCGCGCGACGGCCACGGGGGTGACCTCCGTCGTGTGGCAGTTCACCGTGGAGGCCGGCGTGGGGACGGTCTCGGCGGCGTGGGGCGCAGGGACCGACGTGGACGGCGACGGGTACGCCGACGTGGCCGTGGGGCTGCCGTTCCTGCTGGTGCCCGGGTCCCTGGTGTACGTCTACCGTGGCTCGGCCGCGGGCCTGCGCACGACGGACCGCGAGACGGTGGTGGCGCCCGACGACGGGTCGCAGTTCGCCGTGGTGGCCTCCAGCGCGGGGGACGTCAACGGCGACGGGTACGGCGACCTGGTGGTCGGCGCGCCGATGTACATGGGCTCCGTCGGCCGTGCGTATGTGTACCTCGGGTCGCCGACGGGCCTGGTGACCACGGCGGCGACGGTGCTCACCGGCCCCGCGGCGGGTTCGTCGTTCGGCTCTGCCGTGTCCGCCGCGGGGGATGTCGACGGCGACGGGTACGGCGACCTGCTGGTGGGCGCCTCGGGCGCGGGCGCGGGGGGCAGGGTGTACCTGTACCCTGGCTCCGCCGCGGGGACCCTGGGCGCCGCGGCGGTGACCCTCGACGGCCCCGACGGCCGCGGCGGGCGCTTTGGCATCGGGGTCGCCGCCGCGGGGGACGTCAACGCCGACGGGTACGCCGACGCCCTCGTCGGAGCCGACGGGGTCGGTGGATACACCGGCAGGGCGTACGTGTTCCTGGGCAGCGCGACGGGCCTTGCGACCGCGCCGGAGGCCACGCTGGTGCCGGGAGTGGGAGGGCAGTTCGGGTACGCCGTGGCGGGCGTCGGGGACGTGGACGGGGATGGCTATCCCGACGTGGCCGCCGGGGCGCTCACCGCGGACCTGGGCGGCGGGAGGGTGTACGTCTACCACGGAGGCTCCGCGGGGATCGACCCGACGGCCATCGCGGTGTTGACGGGCCCCGACGGGCCGGGCACCCAGTACGGCGCCCACGTCGCGCCCGCGGGAGACACCGACGGGGACGGATACGGTGACTTCACGGTCGGGGCTCCCCTGGCCGTGGGCATGGCCGGGCGGGCGTACCTGTACCGCGGCGGGGCCACGGTGGCGACCGTCGCCGCGGAGACGCTGCGCGGGCCGGACACGGCGACGGGGTACTTCGGCGCGGCGGTGGCCCCGGGGCGCGACGTGAACGGCGACGGGTACGCGGACGTGGTGGTCTCGGCCGAGCGGGCCGCGGGGTACAGCGGGCAGGTGTATGTGTACCCCGGCGGGGCCTCGGGACTGGGCGCCCCGATGGTGATCACGGGCACGGAGCCCGGCGGTCGGTCGGGGTACTCCCTCGCGGTGCGTGACGGTCGGTGGGTGTGCCGTAGCGGGGGCTGACGGACGGAGGAAGATACGGGCGCTACCGGACGGTGAGGGTGGACGTTCCGGTCACGCCGCTGCGCTGGGCGGTGACGGTCACGGTGCCCGGGCGAAAGCCCGTGGCGAGCCCGCGGCTGCCGGCGGCGTTGCTCACGTCGGCGGTCATGGGGTCGGACGACAGCCAGGTGACCGCCCCCGTGAGGTTGACCATGGTGCCGTCGGAGAAGGTGCCCGTGGCGGTGAGCGGGGTGTTCGCCCGGACGGCGACGGTGGGCATCGCCGGGGTGATGACAATGGCGGTGAGCGTGGCGGACGAGACGTTGACCGTGGCCGTGCCCGCCGCGCCCATGTACTGCGCGGTGACGGTCACGGGCCCCGGCGCGGCGGCGGTGACCACGCCTTTGGAGCCCGCGGCGTCGGAGACCGAGGCCGAGGCAGGCAGGGAAGACGTCCAGGTGGCGAGGCCGGTGATGTTGCGGGTGCTCCCGTCGGAGTACACCGCCGTGGCCGTGAGCTGTTCGACGTAGCCCACGGGGAGGGCCGAGATGAACGGTGTCACCTGGAGCCGCACGATGGCGGCGCTGGTGACGGTCACGGTGACCATGCCGGTGACGCCCGTGCAGTTTGCGTGGATGACCGCGGAGCCTGCGGAGAGACCGGTGACCCGGCCGTGGGTCAACGGCGCGGTGCTCACCGCGGCGACCATGGCGCTGGCGGAGGTCCACGTGCAGGTCCCGGTGAGGGTGATGGACGTGCCGTCGGAGTAGATCCCGGTGGCCTGGAGCTGGATGGCGTTGCCCACGGCCACGGTGGGGAGGAAGGGCGTGACCTGCACGCTGGTGAGGGTGGCCGGGGTGACACGGATGACCCCGGTGCCCGCGACGCCCATGTACTGCGCGGTGATGGTCGCCGCGCCCGCGGAGAGGGCGGAGGTGAAGCCTCTGGAGCCCGGGGTGTCGCTGACCTGGGCGACCGTCGGGGCGGAGGAGGTCCAGGTGGCGAGGCCGGTGACATCCCGGGAGCTGCCGTCGGAGTAGATCGCCTGGACGGTGAACTGCCGCCGGGTGCCGTTGGGGACGGTGACGGACGCGGGGTTGACGGACAGCGAGGTGATCACCGCGCTGGTGACCGTGACGTGGGTGCTGCCGGTGATGCCCATGTACGTGGCGGTAACGGTGGCGGCGCCGGCGGAGAGCCCGGTGCCGCGCCCGCGGGAGCCCGGGGTGGTGCTGACGCCCAGGACGGTGGGGTCGGACGACACCCAGGTGGCGAGGCCGGTGACGTTGCGGGAGCTCCCGTCGGAGAAGATCGCCTCGGCGGTGAAGAACTGGACGGTGCCGGGCGCGAGGCGCGGGGCGATGGGGGTGACCTGGATGCTGGTGATCACCCCCGGGGTCACGGTGAGGGTGGATGTACCTGTGAGGGCCATGTAGGTCGCGGTGACGACGGTGGACCCTGCGGCGACGGGCGTGGCGCTGCCGCGGGAGTCGATGGTGGCCACCGCGGGGAGGGACGAGGACCACACGGCGGCGCCCGTGACGTTGCGGGAGGTGCCGTCGGAGAAGATGGCCTCGACGGTGAACTGCACCCGGAAGCCCAGGGTGGTCGACGGCGCGATCGGGGTCACGGTGAGCCCGCGGAGGGTGGCGCCCGTGACGGTGACCGAGGTGCTGCCGGTGACGGACAGAAAGGCCGCGGACACGGTGGTGGTGCCCGGCGCGCGGGCGAGGAGCTGGCCCTGGATGCCCGCGGCGTTGGCGATGGTGGCCACGGTGGCGTCGCCCGTGGTCCAGGTGACCCGGGTGGTGAGGTCGGACAGGGTCCCGTCGGAGTAGGTTCCCGTGGCGGTGTAGCTGGATCGCAGCCCCGCGGTGGTGGTGGCCCTGGCGGGTGTGACGGTGATGGCGGCGAGGGTGGCCGCGGTGACGGTCACCGTGGCAGTGGCCGAGACGCCCGCGAGGGACGCGGTCACCGTGGCGGTCCCTGCGGAGACGGCGGTGACCTGGCCCTGGGTGCCCGGGACGTTGGAGACCGATGCGACACCCGGGGCGCCGGTGGTCCAGGTCACGGCCGTGGTGACGTCCCTGGAGCTGCCGTCGGAGAAGGTCCCGGTGGCGCGGAGGGCGACCACGCCGCCGGGACCCAGGGCGGACATCGGTGGCGTCACGGCGATGCTTGTGACCGTGGCCGTGGAGACCATGACGGTGGCTGCGGAAGTGACCGTGCCCAGGGTGGCGGTGACGGTGGCCGTGCCGGCGGCGATCCCGGTGGCCGTGCCGTGGGAGCCCGCGGCGTTGGAGACGGCGACCGTGCCGGCGGCGCTGGAGGTCCAGGTCACGGTGGCGGTGAGGTCCGCGGTGCTGCCGTCGGAGTACCTGCCCGTGGCACGGAGGGCCACCGTGCCTCCCACGGACACGGTGGACGTGAGGGGTGTCACGGCGAGGGCGGTGAGGCTCGCCGGGGTGACCGTGACCGTGGTGGTTCCGGTGACGGTGCCCAGGGTGGCAGAGACCACGGAGGTACCCGCGGAGCCGGAGCGGCCGTTGCCTGCGGTGTCGACGAGGACGGCGGCGGGGGACGAGGACGACCAGGCGACGGAGGTGGTCACGTTGGAGGAGGTTCCGTCGGAGAAGATCCCGGTGGCGGTGAAGCGGATGGCGACGCCCGTGCCGACGGTGGGGTCCATCGGGGTGACCTGGATGGACTGTACGGTGGCCATGGTCACGGTGAGGGACGCCGTGCCGGTGACACCTGCCACGGAGGCGGTCACGGCGGTGGTGCCCGGCGCGGCGCCCGTGGCGACCCCCGCGGGGGAGACCATGGCGACGCCCGGGATGCCCACGGACCACGCGGCCGTGGCGGTGACGTCCTGGGTGGTCCCGTCGGCCAGGGTGGCCAGGGCGTGGAAGGCCACGGTGCCGCCGACGCCTGTGGAAGCCGTCGCGGGGGTCACGGCGACCGAGGTGATGGGCGCCCGGGGAACGGTGACGGCCGCGGTGCCCGAGAGGGTGCCCACGGAGGCGGTCACGGTGGCCAGGCCCGGAGCGAGGGCGGTCACCCTGCCAGCGGTGACCCGCGCGGTGCCCGGTGCGCTGGAGGTCCACGCGGCCGTGGCGGTGACGTCGGCCGTGGTGCCGTCGGAGAAGGTCCCGGTGGCGGTGAACAGGGCCGTCGAGCCGACGGCGACGGTGGCCGTGGGGGGGGTCACGGCGATGGCCGTGAGGGTCACGGCGCCGTGGACGGTGACCGTGGAGGTACCGGTCACGGCGCCCAGGGTGGCGGTGACGGTGGCCGCGCCCGCGGCGTTGCCGGTGACGGTCCCCTGGGAGCCCGGGGCGTTGGAGACCGACGCGGTGCCCAGGGCGCTGGAGGTCCAAGTGACAAGGGTGGTCACGTCGGCGGACGAGCCGTCGGAGAAGGTCCCCAGGGCGCGGAGGGACTGGGTGCCGCCGACGGAGAGGGCCACCGTGGCAGGGGTCACGGTGATGGCCGTGAGGGCCGCGGCGGTGACGGTGACCCCGCCCATGGCGGTGAAGCTCCCGACGCGGGCGATCACCACGGCGGTGCCGGCGGCGGTGCCGGTGACGGCGCCCTGGGAGCCCGGGGCGTTGGAGACATTGGCCACGGCGCGGTTGGTGCTGAAGAAGAACGCGGTGGCCGTGAGGTCCGCGGTGGTGCCGTCGTCGAAGGTGCCGGTGACCGTGAAGGTCCCGGTGCCGCGGAGTGGCAGGGGGAGGGACGTCGGGGCGAGGGCGATGCCGGTGAGACGCGCCGAGGACACGGTCACGGTGCTTGAGCCCGTGACACCGCCCAGGGTGGCGGTGATGGTCGCGGTGCCGGGGCCGAAGGTGATGGCGTCACCCGTGCGGGCGATCGGGACGACGGTCGGGTCGGTGGAGGCCCAGGCGACGCGGGCGGTGACGTCGGCCGAGGTGCCGTCGGAGTACGTGGCCGTGGCCGTGAAGCGCACGCGGATGCGGGCGGGGAGCGTCGGGTTGGCGGGGGTCACCCGGATGCTGGTGAGGGTGGTCGCGGTGACGGTGACCGTGGCCGAGCCTGTGATTCCCGCGAGGGTGGCGGTGACGGTGGCGGTGCCCGAGGCGAGGCCGGTGACCGTTCCCTGGGAGCCCGGGGCGTTGGAGACTCCAGCGACCGTGGGGGCGCTGGTGGCCCAGGTGACGGCCGTGGTGACGTCGGCCGTCGAGCCGTCGGAGAAGGTCCCGGTGGCCCGGAGGCCCACGGTGCCGCCCACGGGGAGGGTGGATATCAGGCCGTTGACGGCGATGGAGACAAGCGTGGCGGAGGTCACGGTGACGTCCGTGGAGCCCATGAGCATGCCGAGGCGGGCGGAAACGGTGGCGCGGCCGGGGCCGACGGTCACCCCGGCGCCCGTCGGGTCGACGGAGGCCACCGTGGGGTTGGTGGAGGCCCAGGTGACCGAGGCGGACACGTCGGAGGTGGTGCCGTCGGAGAGGGTCCCCGTGGCGACGAAGCGCACGCGGACGCCCGAGGGGAGGGTGGGGTTCACCGGGGTGACGGTGATCCCGGTGAGGGTGGCCGTGGTGACCGTGAGGAAGCCCACGCACGGATGGCACCGAGGGAGGCGGTGACCGTGGCCGTCCCGGCAGAGACGCCCGTGGCCACGCCCGAGGCGTCCACCCGGGCGACCCCGGGGTCGGTCGAGTCCCACACCACGGAGCTGGTGACGTCGACGTGGGTGCCGTCGGCCAGGGTGCCGTCGGCGGTGAAGCGCACGACCCCGCCGATGCCCACGGCGGCCATGCCGGGCAGCACGGTGATCGACCGTAGGGGCGCCGTGGGCACGGTGATCCGCGCCGTGGCCGAGAGGGCGCCCACGGTGGCGGTGACCGTCCCGACGCCGGGCGCGAGGCCCGCGGCGGTGTTGCCCATGAGACCCACGACCGCGGGGTTGTCCACGGTGAACGCCGCCATGGCGGTCACGTCGGCGTTGGTGCCGTCGGAGTACAGCCCGGTGACCGTGAGGCTCTGCGTGGTGCCCACGGGGAGATCCACGGCGGGCGGGGACAGGGCGATGGAGGTCAGCACCCGCGCCGCGTCGGGGACATCGGCGCCGTCGGGGACGTCTTCGCCGTCGGGTGCGAACCCGTCGGGGAGGTCCTCGCCGGAGGGTACGTCGCCGGGCGCGACGTCCACGGGGGCGGCCCCGTCGTCGCCGCCGACGTCCAGTTCGGTACGGCCGCATCCGCCGAACAGCACCGCCAGTGCAAGCGCCAGCGCAGCGATCACCCCGCGGGTGAGCGCGCCCCTGGTGACCCGTCGAAGGTCTCTCATCCCCGTTCACTCCTCGCAGCACCGCGGGAGATCCGTGACGTCGCACCCGCTCCGAGCGCGTCGCCCGATCGCCCCCGTGGGATCCGTGGACGGAGTCTACGCCCAACACCTGATGGCCGCGCCGCGCGGCATGTGCGCCGCACCTGCGGCGTTGTATCCTGGCGCCATGAGCACCCGGCCCATCGCGTTCTACTTCGACTACACCAGCCCCTACAGCTATCTGGCGTCGACGGAGGTCGAGTCCCTCGCCGCGCGGATCGACGCCGCGCTCACGTGGCACCCGGCGTTCCTCGGCGCGATCATGAAGGCCACGGGCAACCAGCCGCCGGCGATGCTCCCGACCCGCGCGGCGTACATGGCCGCGGACCTGGCCCGCCAGGCCGACCACCAGGGCGTCCCGATGCGCTTTTCGCCGTACTTCCCCATGGCCAGCCAGCACGCGATGCGGGCCACCCTGGCCGTCCAGGCCACGGACCCCGTCCACGCCGTGGCGTATATCCACGCGCTGTTCCGCGCGGCCTGGGTCGACGGTGAAGACATCGGCGACCGGGGTGTGCTCGGTACCCTGGCCTCCCGCGTGGGCGCCGACCCCGCCCTGGCCGCCGGCGCCACGGACGACCCGCGGTGGAAGGACGCCCTGCGGAAGAACACCGAGGACGCCCTCGCCGTCGGTGCCTTCGGCCTCCCCGTGGTGGTCTACGAAGCCGAGATGTACTTCGGCAACGACCGGCTGGCCCTGGTCGAAGCGCGGGCGCGGCGCGGCAGCCCCTGGTCCCCGCCGTTGACCACCGGGCCCGTGACCTTCTGACCCGTCGGAGGGTTACACCGGGTGAAGCACCACCTGGGTGATCTCCGCGACGGTGCCGAGGCGCATGGGCGGGCCCCAGTAGCCCGTACCCTGGCTCACGTAGATCCAGGTATCCCGCAGGCGGTGCAGCCCGGCGACGTAGGGCTGGTCCAGTTTTACCAGCCAGGTCCAGGGCCATAGCTGCCCGCCGTGGGTGTGGCCCGAGAGCACCAGGGCGACACCGTGGTCCGCGGCTTCGGCCACCGCCTTGGGCTGGTGGGCCAGGAGCACCACCGGGCGCCCGGTGTCCCTGCCCGCCAGCGCCCGCGGGAGGTCGGCGCCGTGCCCGTGGCCGAAGCGCCGGGCCGACCAGTCGTCCACGCCGGCCAGGTCGATCGCGGCAGCGCCGTCGCCCAGGGTCACCCGCTCGTTTCGCAGCACCCGGACGCCCAGGGTGGCCAGGTGGGCGAGCCAGTCGTCCACGCCCGAGTAGTATTCATGGTTGCCCGTGACGAAGAACACCCCGTGGCGGGCGCGGAGGTCCCGCAACGGAGCGACCATGGCGGCCAGTTCGTCCACCGAGCCGTCGACAAGGTCGCCGGTGATCACCACCACGTCGGGGGCGAGTGCGTTGGTCTGCCGGACCATGTCTTCGATGAAGTCCCGGCCGATGGTGGGCCCGACGTGTATGTCCGTAAGCTGGACCAGGGTCATCCCGGCCAGCGCCGGGGAGAGCCCGGGGATGGCTACGTTCACCCGGCGCACCCGCACCCGCGCCAGCGCCGTGCGGACGGCCACGGCCGTGGCCCCGAGACTGAAGACCCCCACGAGGCCCGCGGCGGCGCGGGAGAGAAACAACCGCCGCGCGGGCGACGAAGCGCCCGGGAGGGCGAGGGCCACCAGCCGCGGCAGCTCGGTCGCCAGCAGGCCGATGAACAAGAGAAACATCAGCCCCATCCAGATGTACATCCCCCAGGCCAGGGCCGCCACGGCGGGGCGAGGGAGCGTGCGGAGGGCGACGACGCTCAACGGCAGCGCCGCCGCGAGGACGACCAGGGCGACCGTGCCGACGCGGCCGTAGGGCGCGGGCCACGCCGGGTCGCGCACGAGCCGGGCCCAGAGGTACCCGTGCACCAGCGCCACGATGGCGGTGGCGACGGTCAAGAACACGACTCCCTGGATCACTCGGGCGTTCATGCGATGGGTTCCGTAGGTTGGAGTGCGCTGCCGGGGTCGCGGGTGCATCGCCCCGGCGGGCGTGGCGCCATGCTACGGTCCCACGCCTCGCGTGGCCCGACTGAAGTCCTCGCACCCCGACGCTGCCCCACCCCGTCCGCGCCCGCTCGCCCGGCGGTCGTCCACGGCGCGGGGGTTCTCCGCCCTCGCGGCCGACGCGGACTTCGCACGGCTGGACGCCATCGTCCCACCGTTCGACCCGCTGGAGGTGCTCGCCTGGGCCCGGCGCGAGCGCCCGCACACCCGCTTCCTCGCCTGGCTGCTGGACCCGCACGCGCCCCGCCCCGGGGGCGGTCACGGTCTGGGCGCGGGGGTGCTCCAGGCCCTGGTGTCCCGCGCCGTGGGCGCCATCGAGACCCTCCCCGGCCTCGACGCCGATGACCTCCCGCGCGATCCCCGACCGATTGATCCCGCCACCGTGACCGTCGTCCGTGAACAGCCCGTGGGCGACGGCGTCCGGGTGACCGCCCGCGCGCCCGACGTACGGGTCACCTGGCGCGACCACGACGGCACCCCCTGGCTGCTGCTGGTGGAGAACAAGATCGACGCCGCGGAGGGCGACGGCCAGGTGCGGGAGTACCTCGCCTGGGCCCGCGCCCACCACCCCGACGCCCGGCGCCTGCTGTTGTACGTAACACCCGACGGCCGCGCGCCGGTGTCCCGGCTGGACGGCGAGGTGGTGGTGACCCTCGGGTGGCCCGAGGTCGCCGACGCGGGGCTCCACGCGCTGTCCCTGGCCCACCGAGGCGTGGACCCCGAGGCGCGGGCGTTTGTCACCTCGGTGCTTGAGGCTCTACGGGCGCGGTTCGGCGGCCGGGAAGACGCGCGCACGCTGGTGGAGGCCCTGCACGACCGGCACCCCCGCGCCGCGGCCCTGGTGGCCTCCCCCGCGCTGGAGCCCGAGGCCCTCGCGCCCCTGCGAGACCGCCACCCCCGCGCGGTGTGGCACCTGCAGACCGTGCGCCCGCGGGCGCACCCGTGGACCCGCGGGTGGGCCGAGGGGGTCACCCGGGCGTTCGCCGCGCTGCCCGCCGGGGAGGGGCGGGTGGAGCCCTGGCCGGCGCTCATCCCCGGGGCGCCGCATGCCGACTGCCCCGACGTGGCGAGCTGGTCCCTCGGGGCGATCACCGGCTGCCTCGGGCTGTACGTACTGTGCACCCCGGGGGCTGCCCTTGGCAGCGCGCGCCCGCGCCTGTGGCTGGGCCTCCGGGCGCCGGGGGCCACGGCCGCCGAGGTGTTCGCCGCGCGAGACCAGGCCGCCGCGGTGGACGCGCTGCCCGCGGCCACCCGCGCGTTGCTGCTGGGCGCCGCGCCCGTGCGGGAGACCCCGGCGACGTGGCGCTGGCTGCGCGCGGGCGCTGCCGTCCCTCTTCCACGGGGGTGGTCGGCCGAGGACGACGCGCGACGCGTGGCCCGGGCGATCGCCGGGATGTTGTCGCCCCACGCGGCTGCGCTCGCGACCCTGGCGGCCGATCCCGACCAACGGTTGTACTCGTGCGACCTGGACCCTGACCACGGGCTGCCCGTGGACGCCCGGGACCGCGAGGCCCTCGCCGCGGGCGCGTGCGCGGGCGCCGAGCGGGTGGTGATCGCCGTGCGCCAGCCCACGGGTCACATGCACGAACGCCGACGGGAGAGCGACCTCGGCGTGGCGCTGGGCGCGGCGTTCGGTGGCACCGGGGCGCTGGCGTACGGGTACACCGACGAGGGGGTCGCGGGCGCCACCGCGGTGGTCGCAGCGACCGGGATCTTCCGCGCGAGGCCGTGCGCGGCAACGGACCTGGCCGTGGCGCGGGTGCGCGAGGCCGTGGCGAACGGCGCGCTGCTGGTGCTGCTGGGCGACCGGTGGGACCCGACGGGCGCGCGCGCGCACCTGGGTGGCTGGCTCGGGCCCGTCGAGCCCACACCGTGGGTGGAGGAGTTCCCCGCGGGGGAGGCCGAGCTGTGGGCGGAGCCCGGGAGCACGTTCGAGGCGCTGTGCGCGCGGGACGGGCGGCTGGTGGGTGGCGCGGCGTGCGTGACGGCGGGCGATGGGGCGACGGTGCCTCTGTGGTTCACCGCGCGGTCGGGGTCCCGGGCGGGCGAGCGCTTCCCCCTGGTGGCCGCGTGGCGGGCGGGCGGGGCGCGGGTGGTGTTCTGGGCCGGCGGGGGGTACGGTCCGTGGGGGCGCGCGCTCCGTCAGCGCCCGGACGCCCTCGCCCGCTGGTGGCGCGCGGTCACGGCCCTCGGGCGGAGTGTGTGAGACCACGGATGACCGCCCCGCCCACCCCCCGTCCCAGGCGACCGTTGCACCCCAGCACCCAGACCCTCGTGCGCCGGGTGCTGGGCGGCGGAGGGACCCCCGACCACCCCCTGCGCGAGGTGGTGGTGGTGGACACCGAGACCACGGGCGCGGGCCCCGGCGCGCGGCTGGTCGAGCTTGCCGCGGTCCACGCCCGCGACGGCGTGGTGCTGCGGGAGTTCCAGACCCTGATCCACCCCGGGATGCGCATTCCGTGGAATGTCATCCAGGTGCACGGGATCACGGACGCCATGGTGCGGAACGCCCCGCCCGCGCGAGACGCCCTGCCGGCCTTCCTGGCCTTTCTCGGCGCGCTGCCGATGGTGGCCCACAACGCGTCGTTCGACCGCGGGATCCTGGCGGGTGAGCTCACCCGGGCGGGCATCCCCTCACCCGGCATCCCCGTGTACTGCACCCTCCGCCTCGCCCGGCGGGCCTTCCCCGAGGCGCCCAACCACAAGCTCGGGACCCTGGCGCAGTTCCTCTCCCTGGGCACGCAGCCCGCGCACCGGGCCCTCGCCGACTGCCGCGCCGCCCTCGGGGTGCTCACCGCCTGCGTCGGTCGGTTGCACGGCCCCGCCCTCACCGCCGGCCACGGCCCCGCCCGGATCCTGTGACCCGCCACGGTTCCCGCTAGATTCCCCGTTCGCCCGCGGCGGAGAGGGCGGTGTCCAGGGTGGCCTCGTCCAGCTCGCCGCAGGCCGCCCGGTCGATCGCCACGCGCACGGGCTCCAGGGCGCAGGCATCCAGGGCGGCCCGCACCCGCGCGCGGAGGCAGGGATCGTCCCCCGGGGCCAGCGCCAGCGCCGCGGCGACGCGGCGCTCCACCGGTGCGCGCGGGTCCTCCACGATGCGCGCGACCTCTTCGCGGTCCATGGCCACCCGGCGATAGCCCGCGCCCGCGGTGGACACCAGCTCGCGCAGGCCCGCGCGCCAGACGGGAAGTGAACGCCCGTGGCGGTCGAGCAGCACGCCGCCCGCCGGGTCCTCCGCGGCCACGCCCGCGCGCCAGCGGCCAAGCTCCGCGCGCACCCGGTCGTGGAGGGCGTCGCGGCGGGCCAGCAGCCGGGCCACCGTGGCGTCCCGCGCGTCCCGCAGCCCCTGGGGACTCACCAGGGGCAGGGCGACCACCGCGCCGTCGGTGAGACGGATCAGTACGCCGAACTCGTCCCAGTCCACGTCGGCCATCGCGCGGTACGGCACGAACCGCAGCGAGCCCCCGCGGGCGATCGCCACGCCGTCGGTGCCCACGGCCACCCGGGCGACGTCCCGCAGACGCAACAGCCAGCCCATGGCCGCCAGGGCCGCCAGGGTGGTGACAAGGCCCAGCCGGGCCGAGCCCGCGGCGTCGAGCTCGGTGTTCATCCCGACCGCGGCGAGCACGGCGGAGAGCACCAGGGCGTTCTCCCTCCAGGTGCGCACGGCGGGGCACAGGGTGACCACCAGGGTGCGCCGGGCCTCGGCCCCGCGGGCGGCCGCGAGGACCTCCGCGGACTGATCCTCGGTGGCCAGCACGGCGACATAGGCATCGCCGTCCATGCCCTCGAACACCACCTCCTCGGCCTCGCCACGCGGGTGCATCCGCCAGCGGGCCACGGACGACCAGGGAATCTCCTGCCGCGCCCCGTCGCGCTCCAACGCCACGCCGGCCTCGGTGAGCTCAAGCACGCCGGGCGCGCGGTCCACCCGCCATGCGAGCGCCGCGCCCACGCCCACGGCCAGCGCGAGCGCGAGCGGGACGAGCGCCGCGAGCGCGGGCGCCGCGGGCGCGACGGCCCCGAGGGCCACCGCCGCGAGCCCGAGCGCGCACAGCGCCAGGGCCAGGGCCGTCAGCCGCCGCGCGCGCCCGCCGTGACGGACGCCCACCGCCCCGTCCACCCGAACCTCCCTGCGCCGACTGGAGGACATCGCGGTACCCCTCCCTCTGCCTGCTGCGTATGACCCGTTGCTGAATCCAACCACGTCCGCAGAGGTCGTGCACGCCGTGTGCGCGGAGGCACCGGGCGGGGCCATGGGTTGCATCCTGGGTGCACGGCCCACGTGTGCGTCCAACGCCACACCCTTCCCCAGGCCGCCCGGTGGCGCACTCCCCGCCCCACGCCAGGTAGGTCCTGGCGGATGGGCGGGCGCTACCCCGCGGCGACCCGGCGGTGCCGCTCGCGCACCCGGGCGTCCACGGCCCGGACGACCAGGACGCCGAGCACGGCAGCCGCGAGCGCGAACGCGTCGCCCGCGATGGAGGCCCAGCTCTGCGCGCGCAGCGCCAGGGCGTCCGCGCCGCCCACCACGCGCAGGCCCACGCACGAGACCATGTTGGACGCCACCCAGCACGCCCACCATGCCCCCACCGGGGCCGCGGGCAGCGCCACGGGGGTCAGCGGCAGCGTGGCGGCGCTCGCGCGGTAGTGCTCGGCCCCGTCGGGGCGCGGGCGTGGCTCAGGCGCGGGCAGCGCCGCGGGGTCCAGGCCGTCGTGCAGTTCGCGCACGGCCTGGTACGGCCGGAACAGGTTGACAACGGGGATGAAGAACGACACCACCGCGCCCCGCGGAGTCGACCGCATCCCGGACACCCGCAGGGCCCCCGCCGCGCGGTACGCCCGGTGAAGCCACAGGAGGAACACCACCGCGCACACGAGCCACGCACCCACCGCGGCGAGGCCCACCGCGGCCTCGCGCCACTCGTCCCGCGCGGCGGCGCCCATGGACACCACGTCCCCCGCCAGGACCCGGTCCAACAGCGCGATGCGAAGCAACGACGACCCGATCGCCGCCACGCCCACCACGGCGTTCAGCCCCAGGGCCCACGCCGCGGCCCGCGCGAGGCGGTGCTCCGCGGCGACGGCCACGCTCCCACCGTCGGTCTCAGGCACGGCAAAGCCCTCCACGGTCACACCACCACCTTGCGGATCCGGTTGCGCAGGGCCGCGACCGTGGCGTCCATGGCGCCCTGGGACAGCCCGTTGCGCCCCAGGGCCAGCACCAGCGCCGGGTCCAGCCGCGAGGCCCGCGCCAGCGCGTGCCCGCCGTCGTCGCCCAGGCGGTTCTGCGACAGGTCGACCCGGGTCAGGCCAGACAGCAGGGCGCCGTCGGCGAGCGCCCGCGCCCCCTCGGCGTCGAGCTCGGTGAGCACCAGGTTCAGGGTGCGCAGCCCCGCGAGACAGGGGCTGTCCCCCAGGGCGCGCACGCCCGCGGCGCCGACAGGGTTGTCTTCGAGGTCCAGTTTCACCAGGTTGGTGACCCCGGGGCTGCGGGCCAGGGCCTCGATGGCCGCAACGCCCGCGCCGACCTTGCGCAGGGCCAGCACCGTGAGGTCCCGGAGGCACGGGCTCTCGGCCAGCGCGCGGACGCCGTCGTCGCCCAGGGCGTTGCCCGTGATGTGCAGCTCCACCAGGTTGGCGAGCTCGGGCAGGGCCAGGAGTTCCGTGATCTCCGCGGCCGTGTGCCCGGTGTTGGTGAAGGTCACCACCCACCACGCGTGCGTGGGGTCCACGGGCGGGGGGAGGTCGCTCTCGACGCCGCGTACGGACGAGTGCACCCCCGTGCGCTGTCGCTCAGGGGAGCTGCGAATAAGCTCACGGAGGGCGTCTGGCGTCGCGCCGTGGGGCACGCGGAGCGTCCGCGGGGGCAGGGCCGCGGCGTCGAGCGCCTCGGCCATCTCGTTCGCCGTGCGAAACCTCCCCGCGGGGTTCTTGCTGAGCGCGCGGCGGACGGTGATCCAGACGGCGTGGGACATCGTCCCGAGACTGGCCAGGGAGGGCGGCTCGGTCGCCGCGATGGCCTTCATCACGTCGAAGGGCGAGGCCATGTCTGCGCCGAACGGCGGGGCCCCCGCGACCATTTCGTACAGGATCGTGCCGAGGGCCCACACGTCGGCGCGGGCGTCCACCTTGCCCGCACCGTTGAAGGCCTCGGGCGGCATGTACTGCGGCGTGCCGAGGAGCTCATAGGTCGGGGTCATCCGCGCGTCGGCGAGCTGCGCGATGCCGAAGTCCAGGACCTTGGGGATGGGATCGCCCGATGGGTCGGTGCCCGACAGGAACACGTTCTCGGGCTTGAGATCCCGGTGCACGATCCCTACGTCGTGGGCCCCGGCGACCGCGTCGAGCACCGGGCGCAGGAGCCTCAGGGCGTCGTCTTCGAGCACCCGCCGACCCGGCTGGCGGTAGAGGTACTGCGCCAGGGTCTCACCCTCCAACAGCTCCTGGACGATGAAGAACTGCCCCGTCTCCCGGTCTCTTCCCACGTCGAACGCGTCGACCACGTTGGGGTGCTGCCGGCCGTTCTTCACCACCCGGTTGGCGGCCTGCGCCTCGCGCACGAACCGCTGCAGGGCCGACTGCTGGTCCGGCCCGCGGTAGTGGAACAGCTTCAGGGCGTACGTCCGCCCTGCCCAGTTGTTCTGGGCTTTGTACACCGCGCCCGTCGCGCCGAACCCGATGAGGTCGACGAGGGTGTACTTCCCATCGATCACGGAGCCCACCTTGCGCAGACACGCCTCCCGGAGATCCTCCCAGCTCTGCCCCGCCATCGGATGCGATTGTACCCCCAGATCTGCCAGTGTGGGGGATGTTGCTGAAAGCTTGATCCCCCCGACGGGCGGTGACGCGCACCGTCGGTCGGTCCCATGACCGGGTCCTACGCACCCACGCGACGCCCCAACCGCCGGCCCAGGGCGGTGGTAAGCACGGACAGGAGCACCAGCACGGCGGCGGCGCCCGCGGAGATCACCCGCTTGTCGGGCACCAGGCCGTTGGAGTTCACATACCAGAGGTGCACGGCCAGGGTCTCTCCGCCGCGGAGGGGCGACAGGCTGTACGGCGAGCGCGGGTCCGTGGTCAGCCCCGCGGTGTAGATCAACGGCGCGCTCTCGGCGAAGACCCGGCCGACGGCCAGGACCACGGCGGAGAGCACGCCCGGCGCTGCGGCGGGGAGGGTGACGCCGAAGAGGGTCTGGACGCGGGACGCTCCCAGGGCGAGCGAAGCGTCTTCCAGTTCGCGGGGGACCGCGCGGATGGACTCCTCGGCGACGCCCACCACCAGCGGGAGGTTCATACAGGCGAGCACCAGGGCGCCGCCCAGCAGGGTGAACCCGAGGTGCAGCGCGACGACGAACACCAGGAAGCCGAAGAGGCCGTAGACCACGGACGGGAGCGTGGCGAGGCCGTCGAGGGCGACGCGGACCAGGGCGACCAGCCGTCCCTGATGGGCGAAGCGGGCGAGGTACGCCGCGGCAGCGACGCCCAACGGGGCGCTCACCGCGGTGGACATCACGGCGAGGTACACGGTGTTGTAGATCTGCGGCCCGACGCCGCCGCCGGCCTCCATCTCGCGGGGCATCGCGGTGACCAGCGCCCACAGCCGCCCGGCAGAGCCCACCTGGGAGAACCCGTCGGCGACCACCATCACCAGGAGGGCGGTGAGGCCCAGGCCCACGGCCGCCGCGACGAGGGCGAGGGCCACGGTGCCGACGGCCTCGGCGACCCGTGGACGGGTCCTCAGGAGGCTGCGCGACGTGCCAGCCATCGGGTCACCAGCACCACGCCCGTGGACATCCCCAGGAGCACGAGCGACATCGAGAAGAGGGCGTGATTCCATGGCGTCCCGGGTTGGGTGTTGGGCAGGTCCATGACGATCCGGGTGGAGATCGTGGAGGTGGGGCGGAACAGCTCCAGGGGACCGAGCATCGGGCAGGCGTCGGACATCACCCGGGCGCCGGGCGGACGGAGGATGGCCATGGGCCCGAAGTCCCCGTTGCCGGCGACCATCTGGACGGCCATGGTCTCGCCCGCGGCGCGGGCGAAGCCGAAGAAGCCCGCGACCAGGAGCCCCCGCCACGCGGTGGGGACCACGGCGCGCCAGGTGGTCTGCCAGCGGGAGGCTCCCAGGGCGGCCGAGGCGTCCCGCAGGGCGCCGGGGACGCGGGCGAGCGCGTCGAGGGAGAGCAGCGCCACGGTGGGGGTGATCATCGCCGCGAGGAGGACGGACGCCGTGGCGATCCCGAGGCCCTGGCAGCCCGTGTGGGGGTTGGCGAGGCGGGGCACCACCCAGGTGATGGCAACGTAGCCGTAGACCACGGAGGGCAGGGCCGCGGCGGTTTCGAGCACCCGGCGAAAGGCGAGGCGCAGCCGGGGCGAGCCGAACTCCGAGGCGCACACCGCGGCGAGGACCGCGGGCACGGCCCCGAGGAGCACCGCGCCGAGGGCGGAGATGGCCGTCCCGAAGAGGAAGGGGAGAAAGCCGAAGAGGGGGGGAAGGTCTTGCGGGTGCCAGCGACGACCGAGGACCATGGCGAAGAAGCCGCTCTCGGCGAAGCCCTGGACGCCCGCGCGGCCCATGAAGCCCAGGATCACAAGCGCCACCACGACCACGCTGCCCGCGGCGCCGGCGAGGGCGGCGGTGACGACGCGGTCGACCCGGTGGCGCCAGACCCTAGTCATGGTCGCGGCTCACCAGCATCCGGGCGACGGGGATGAAGTTCATCCGCGGGATGACGTCGTTCTGGACCTCGGGGGACAGCATGAAGTCGAGGAAGGCGCGGACGGCGGCCGTGGCAGGGCCCCGGGTGTACATATGCTCGTACGACCAGATGGGGTACCGCCCGGACTCGACGTTCGTGGGCGTGGCCTCGACGCCGTTGTACGAGAACACCTGGAGGGCGGGGGTGCGGTACGACAGCGCGAGGTACGAGATCGCCCCCACCTGCTGGGTGAGCATCCCCTGGAGCTGACCTGAGTTGTCCTGCTCCGCGGTGCCCTCGACGAAGTTGTCGCCCCCCATGACAATGGCCCCGAAGACCGCGCGGGTGCCAGAGTTCCGCGCGCGGTTGATCACGGTGATCGCCTGGTCGGTCCCCCCGACGGCGGACCAGTTGCGGACCTGGCCCGTGAAGACCCCGCGGAGCTGGTCCTGGGTGAGAGATCCCACCCCGGCGTTGAAGGGTCCCTTGTTGGCCATCGGGGCAAAGGCCACGACGGCGATCTTGTGGTCTTCAAGCGCGCCCGCCTGGTCGGCCGGGGCGAAGACATCGCTGTCACCGATGGTGACGGCCCCGGCGGCCACCTGGGCGAGGCCCTGCCGAGAACCGCCCGCGGAGACCTGCAGGGTCACTCCGGGGTGCGCGCGCATGTACCGGTTGGCGGCCTCGGTGGCCAGGGGCACCAGGGCGCTGGAGCCCGCCAGGGTGATCTGGACGCCGGCGGACGCCGGGGTGGCTGCCCCGTCGCGGTGGCATGCGCCCACGGCGAAGGGAAGCGCGAGGGCGAGGGCGAGGCAGCGGACGGACGACGCGGTCATCGGGGCTCCTTGGTCGTGGAGACGGGGGCGGGGACGGCGGCGGGGACGGCGGCGGTGGTATCAGCCTGGGGACGGCGGGACATCCGGTGGCGGACGTCGTCGCCGCGGACCATGAACACCACGTGCTCGGCGAGGTTGGTGGCGTGGTCGGCCACGCG
>FSWI01000043.1_pt1 | contig 21330 bp, 19 predicted proteins | sample 1637911 | NCBI WGS metagenome assembly FSWI01 (sample SAMEA3914789, study PRJEB12502) | metagenome | biome: forest; material: soil | place: Canada | collected 2011-07-03 | depth 0.3 m
GCCGACGCCCTCTCCGACGTCGCCCCCGCGTCGGGCTCCGTGGTGCTGCTCGCCGACGTACTGGAGCACCTGGACGACGAGGCCCCCGCGCTCGCCCTCGCCGCGCGCCTGCTGCGCCCCGGCGGCGCGCTGGTCGCAACCGTCCCCGCGTTCCCCGCCCTCTGGGGTCCGTCCGACGTGTACAACCACCACCGTCGGCGGTACACCCGCGCCTCGCTCGGAGCCGCCGTGGGCAGGTACTTCACCATCGACCGGCTGACGTATTTCAACACCTTCCTCTTTCCGCCCATCGCGGTGGCCCGGGTGGTCCAGAACCTCGCGAGGCGCCCCGGCCACGAAGAGATCGGCCTGCCGCCCGCGCCGATCAACGCCGCCCTCCGCGCCCTGTTCTCGTCCGAGGCTGAGGTTCTCCGCCGCCGGGACCTCCCCGTCGGGGTCTCGCTTCTCTGCGTGGCGCGCACGCCGGCTTGACGGCGGCGCCTCCGCCGGGCGAAGGGGGATCCGCTCGCGATGGCCACCGTACGCACCGACCGACTCGCCGCCGTGCTCTCCGGGCTCGCGTGCGCCGCCCTGACGCTGGCGTTCGCGATGCCCACCCTGCGGCTGTGCCACCCTGCGGGCGCCCGCGAGGTCTGCGAGTGGGTGTTCACCCGCAGCGGCGGCACGGACGACTGGCGGTACTTCGCGGGCGTGTGGGAGGCCTCCCGCGTCGCCCTCTCGACCTTTCACCAGTTTCCGTCGTGGAACCCGTACCACTGCGGCGGGATCGTGCTGTTCCAGGACCCGCAGGCGCCCTTCCCCGGTCCGCTCTTCCTCCTGACCTTCTTCTGGCTGCCGGCAGCCGCCGGGATGAAGGTCTGGCTCCTGGTCCACCTCCTCGCCGGCGCCTTCGGCGCGCGGGCCGTCGTCCGTGACAACAACGGCAACGCTCCCGAACAGATACTCGCCGCGGCCATGGTCACCGCCTGCGGTTTCTGCTCCGAGCACTTCGGCGGCGGCCATCTGTCCTTCACACCCTTCCTGTTGTTTCCATGGCTCCTGTGGGCGCACCGCAGGGCCCTGCGCGAGCCCCGCTGGGCCGTCCTGGTCGCCGCGCTCCTCGCCCTGTGCGTGTACGAAGGCGCCACCTATCCCCTGCCGTTGATGCTGGTGGGCCTCGGCATCGACACCGTGTGCCGCCTGTCCGACCCCGACGACCGCCGCGGACTGTACGTCTCGCTCCCGCTCCTCGGTCTGTTTCCCCTCCTCGCCGGCGCGCGGCTGGTCCCCATCCTCCATTACCTCAAAGAACACCCGCGGCTGGTCCCCCTCGACGACCAGATGACCGTCGCCGAGGTGCTCCAGTGCTGGCTCACGGGCTCCCACGAACGGCCCTTCCCCGGCCACGTGTACGTCTGGCCCGAGTACGGCGACTACATTGGCATCGTTCCCGTCGCCCTGCTCGCCGTGGCCGTCCTCGCCGCCCTCGGCCAGCGCGACGCCCGCGCGCGCGACCGCAGGATCGACCTCGCCCTCCTCGTCGGCACCGTCTGGTGCGCCCTCGGGAACATCCCGGGCTTCTCCCTCTTCGGCCTCCTGCACCAGCTCCCGGTCTACAAGTCCCTCCGGGTACCCGCGCGGTTCCTGTATCCCGCGACCGTGGCCGCGGCGCTCCTGGTGGCGCGGGCGCTCACCGACGCCCGCGCGCGGATGGACTCCCTGGGCGTCCGCCGCGCGCTCCGTATCGCCTTCGTCGCCGCGGAGCTCGCCCTCGCCCTCTTCGTCGTCGCGGACCTCTGCGCCACGAACTCGCCGCGAATCCAGGCGTGGCCCGACGAGCCCATCGTCCCGGCGCCCGCTGCCGCGACCTTTTACCAGGATCCTGGCGCGGACTACAGCCGCTGGCCCACCCACGCCGTCCGCGGCGTCGGGACGCCCCAGTGCTACGTCCCGCTGGAGTGGGGGCCGTCGCCCGGACTGTGGTTCGGCCGCGGCGAGCAGTTCCGCGTGGTGCCGCCCGAAGCGGGCGACGCCGTCCAGACCCGTTGGACCCCGAACGCCGTGACCTTCTCCATCGACCTCGCCCGCCCCGCCGCCCTGGTGGTCAACCAGAACACCGAGTCGGGCTGGACCGCCTCCACCGGCACGATCGACCGCGCCCAGACCCTGCTCACCGTGGACCTGCCCGCGGGCCGCCGCACCGTGACCGTGCGTCACCGCCCGCCGGGTCTGGGCCTCGGACTGCTGTGCGCGGCGCTCGGGATCGCGCTGTCCCTCGCGGTGGTCCTCGGTCTCACGCCCGCCCGGGCAGACTCCCTGCGCGCCCGCGTGCGCTACCTGCTGGTCGGCCAGGCGCGCTAGGCCTCGGCGGGCTCCGGCGCGCTGCCGTTGGCCTCCGACACCCGCTGGTGCAGGAACCTGTCCACGACGTCCAGGGCCTCGTTGACCTCGTACGCCGCGCCCGCCTCCGCGGCCACCGTGGTGAGCGCGCCCCGCGCGTGCAGCGCGGCGGAGTACGCGGGGTCCGTGCCGACGACCGTCGCCCAGGCCATCGCGACGGCCTGTACCCTGCGGCCACGCTCCAGTGCGTGGAGGGCGTCCAGGTGAGGCGCCCCCTTCGCCGTCCCCCTCGCCGTCCCCTGGGCGCGCAGCGCCGCGGCGCGTGCAGGCGGCGCCGCGGCGCGGATCAGGTGCTCCATCGCGGGGCGCAGGGTGTCCTCCGCGAGGGCACTGCCTGCCGCGCGAGCGAGCTCCACGGCCAGCGCCGCAGTGTCGCCCTGGCGGGCGATGGCCGCTTCGACCTCGGCACGCAACGGCGTCGCCTGGTCGCCGATGTCCAGCTTCGCCGCGACCGCACGCACGGCCTCCTCCTGGGCGGGGTGCAGGGGTCCGCGCAGACAGAGCTGCCACGCGCCGCGCACCAGCTCCCTCCGCACGCGGGGCTCCAACTCGCCGAAGATCTCCAGTTGCGCGGGGGTCATCCGCCCGCCGGGGCGCGCGGCGGTGAGTTCGTCCGGGGACAGCCCGAAGGAGGCCATCGCCATCGCGATCCCCCGGCGCTCGTCGTCCGTCAAGGTGTTGTCCGCGCCCGCGACGATCTCCATCACCCGCGCGGCCAGGGCCGCGACCCGGGCGACCTTCTTCCGGTCCTTGTCACTCGGCGTACTGGTGAACAGCCCGCGGAGGCCTCGCGCGCCGCGCTCCAGGGTGGCCCCTGCGGCGATCAGTCCGGCCATTGGCATCCCCTCGGGTGGCGCGACGCCGGCGAGTGCGGCGGCGATGCCCGGCCAGTAGGCCTCTTCCGTCGGTGCCGCCGTGCCCGGGACGTAGACCGCCGCCCGGCGCCGCGCGAAGGGATCGAGGAAGGTCGCGAACGACTCGCCCGCAGCGAGTGCGACCACGAGGTCGCGGGCGGCCAGGGCGAAGACCCGGGAGATGTTGTCTGTGGCCATGCGCCCCGCACGGTACACGCCCGGCCGCCCTGGCTGAAGCCCCCAACGGACCCCCGGGACCGCGCTATCATCCCTCCGCGGTCGCGCGGTCTCCGCCGCGCCGCGAGGAGAGCGACGAATGCGTGGCGGATGGCCTTGGTGGCGCGTGGTCGGGGCGTTGGCGGTCCCGGTCCTGGGCGTGGCGTGCGGCGGCGACTCGGGCAGCGGCGATGCGGGCGCGGGGGCGGACACGGGCGTGACCGCGGACCTCGGCGGGGCGATGGACTCCGGCGGGGGTACGGACACAGGCGGCGGGACGGACGTCGGCGGGATGGACACGCAGCACCGCTGCGGGTCCAACGCCGACTGCGCGGGCAACCCCTCGGGGACGGCGTGCGACACCAGCTCGGGCGCCTGCGTCCAGTGCGTGCCGACGGCGGACACCTGCCCGGCCGCGCAGCACTGCGACGGCGCCAGCCACGCCTGCGTGGCCGGCTGCCAGAACGACACGGGCTGCGCGGGTGCGTTGGGTGACGGCGGCACCGACGGCGGGGTCTCCGGGACCCGCTGCGACACCGCGGCCCACGCCTGCGTGCAGTGCGTGACCAACGACCACTGTGCGCCCGGGACGGTGTGCATGGCCCGCGCGTGCGTGCCCGGCTGTGCCGCGGACCACGCGTGCCCCGCGGGCCTCGCGTGCTGCGGCGGAGCGTGCGTGGACACCGGGTCGAGCCCGGCGAGCTGCGGCGCGTGCGGGACCGCGTGCATGGCCTCGCACGACACGCCGGCCTGCGTGGTCGGACACTGCACGGTCGGCACCTGCGACATGGGCTTCGCGGACTGCAATGCCATGGCGGCGGACGGCTGCGAGGTGAACACGGCGACGGACCTCGCCAACTGCGGGATGTGCGGCCGAGCGTGCGCGCCCGCCAACGCGTCGGGGGCCTGCGCGGCCGGGGCGTGCGGGGTCGCGGCGTGCTCCACGGGCTTTGCGGACTGCGACGCCATGGTGGCGGACGGCTGCGAGGTGAACACGGTGACGGACGTCGCCAACTGCGGCGGCTGCGGCACGGCGTGCCCCGCGCGCGCCAACGCCGTGGCCTCGTGCGCGGCGAGCGCGTGCGTGTCCACCTGCAACCCGGGCTTCGCGCATTGCAGCGCGGCCGTCGCCGACGGGTGCGAGGTGAACACCCAGACCGACGTGAACAACTGCGGAGCCTGCGGGCACGTGTGTACCCTGGGCCAGGGGTGCACCGCGGGGGCGTGCCAGTTTGGCAACGGCTCCGGCGGTCCGCTGGCGGTGCCGGGCACCGCGGTGATCGACACGGTCGCTGCCTCGGCGGCTGCGGCCGCGGGAGCGACGACCGTGGCGCTGTCCAACGTGGTCGGGACCTTCGCCGTGGGCCAGGAGGTGCTGCTGCACCAGACGCAGGCCGCGACCGGGCCCGTGGGCCGGTACGAGTACGGCAGGGTCACCGCGGTGGCGGGCGCGACGCTCACCCTCGCGGCCCCGCTGGTCAACGCCTACGTCACGGACGCCACGCGCCGCGCGCAGGTGGTCGTGGTGCCTGAGTACACCGCGGTCACGGTGCCCGCGGGCGCGGTGCTCACGGCGCGGCCGTGGGACGGCAACACGGGCGGCGTCCTGGTGTTCGACGCCAGCGGCGCGGTCTCCGTCGCGGGCGCGGTGCAGATGGACGGCCGCGGGTTTCGCGGCAACCACCGTACGTGCGCCGCGCGGATGAACTGCTCGCGCGGTGTCTCGGGCGAGTCGGCCTTGGGCGCGGGCCACCCCGACATCGCGGCGAACGGCGCGGGCGGCGGCGGCGGCGGCGCGGGGCAGGACTGCGGCGCGGGCGGTGGCGGAGGGTACGGCGCGATGGGCGACCAGGGCACCGCGGGCACCGCGGGCAGCGTGTGCTCGGAGCTGGTCGCGGGGCTGGTCCCGCCGGGCAACGGCGGCGGCGCCGTGGGGGTCTCGTCGCTCGCAGGCGCGGTGCTCTTCGGCGGCGCCGGGGGCGAGGGCGGCAACGACGAGGACGGCGCGCTCCCCGGGCCGGGCGGCAACGGTGGGGGCGTGGTGCTGATCCGCGCGGCCAGCATGTCGGTCACCGCCGCGGGGGCGGTCACGGCCCTGGGCGTCACGGGCGGCGACGGGAGCAACAGCCCCGCCACCTGCGCGGGCGCGGGCGGCTGCGGGATGGGCGGCGGCGGCGGCGGCGCCGGCGGCGCGGTGCGTCTGATCTCCGCGGGGACGGTCAACCTGGGCGCGGGCGCCGTGCGCACGACGGGCGGCGACGGCGGGCAGTGCAGTTGCGCCGGCGGCGACCACCCCGGCGGGCTCGGCGCGGTGGGCCGCGTCGGGGTCCTGGCGCCGACCATCACCGGGACCACCAGCCCGCCGTTCGACCCGAGCTGAGACTTCTCCCGGGGGTGTCTCCCCGCGGCCGGTGTGCGCCGGCCCTCGGGGAGAGCGTCCGTAGGGGACAGGTCCGGCGCGGTGGCAGCTACCCGATGATCATGGTCTCCGGCACCAGCTTGCCGGTGCGGAAGCGGTCCAGGGACCACTGTTGAAACAGCTCGCTGGTGTCCCCCGTGGCGACGTGCTCGGCGAGCAGCCGGCCCATCACGGGCGCCATCATGAAGCCGTGGCCCATGAAACCGCAGGCCAGGGTGAGGTTCTCGGGTCGGGCGACCCGGCCGACGATGGGCGAGCCGTCGGGCGTGAGGTCGTAGCAGCCCGCCCACTGCCGCAGGACCTTCACCGAGGCCAGCCGCGGGACCGCGCGCACGAGGGAGGCCGCGTACGCGGCGAGGAACTCCCGGGACGACCGCTGGTTGATCCCGGGCGGCACGGGGTCCACGCCGATGCCACCCACGATCTCTCCGCGCGCCGACTGGGAGAAATACAGCCCGTCGGTCAGGTCGGCGACCAGGGGGCCGAGCCATGGCTTCAACGGCTCCGTCGAACAGATCTCGTGGCGGTGGGGGTGATTCGGGAGCTCCAGGCCCACCATCCGACCGATCTCGGGGCTCCACGCGCCCGCGCAGCACACGACGTCGTCGCAGGCCACGGTGACCACCTCGCCCGCGGCGGGACCCGCCTCGCCGGCGCCGTCGTCGCCGGGACGCACCGGGCGCAGGCGCACGCCTGTGAGCCGGTCGCCCGCGGTGTCAAAGCCCACCACGTCGGTGTACGTAGCGATCTCGACGCCCAGGTCCTGCGCCGCCCTGGCGTAGCCCCAGACGAAGGGCCAGGGGAACACCACGCCGTCGCGCGGGTTGAAGCTCGCGCGCACCACCCCCTCGACCGAGAGCTCGGGCACGATGGCCAGGGCCTCCGCGGGCTCCAGGATCCGGGTCGGGAGCCCGCAGTCGTTCTGCAGGGCCACGCTGGCCTCCAGCGCCTCTGCCCGCGCGGCCGAGCGCGTGAGAAACAGGTACCCCCCCTGGCGGAACCACACGTTGATCTTCATCCGCGCGGCGAACTCGCGGCAGATCGCGATGCTCTCCTGCATCAGCCGGATGTTGGTCTCCGTGGCGAACTGCGCCCGCACGCCGCCGCCGTTGCGCCCGCTGGCCCCGCCGCAGAGGTACGTGCGGTCGACCACCAGGACGTCGGTGATCCCGCGGCGCGCCAGGTGGTACGCCGTGGACAGGCCCATGATCCCCGCGCCGATCACCACGACGCGCGCGCGGCGCTTCATCGCCCGTCGCCCCCGGGCTTCGAGCCCAGCCCCGCGAGCATCCCCAGTGGCACCGGGTGCAACGGCGGTCGCGGGGTGATGGGCAACGGCGGGGCCGCGCCCGTGCGCGCGACCAGGAACCTCGCGCAGAGCGCCACGCACTGTTTGCCCTGGCACCAGCCCGTGCCGAAGCCCGTGTACCGCTTGAGGGACTCCAGGTCCGTGTGCCCCTGCCCGAACGCGGCCTCGATCTCGTCGAGGGTCACGTCCTCGCAGCGACAGAAAAGCTCCTTGCTCATCGCCCGCCCTCTCGCAGATCGCGCGCGATCCGCGCCGCCACCCGCACGCCGTCCGCCGTTCGCGCCGCCACGGGCGCGGCGCCCTGGCGCAGCGAGCCTGCCACGTACACCCCCTCGGCCGACGTCGCGCCGTCCTCGTCCGCGGCCGGGGCGAAGCACCCGCGCGCGTCGTCCCAGCCCAGGGCGGCCCCCGCCTGGCCCGCGAGCTCGTACGCCGCGGCAGCAACGCCCGCGATCACCAGCGCGTCGCATGCCAGCTTCACCGTGGACCCGTCCGCCCGGGTCACCACGGCGCCCTTCACCGCGCGGCTGCCTGTCGCCTCGCGCACGGTCCCGTCGGGCACCTGGGTGACCACCGCGCCCGCTGCCCGCGCGGCCTCCGCAGCGGCCGTCGCGGGCGCTGCGTCACCCACCACGGCCACCCGCCTGCCCAGCAGCACCGCCGCGCACAGCGCCCGCGCGAAGGCCCGCGCCGTAAAGATCCCCGGCAGGTCGTTCTGGAGAAACGCCCCAACGAGGTCGTGGCATCCGTTGGCGAACAGCCGGGCGCGGGCGGTGACCACCGCGAGGCCCCCGGCGCGCTGCACCACCGTGCCGTTGTCGAAGGTCGCCACCGCGGACGACCGAGGGAGAAAGCGCACCCCGGCGTGCAGCTCGGTCGCCCCGGTGTCCGCAGGGTCGTCCAGCCGCGCGCCGCCGGGGCGGCCCTCGTCGTCGACGCAGAGCACGTCCAGGCCCTCGGCGGCGAGGGCGCTCGCCGCGGCGCTGCCCGCGGAGCCCGCGCCCACCACCAGAACGTCGGCCGTGAGGTACTCCGCGGGGATGGGCGCGCCGGGATCGTCGGGCAGGGTGCCCATCCCGGCCATCCGCCGCGCGAAGACCTGCATGGTGCGGTTCACCGCGGGGCCGAAGCCCACCATCAGGTGATGGTGGTCCATGTGTCCCGGGAAGAACCAGTCGGTCACCCCGAGGAGGTCAACCGCGGCCGACGGGAACGCGTTCTGCGACAGCACCCGCATCCCTTCACGGACCGGGACCCGGCACGACATCACGTTGGGGACCCCGTCCACCCGCACCAGGCAGCCGTCACACGCCCCGCGCAGACAGCTTGGCCCCCGGGGGCGGTGGTACTTCGGGCTGCGGGCGAGGGTGGTGTGCCCCGCGGCCAGGAGCGCGATCGCCAGAAGCTCTCCCTCGTGGGCGGTCACCCGGTCGCCGTCGTGCTCCAGGGTCACTGGCATCGCGTCCGACGACGGCGCGGCGGCGCGGAGCTTCCGCGCAAAGAGGGAATCCTGCGGAAGCGCGTGGGGATCGATCCGGCGTGGCGCCATGTACACCAGGGATCAAGTGGCCGCTCGGACGGCAACGTCAACCGTCCACGAACCCCTCCCCGATCAAGGGCCCAGAATCTGGAATATCCATGCCACGATCAATTCGTTGTGAGCATCGTTCACGAACGCGCGAGCAATGGTCACGTGCGCGCGAGCGGGCCGGATCAAGGCTCCGGGACGGCCTCGGAGACAAGGCCCACGGGGTCGTTCGGCAAGGGGATCACCGCGAAACGACGGGCGTATCCGCAACGTGGAGAGTCGACGACGGCGTGGACGCGCTCGGGCAGCCAGCCGCCGCGGCCCAGCTCAGACCATGCCTCGCGGGACGGTACGAAGAGGTCGATGTGGTGCCCACGGATGGCTCCGCCGCCGTCCACGGCGACGAAGCAGCCGTCGTGGCGGCTGCCGTCGGGTAGCGGCGTGCCGATAAGCTCTGCGATCTCGACGGTGTGCCCAAGGGGGATGTACCTGCCGTCCACCGCGAGCGAACGGAAGGGCACCAGGGCATACCCCCGGACGCCCGCGCCGTAGGGATACAGCCCCGTGTCCATCTCGGTGAAGCACGCCCTGCCGCCCTGGCGGGTCTCCCAATTGAGCAACCGGCCGTCCCAGGTGCGGCCGGTGCCCTCCATCGTCAGGGCCGAGGCGAAGCGCTCGCAGGCCCAGGCCACGGTCGCGCCCGATCGATCGGTCAAGCGCACGGCGTGGCGTTCATCAGGCTGGGGCGCCTCGCGGGCCACCCAGTACTGCGTAAGCTGGAAGCGCCCCGGGAGATACACCTGCCCCGTGGCCACCGAGGGCCAGAGGGCCATGCACCCCGCCGCGATTCCCAGGCTCCGACGCATCGGCGCGGGACGATACACGGTTTCAGCGCAGGTTGGACCGGCACCCTGGACGCACCCGGGGGGCACCTGGGGGGCACCTGGGGGGCACCTGGGAGGCACCTGGGAGGTATTGGGGAGGCACCCGCGGAAACCCACGCGCTGCGGGAAGGTTGGGACCTTCCGCCCCGTATTCTTGGATGATAGGGTCCGCTGACCCCGCGGGGTGGCGGCGTCACAAACCAGACCACCCGATGCGTCGGGTACGGGAGGATTCCATGCGCAAGGTGATCGGTGTTCTCGTCGGTGCGGCGCTGCTTTCGGGCTGTATCGTCACGACCCGGGCCAACGGACCCGTGGTGACCCAGGGGACCGGGGCGGCGCTGTATTCGGGCTACCAGCAGGTGAACCTGCAGATCACCAACGCGACAGGTACCACCGTCTGCTACCTGTACATCTCGCCCGTGAGCGACCCCAACTGGGGCCCCGACCAGCTCGGCTCGCGGGTCCTGAGCGCGGGTGAGACCGACAACTACGCCCTGTACGCCGGTCAGTGGGACCTTCGGGCGGACGACTGCAGCCACAACCAGTTGGTGACCCTGCGCAACGCCACGATCGCCCAGAGCTCCAACCTGGTGCTGCAGTAGCCCGCTGCGACCGTCCCCGGCCGGTCAGTCCACGGACAGCTTCACCTCGATGTTGTTGCGCGTGGCGTTGGAGTACGGGCACACCCCATGCGCGGCGTTCATCAGGGCGAGGGCCTCGTCGTGGGCCAGGCCCTCGATCTTGCCGTGCAGCTCCACGGAGAGGACGTACTTCTTGTCGTCCGTGACGTTGAAGGTCACGTGCGCGGTGACCTGCGCGTCGGTCAACGCCTTCTTCTGCATCCTGGCGACGACCCGAAGCGCCCCTTCGAAACACGCCGCGTAGCCCGCGGCGAAAAGCTGCTCGGGGTTGGTCGCCGCGCCGCCGGGGCCGCCCATCTCCTTCGGGGTCCGCAGGTCCATGTCAACGATGCCGTCCGACGACCTGACGTGTCCGTCACGGCCGCCATGGGCGGTGGCGACGGCGGTGTAGAGTGCCTTCATACGCGTACTCAAAGACCGCCCGCCCGCTGCGTCAAGGGGTCCCCCGGTGGGAGGGAGGGCCCTTGTCACTCCGCGTCGCCAACGGTGGCCGTGGCCGTGGCCGTGGCCGCGCGCGCCGGGGGCGTCGCCGCACCGGCCACGGCCTCCCGCAGGCGGGCCAGGAGGGCAGGATTGGCCGCGAGGGCTTCGCGGGCGCGCTCGCGGCCGTTTCCGAGGTGGGTGCCGCCGAACGAGAGGTGCGAGCCCGTGCGCTCGACCACGCCGCGCTCGGCGCCCAGGTCCAGCGCCTCGGCGAGGGCGTCGATCCCGTGGCCGTACCGCACGTCGAACTCCGCCTCCCGAAACGGCGGGGCGAGCTTGTTCTTCACCACCTTCACCCGGGTGCGGTTGCCCTGGATCTCGTCCCCGGACTTCAGCGCGCCGATCCGCCGGACGTCGAGCCGCACCGAGGCGTAGAACTTCAGCGCGTTGCCGCCCGCCGTGGTCTCGGGATTGCCGAACATCACCCCGATCTTCATCCGGATCTGGTTGATGAACAGCACGCACGCGTTGTTCCGATGGGCCACCGCGGCGAGCTTTCGCAGCGCCTGGGACATCAGCCGCGCCTGGAGCCCCATGTGCTGGTCGCCCATGTCCCCTTCGAGCTCGGCCTTCGGCACCAGCGCGGCGACGGAGTCCACCACCACCAGGTCCACCGCGCCCGACCGGATGAGCGCGTCGGCCACCTCCAGCGCCTGCTCGCCGGTGTCCGGCTGCGAGATCAGCATCTGGGCGAGGTCCACCCCCAGCGCCCTGGCGTAGGCCACATCGAGCGCGTGCTCGGCGTCGATGATCGCCGCCACCCCGCCGGCCCGCTGCACCTCCGCGATCGCGTGGAGGGCCAGCGTGGTCTTGCCTGAACTCTCGGGACCGTAGACCTCCACGATCCTCCCGCGGGGATAGCCCCCGGTGCCTAGGGCCACGTCCAACGCCAGCGAGCCCGTCGAGATCACCGCCAGCGGCTCGCGCGCGCTCTCGTCCCCGAGGGTCATGATGGTCCCCTTGCCGAACTGCTTCTCCAGCACACCGATCGCCGCGCGCACCGCGCGGAGCTTGTCCGCCATCGCCATGGATCCTCCGTGCAGCGCCGTCGCTCACCGCGCTGCGCTGCGCCGGAGTCCTTTGCGATCGCCGTGCCGGGACCGCGGCCGAGTCCTTTCGCGGCCTTGCGCGTCCGACGTCGTCGGGACGCGGGTGGCGCCAGTGGCGGACGGCGGCGGTACGGCGGGTGCCTACAGCACGGCGTCGAGGATCGCCGCGATGCGGTTCTCCGCCCAGAACCGGTCGGGGTCTCCGGCTAGGCAGCGGGCTGCGAGGTATCCCACGTGTCCGCCGCGGCGGGTCACGACGAAGCGCACCCTCGCGCTGGCGGTCGCCCGCGCGGCCTCCACCGGGCCGACGGGGACCAGCGGGTCGTCCTCGGCGTGGATCACCACGGTCGGCACGACCACCTCGCCCAGCACCGCCGCGGCGCTGCACCGGGCGTAGTAGTCCGCCGCGTCGGTGAACCCGTGCAACGGGGCGACCACCCGGTCGTCGTATCCGCGGATCGTGCGCACGCCGTCGACGCCGGCGCGGGCGATCGCCGCCGGGAGTACCCCGCGGAGCGCGGCGTACCGTGTACGCAGGCCGTGTACGACGTACCAGCGGTACGGCGAGGCCTCCACGGTGTTGGAGAAATCCGCCGTGCGGGCGAGGTCCAGCGGCGCGCTGACGGTCACCGCGACCCGCACCTCCGCGGGGGCGTCGGCGCCCCACTCGCCCAGGGTCCGCAGCACCAGCTGCCCGCCCAGCGAGAAGCCCGCCATCCCGACGCGATCGTACCGCGCGGCCAGCCAGGCGACCGCCCTGCGCACGTCGTCGGTGAGACCCGAGTGGAACATCGGCGGCGTGCACCCGCGGGACTCGCCCGCGCCCCGGAGGCTCAACCGCAGCGCGTCGATCCCGCGAGTCGCCAGCTTGCGCCCGGTGCGCACCACGAAGCCCTCGTCCGCCGAGCCGTTGAGCCCGTGGAGCACCAGCGCCGCCCGGCGGTGATGCCCCGCGGTGCACTCGGCACGGTCCAGGCGGCCCACGAGGGTGCCGCCGTCGACGGGGATCTGCACCCGCGCGCCGGGATCGCCCGCGGGCGCCCGGAAGGCGGGGACCACCAGGGTCTGGGCGTGGCCGCTGGACAACCACGGAGGCGGGACGAAGCCCGGCAGCCGATGCTCCGCCACCCGTCGTCCGTCGTCGTCCCGCGCGGGGTTTGTCATGCAGCCACGATGCTACCCTACCCGTCGGCGGGTTCGCGCGGCCTCCGGTCCTGGCTGCAAGGTGCTAGCTTCCGCCTCGATGTCCGCCGTGACCATCGCAGCGATCGAGCGCGGGCTGCGCCGTGCGCCCCCGATGCCCCCCGGACGGGTGCACGTGCGCTGGCGCGCGGCGGTGGCGGTGGCGCTGCGCGACCCGGGGAGCGGCACCGAGGTGTTGATGATCCGCCGTGCCGAGCGCCCTGGCGACCGCTGGTCGGGCGACGCCGCGCTCCCGGGGGGGAGGGTCTCCCCGGACGATCTGACCATCGAGGCCACGGCGGTGCGCGAGGCGCGCGAGGAGGTCGGCATCGAGCTCGACGGGGCCACGTCGCGGTGCCTCGGGCGGCTGTCCGACCACCCCCGCGGGCGCTTCAGGCGGTGGATGAGCCTGGCGGTCACCCCGGTGCTTTTCGAGGTGCAGGGCGATCCGCCGCTGGTACCAGACCCCCGCGAGGTGGCCTCGGTGCGCTGGGTGCCCCTGGCCGCCCTGCGCGACCCCGCGCACCAGGGCCGGCTGATCCACTGGTGGCGCCCGGTGTGGAAGCTCCCTCTCGGCCTGCCGATGCTGTTGCCGAAATGGCGCTACGAGGACCTCACCATCTGGGGCCTCACCCACGCGATCCTCCAGGACGTGCTCACGGTCGCCGCGCTGGGGCGTCCGTAGTCCCCGCGATCAGCGCGTCGTCGAGGGCCACCACGAGCGCGTCGATGTCGTCGGCCGTCGTGGCCTGGCTGGCCACGCAGGCGCGCAGCGCGGGCTCCCCCGGGCGGAGCGAGGTCTCGGCGATCCACCCCGCGCCCGCGCGGCGGAGGCGGCGGACGAGGTCGCGCGGCAGCACCCGTCCCGCACGGATCGCGGGGTGGGTGAAGCACACCACGGGCAGGGGCGAGTCGTTGACCAGTGACCACCCGCGCGCGCGGAGGCCCTCGCGCAGGCGGTCGGCGAGGTCGGCCTGGCGCTCGACCCGGGCGCCGACGCCTGCGAGGCCGTGCTCGGCGAGGGTCATCAGCAACGGCAGACCGATGAAGCGCCGCGACCACTGGAGCCCCAGGGCGAACGGCTGCGGCCTGGGCCCGTCCGCGCGGGGCATGTACGCTGCCCCGGTCTGAAACGCAGCGCGGACGTCCCCGGGGTGCCGGCAGAAGAACATCCCCGCGCCGACGGGCACGCCCAGGCCCTTGTGCGCGTCCCACGCGACGGAGTCCGCGCGCCCGATGCCGTCGAGGCAGCGCGCATAGCGGGCGGACAGCGCCGCCGCGCCTCCCCACGCCGCGTCGACGTGCAGCCACAGCCCCTCCGCGGCGCACAGATCGGCGATGGCGGCGAGGGGATCGATCGCGCCGGCCTCCGTGGTCCCCGCGGTGGCGACGACCACGGTCGGACGGACCCCGTGGGCGCGGTCCCGTGTGATCGCCGCGGAGAGGGCGTCGGGGTCCATCCGCAGGGCGTCGTCGCACGGGACGACGCGCACGGCGTCGCGGCCGATGCCCACGGCGAGCGCCAGTTTCGTGAGCGAGGGGTGGCCCTGCGCCGAGACGTACACCGTGGGCCGCGGACCGCCGGCGAGGCCCAGCCGGGCGTGGTCCGGCAGCGCCCGGGTGAGGGCGACCACCAATGCCGACAGGGTGGACTCGGAGGCCCCGGAGGTGAAGGTCGCCGCCGTGTTCTCGGGCAGGCCCAGCCTCGCGGCCAGCACCGCCAGGACGTGGCGCTCGGCCTCCACCGCGGCGGGCGCGGCCTCCCAGACGGCGAGCTGGGGGTTGTAGAGGGCGGCCAGCACGGCGGCCGCGATGCCTGTCGGGTCCACGCTTTGCGCGGAGGGGCCAAAGTACCGGGGATGGCCGCCGTGGACCGTCCAACGGCGCAGCATCGCGGCCACGTCGAGCACCACCTCGGCGGCGGGACGAGGACCCTCGAAGCCGAAGCGCGCCGCGAGGTGGGCGCGCATCGCGGCGGGACCGACCGCGACGGCCACCGGGAGGGCGCGAAGACCCGCGAGCAGGTCTTGCACCTCGGCCGCCATCCGTCGCAACACCGGGCCCATCGGAAGGTCTCCCGCGGGCATCGCCCGGCGCGGGGCGCGCGTCAACTGCGCGGGTGACGGAATGTCGCGCCGCGTGGGGTGTCTGGTGTCTCGGTGACAGTCGGACCGTGGGAGATCGCGCGGGTAGACAAGTATTTTCGCGCGGCACGGCGGCTGCAACAGCGGTGCGGGTGATGAACGACCAGGAGCTTCGCGATCGGGTGTGGGCGGCCCTGGTGCGGGCCGGCGCGCGGAGCGCGCTGGGGGTGTCGGCGCTGTCGGTGCTGTCGGCGCTATGCCTCGGCCCCGTGTGGATGACGGTCGCCGCGAGCGCCAGCGCCCGGGTGCTGCACCACAGGTTGCTGGCGGTGGAGGCCCGGCTGGCTGCGGTCGAGCGGGTGCCCCGGCGCGGGGACGGCGCGCCGACGCCCGAACCCGCGCGGGTGCCCGGGGTGTCGCCGTGCGCGTCGGTGACGCCGGAGGACGCGGTGGTGCCCGCGGGCAGGGGGTACTACGTGGTGCGGCGGTTACAGCTTGCGTGCGTGCTGGGACACACCGAGTCGATGGAGCCCGTGCGCCTCGCGGCGGTTCGGCGTGACGGCCGGCGGGTGGGCCTTCGGGTCGAGGGGCTGCGGCCGGGCAATCCCTTGACGGTGCTGGGACTGCGCGACGGGGACGTGCTGATGGGGGTGGGCGGTCGCTCCCTGCGGGACGACAACGAGGTGCTGGTCGCGGTCGAAGGCGCGCTGCGGCGAGGCCGCGTGGCGGTGACCGTGCTGCGCGGCGGACGGATCCGTACGATGACCTACCTGGTCGAAGGCTGAGACGGTCTCAGTCAGGGAAGAGTCGGAGCGCGTTGCCCGCGAGCAGGGCGCGGCGGGCGGGGCTTTCGGGCACGGCGTCGAGGATGCGGACAAGCTCGCGGTCCCAGGCGTAGGGGATGTTCGGGAAGTCCGTGCCGTAGAGCAGCCGCGCGGCGCGTCCTGGGAAGACCGCGGGCGACGGCCCCGCGGGGAAGTACCCGGCCACGGCCATGGTGGTATCGAGCCAGAGGTTGTCGTGCCGGTCGAGCAGGGCGGCGTAGGCGTCGAACTCGTCGGCCCCGAGGTGCGGAACGATCAGGGTGAGCCGTGGATGGCGGGTGAGCACCCGATCGACCTGGTCGGCGCCGCAGAGTGCGCGGACGTCGATGCCGTACCCCGGCGAAGCGGGCTCGCGTCCGGCGTGGATGACCACGGGGCGGCCCCGCTCTTCGCAGAGCGTGTAGACCTCGTCGATGCGCGGATCGTCGGCGCCCATCTGTTGGACGTGGCAGTGCAGCTTGATGCCGCGGAGGCCCAGCGGACCGAGGGCTTCTTCGACCACGGCCCGCGCGTCGGGCTCGCCCGGGAGCACGGTGCCCAGCGGGATCATCCCCGGGTGCGCCCGCGCGGCCTCTGCCACGAAGCGGTTCAGCACCCGCGCGAGGCCGGGCTTGTGGGAGTACACCAGCGCGCAGAAGCGCGTGACGCCCCGCGCCTGGAGGAACTCGACGACGGCCTCGGACTGCAGCCGGTAGCGGACGGGCCAGGCGTGCTGGTCGAACCACCGCCAGATCGCGGACATGACCTTTGGGGGAAAGAGATGGACGTGGGCGTCGACCACGTCGATTCCCGCAGGGACGCTGGGCCCCTCCGCGTCGTCCAGCCCCGGGCGGGGGATGTAGTGCCCGGGGATGCACGCCGCGGTCAGTGCCACGGCGACGCCATCTTCACCTGCTTCCCGGTCCGGTCGTGCTCGTCGAGCAGCGTCTTGGCCTGGGGGACGCAGTTGAAGCAGGCGTAGAACTGGCTGCCGTGCAGACAGCTCACGGTGGCCCACAGGTCACTGTTGATACCCGCGGCGGCCCGCGCGCGGATCTCGCCCACGGTGTCCAGGTGCTTGCCGCAGGCCACGCAGTGGATGTGGGACCCGGCCTGGGGCGCGCCGGCGGTCGCAGTCGGGTCCGACGCTCGGGCCGGGGCGGTACCCGACGGGCCCTTGCCGAAGATCGTCTTGCGCTCGCGCTTCGTCAGTCTCTTCTCGCGGTCCATCTCGTCACCTCGCGGGGTACCGAGGTCTACACCATCACCGCCCGCCCCGGGGTGACCATTCGCCGGGGTGTCCGACGTCTGCCTCCCTCCGGGGGCCTTGAGGCTCCTGCGGTACAGCCGCCGTACTCCCGTGCGGCCCCGGGGCTTCGCCAGCAGCACCGCCCTGACCCGGGGGTCGTCTACCAGCACCGCAAGCGGCGGCCTCGCAGGGTGCTCGGCCTGCAACGCCAGCAGGGCATTCACCCGGCCACGCAGCGCCGCCGCCGTGGCGCCGTCGCCCGCCTGGGTCAGCCATTCGACCAGGAACGCCCGGTCCTCGGCGGGCAGCGCCGAGGGGAGCACCGCGTCCAGCAAGGCCTGGCGGTCCATCGCCGCACCTCAGCCCGCACCCGGCGCGCGGTACCCGATCGCCTCGGCAAGGTGGTGCGTCCGCACCCGGACCTCGCCCTCCAGATCTGCGATCGTCCGGGAGACCTTGAGCACCCGGTTGATCGCCCTCGCCGAGAGCCCCAGCCGGTCCGCCGCTCCGGTCAGCAGGTGGGTGCACCCCGCGTCGAGATCCACGGCCTCGCGGAGCGCGCGTACCCCCAGCCGGGCGTTGGTGTCCCCGCCGTTTCGCGCGGCCTGCCGGGCGCGGCTGGCGTGCACCCGGGACCGCACCTCGGCGCTGGTGGGACCCGCGGCGGCCTCTCCCAACTGCGCGACGCGGACCGGCGGAAGCTGGACGTGGAGGTCGACGCGGTCCAGCAATGGGCCGGACACCCTGGCGCGGTACCGCTTCACCCGCTCTTCCGGGCAGTCGCAGCGGTCCGAGGGATCGCCGGCATAGCCACACGGGCAGGGATTCATCGCGGCGACCAGGGTGAACCGGGCGGGGTACCTGGCGCGCGCCCTGGCCCGAACGATCGTCACGTGGCCCTCCTCCATGGGCTCGCGCAGGGCCTCCAGCGCCTCCCGTTGAAACTCCGGCAGTTCGTCGAGGAACAACACCCCGTGGTGGGCCAGGGCGATCTCGCCGGGCCGCGGTGGATCCCCGCCGCCCACCAGGCCGACCGCGCTGGCCGTGTGGTGCGGGGCGCGGAAGGGCCGGTCCCGCAGCAAGGCGAGGCCCGCCCGCAGGGTGCCCGCGACGGAGTGCACGGCCGTGGCTTCAAGCGCCTCCTGGAAGTCCAACGGCGGCAGCAGCGTCGGCATGGTCCTGGCGAGCATCGTCTTGCCGCCGCCGGGAGGCCCCACCAGCAGGAGGTTGTGCCCGCCGGCCGCCGCGATCTCGAACGCCCGCTTGGCCTGCTCCTGCCCGCGCACGTCGGTGAGGTCGAGGGTCTCTTCGCCGGCGACGGCCGTCGGTCCCGGGGGCGCGACGCGTGCCGGTGGGACCGCGCGGAGCTCTGGGCCGCCTGACAGGAAGTCGCAGACCTCCCGCAGGGTGTCGGCCTGCCGCACGTCGATCCCCTGGACCACGGCGGCCTCGGCGCCGTTCTCGGTCGCCACGACCACCCCGTGGAGCCCGCGGTTGCGCGCGGCGAGCACCTGCGGGAGCACGCCACGCACCCCGCGGAGGCCGCCCGTGAGGGACAGTTCACCCAGCAGCAGCCAGTGATCCAGCCGCTCGGTCCCGCACTCGCCCGCGGCGGCGAGCGTGGCCACGGCGATCGCCAGGTCGAAGCCGGTGCCGGCCTTGCGCACGTCGGCCGGCGCGAGGTTCACCGTGACCCTGCGCATCGGGAAGGGAAAGCCGGACTGCTCGACGGCGGCACGGACGCGTGTGCGGGACTCCCGGACCGCGGCCTCGGCGAGGCCGACCAGATCGAACGCGGGCATCCCCCGCGCGATGTCCACCTCCACGTGGACGGGAAAGGCATCAAGGCCGATGAGGGTGCTGGCGTGCGTGGTAGCAAGCAACGGGTGTCCTCCGGACCCAGGGCCCTGCGCACCGTCCGTGCCGCCACTCCGGACGCCGTGCTTTCGCGCACCTGCGTACGTCCGCGTGGCGGGACGAAGGGTGGCGGGTGGCGGATCCCGCTGTTCCGCCGCCACGCCGCGGGGACAGCCGTCCCGACCGTAGGACCTACGCGCCGCCGATCGTAGCAGCCGGGTCCACCGCGGCGAGGTCCGCCCGCAGCAGGGTGAGGGCCTCGCGCAGCGCCCCGGCGCGCCGGGCGAGGTCCTCGGCCCCGAGGGAGCCCGCGCGCCGGGCGAAGTCCTCCGCGAGCAGGTCCATCCGCAGGGCGCGGGCATGGACCGCCGCGAGGGTGTCCGGCGAGGTCTCCCCCGCGACCACGGTCCGGGCGAACGATTCCACCACGCTGCATTCCACCTGGAGCAGGCCGAGGTCCACGAACATCGCCGTGCGCCGAGAGAGCAGGTCGTGGATGGCGGCCATGCGCGCCGTGCCGCGCGCCGAGACCGACCGAGCGCGATCCCGTGCCCTGGTCAACGCCTCGCCCAGCTCGCCCAGCCGGGCGCTGAGCGCCGACTCGCCGTTCTGCACCGCGGCGGCCGCCTCCATCGCGCGGACCAGGTGGTCGTGGGTGCCCAGCGGCACCTGTTCGGCGTGGGCGACGAGGGCCTCCAGCCGACGGAGTTCAAGATCCACCGCGGCGGCGACGCTCGCCAGGTCGGACCGCTGCCAGGTGACGGGCTGGTCGTGATTGTCGTTACTCATGCGCCGGAAGAGCCTCCGGGGCATGGCAGAACGGCGGACGCGCCCGGGACCGTGAGCGGGGTCACCGCCCCGAAGCGCCCACCCGACGCTCAGGTGCCCGGCGGCGGTGCCAGCGGAAAGCCGTACCAGTGGCTGGCGGGATGCGGCGGCAGGTGGATGTTGTGGACCTTCGCCACCATGCACGTACGCACCGCGGCGGAGGCATCGCCCCCGGCACCCGCGTCGGCGACGTGCCCCGCAGGGTCCACCACGATCCAGACGGATCGGGCGTTCGGCGGCACGGCCTCGCCCCCCGGCTGGTCGTAGCACTGCCGGAGCTCCCCGCTGATGGGGACGAAGGCCATCGCGACCTGCTCGCCGTAGTCCAGCCGGGGCGGCGGGCCGGCGTCGATGCCCGCGGCCAGGCCAGGCGGTTGCGCAGTCCCCGGCGCCGTGGCCGTGGGGGGGGGAGCGGTTGACTCCGTCGGGTTGGCAGCCATCGTGTCGGCGTCGCCCGGTGTACCGGGTGTACCGGGTGCTTCGGCGGGGGTGGGCTGCGCCGCAGCGGGTGCGGGTGCGGGTGCGGGTGCGGGGTGTACGGCGACGGGTCGGGGCGGCGCGGTGCGCTCGCGGGTGCAGCCGCCGAGCAGCGCGCAGACCGTCAGGGTGACCGTCGTGGTGTGGTGCTTCGGACGCTCTCTCATGGCGGGGGGCAGGCTAGCAGAAGGCCTGTCGGCCCGGCAGGGGGATGCGCGGGTTCGACACGGCCGAGGGACCCGGGGTATGCCCTTCCACGATGGAGACTTCATCCCAGGATCGGCTGTCCCGCCTTCGCGCCACGATGCGCAGCCTCGGGGTCGACGGAGTGATCGTCCGCGGCACCGACCGGTACCTCAACGAATACGTCCCCGCGGGGGAGAGCACCCGGGTCTGGCTCACGGGGTTCACCGGGAGCACGGGCGACGCGTTGGTCAGCCTGGACGGCGCGTGGCTCTTCGTGGACGGGCGGTACCATGTCCAGGCCGACCGGGAGGTCGATCTGGCCCTGTGGACCGTGGTCAAGAACCCCCTCGGGGTTTCCAACGACCTGGCCTGCGCCACGCGGCTGCGCGAACTGTCCGCGGTCGCCGGTCGGCCGCTGCGGGTGGGCTACGAGCCCGACAGGTTCTCCCTCGCGGGCTTCGACGCCTTCGCCGCGACGCTGGCGGACTCCGACGTGGAGCTCGTACCCTTGTCTCCGTCCCCCGTGGAGTCCGTCCGCGGCGTGGTGGTCCCGTCCGCGGGGACCGTCCGGGTGATCGACGAGGCATCGGCCGGGCGCACCGTGGCCGCCAAGGTGGCGCTGGTGTCCGCGTGGCTCCGCGCACGCAAGGCCGACGGGCTGCTGGTGCAGAAGCTCGACGAGGTCGCGTGGATCACCAACCTCCGCGGCGATGAGCTGCCGTACCAGGCGACCTTTCGCGGCGAGGCCCTGGTCACCCACGACGCGGTGTGGCTGACCGTGCATTCAGCCACGGTGCCCGAGTCGGTGCGTGCCGCGCGACCGACCGTGCGTTTCGTCACGTCGGAGGGGCTGCGGGCAGCGCTTGGAGGGCTGGCGGCGCCGGGGGAGCTGGCGGCGC
>FSWI01000079.1_pt1 | contig 21154 bp, 14 predicted proteins | sample 1637911 | NCBI WGS metagenome assembly FSWI01 (sample SAMEA3914789, study PRJEB12502) | metagenome | biome: forest; material: soil | place: Canada | collected 2011-07-03 | depth 0.3 m
GCCTCCGAGCCCGAGGACGGCCCGGCCACGCTGGAGACCGGCGGCCGTCGGTCCGCGGGCTACCACGACCTGTACGAACTGTGCTCGGCGCGGTTCGCGGCCGTGCGGATGCTGGGGCGCGGTCCCTTCCTCGGGTACACCGTGGCAACGCTGGACGAAGGCAGCGAACGCGTCGCGCTGGACACCCGACTGATCGACGGGGACCCGCCGCGGCCCGAGGCGTTCATCGCGGTGGCGTCGGATACTCCCCAGGCTCTGGACCCGCTGGCCGTGGTGCAGGTGCCGACCGACGTCCTGGGCGCTCTGCGCGAGGCGGCGACGCAGGGCCTGGCCGAAGAGATCGCCCGGCGGGACCAGAAGCTCAAGGAGGTCGAGGCGGCGTCGGCCGAGCGCTGGGTGAAGATCCAGCGTTACGAGCACGGCCTCAAGGAGCTGGAGGAGGAGTCGCGAAAGACCCGCGAGCGGGCCGTGCGGCTGTCCAAGGAGCTGGAGGATGAGCGCAAGCTCCGGCAGCGGATCGAGCTGGAGGCGCAGATGTCGCGCCGGGTGCCGGAGCTACCGAAGACGCCGGACCTGGAGCCCGAGCTCCGACGCACCCGGGACCAGGTGACGGTGCTGGAGCGCGAGCTCGTGTCCGCGCGCGCCGCGGTGACCGCGGCGCACGCGCGCATCCACGACCTGGAGCGGGAGCTGGACGAGACACAGGGCGTGGAGGCCGACCTGCGGGGTCAGTTGGACGAGGCCCTGGAGCGCTCGGAGGCCCCAGACCGCGGCCCCGAGGCCGACGCGCTGGCCGCGGAGCGCGACCGGCTCCGGGCGGAGGCCGAGCCGCTGCGGGCGGAGATCGATGCCGCCCGGCGCGCGTTGGAGCAGGAGCGAGGGGCGTCCCGCGGCGCGCGGGAGGCCCTCTTCAAGGCCCAGGAGACGGCGAAGCGCGAGGCCGCGCGGCAGGAGCGCGAGGCCCGCGAGGGGCAGGAGACGGCGAAGCGCGAGGCCGCGCGGCAGGAGCGCGAGGCCCGCGAAGGCGTGGGGGCGGCGAAGCGCGAGGCGGAGGGTGTCGACGCGGACTACGCGCGGCTGGAGACCGAGCTGCGGGCGCGGGCGTCCGAGGTGACCCAGCTACGGAGCGACCTCGCGGCACGCGAGCAGGCGGTGCGGGAGCTGGCCTTCACGGTGGAGCAGATGCAGAAGTCCGGCCCTGCGGGCGACGCCGCGGCGCTGCGGGCGCGGCTGGCGGAGGCCGCGTCGGTGTACGGCGCCCTGGCGGACAAGGCCGAGGAGATCGTCCACGAGAACGCATTGCTCCGCGAGCGCCTCGGGCAGTTGGAAGCCGAGGTGCTGGCCCACGCGGGCGAGGCGCAGCAGGGCCGCTGGCGCGCCACCGAGCTGGAGGCCGAGCTGGCCCGGCGGCAGTCGGCCGGGGGCGTGGAGGACACGGACGCGGAGGACGTATCCGCGCTGCGCGCGCGGCATGCAGAGCTCGAAGGGGCGCTCGGCGGGCTGACCACGCGGGCGCTGCGGAACGAGAAGGCCATGGTGGACCTGGAGCATGCGTTCGCGGACGAACGTGCGGGCCGGGAGTACGAGCGCGCCCGGGGGGACGAGGCGCGCAACGAGGTGTCGCGGCTTTATGCCCTGAACGCAGGTCTGGATGCGCGCGCGACGGGGCTCGCGACCGAGCTGGAGGGGGCTCACGCAGGCTTCCGGCGGCGGGTGGTCGAGCTGGAGGGTGAGGTCGAGCGGCTGGTGCGGGCGCTGGAGGTCGCCGGTACCCAGACCGCGTCGGATGCCGACCAGCGGCTCGCCGTGCTGGAGAGGGAGGCGGCCCTGCTGCGGGCCGAGGCGCAGGGGATGGCCTTCCGGCTGCGCGAGGCCGAGGCGGCCCTGTCCACACGCCCCGTCGCGCCCGTCGCGGCCTTGCCGTCTGCCGGAGGGGTGTCCGCGGCGGTCTCCGCGGCGCTGGAGGACGCCCTCGACGACGACGCCGCGGAGGCGCGGTCGAGCCGCTTTCGGTTGGACCAGGTGTTGTCTGACCTCAGCGCGACGGCCGAGCGGCTTGCGCAGACCGAGGAGACCCTGGCGCGCACGCAGGAGGCCTACGCCGAGGCCCGGCGGGACATGGATGCCGCGCGCAGCCATGGACCGGCGTCGGACGAGGCCTCCCTCCGCGAGGGAATGGACGCAGCGCGACGCGAGCTCGCCCGGCAGGAGGACGCCACGCGGGCGCTCATGGCGCAAGTGGACGAGCGGGACCGGCGGATCGATCTGGTCGAGCGCCGGGTCGCGGCGGAGATCGCGGCCATGCAGCAGTCGCTGGCCTCCGAGGAGCGCGCGAACCGCAGCCTGCGGACCTCCCTGGAGGCCGTGCGGGCCGGGCTGTCCTCGATCCTCATCGACGGCCGCGGCGCGGTGGTGGCCCACGACCTGGTCCTCCTCCTTCGGCAGATCGAGGCCAGCGCGTGATGCCCTTGCGTGACGGCCGCACGGGCGCAGACTGACTGCCGATGGCGTCCTGCGGCACCTCCTGCGGAATCACCCGTGAGCGCGAGCGGCAGAAGGACGCCGCGCGGGCGCTTGTCCGCCGGGTCTTCCCGGCAGGATGGGCCGACGAACCCGCGTGGTCGCCCGAGGCTACGCCCTTCGCGGAGGGCGAGGCGGATGACCTGGCGGGCAGCCTGGCCGAGGCCCTGCCCTGCCGCACGCGGGTCGTGCGGGGTGTCGGCGCGGACTGGGTGTACGTCCTGGCCTCGCTCATGCCGAGCTCCTGGCTCGACCTTCGGGAGGCGGGCGGCGCGGCTCCGGAGAAGGCCACCGAAGCGGGGCTGCGGGTGGGGCTCTCGACGCTCGGGCGCTATGCAACATTGCAGGAGGTACGACTGAGCGGCACGTGGGAGCCCGGCGGCTGGTGGGTCGAGGAGGCCCGGCTGGCAGGCATCGAGGACCGGAGGCTGCAGCTCTTCGTGAAGGCCGCCCAGGGGATCCTCCGGCGAGACAAGGTCGTGGCGCTCGACGCGGCGTTCCTGGCAGAGCCCGTGGACGATCCCACGGGTCGAGGCGCGGTGACGACGGGCGTGGCGCCGACCCTCTGGACGGTGCTCTTCGACCTGGACCCCGCCGTCACACGCGTCGGGACCTTTCTCCCGGTGGAAGCCATGTTCGACGGAACCGCCCTCCGGGTGATTGCTCCCTCGGACACTCCGTCTGCCCGGTAGGGGCAGCGGTTCGCTCCCTCGGACACTCCGTCTGCCCCTGGCGAGCAGCCATTCGCTTCCGCGGACAGTTCCGCTGCTCGACCAGGGCAACGGAACGCTCCGACGCAGCGACCCGCTGCCGACCGCACTAGACCGCGCCGCCCGGACGACGCGCGCGCTTACGCGCCAGCAGCGTCTCCACGCCCCCTGCCGGTGATGCCGCCACGACCCCGCGGGGAGCAGCCTGTGCTCCCGACCGCGCCGTGGCCGTCGGATGCGTCTGCGCGGACGCGGTCGTCGCGCCCTGACGCTTCCGGGCGAGCGCCGCGGCGACGGTGGCAATCGGTGAGATGGACTCTGCAACGGGGTCGCTGACTCGGGGTGACGTACCCTCGGGGACCCGCCGAAGGCGTGACGGCGCGGTATGTGTCCGGGCAACGGGCGTGGCAGAGCGTCGCCGGCGGGCGACGAGACCGTCGATCGTCCCGGTGGGCGCGGCGGGGGCCGCGCGTGTCGCATCGAGGGCTCGTCCGAGGAGGCGCGCGACGGGGTCGGGCAGCCCGAGACGACGGGCGGAGAGGGAGCCGAGCAGGGCGGCGAGGCTGACCACGAGCAGCCATGGACCCAGCGGTGAACAGGCCCGCCGGAGCCCGACGCGGTCGTCGAATACCCCCGCGGCCGAGGCGCGCACCCGACCGCCCGTCATGGCAGCGATGCGGTCGAGGAGGGCAGGGTCCTCGGGCGGGCGGAGCTCTTCGCCCGGCAGGAGAAGCGCGCCGGTCGTGGCGACCATCGCGCCGAGCGCGTCGTCGCGGACGCCCACCACGTAGGCGCCAGGGCGGACCAGCGCCTCGTCGGCTGCGTAGCTGCCCGCCCCCACGGGGTCGAGCGGGACCTCCCGGACGCGCCCGTCCGGGCCCGAGACCCGGGCGGTAAGCCGCCGGAGGGAATCTGCAAAGCCATCCCGAGACGTGGCGCTCGCGCGGACGTGGAGCACGCCGCCGGTGGTGTCGGCGTCGACACGCACCAGGCTGTCGTCCCGCCGGACGAGGGAGCGGGCGAGGGCGACCCAGAGCTGCGGCGCCCCGGGCCAGGTCAGCCACTCGGTGCCCCAGCGGTCCTTGGCGTCCGAGGTGAACGCGGCCACGTGACCGACGCCCACCTGCCAGGTTGCCAGGACGGGGTCGCGGTCCGGGCCCGTCAGCAGGATGGACGCCCGGGGCTTCGGGATGGTCACCACGTACCCGCGAAGCGGCGGCGCCGCGGAGAAGTCCATCCCTCGGGTCACCACGTCGGGCGCCGCGGACGCGGGGCGGAAGCGCTCCTCGCGCAGCGACGCGCGCGCAGCGAGGATGGTCTCCTGGGCGAACACCGTGGGCAGGCGCAGCGCGTCCTCCACCAGGTAGAAGCGCCCGTGGCCCTCCCGGGCGAGGTGTTCAAGCTCGGGGGTGTCGCTGCCGCGGCCGAGCGACACCACGCTGGTGGTGATCCCCGCGCGGAAGGCCTGCCCCACCGTCACCCAGGTGCCCGCGATCTCCTCGGCGTCGTCGCCGTCGGCGAAGAGCAGCAGGTGCCGGAGGTTGGTGGTCTCCCGGCCCAGCGCCGCGTAGCCGTCACGCAGCGCGATCGGTACGATGATTCCGCCACCTCCAGAGCCCACGGCGCGGATGCGTCGGAGCACGGGCGCCAGGTCGGTGACCGCCCCGAGGGGAACCGTCCACGCCGTGGTTGTGTCAATGTGCGCGACGCCCAGCCGATCGCCGGGCCCCAGGAGCATCGCGCTCCGCGCCGCGGCCTCGTTGGCCAGCGCGATCTTGGTATATCCGCCCACCACGGCCGCCATGGACCCCGAGTAATCGATCGCGATCACCTCGGACAGGCTCGCCCGTCGGCGCTCCTGGTGCATGTCGAACGATACGGGGGAGATCTCTTCGACCGGGGTGCGGGAGTACCCGCCGGGCCCCATCGACCGGTCGCCGCCCATCAACAGCAGGCCGCCGCCCAGGTCTCGGACATAGGTCCGCAATTGCTCCATCTGGTCGGGCGAAAGCGACAGGGCCGGCACGTCGGACAGCACGACCAGGTCATACGAAGCGAGCGCCGCGAGGTCGTCGGGGAACCCGTTGGCTCCGCCCTCGTCCACCCGGAATCCACCCTGCCGGAGCGCCGCCGTGAGGGGCGTCGAGCCCCCGGGGTCTCCCTCCAGGATCAGCACCGACGACGCCCCGCGCACCCGTACGAACAGCCCCGCACGGTCGTCCTCCGCGACCTGGTCGAGGGCGGGGTCCAGGGCGCTCACCTCCACCTCGTACCGGTGCAGCCCCGGGGTCGGCGCTGTCTGCCGCAGCGTCAGTACGTCTTCGCCGGCCCGCACCCGGGCGCGGCCCCGTTGGGTCGTCACGCCGTCCACCAGCAGCCGGACCTCCACCGTCGTCGGGTCGGTCGCACGGGTCACCACCCGCAGGTCGAAGGTCTCCCCGGCGTTGGCCAGCGAAGGCGCCCGTGCGCCCTCGACCCGAAGGTTCCGCAGGGGCCCGGCGCGCATCGGCAGGACATCGACCGGCACCCCCGCCGCGGCTGCGGCCGCAGCCGCCGCGAGGGCGTCGCCCCGATTGGCTGCTCCGTCGGTCATCAGCACCACCCGCGCGGCGGAGTCGTCTGGCACCTCCGCGAGGGCCCGTCGCAGCGCCGCGCCCAGGTCGGTCCCGTCGCGCCCCACGGCGGCCTCCTGCGCCGCCGCCATAATCGCGCGCGGGTGCACAGGGTCCTCGGTCACCGCCTCTGCGCCGAAGGCCACCCGCCCGACCCGGTCGAAGGGACGCATCCGCGACACCCCGAGCGCCTCCTCCCGTTGCTGGTGGCCCGCGGCGTCGGGCACGAGGTCCATGCTGCGCGAGCGGTCGGCGGCGAAAACGACGGTCAGCCGGTCGGTCCGGTGGCCCCACGAGGGTCCAGCGGCGGCCAGCGTCGCGGCGGTTGCCCCGAGCGCGCCAAGCGACCACATCCCCCAGCGTCGCCAGGACACCATCCCGCGCGGCAGGCTCCGGGTCCGCCACGCCGCCGCCGCAAGCACCGCAGGCGCGAGGGGCGCGAGGCCCGGCACCGCGAACCGCAGCGCGTCCCCCGCGGCGTGCCACGCCGCCCAGGCCGCCCCACCTGCCAGGGCGCCCAGCGCCGCGCCCAGGATCCAACGGCGTGCCCCCGCGCCCGACCTGCCGACCAGGAGCGTCACGGCCAGGGCCCACAGCGCGCACGCGAGCGTGAACGGGCTCAGGGCGCTCATGCACGGCCCCCGAGGGCATCGGGTGTCACGGGGCGACGGGTCAGCCACCAGAGGTCTGTGAGGATCGCGAGGGCTGCGAGGGCGGCCAGCCAGGGACCGAGATCCGACCGCGGCGGCGCGAGGTCTTGCGCCGGCTGGACGGCCGCCTCCCATCCCCCGGGTGCGCCGGCCGGGGACCACGGAGGCGGTCGAAGGTTGCTCTCCGCCTCGGAGAGCAGGTTCACAGGCGCGACCAGCGTGCCTCCCGGCCAGGTGACCTTGTACAGCCCGGCGTGGGAGGTCTCACCGACCACCGCGACCCCGCCGGTGGCCGACCACCGCCGCCGTCCGTCGGACCCTTCGACATCGACCGCCCGCGCGCGGGCCGGGACGGTCACGCGCAGCGGTTCGCCGGTGCGTCCGCCGCCGGCCGCGGCCCGCGCCCTGTGCGTCCGCGCAAGCTCCACGGCGTTGCGCACGAACACCACGAACGAGGCCCGAAGGGGCCAGTCGGTCGCCCCGAGGTCCACCCCGAGCACCGTCACCGCCCGATCCGCCGTGCCCGCCTCCGCGAAGAGCACCCCGTCGTCCGCCCGGAGAAGCTCCGTCGCCCGCGGGCCCAGCGCGAGGGGATTCCCCTGGGTGAAGTGCACCCCATCCATCGTCAGGAACCGGAACCGCGGGTCCGTCGTCGCATAGGAGGTGATCCCCGGTGCCATCACCGTCTCCCCGACCGTGACCCCGGCGCACTGCCCCGGCGGCGGTGCCAGCACCAGCACGTCCCGTCCGGGCAGATCCGGCGGGCAGGCGCCGTCGAACACCACGAGGGCTCCGTCCGGCGCCTCAACGGCCGCCCCTGGAGACCCCGCGGTCAGCACGACCCCGGGGTCCGCCGTAAGGGCCCGGCGCAGCCACGGATCGTCCGTCGTCGCAGCCAGCACGACCGGCAGCGTCGAGCCGGGAGGCACCCTGCCGTAGGCCACGTCGTCCGCCGGCAGCGCATCGTGCGGGCGGAGCTCCACCACCAGCCCTCGCCCCTCGTCCCCGGACAGCAACGGAAACGTCAGCGTGACCGCCTCTCGCCGCCCCGGCCCCACGGACAGCCGCCGCGCGTCGAGCACGCTCGTCTCTCCGTCGCGTCGCGCGGTCACGTACGCCTCGGCCGGGTGCTCGCCCAGGTTCGCCACCATCGCGAACACCTGCACGGCGTCCCCGCCGCGGCCGTCGCGCGCCGCGCGGACGTCCATCCGTACGAGCGCCAAGTTGTCCGCCGGGGCGCCCACCCGGACCACCTCCACGTCGGTGCCTCCCGCGTCGGCAGCTCCGCCTCGCGCGACCGCGCCGTCGGTCACGACGACCACCCGCCGCCGCCCACCCATCCGCCGCAACCGATCCGCCGCCATGCCCACGGCCTCCGACAGCCCCCCCTCCACCTCCTGCGCCGTCGCCCGGTCGATCGCCGCGTGGAGCGCCGTCCGATCGCGCCCCAGGGCCCCGGTCACCCGGGCGTCGCGCCCGGCCTCGACCACCATCGCTTCGGCGCCCGGCGCCAGGGCCGCCACCACGGCATGCGCCGCCCTCCGCGCCAGCGCGATCCGCGTCGTCGCGCCCTCCACGGTACCCATCGACGCGCTCACGTCCAGCACCACGGCCACCCGGGCGCCCGGCGCGGTCGCACCTCCCCAGGCAGGCCGGGCCGCGGCGAGCGCCAGCGCTGTCACGCCCAGCAGCTCCAGTAGGAGGGTCGCCTCGGGTACCATCCTCCGCCAGGGCGAGCGCGCCAGCAGGTCCCTCCGCGCGGCCGCCCACAAGAGCGTCGATGGCACCCGCATCCGCCGCCGCCGCGACCGAAGCACGTAGAGGAGTACCATCGGCAGCGCGGCGAGCAGCAGCAGCATCCCGGCGGGGTTCGTGAACGTCAGGCCGCGCATCCCGGGTCCACCCTCCGCTCGACCACCCGCCGCACCGCGTCCTCCAGGCGCTCGTCGGTCACCGTCCGCGCGTAGCTGGCCCGGTGCGCCCGTGCGAACGCTCGCAGGTCGTCGACCAGCGCCGCCAGTCGGGCGCGGTACGCCGCCAGGACGTCCGGATCCGCCGTGAGATCCACCGTTTCGCCCGTCTCCGAGTCCTCCAGCACGAGGTCGCCGTCGAGCCTCGGGTCCATCTCGTCTCGGCGCAACACCTGCACCAGCGCGAGGTCGTGGCCCGCGGCCCGGGCCCGTCGCAGGGGTCGCGCGCACCCGGCGGGGTCCAGGAAGTCACTCACCACCACCAGCAGGCCCGGGCGGCCGTGCGCCACCGCGGCGTCCACCGCGGCGCCCAGATCCGTGGTGCCCCCTGCGGTGACCCCGGCCAGCGTGTGTAGCAGGTCCGGCAGGCCCGACCGGCCACGCACCGGTCGAGCTCGCAGCGTCGCCGTCCCCGCGAACGGGATCACCTGCACCCGCTCGGCCCCGGCGAGCGCCATGTACCCCACCGCCGCCGCGACCCGCAGCGCCCGGTCCAGCTTGTCGCCCGCCAGCGACGCGCTGGTGTCCACGGCCAGCCGCACCAGGACGTCCTCCTCGGCGCGGAAGACCTTCACCACGGGCTCCCCGGTGCGCGCGTACGCAGCCCAGTCCACGCGCCTCAGGTCGTCACCCGGCGCGTAGGGCCGGTGCTCCGAGAACTCCGTGCTACCGCCGCGCCGACGCGCCACCTGTTCGCCCGACGCGCCCGAGGCCACCCGCACCGAGAGCATCCGGCGCAGGGCCTCCAGCTCGCGCACGAACCCCGGATCGAGAAGCCCGACGCTCACGCCCCGCCCCCGTCGGCCGCGATCCGCGCCGTCATCGCCGCCTCGTCATCCGCCACCGCGCGCCCCGCGCGCCGGGCCTTCGCCGCCGCGGCAGCCAGCCCGATCGCTCCGGCCAGCGCGTACCCGAGGGCGGCCCTCGCCGCCGCGAGCGCTCCCGGCGTCCCGCCCGCGCCCTGTGCCCTGCGTGAAGCCTGGAGGGCCACGCCGAAGGCAAACGAGGGCGATGGGGACGGCACCACGGCGACGATCGCCGGCCCGGCCTCGCCGCCCAGCACCGCCGCGACGGGGTACGGCGCCGCGGCCACCAGCCCCAGGACCACCGCCAGCGCGTACCTCCCACCCCGCACGCCGAGCCAGGCCCGCAGCCCGGCGCCGAGTCCCACGGCCAGCAGCACGAACAGCATCGCCGCGACCGCCACCCACGCGGGCGCATGGGTCGCCAGCGCCGGCCCCCGGGGATACCGCGCCGCCGCCCTCCACCCGCCCAGCGCCGCGGTCGCCAGCGCGGCGGCCGTGACACCAAGCTGCAACAGCGCGCCCCCTGCCAGCCCCGCGCCCGTTGCCCTGGCCAGCCAGCGCCCTCCTCGCGTCCGACGCGACGCCAGCACGGGATCGCCTTGGAACACGAACGTGGCCGCCACCGCCGCGGTGCCCAGCGCCGCCACGGCCACCGCGGCGACCCACGCCCGGAGCGCGCGACCTTCGGCGAGGTACGGCGCCGCGACCGCCGCCGCGGTGACCGCCGCCGCCGCCGCGACGTACCACCGCCGCGCCGTCGCGACGGTGGCACCGGCGGGATCCAACCGGGACGCCGCCACCGCGGACAGCCACGTCGCGACGAGGCCCGCGACCACCAGCGGGCCGGCGCCGACCACCGCCCGCGAGCGAAGGGACACCCCGGGCGCGGCGACCACGTCGGGCCACCACATCGCGCCGTGCCAGGTGACGCCCAGGTGGTGGCAGACGTGCTGCCCGATGCCCCTGCCGAACACCCACCAGCCCAGGGCCCCCACCACGGTCGCCGCGACGAGCGCCAGGCCCCGCGCACCGTGGGAGGTGGAGGATCGCACGGTGAGCGCCAGGCCCACCGAGGCGCCGAGTGCTGTGACCGCAACCTGCGACACCAGCGAGCACGCCATGACCCGGGCGGACACCCCGCCGAAGAATGCTGGCACGGCGCCGACGGGAGCGAGCGCAGCGAGTGGCGCAACGGCCACCGCGAGCGCCCCGGCGAGACGCGCGCGCACCAGCCGACGCGGTGCTCCCGCGGCCAGCAGGAGGGGGGCCATGGCGCCGGACGCGCGCTCCGGCGCAAACGCTCCCGCGGCGGCGGCTGCTCCCGCGGCGAGCCCCAGCGCATGCGCGACGCCCTGGTACACTTGGAAGAGCCAGTGGCCGACGTACTCTGGCGAGACGTCGCCGGGGATCCGTGAACCGGCCCACGCGACGGTCAGCGCGGTCGCGGCAACGGCGGCCAGCACCGACCAGCCCGCCCGCGGGCCACCCGCGCGCCGACGAACGTCGCGCCACAACACCGCGTCGCGGAGCGGACCGAGGATCCGTGCGGGCAGGGCGGTCATCCGAGGCCGCCGTCGGTGAGGGCGAGGTAGTCGCGCGCCAGGGCATCGTGCCCGCTGGACACCTCCAGCGAACCGATCAGCCGCCCTCCCGCCAGGACCGCGGCGCGTGTGCACCCGGCGGTTACGTCGGCGAGGGCGCTGGCGGCCAGCACCACGGCCCGTCCGAGCCTCGCGAGCTCGGACAGCAGGTCCGCGAGATCTGCCCGGGCCCGAGGGTCGAGCCCCACGGCGGGGTCGTCCAACAGCAGGACGGCGGGGTCGTGGAGGAGGATCCGCGCCAGGTGCAGTCGCCGCTGCTCCCCGGGGGATAGCCGCGCGGGCTCGTGGCCAGCCCGGTCGAGCAGGTCCACCAGCTCCAGCACCCCGTCGACCACCGCCTCGTCCACCCCGTACGCGCTGGCGTAGTCACCGAGGTGCTCCCGCGCGGTGCCGCCCGGGGTGAATCCCGCGCGGTCGGGCAGGTAACCGATCGACCGCCGCACGGCCGCCGGATCGCGCACCACGTCGGCGCCGCACACCTCGACCCGGCCCGCTGTGGGCTCCTCCAGCGTCGCCAGGACCCGGAGAAGCGCGCTCTTGCCCGCGCCGTTGGGACCCACGAGGCCCAGCACCTCGCCCGGGTCCACTCCGAGGGAGACGTCGTCCAGCACCCGCGCTTTGCCGCGGCGGTGCACCAGATGCCGCACGCGGATCACGGCGCACCTCCGTAGCCTCGGACACGCACCCAGAGGGACTCCCTATCGACCTTCAACCCGCCGTCCTGCGCCGCCCTGGCCCGCCGGTCCACCCGCGCAAGAAGCACCGGCGCGTCGTCTGCCGTCCACGGGGTGCGCCTCGCGGGCGTCGAGGGCAGCGCCAGCGCGGCGTCCCACTCCTGCGCGCGGGTGGGGTGCCCGAAATACGCCGCCAGCCGGGCGCCCCACGCTCTCTCGTCGCCCGGGTGAGCCGCCTGCCCCGCGGCCAGGCGGACCGCCTCGGGCGAGCCCCACCGGGGCAGCGAGGCCACCTCGTGGCCCTGCAGTCGACCCGCCACGTCCGCGGGCATCACCCGCCCCGAGCGTGCCTCCCGGCCCTCCCCTGCGCGCAATCGGCGGAAGCTCCAGACCGTGGCGCCGTCGGGCGCGACCACCACGACGTCCTCCAGGTCGTGCGGCAGGCGGTTCACCACCCGGATGCCGCCGCCGTCCGTGGGCACGATGGCCACGCTGCCCGCGAGGGTCTCGTACCCCTCCTCGCGCGCCACGGTCGTGACCCAGGCCATGGGAATCAGGCCGACGAGGCGGGTCCCACCCGCGTCCGCGAAGGCCGTCACGAAGCCTCGGCCGCACGCGGCGTCGGCCACGAGGCCGCGATCCGGCCCCTGGACGCTCATCGACAGCGCGCCGCCGTCGGGAGCGTAGTACCCGTGGTAGCGGCGCACCGGGCCCCGAGCGAAACCCGCGGGCAGATCGACCATCGCCAGGGTGCGCGCGCGTCCCAGCGCACTGCGAGACCGCCCCCCGACGTCGGCGATCAGCGCAACGGCCCCGGCGGCCCACAACGGCAGCAGCCCGAGCGCCCGGAGCGAGCCGCGGCGCCGCGCCAGGACGAGGAAGCTCGCCGGGCCCGCGAGCACACCATAGGCAAGGAGCAACGCAAGGGCCAGGCCGAGCCCAGGACGGTACGCGTCCACCGGGGTCAACGCCGCGCGCACCGCTGCGGGGACGGGTGTGGTGTCCGGCGTCGGGGCGAACAGCCGCTGCGCCCGGCGCGCGTCGGTCAGTCCCGCAATCTGTTCAACGGCGTGCGCCGACCACGGGTCGTCGAGCGCGGGCGCGCGGGCGGGATTCCACGACAGGACGTGTACCTGGCCGAAGCCGTATTCCGCGGTCGCGCCGAGCTGCTCGGTCGACGACCACGGCAGGATCGTGGCGAGGGTGCGGTGATGCAGGTGGCCGCTCCGCCAGGTGACCGCGCCGGCCAGCGTCGCCGGCGCGGGCCGCTGCGCCCCTGACGTACCGTTCATCGGGTTGTAATAGATCGTGGTGACGCGCAGCGGCGGCGCCGCGGGGGCGGCGGGCGACAGTCCCGTACCCAGCAGCGCCGCGGCCGTCGGGTGCCGAAGGTCGTCCGGCCGCGTGACCACCAGCGCGAGCGAGCCGCCCCCCAGGACGTAGTCCGCCAGTGCCGCGCGCTCCCGGCCGGGGAGGGTGGTCAGCGTGCAGGTGTCCATCAGCACGAGGGCCACGTTACCGTACCCCTCGGCGGTGCGAGGCAGCACGATCTCGCCGGTCTCCACCGAGCGCCGCGCGGCGCACGCGGTCGGGCCGCGGGGGACCATCGCGCCGACGCCGTTGTTGAAGCCCGCACCCGGCATCCCGGGTCCCATCTCGGCCACGGCGGCGGCGTGCAGCGCGAGGGCCAGCCGCGCGCCCTGCGTCGCGTCGATCAGCGCCGCGTCGGCGCCGCGGGTGAAGGCGAGAGGAGACGTGGCGAGCGCCCGACCGCGGGGATCTACCAGGCGGACCACGAGGCCGTTGCCCGAGACGGCCGACGCCGTGGCGATCCGTACGCCCACCCGCGACCGGCCAGGCACGGCGACCGGCACCGCGCGGACCGTGCGCACCCGGTTGGCGGGGGGGAGGGCCTCGTCGATCACCAGGGCTCCCGTCACGGCCTGCGCCTGGGGATTGTCCACCGTGACCACGAGCTCCGCGGGCCCCGTTCGCGGCAGGCAGGACTCGCCGAACACCGGTTGGATCTCCAGGTGCACCTCTGCGAGGGCAGCCGGCTCGGAGAGCGCCGCGGCCAGCGCGATGCACCACGCCGTGGGTCCGCGGACGGTCATCGCGCGCGGTCCGCCAGCGCCGCCTCGACCGCCTCGGGCCGCGCGGGCAGGGTGTCGAGCACCGCCTGGACGATCGCGTCGGTGGTCACCCCGTCCGCCTCGCCCTCGAACGACCGCAGCACCCGGTGCCGCAGCGCGGGCGCAGCCAGGGAGGCCACGTCGGCGAACGACGCGTGGGCCGCGCCCTTCATCAACGCCACCGCCTTGGCCCCCAGCAGCAGCGCCTGCGCCCCGCGAACGCCCGCGCCGTAGCGCACCGCGCGGCGCACCAGGGCCGGTGCCGAGGGGTCGTGCGGGTTGGTCGCCTTCACCAGGCGGGCGGCGTAGCGGGCCACGGCGTCGCCGACGGCTACGTCGCGGCAGAGCGCGCGGAGGTCCTCCACCTCGGCGTGGGCAAGCACCCGCGGAGGGGCGGCGGCCTCGCGGCCCGTCGTGCGCAGGAGCACCGAGACCAGGTCGTCCTCCGAGGGCTCGGGCACCAGCACCTTCACCAGGAACCGGTCGAGTTGCGCCTCGGGCAGGGGGTAGGTCCCCTCCATCTCGATCGGGTTCTCCGTCGCCAGCACGAAGAACGGAGGCCCGAGCGGGTGGCGCTGGCCCGCCAGCGTCACCGCGTTCTCCTGCATGGCCTCCAGCAGGGCGCTCTGGGTCTTCGGCGAGGCGCGGTTGATCTCGTCGGCCAGCACGATCTGGCTGAAGATCGGGCCGCGGTGCAGGGTGAACCCCCGCTCGCCGCCCCGATCCATCAGCACCTGCGTCCCCAGGATGTCCGAGGGCATCAGGTCGGGCGTGAACTGGATCCGCGAGAACGTGAGATCCACACACTGGGCCAGGGTGCGCACGAGGAGGGTCTTGCCCAGCCCCGGCGCCCCCTCCAGCAGCACGTGCCCCCCCGCCAGCAAGGACACCAGCACGTGGTCCACCACCTCGCGCTGACCCACGATCACGGTGGCCAGCGCGGCGCGCAGTCGGGTCAGCGCCTCCGCGGCGCGGGTCAATCGTGCGGAGAAGTCATCGGCAGCACGCATCGCGGTCCTTCCAGAAGTCGCTCAGGGTTGAAAGTACGCGCGCACCTGGTCACGGTACTCCGCCGGGATGTCCGACCGGTCCACCCCATGGATCTCTTCAGGCCCGGCCGAGCGCAGGTCACCCGTGCGCATCACCCGGGACACCGCCCCCGCGCGCCCGGGCGCCAGCGTGGCCACTCCCCCGGGCATCGGCGCGCCGCGGTTCATCGGCGCCCGCGCGCGGGCCCGCAGGGGGTCTCCGTTCACCGCGGCCGTGCGCCCCTCGTGGCCGCCCGCCCCGCCTCCGCGCGACGGTCCGTTGCCCCCATTGCCCCCGTTGCCCTGCTGTCCGCCACCGCCCATCTGGTTGCGCGCCATGTCCGCGCCGCCCATCGCCTGGTCCAGGCCCTGCTGTACCGCCCTGGGTGAGCTTTCGCCTGGCGCCCCGGCCCCTGGCATTCCCCCGCCCGGGCCCATCATCGGGATCGGGATCGTCCAGCCCCCTGCGGCCATCCCGGCGGCAATGCCGGAGGGATCGCCTGGACCGTCCGCGGACGGATCGCTGTTGGCCATCTCCCGCAGCGCGCGCTCCATCTCCTCGGCCGACATGGTCTGCGGCGTGCCTCCGGCGCCCGGCTCCATCGCCCCTGCCTGCGAGCCCTGCCGGGCGTGACGGGCGGCGTCCCGCATCCGCTGCGCGAGGCGCTCCCGCTCGGCGGGGGAAAGCCCCTGGAGGGCGCGCTCCAGGGTCTGTGCCAGCTCCCGCGCGGCCCCGTCCGAGCGCTCGCGGTCCAGGTGCTCCGCGGCGCGACGCACCTCCGGGTCGCTGCCCAGTTGTTCCGCAAGGCGCCGGAGCAGCTCATTGCGCGCCTCCCGGCCGCGCAACAGCGAGTCTTCCTGGCGCAGCGCGTCGGCCACGCCCGGCGCCCCCGCCTGGGCCGCGGCGTCGGCTGCCGCCTGGAGGGCCTCGTGCGCGCGCCGCCGGTCGGCTGCCTCGCGGGCGTTGGCAAGGTGCTCCATCGCCTGGTCCAGCGCCGCGAGGTCCAGCGCCGCCAGCGCTCCGGCCGCGCTCTCCATCCCGGCCCGGGACAACTGCCCCGCGGCGGCCTGAAGCCCGCGGTTCTCCACCCCGGCGCCCAGCGACTGCCGTTCGGCCGCGAGGGCCTCCCGCAGGTGTTGCAGGGCATCCAGCGCCCGTCGCTGCTCCATCCCGGCGGCAAGCTGTTCCCGCAGGGCGCGCGCCTGATCGGCGATGCGCTCCAGCCGCTGGCGCTGGGCCTCGCTGCGGGGGGTGAGCTCTCGCAGGCGCTCGACGGAGCTGAGGCCGGGCACGGCGTCGAGCTGCACCTGGAGGACACCGGGCGTCACGGGTCCATGCACGTGCGACGGCATCGCCCGGGGGAGCCACGCCAGTGCCAGGACGGCCGCGACGGAGACAGGGCCCGCGAGGTGGGCCCACCGGAGCGTCCGCGGGAGCACCGCGGAAGACGCCCGACGGAGCGCCTCGTCGGCCGTACGGACAACGGTCTCCAGCGCGGGCGGGGCCGTCGGGTCCGTCAGGCCCGCGCGTGCAGACAGCCCGACCGCGGTGGCGATGGCCTCGTGGGTGCCCAGCCGGGCGTCGAGGAAGAGGGCGACGGAGTGGTCGGACCAGCGGGCATGCCAGGCCGCGAGGGCGCCCGTCGCCGCGCCCAGGAGTCCCAGACCCAGCGGGAGGGGCACCCACGGACCGTGGAAGCCCGCCCACGCCGCCGTGGCCAGCGGGACCGAGGCCACGAGGCCGGCCGTGGCGCCAAAAAAAACCGTCCGCAGGGCCAGCCGTGTGCGCACCGCCGCGGCATGGCCACGGAAACGCTGCGGAAAGCCATCGGTGGGGCGCGCCATGGGCGGATGGATGGGAGCGGCGGACGACACTGGACCTTGGGACGTCCACGGATCGCCGGAGGTTCCCGGAAAGCGACAATGCACCCGGCGTGCGCGCTCGTCTGAGGCATTCTCAGTGCATCGCCGCGGCCTCGCCGCGGGTGACCCGGCGGTGGATGCCCTCGATGCGGTCGAACGCGATGGGCGCGCCGAGGGATCTCTCCACGCCCCGGAGGAACCGCCGTTCGGGCAGTCCCATGGGCCCTCGGACCCCGGCGACGACCTGGAGCGCATCGAGGACGGCCGCGCGCACGGCGGGCTCCGTGGTTCGCATCCGGGCCAGCCAGCGGCCCTCGTCCACCGTGCAGGCGCACAGGTGGTCCCGCGCCGGGCGCCCGGCCCGAGGCACCGCCCGCGCCAGGAGGGACAGCACCAGGAGATCTTCGTGCGTGGCCACACCGTCGACGGTGGTCAGCAGCCAGGTCCCTTCCAACAGAAGCCCGGGGTCGGTGTGCGGGCGGTCGAGCACCTGGCCCAGCGCGAGGCGCACCGCCCGACGGCGACGGACGTAGGCCAGGGCCTCGACGCCCAGGCGCCGGGTGGATCGGTAGTTCCGCCCCACGCTGCACGGGATTCCAGCGAAGGGTATGAGGCCGATCACGGCGTCTTCGACCAGGGCCCGGCCGACCCGCACGAGGATCTCCTGGTCATGGCTCCGGCCGACCGCGGCAGTGGACGACGCCCACCGACCGTGGAGCGCCAGGTCGAAGATCACCGCGAGCTCGCCGGTGTCCTCCGTGTCGAACGCCACGCCGAAGATCGACGCGAGGTCGCAGGCCAGATCAAGCTGCAGGCGGGCGGCCCACACGGCCTCCGTCAGCGCCGACCCGACGGCCAGCGGGATACTGAACGGCCCCGCCAGCCCGTCGGTCACCACGGTGAGCACCTCGCCGGCCTGCGCGCCCGCGGACGAGATCCCCCCCGCGAGCCCCGCCCGCCACGCCGCGCGGGCGATCTCCCGCTCGGCCTGTTGGTCGGTGGTGAGCCCGGGGTACACCCGGTCCCAGTGTCCGGCGTTGCGGGCGCTCGTCGCCGCGGCCAGCCGCTCGCGCATCAGCCCCGCGAACCAGCCCTCGTCGCGGGTGGGCAGCACGCCGAGCTGGCGGGCACACGCGCGTACCTGGTTGAGCACGTCGCGGGGTGCATCCCGGGGTGCATCCCGGGGTGCATCCATGGCTCCGTCCTGGAGTGCCGCCACCGGCACCCTGTCGGGAGGTCCAGGACGGCGGAACAGGTCGGTGAGCCGGAGACCGCGGAGGGAGGTCAGCATGGCGCTCATGGCCAGCGATCGTGGCCCGGCGACGTGCCGACCGTGTGACGGCGCCGGGAAGTTCCATGAACTGCGCCGGGGCAATTACGCCGCGGCGGGCAACGGGCCGAACAGCGCGTCGGCAAGGCCCAGCGGGCGCAGCACGGTGTCCACCCACCAGATCAGCCCCACCATGAGGTTTCTCCGGTCACCCAGAAACTTCGGGGGATTGCCCTGGAACCAGTGCCCGATCGCCTGGAGCACCCAGCCCAGGGTGAACATCGCGCCGCCCAACGGCGGCACCACCATGGCCGGCAGCGAGGCCACGATCATCGGGATGCCCACGAGGTGCGTGGCCTCGCACATGGGGTTGCTGTGGTACGCGCGGTAGTCCTGCAACAGCGCGCGCCATTCGTCGTTCAACAGCATCGAGAGTTCTCCTCCCCAGGGTTCTACCCTGCTGGGGCCGCGGTTGACATCGCCGTTTCCGTGCGGAGACTGCGAGGGGCGATGCAAGCGCTCCAGCCGTCCCGCCGCGAGATCCTGGTCCTCGGGGCCTCCCTGGTCCCCACGGCCTGCGGGGCCCACAGGGTCTCCGTGCCCCCAGGCACTCCCCCTCCAGCCCTCTCGCACGGGACTCCCGGGGCACCCGCTGCCGACCTGGACGCCGTCCTGGAACCGATCCGCGCGCGCGCCGGATTGCCCGCCCTGGCCGCGGCGGTCTACGACGAGGACAACGCCCTGGCCCGCGGAGCGGTCGGTGTGCGTCGGCTGGGTGACCCGACGGCGGTGACCCGCGACGACCGATGGCACATCGGGTCGGACACCAAGGCCATGACGGCCACCCTCGTGGCGCGGTTGGTCGAGCGCGGCACCGTGCGCTGGGAGACCTCCCTTGCCGAGGCCCTGCCCGACCTCGCCCCGACGATGGACCCGGCGTACCGGGCCGTGACCCTTGAGCAGGTGCTCCAGCACCGCGGGGGGATCCTGGGAGACCTGCTCACCCTGCGAGCGGTCTGGGCGGGGCTCTGGACCAGCAACCAGGCCGTGACCCAGCAGCGCCACGGTGTCGCCGCGGCGGTCCTGGCGCTTTCGCCGGAGACCCCGCCAGGCACGTTCCGGTACGCCAACGCGGGGTACATGATCGTCGGCGCGGCCCTGGAGCGGGCCACGGGCCGTCCGTGGGAGGATCTCCTCCGCGACGAGGTGTTCACGCCGCTCGGAATGACCACCGGTGGCTTTGGGTCTCCAGCTTCGATCGGTCAGGTGGACCAGCCCTGGGGCCATCGGGTCGCCGACGGGGAGCTCACCCCGGTCGCGCCCGGCCTCGGGTCGGACAACCCCGCGGCGCTGGGTCCCGCAGGGACGGTGCACTGTTCCCTGGACGACTGGGCGCGCTTTGCGCGGGTGCACCTCCGGGGCGCCCGGGGAGAGGCCACGGGCTACCTCGCGCCCGAGCGCTTCGCGCGGTTGCACGCCCCGCCGCCGGGCGGAGAGTACGCCCTCGGGTGGGCCATCGTCGCGAGGCCCTGGGCGGGGGGCACGACCATGATGCACGCGGGCAGCAACACCATGTTCCACGCCACCATCTGGCTCGCGCCCGCGCGTCGGCGGGTGCTGCTGGTGGCGACCAACGCGGACAACCCCGCGGCGGCCGAGGCCACCGAGGCTGCCCTGGGCGCGATGATCCACGGTTGGGTGCCGCGCTGACCATGCCCGTCGGTCACTCGCACCCGCAGGGCCGCCTGGAGGACATCGCGCGGGCGCTCGCGGCGGCTGCCCTCTTCGGCGCGAGCACGCCCCTCGCGCGGGTGCTCGCTGGGCGCGTGCACCCCGTGATGCTCGCTGCGCTGCTCTATCTCGGTTCAGGCGCGGGGCTCGGCGTCGTGGCCCTGGCCCGTCGAGGGCGTAGCCGCGAGGCAGCGATCACCCGCGCGGACCTGCCCTGGCTCGCGGGCGTGGTCCTCGCGGGGGGCGTCCTGGGCCCGGTGCTTCTCATGGCCGCGGTGCGTACGACCCCGGCGACCACGGCCTCGCTGCTGCTGAACCTGGAGGGGGTGTTCACCGCGGCCCTGGCCTGGACGGTGTTCCGCGAGAACGTCGACCGCAGGGTGGCCCTCGGGATGGCTGCCATCGTGGCGGGCGGCGCGCTCCTCGCGTGGCAGGGCGGAGCGTTGCACACCGGCGGGACGGGCCCGCTGCTGGTGGTAGGCGCGTGCGCGTGCTGGGCGCTGGACAACAACCTCACGCAGAAGCTGTCCGCCCGCGACCCGGTGCACATCGCCGCCGTGAAGGGCGCGGTGGCGGGCACGGTGAACCTCGCCGCGGCCGTGGCCCTCGGCGCGCCGCGGCCGGGTCTCGGCCCGCTCGCCGGGACGATGGCCGTAGGCATGGTGGGCTACGGTGCCAGCCTGGTGCTGTTCGTGGGCGCCCTGCGGTCGCTGGGCGCGGCGCGCACGGGGGCGTACTTCGCGGCCGCGCCGTTTGTGGGCGCTGCCCTGAGCGTGGTGTTCCTGCACGAGGCGCTGGGGCCCTGGACGCTGGGGGCCGCGGGGCTGATGGCCGTGGGCGTCGCCCTCCATGTCAGCGAGCGGCACACGCACCCGCACGAGCACAGCGCCCTCGCGCACGAGCACCGGCACGCCCACGACGCGCACCACCAGCACGCCCACCCGCCGGGGCTCGATCCTTCGGAGCCCCACAGCCATGCCCACGCCCACGAGGGCCTCGCGCACGAGCACCCGCACGACCCGGACCTGCACCACCGGCACGGCCACGGGTGACGGCCGACGGCGGGGATCAGCGGGCGGTGAGCGGGAACACGAAGCGGTGCGCGGTGAGCCCCGGGGCGAGGGACACCACCCGGGTGTCCACCATCCGGGCGCCGCGGCCGGCGGCGAGGACCTGGGCCTCGGTGACCTTCACTGACCCGGTGGGACGTACGAGCCACAGCGCGCCGTCGCGGCGGAGGTACCACCGGAGGTACCCCACCCGATGAAGCTGACTGGGCTGGGTGACCCCGAAGAACACCACGTCCATGGGCTCCCGGGGGATGTCCAGGTACACCACGCTCGCGCGCTGGCCCAGCTCGGGGACGAGCGTGGGGTCATCGACGGTGAACACCGTGACCCGGGCGCCGGGTCGCACGCCCAGCTTGTCGAGACGCGAACGTGGACGGCTGAGGCGGTCGGCCCAGCGGGCGGCCGCGGTCCCGAGGTCCAACGCCACCTCGCCGCCCGACCAGGTGACCTGGAGATCCGCGCCGTCGACCGTTACGCGGGTGATCTCCCCGAAGGGGATCGCCAGCCGCGCCGGTCA
>FSWI01000148.1_pt1 | contig 20807 bp, 11 predicted proteins | sample 1637911 | NCBI WGS metagenome assembly FSWI01 (sample SAMEA3914789, study PRJEB12502) | metagenome | biome: forest; material: soil | place: Canada | collected 2011-07-03 | depth 0.3 m
CAGCATGCCGGTGATCCCGGCCAACCGACCAAGCACCCGCGACGCGCTGTTGCGCCTGCGGGCGGAGTACCACCTCCGCGAGCGCCAGGCGCGTCGGCAGGACATGGACGACGCCGTGGCGAAGGCCGCCGAGGCGGGCGACGACCAGGAGGTACTGAACCTCCTCCAGGCCGCCCTGGCGCTCACCCCGGAGGACCCTGCGCTCCGCGCGCGGGTCGAGCGGGCACAGGAAGCGGTCGCCGCGGCCAGCGTGGAGAGGTTCTCGGCCCTGGCGAGGTCGGCGGAGAAGATGGGGCGTTGGGAGCCCGCGGCGACGTTCTGGCAGCGCGCCGCGGCCGGATGTCCCGAGGACCCGCAGCTTCTACTGAACGCCGCCGACGCACTGTTGCAGGCCAACGAAGACCTGGGGCGCGCAGCGGATCTTGCCCGCAAGGCCACGCAGATCAGCCCCTCCCTGGTGGCGGCGCAGGTGTGCCTCGCGCGGGTGTTCCTCGCGGCGGGACGGCACGCGAGCGCGAGGTCCGCGCTGGACGCCGCCGTCAAGCTTGCACCGCATGCCCCCGCGGTGCTGGACCTCGCTCGGAAGTTCAAGGGCTGAGAGACCGCCCGCGGCCGGGGACACGGCCCCGGTCGATGCGCCCGTGGCCACCACGAGAGCCAGGCGTATTCAAGAATCGACGCGACCCCACGCAACGTCCGCGACCCGCCCCGCGATGACCCTCGCGTACCCCACCGGATCCCCGTCGGGATCCCAAGGAGTCTGCCATGGCACCGTCGTCCCCCGCGCTGGCCCGGTCTGTTGCGCACGCTGCCGCTCCGCTCGCATCGCCGACGGTCCCGCGGACCGAGGGAACGGTCCCGCGGACCGAGGGAACGGTCTCGCGGACCGAGGGAACGGTCTCGCGGACCGAGGGAACGGTCCCGCGGACCGAGGGAACGGTCCCGCGGACCGAGGGAACGGTCCCGTGGACCGAGGGAACGGTCTCGCGGACCGAGGGAACGGTCCCGCGGACCGAGGGAACGGTCTCGCGGACCGAGGGAACGGTCCCGCGGACCGAGGGAACGGTCTCGGTGCGCCCTGCGGGGGTGTTCGCGGCGGGCGGGCGTCAGCGTCTTGCCGTCCAGACGATCCGGGCGGCTGCCGCGGGGGATGGCGGCGCGCTCGACGCGATCGCGCGGCACGCGCTGCAGTCGATGGTCGGTGCAGCGTGCAAGGTGCTGGGACCCGGCGACGACGAGGCCCGCGACGCCGCCCAGGAGGCGTGGTGCGACACGGACCGCAGGCGGCGGGAACTCGCCGAGGTGGCTCCCGAGCGAATCAACACCTGCCTCGGCGCCACGGCGATGCATGCCGCGCTCAACGTCCGACGGACAAGGGCGCGTCGCTGTGCGGTGCTGGTCACCGAGAGCGAGAGCGCCTCGGGCGATCACCCGTTGGAGACCGCCACGTCCCCCGCACCGGACCCTACCGACATGATCGCGGCGCGGGAGATCTTCCGGCAGCTTTCCCACGAGGACCAGACACTCCTGGTGCGCCACAAGGTCGAGGAGTGGACCCACGAGGAGATCGGCCGGGCGCTCGGCTGCGCGGAGGGTTCGGTTCGGAGACGGATCGAGGCCATGGAGCAGCGTCTGGCCCGGCTGCGCATTCGCTGTCTCCGGGTCGAGACGGCCGCGGAGAGAGCGATGTCGATTTGCCGACGAATCTGACCCCCCTGCGGACTCTCATGGTCACAGGGGCGACGCGGTGCGGAGGAGGGACTCCGCGGGATCGTAGCCGGCGCCCTCCATCCATGGATCTGCCGTGGCGGCGATGTCCGTCGCGGCACAGCGAGGAGAAACGGCCATGACCATCCGTAAGACCCGTAGGACGCCGAAGGTTTCGCGCACCGCCGCAGCACGCACGGCGGCACGGATGACCGCCGCCCCGGTCGTGGAGGCACCGGCCTCCCCGGCCGCCGCGGGCACCGGGGCCCTCCCGGTGGCGGGATCGCCCGCGTCGGGGGCACCCACCGGCGCCGAGGCCCCCGTGGCGCCGGGGAGCGCACAGGGGCCGTCGGCCGCGGCGATTGCAGCCGGGCACGGGCCGGCGACGGCGGGAGGGAGCGTGGGGACGGGCGTCTCTCCGGCCGCCACGCCGGCCCGGACGGCGGCGCGCGCGACCGGCTCGGTGAGCAGGTTGCGAAAGCCCATGAGGGACCAGGCGTTTCTGACGGAGAGCGTGGCGATGGAGGTCCGGCGGTCGGTGACTGCGGGGCGGTACCGCAACCTCTTTGGCGAGCATGCGCCGGACCCGGAGGGCCTGGCCGCGGCGGTCGAGCGCGCGGGGCAGTTGTCGCGGGAGGAGGCCGCGACGCGGCAGACGTGGACGGCCGTGCGCGACGCGCGGAACAAGGCATGGGACCACGCCCTGGTCGACGAGGTGGACCCCTTCAAGGCCTGCTTCGACCTGGCCGAGGCGCACGATGCGACGGTGGTGACCGACTTCCCGTCGACCAAGGCCTTCCTGCGGACCGGGGCGCAGATCGGGGCGCGCGGCGCGGCCACCCGCAAGGCGAAGAAGCTGGCGAAGCCCGGGGGCTGAACGACGGGGTCCCAGAGGGCCACCCGGGCCTCCGTGCACTTGAAACCGCGGTGCGCGCCGTCACCTCTGCCTACCGCCCGGGTTCTCCGGTCACGGATCGACCAGCACGCCTGGATTCAAGATGGCCGCGGGATCCAGGGCCGTCTTTACCGCACGCAGCGCCAGGGCGAACGGCGCTGGCCGCTCGCGGTCGTACCACGGTCGGTGCAGCCGCCCGACGGCGTGGTGGTGCGTGATGGTCGCTCCGTGACGGAGCAGCGCCTCGGACGCGGCGTCCTTGGCCGCCGCCCACTGGTCAAGCTCTGCGCCCGCGCGTGCGGGGGCCACGAAGGTGTAGTACGGCGCCGGGCCGTCCGGGTACACGTGGGTGAACCTGCACGTCACCCGCCCCGCGCCGCATGCGCGCACCAGGGCGGCGGTGACGCTCGCGGTCACGTCGGCGTGCAGGGCGTCGAAGCGGTCCCAGGTGCAGCAGGTCTCGAAGGTGTCGACCAGGACGCCGACGCTCACCAGGGCGCTCTGGAGGTACGGCGCGTCGAGGAAGGCCGCGCGCCAGCGGTTGGATGTCGGGTCGTGCGCGCCGTCGCCCTCGCGGCGTACGACCCCATCGGGCGCCGACCCTCCATGGTCCGTGCACAGGGCCAGCGCGCGGGCCATGGCCCCGTCCGGGGCGTGGTCGGCGGACTCGAACCCCAGCAGCAGCACGGCGCTGCCGTCGTCGGCCACGCGGTGCAACATGGCCTCGGCGGGATCCAGCAGCCGGCAGTTGGCCGGGTACAGCCCCGACTGGGCCACGGCGCGCGCGGCGCTCACCCCGAGGGAGTAGTCGTTGAAGCGCACGCTGGCCGCGAGGCGCCACCGGGGGCGCGACTGGACGCGCACCCAGGCCTCGGTGATCACCCCGAGAGAGCCCTCGGAGCCCAGGACCATACGGTCGGGCGAGGGCCCCGCCCCGGACGCGGGCAACCGCGGGGACTGCCACACGCCCGCGGGGGTGACCATTCGGACGGACTCGACCAGGTCGTCGATGTGGGTGTACAGCGTGGCGAAGTGTCCCCCCGCACGCGTTGCGATCCAGCCGCCCAGGGTGGAGAACTCGAACGACTGGGGATAGTGCCGGAGGGTCAACCCGTGGGGCGCAAGCTGGGCTTCGATCCGTGGCCCCGTGGCGCCGGCCTGGATCCGCGCGGCGCGGGACACGGCGTCGACCTCCAGCACCCGGTCCAGCGCGCGGACGTCCAGGGAGACCACCGCGCGGTAGGTGGGATCCACGGCGCCCTCGACGCCGCCGACCACGCTGGTGCCGCCGCCGTAGGGCACGCATGCGACCCGCTCGCGGGCGCACCAGTCGAGGACGGCCGTGACGTCGGCCTCGTCGCGGGCGAGGGCCACCACGTCGGGCGCGACGGCGAAGTCCCCGCGGAGGCCCCGGAGGAGGTCACGGTACCCGCGCCCGTAGGTGTGCGTGACCCGCGCGGCGTGCTCGGAGGTGCAGAAGGCTGCCATCTGCGGGGGCGCGGTGATCCGCGCGGGGCGCAGGGCCACGGAGTCGATCCGCGGGAGGGCGATCGGGCGCAGGCCGTCGACGCCCAGCAGGGCGCCGGCCTGGGCGGCCAGGGTGTCGCGGGCGGCGTCGTCGGGGAAGCGGTCGGTCCAGCCCCAGGCCCAGTGGCTCCGCGCGCGGGTCTCCATCGGGAGAGTGTATAACCTCGGGATGGATGCCAGGGACGACGTAACAGCCGAGGACTTCGTGCGGGACCTCGACGCGGCGGTACAGACGACCCTCGCCCGCGTGGCCGCGAAGGCCGGTGCCGGGGAGCCCGGACCGGGCGTGGGGATCGAGGCGCTGCTGGGCCTCGCGCTGCGAAACGAACTGGAGGCCGCGGAGGAGGCCGCGCGGTGGATGGCCACGGAGCCCGACGTGGAGGTCAAGCTGGCGCTCGCGCGGCAGTGCGGTGACGAGGCGAAGCACTACCGTCTGATCGAGGCGCGGCTGCGGGCCCTGGGCGGCACTCCCCCCGCGGACGGTCCGTTGCCGGGCGGGTTCGGGCCCATGTACCAGCACCTGGCCGCCCTCGGTACGACGGTCGAGCGGCTGGCCGCGGGGCCCTATGCCCGCGAGGCCCTGGCGTGCGTGCGCAATGAGGTCTTCGCGGACTACTGCGAGGCCGTCGGAGACGTCGAGACGGCGCGGCTCTACCGGGACGTGATCCAGCCGGACGAGAAGCACCACCACGCGCTCGGCCGGCGGCTGCTGGTGAAGTACGCCGTGACAGTTGAAGCCCGGGCGTCCGCGCGCCGGGCGGCGGAGCGCACGCTGGAGCTGGCGGAAGAACTCCAGGAGATCGCGCGGTTGAAGAAGGGGATCACCCGCGCCCCGGGGTGCTGACGGACCTGTCTGTCCCGCGTCGGGGGTGCGCACGGAGGACGCAGCCCCGTGGTGAGCGGATTGCACTCGCTGGGATGCGCGGACGGAGCGCCCCGCGGGGGCCCCGCGCCGGGAGGTGACGGGATGCAGACGAACGCAGGACGGAAGTGCACGGTGGCGCTGGGCGTCGTCGGGCTGGCGTTGCTGTCGGGCGCGTGCGAGCGCAATGACCCGACGCTGGAGCACCGGGCGGACCAGATCGAGCACCAGGGTGACCAGGCAGCCCGGCGGTTGCGGGCCCAGGCGGACGAAGTGGCGCACTCGGCCAGCCGTCGGGCGGACGAGGTCCGCGACCAGGCGAGGAACACGGACTGGGGCGTACCCAGGGTGCAGCCCGTGGCGCCCGGGGCGCGCGGCGGCGGCCCCATCGCGTTGGACACCGCGCGGGACCAGTACGCCGCCGCGCGGTGCGACCGCGAGGAGCGGTGCAACAACGTGGGCCCCGGTCGACGCCATGACACCCGCGCGGCCTGCCTCTCCAGCGCGCGGGCAGACCGGACCGGGAGCTGGGATTCGGCGGACTGCCGGATGGGGGTGAACAGCAACCACCTGTCCGACTGCCTCGCAGCGGTGCGGGGGCAGGACTGCAACAACCCCATCGACGACCTGTCGCGGCTCGCGGCGTGCCGCAGCGGCGAGGTCTGCGGGCGCTGACCGCGGACACGGGACCGTCGGCGCCGCGCGGCGACCGGCGGTTCCGGGCGACGGAGGCACTCGGAGGCCCCCGGAGGCCCTCGGAGGCGCAGGCGCCGTCTGCGTGCCAGCACCGCCGCCCTGTACGTGCACTCCCCGCCCGGCGACCCGATCCCGAGGAATATGCACCTGTCTCGGATCCCTGCGCCGTGACCGTCGACTTCGCCCCAGAGGGTTGCGTCTGGCCTGCGTTCGGCCTGCTTTCACCGTCCCGTGGAGAGATCTGGAAGGTGCTTGCGCGGGGTGGGTTCTATGCGTATACGTCGAGTGCGGGTGGCACGATGCAGACGACGCGGGACGCGGGGATCGAGGGGCACCGGGTCCGACAGCAGCGGCTGGCCCAGGGGATGACCCAGGCGGATCTCGCGGCGCGCAGCGGGCTCTCCCAGGAGGCGATCTCCCGGATCGAGAACGGAAAGATCAAGGGCCTGCTGCAGTCCACCCAGGGGGCGCTGGCGACGGCGCTGGGGACCACCGCGGAGTATCTCCGCGGGGACACCGAGAGCTCCGAGCTGCCCGCGCTCGCGCTCGGGGCGCTGTCCCGCGAGACGGTGGTCGAGCGGGACGAGGACGACCCCCTCGTGGTCGCGCTGGGGCGCGCGTTTGACTACACCCGGCACCTGGTGGTGGACACCCACGCGGTGCTCGAGACGCTGCGGGCGACCGACCGACGGCTGGTGGAGGGACTGGACCTGGACGTCGCGGCGAGGGCCTGGCTGGACGCCGCTGCGGCGCTGCGGCGCGAGGGGATCCCGGTCACCACGCAGAACGTCCTGGTGCGGGTGACGGCCGGGCGCAGCCCCAGGGCGCAGTCCGCCGTCGACGCCCGCGAGGCCGCGGCCACCGCGGAGGCCGGCGCGCGCGCGCGGGCCCTCGGGGTGGAGCCCGGGTCGGCCACGTCCGCGCTGCCGCGCCGCGCGCGGTAGGCGGGACATAGCCCGTCACGGACGGGACGATCGCTCGCTGCGGCGGCGGGCGGGCGGAGGTATACGGCATAGGATGGGGACGGCGCCGTGGCGAGGATGACCGACGAGGAGCGGGAGGGCCTGGCGCAGTACCTCCTGCGCACGGCGCGGATGGACGCGTGTGATCGTGGGGATCCCTTCGCGCTGGCGGGCGCGCTGGGTGTTCGTCTGTCGCCGACGACGGTGCCCGGGTGCGCGGGCTTGCTGGAGGGCAATCCCGTGCGGGTGCGATACGACGACCGTGGGCCGGCCGTGGTGGTCGACGGCCGGCTGGCGCACGAACTCGCTCACCTGGCCGCGGAGATGGCCCGGGTGGCCCGCCCCCACGACGAGGAGGACATGGACGCCGTGGGCCTCGCGCTGCGGGTGCCGCGCGAGGCCGTGCGCAGGGCCGTGGCCCAGCACGGGTGGAACGCCGAGCGCCTCGCCGCGCGCTTTCCCGACGTCGAGCCCTCCGCCGTGATCGCCCGCGCGGCGCGCGTGGCCGAGGGCATCGCGATCCTGCACGTGAACCGCCGCCGCGTGGTGGCCGCCGACGAGCGGATCGTCGTGCCGCCATCGCTGCCCGTGGAGCAGGCCCTGGTCGCCGCCGTGCGCGCGTCGGGCGCGCCGTGCCGCCATCCCTCCGGGGTGTCCGCGTGGCCCTTCGTCGATCCCGGCGACCGCGCGGGGATCGCCGTGCTGGGCCCGGCGTGGGCCTGGCCCTCCGTCGCGGCATGATGCATATCGATCACTGACCGACTGCGAAGAGTCTGCGAAGAGACCCACGATCGCCCCTTGCGCGACATGATGCATAGATGCATATTCCTTCCGTGGCGCCGCGTTGTCCTGGTGGATCGCGACGCGGGAGGAGCGGTGGGTGATGTACGCCTTCCCGACGGCGGCTGAGTGGCCGCGGAGCGTGTGGTCGGAGCAGCGGGGGGTACCGAGGCGAGCGTCTGGCGGACTGTCTGGCGGACTGTCTGGCGGACTGTCTGGCGGACTGTCTGGCGGACTGTCTGGGGACGCTCGGGCGCGTGGGAGACGCACGACGGAGGCGCCCGGCGGCGCCGTGGTGCCGGCGCGCGATCCGGGGGCGGGGCGTCCGCGGGCTGTGGGAGAGGGTGGAGACTGAACGGGGGAGGGGAGAGGAGGGGGGGATGGGAGGGGAGGGATGTCCCGGGTGGTCAGTCCGCTGCGAGGGATTCGAGGAAGCGCTGCGCGTCGCCGAGGGCGGGGTCCTCGGCGAGGGCCTTGCGGGCGAAGAACGCGGCCTTCTTCGCGTCGCCCTGGGTCTGCGCGATCACGCCCTGGCGGAGGAAGGCAACGGCCCGGGACATGGGCGCCGGGGTCTTCATCAGGGTGACTGCGCGCAGGGCCTTGAGGGCGATCTCGAACTGCTGGAGTTCCATCGCCACGTCGGCGAGCTCCGCGGCCACCTGGCCGTTCTGCATGTCGGTGTCGAGCGCCACGTTGAGCCAGGCCATCTCCACCTGGTGGTCGCCCGCGGCGTAGGCCAGCCGGCCCATCCGGTGCTGTAGCACCGCGAGTTCGCGCGAGCGCCGGCCCTTGTGGGCCGCGATCGCCTCGTTGAGCATCTTCGAGGCGTCCTCGAAGCGCTCCGCGGCCGTGTACGCGTCGGCCAGGAGCACCGTCACGTCGTGGTCCCCGGGCTTGACCGCGAGGGCCCGTTCGAGCACCGCGATCGCCCGGACGGCGTCGCCCGCGAGGTCCAGCCAGATCTCCCCGGCCTTGCGCAGCCGGTCGAACTTCGCCGCGTCGTCCGCCGCGTGGTCCGCGTCGTCCGTCCACAGGGCCGCCAGCTCGCGGAACGCCTCGGCGTCCTGGTACAGTTGCCGCAGCCGCCCGCGCAGCGCGTCGCTCTCCGGTGCGCTCGCGTACGCGCGCTCCAGCCCCTCGCGGGCGTCGGGCAGCCTCCCTGCCTTCTCGCATGCCTCCGCCAGCTTCATCGCGGCCTCGGTCCGCCCGGCGCCCTCCTCCGCGATCACCAGCTTGTGGAAGGCCGTCGCCGCGGCGTCCCAGCGCTCCGCCGTCACGTTCAGGTCCGCAAGCCGCCGCAGCGCCTCGCGGTCCGTGGGCTCGCTCTCGATCCACTCGGCCAGCAGGGCGAAGCCCATGTCCGCGCGGCCCGCCCGCGGCAGGATGTCCGCCAGCCGCAGCGTGGCCTCCCGCTCGGCCCCGCGGTCCCCCGCGCGCGCCGCGGCCGCCCGGCGGCGGTCCAGCACCGACGCCAGGTCTCGCGCCGCGGCGTCCGGGTCCATCCCGTACGCCGTCTCCAGGTCCTCCGCCGCGCCCTTCTCGTCGTCCGCGTCGCCGCGGAGCTCCGCCCGAAGGCGCAGGAGGCCCACCCGCGCCCCGCCCTCCGCGGTCTCCAGGGCCGTGGACACCTCGGCCACGGCCTCCGCCCGCCGGCCCGCCGCGGCCTGGGACCGGGCGTGCTCGGCCAGGAGATCGGGATCGCCCGGCACCTCCGCCCGCGCCCGCTTCAAGATCTCCGCGGCCATCGCTGGATCTCCCAGGTGGTCTCGGTGCATCGTCGCCGCGTCGCGCAGCCCGGCCGCCCGCGCCACGGGGTCCGCCCGATGCGTGGCCTCCAGCTCCCTCAGGGCGGCCAGGGCCTTCCAGTCCCCGCGGGTGGTGTACCGCGCCTCCAACCGCTCGCGCAGCGCGGTGTGGGTGGGCTGCGCGCGGAACCCGCGCTCCAGCGCCCGCTCGAGACCCACGTCGTCGCCCTGGGACTCCCGCAGCGCCGCGAGGTGCTCGGCCAGCACCGCCGCGTCCGCGCCGGACTCCAGGGCCAGCAGCCGCTCGGCCGCCACGGCGCGCTCCTCGGCGTCGTCCGCAGGGCCCAGGATCCCGACAAACGCCCGCAGGAGGTCCCTGTCCTCGGGGACCACCTCCAGCGCCGCGCGCAGGGTGTCCAGGGCCTGGTCCCGACGGTGCGACACCATCAGCCCCGCCAGCCGGAGGGCCAGCACCGCCGTCCCGGGGTCGCGCCGGTCGCGCGCCGCGTCGAACTGCCGCGCCAGCAGGTCTGCCAGGTCATCCGCCCGGCCCGCGCGCTCGAACAGGTCTGCCAGAAGCCCCGTGGCCGTGACGTCGTCCGGGTCCTCGTCCAGCACGTCCCGCAGCGTCGCCGCGGCGTCGTCCGCCCGGTCCGGGTGCCGCAGCAGGATCCGCGCGCGCTCCATCCGTAGCCGGCTGCGCTCGCCCTGCTCGAACACCGAGCCCACCGTCTCCTCGATCAGCCGTTCGAGCGCTGCGTCGTCCCCCAGCAGCCGGTAGACTTCAAGCAAGGGCTCCCACACCGCCCGCTCCGTCGCATCGCGCGACCGGAGGGCCTCGTACGTCTCCGCCGCCAGGCGCAGGTCCCCCAGCGCCCCGGCCGCCAGGTGCGCCACCTGGAGCCCCAGTTGAAACGCCTCGGACGGCTCTGCCACGCCCGCGGCCTCGCGCAGCCAGGCCACCGCGCCGGTCACGTCGCCCGCCGCCTGCCGGCGCTCGGCCAGGGCCTCCAGCGCCCACACGGCCTCGGAGAGCCCCGTGGCGCTGTCCCGCGCGACCTCCACCGCCCGCTTGAGCAGTCCTTCGGCCCGGTCGGTCTCGCCCAGGGTACCCGCAAGCTCCACCGCCTCGCGGAGGGTGTCCGTCGCCACGTCCCGCAGCGCCGCGCGGCGGGTCAGCGCGTCCAGCAGCACCGGGGCCTCGCCGCCCTCCCGCGCCACCCGCTCGTACAGCGCCAGCACCGCCTCGTGGTCGGGCGCCACCCCCGCCGCCCGCTGGAGGATCTCCGCCGCGCGCGGGTACTGCGGGTCCCGGTCGAGCGCCGCGGAGAGCCAGTCGATCCCCTCGTCCCGCACCGACGCCTCGGCCGACCCGAGCTGGATCGCCGCGAGGCGGTACAGCACGTCCGCCTGCGCCCCGGCCCCCTCGTCGTCCCCGCCGTCCACCAGCTTGCGCAGCACCCGGGCCTGGCCCGCGGTGTCACCCAGCGCGCCGTACACCCGGTCCAGCGCCTTCCACCCCGCGGGCAGGGACTCGCCCGTCGCCTCGGCCTCGCCGTACGTCACCGCGGCCCGCGCGAGGTCCCCGAGGTCCTCCTCGGCCACCGCCCCCAGCCGCAGCAGCAACGCCGCAGCCAGCGCGCCATCACCCGACTCCCGCGCCTGCGCCGCGAGGGAGGCCAGCGCCTCGGCGTACCGCCCCACCTGGCCCACCTGCTTGGCCAGGCTCCGCGCCGCGTCGTGCTGCGTCAGGTCTCCCGGCGCGTGGCCCAGGGCCCGCAGCCTCGCCGCCAGGGCCTCCTCGGGGCGGTCCAGCGCGTCGGTCAGCACGTCCGCGATGTCCGCCAGCGTCGCCGCCGCGCGGGCGCCGTCACCCTCCAGCGCCGCCCGGCCCTCCAGCGCGCGTAGCAACAGTTCTGGCTGGCCAGCGGTCCGCAGCACCCGCTCCAACCGCCGGGACTCGGCCTCGCTCCGCGCGGCCGTCTCGAACGCCGACTCCAGGATCTCCTTCGCGCGCTCGGGCTGCCCCAGCCGCCCGGCGATCCCGTGCAGTTCGAACAGCACCTCGCTGGGGCCGGTGACCTCCGCCGCGCCGTCCTTCGGCGGCGCCGCAGCGATCCGTCGCACGATCAACAGCAGCGCGCGGTACGCCCGCTCCGCCCGCTCCAACTGCCCCGCGTCCCGCGAAAGGTCCCCCAGCATCCGGAAGATCCCCGCGTGACCCATGTCCATCGCCGACGCGGTCTCAAGCTGCGCCAGCGCCTCGACGTCCTCGCCCCGGGCGTGCGCGATCTGCGCGAGCTGAAAGTGCGCCGTGGCCCGCTCCGGCGGCCGCTGCCGCCCATAGCCCTCGACCAGCGCGTCCAGCAGGGACTTCGCCCCGTCCAGCATCCCCGCCGCGCGCCGCGCGTCCGCCAGGGCCAGCCGCACCCCGCGGTCCTCCGGCGCGATCCCCACCGCGCGCTCCAGCACCACGACCGCCCGCGCGGGTGCCCCCAGCCGCCGGTGCAGCACCTCCGCCGCCTCCCGCAGCGCCGCGAACTTCACCGCCCCCTCGGTCCGATCCCCCGCGGTCTCCAGCAGGTCGGCCAGCGGCTCCCAGGCCTCCGACGCCCTGTACAACTCAGCCAGCAGCGCCCTCGCCTCGCCCGCGCCCGGATCGCCTGCCAGTACGTCTTCAAGCACCGCCCGCGCCCGGTCTGCGTGTCCCGTCGCCAGGTGCGCCCGCGCCAGGCCGACCACCACCGCCGCCCGCTCGTCCGCGGACGCCGCGGTCAACCGCCGATCCAGGTACCCCACCGCCGCCGAGTGCTCGCCCCGCGCCGTGTGCAGCCGCGCGAGGGCGTCCAGCGAGACCGCGGACCCGGCCAGCGCCACCACCCGTTCGTGACAGCCGATCGCCCGCGCCGGGTCGTCCAGGGCGGTCTCCGCCAGCGAGGCCGCGCGCGTCCACAGCGGCACCGCCGCCGACAGCGCCCCGGCGGACTCAAGCTTCGCCGCCTGGTCGGACAGCAGGTCCACCAGCTCCCGCGGCCGGCCCGCGGATTCAAGCAAGCCCGCGAGGGCCGTCACCGAGGCCTCGTGCCCCGGCGCCTCCGCCAGGTTCTCCCGCAGCGCCGCCTCGCGGCCGCGCGGGTCGCCCAGCGCCTCCAGCACCCGCGCCAGCTCCAACCGCAGCGCCAGCCGGCGCCTCGCGTCCTGCGCAAGCGCCAGCTCTCGCCGGCGCAGGTCCACCAGGGCATCCAGCCGCCCACCGTCCTCGTAGAGCGCCGCCAGCCGGTCGATCGCCCGGAGGTCCCCCGGGGCCTCGTCCAGAATCCCCGTGTACAACTGCACCGCCCGCTCGGGGTCGCCCAGCGGACCCGCCGCGCGCTCGGCCGCCTCGTGCCGCATCGCCCGCGAGGTCTCCGCGTCGAACGGCAGCTTCGCGCCCCACACCAGAAGCTTCACCGCCTCGGCGTGGTCACCCTCCCCCGCGTACTGCCGCACCAGCTCTCGCAGCGCCCAGGACACATACTCCCGGTGCCGCGGGTCCTCGTCCGGCGCCGCTGCCCGGCTCCACTGCCCGGCCGCGCGCTCAAGCAACCGCGACAGGATCGCCCGCGCGGCGGCCCTGTCGTCCAGCGCCCCCAGCGCGACCTCCGCCGCTTCGTGCAGCGCGTCCAGGTCCGCGGGCTCCGCCGCCGCCAGGGACAACAAGGTGTCCACCAGGGGCCGTCCGGGCGCCTTGCGCTGCAGCGCCGCCAGCATCCGCAGCGTGGGCGCGTCGCCAGGGTCCCGCGCCACGGCCCGCAACAGCGCCGCCTCCGCCGCGCCGGCGTCCACGCGGTAGTCCCGGTGCCACACCGCCGCCAGGGTCTCGAACTCCCGCGCCACGGCCGCCGGCAGCGCCTCGCCCGCCGAGGCCACGGCGACCTCCAGCGCCTTCGCCGCGCCGTCCCATCCGCGCTCGGTCCGCGCCGCCGCTGCTGCCAGGGTCTCGACCAGCGCGGTGTGCACCGCCCCGTGCGCCTGCGCCGCCGCCACGAGCGCGCTCGCCGCCGCATCCCAGCGCCCGATCGCGCCCGCCACCCGCACCACGGCCAGGGCCGCGGCGAGGTCCGACGGGTCGTGCGCGGCCGCGCGTCCAAAGGCATCCAGGGCAGACGCACCGTCCGTCCCGTGCGCCTCCAGGATCTCCCCCTGACGGTACGCCAGCGCTGCTGCGAGGTCCGCGCCCGCCCTGGCGATCGCCGCGTGGTACGCCGCCACGGCCGCGGCCCAGTTCCCCGTGGCCTCGGCCAGCCGCGAGAGCTCGGCCTCCACCACTTCGCCCTCGGCGTCGCCCGCCGCCAGCGGCAGCGCGCGCGCCACGTACGCCAGGGCGCCCGCGGCGTCCTCCGCGCGGCCCTCGCGCAGGTCCGCGGCCTCCATCAGCACCGCGGCACGCGCCGCAGCGTCGGGCGCCACGTCCAGCCGGTGCTCCACCAAGCCCAGGGTCGATTCCCACGCGTCCGTCGCCGCGTAGGCCCGCGCCAGGGCGTCCACCGCGGCCGGCCGGCAGGCCGTGTCGTCGAGCAGCGCCGTGGCGCCTGCTCGTGCCCGGGAATGCCCGGGGTCGGCCACCAGCGCGGCGCGGTACACGTCCACCGCGGCGGCGCTGTCCCCAAGGTGCTCCCGATGTGCGTCACCCGCGCGGGCCAGGAGGTCCGCCCGACGTCCGCCCGAGGCCTCCCCCGCTGCGCGACCGAGGAGCGCCAGGAGCTCGTCCCAGCGCGCCGCCGAGGCGTACAGGTCGGCCAGTGCGTCCACCGTCTCTGCGTCCTCGCCGAATGCGTCGCGCACGGACGTCCACGCCGCGATCGCCCGGCCCGTGTCCCCCAGCGAGCGCGCCAGGGTCGTCGCCACGCGCACCAGGTCCGTCCGCCGCGCGACCGTGTCCACCTCCGCCGCCGCCCGGTCGGTCAGCGCCGCCACGAGGGCCTCCCAGCGCTCCGCGCCCGCGAGGAGTTCCACCCGCGCGTCCAGCGCCTCGCGGTCCGCGGGCTCATCCGAGATCCGCGCCGACCACTGCCGCAGCGCGCGGTCGGTGTCCCCCGTGCGCTCGGCCAGCCGCGCCGCGCGACCCAGCGCCGCGCGCCGTGCGTCCGCCTCGGGCTCCAGCGCCGCGAGGCGCTCGACCACGTCAAGCTGCTCGCCCGTTCGCCCCTGGGAATCCAGCAACCCTTCCATCCTCCGGGCGACGGTGAGCAACACCGGCGCGGGGCAGTGCCCGGGCAGGGACAGCACCCGGGCGTACAGCACCACCGCCCCCGGGCCGTCGCGCAGCACGTCGCAGCGCACGTCCGCCGCGCGCACCCGGAGGGCGTTCGCCAGGGCCGGGTCGCTCGCCGCGTCCGCCGCTGCCGCGAGGGCGTCGGCCAGGCGGTCGTGCCGCCCCGTGCGCTCCGCGAGGGCCTCCAACCGGTCACGGTGGGACTCGTCCGCGGGCTCCAGCACCACGAGCGCCGCGAGGTGCTCCACCGCGTCGGGCTCGCGGCCCTCGGCCAGCAGCCGGGTGGCCAGCTCGCGGTGCACCGCCGCGCGGGCGGCGTCGTCCTCGGCCACGCGCAGCGCGAGGCCCAGCACCCGCACCGCGTCCACCGGCCGCTTCGCGGTGTCGTACCGGTCGCGCAGGGACTCGACCGCCCGACGGACCACCGCGGGGGGCGCAGCGGCGTCCACGGCCACGCGCTCCAACAGTCCGCAGACCTCGACGGACGATCCACCCGCGGCGGCGAGGGCCTCGGTCGCCGCGAGGGCCTCGGCCGGGTCGCGCAGCGGGTCGAGCCAGGTGCCCGCGATCCGCGCGCGGGCGTTGCGTGCGGCGTCCGGGGCCATGGTCGCCAGCCGCGCGGTCCACAGTCCGATGAGGTCACGGTGCCGGTTGCCGCGCTCGTACAACCGCTCCAGGGAGCGGGCCACCTGGCCGTTGGAGGGATCCAGGGCGAAGAGCTCACGGAGGTACCCGATCGCCCGGTCGGACTGCCCGGTGAAGTCCTTGGCCACGTTGGCGGCTTCGTCCAGCAGGGTCGCCCGCCGCGCGGGGTCCGCGGTCTCGGTCAATGCGCTGTCGTAGAGGGCGAGGAGGGTGTCCCAGCGCTCGCCCACGGTGAGCAGCATGGACAACCGCTCGAACGCCCAGTGCGCGGTGGGGTCCGCGGCCAGCACCAGGCCCAGGAGGGACACGAGCCCATCGGACTCGCCCGACCACTCGTCGTGGAAGGCCACGGCCCGCCGTCCCACGGCGTCCACCGTGGAGGGCGCGGGCTTCCCCACGAGCACCTCGCGGTACACCGCGGCGACGTCGTCCGGGCGCTGGAGCGCGCGCGCGGCGGTCTCCACCACGTCCCAGAGTTCCTCTCGGGAGGGTTCAGCGGATGCTGCTCGGAGGGCGGAGGCAAGATGGTCGGTGCTCATCGCGGCGTGGTCGCTGTCCATGGGGTCTGTGCGTCCGAGGGCAGAGGGGCAGAAGGGCTCTGGTGGCCGCGGAGGATATCAGGGACCGCGGGGGATCACGCGAGGGGTTTTCGTACCTCCGCCGCACCCGGCACGGACGGTTCACGGTCGGGCGCTGCCCGGCCCTGGCCGTTCAGCCCGGGGGCCGTGCCGTGAGGGCGATGTACTGCCGGATGGCCTCGCGGACAGTACTGTGGAGCACCACGAATTCCAGCCCCACCGTGACGGCCGAGCCTTCACCCGGCCGAGGTTGCACCGACCGGACCACCGTGGGGCAGGTTGCCACCTTGCCCGTCCCTGGCAGCGCAAACCGTAGCTGCGCGCGGTCCCCGGGGACCATCGGCCGCGGGACCACCACCTGGATCCCCCCTTCGGAGACATCCTCCGTCCGCCCGTCGATCGTTCCCTGGAGGACGGTCAGCCGTACCGGGGTGACGTACTCCGCGCGGGCGTGCCCCCGTTGCGTGGCCGTCCACGCCGCACGGGGCGCCGCGGGTACAAACGGCATCCCGGGTGTGCCAGGCGATCGCGGGGCGGGCTGCGAAGCGATGACTCCAGGCTGGGACACCGGCCGGCGCAGTGGCGGCGGGACGATGGGTACTGCACCGGAGGCGCGGGTCGCGGACTGACCCGACGGGGTGATCACCGTGCGCGACGGCGCCGACACCCTGGCCAGCAGGGTCGTGCGGGCCGAGGCCAGGCCCGTCGCGTCCAGCGCGGCCAGCAGTTGCGCGGCGTCGGCGTACCGCGACCCGGGCGTTGGAGAGACCGCGCGCTCGACGAGGGCCGCGAGGTCCGCGGGGAGGTCCGCGCCTGCCACCCATTCGGCGAGGGCGCCGCCCGCGGCGCGGACGTCTTCGCGCGCGCCGTCGCCGTACGGGGCGCCGCCCGACGCGGACCGGTCGAAGTCCAGGAGCTTCAACCGCTCGTCGCCGCCGCCGGGCGCCCTGGCCAGGAAGAGATTGCCCACGCGTACGTCTCCGTGGGTGTAGCCCCGGGCGTGGATGGCCGCGAGCGCCACGGCGAGCTGCCGCGCGAGGGCGACCGCGTCGGCCACCGCGGGCTTCGCCCCGGCGGCGAACAGGGCGTCCAGCAGCGAGCCGTCCAGGAGCTCGGTCACGGCGTACGGGACGCCCTCGTCGGTGATCCCTGCGTCGTACAGCTCGACCACGTGGAAGTGACGGATGGCGCCGAGCGCCCGGACCTCGCGGAGGAGTCCCTCGCGGGTCTCGGTGCGCTCGGCCATCTCGGGTCGCGGCACCTTGATCGCCACGGGGCGGCCAGAGAGCAGGTGCGAGGCCTCCAGCACCACGTGGGCTCGGCCCCACCCGAGCTCCCGCACCATCCGGTAGCGGCTGTCGAAGGTCTCGCCTGTGCGGGGGAGCTTCACGGGCCGACGGAAGGTACCACCACCGAACAGGGAGGTACCGTGCGGCACTGCGCGACCGCAACGCGGCGCATGTGCCGCACCATGGGCCGCACCATGGAGCAGGCCCTGGCCCGGCGGTATCAGTGCGCGGCCTGGCGGGTCACCAGGGGGATTGCTTCGAGGGACGAGCGGTCTTCCAGGTCGCGGAGGTCCTGGCCCAGGTCGTCCAGGGCGTCGCCGTCGAGCTCGATCGTGGCGCCTGACGTTCGTTCTCGGCGGACGGGGGGCAACGGCGGGGGATCCGTCACGGGCTTCGGACGCTCGGATGCGTGGAGCCGGCCGAGGGCCACCTGCGCGCCAGCCACTTCGCGGGCGATCCGGGTGGCATCCGTGCGCTCGGGCAGGCGGCGCAGGACGTCGCCCAGCGCGCGCGCAAAGGCCGACGCAGAGGCGTGTCGGGCGTCGGGCTCGGCGGCGAGGGCGGTCTCGACCACGGCGGCGAGGGCCTCGGGGACCGAGGGACGGATCGACAGGATCGGCGGCGGGGCCGTGCCGCGGACGATGCGGGATACGATCTCGCCGTCGGTCAGGCCGGCGAACAGCCGCCTCGCGCAGAGGATCTCCCAGAGGACGAGGCCGACGGAGTACAGGTCGGACGAGGGGGTGAGCGCGTGGCCCCGGACGATCTCCGGAGCGAGGTAGGCAAGCTTGCCCTTCACCACCCCGTCGGGGGTGAGGCCCGCGCTGTCCAGCGCCCGCGCCAGGCCGAAGTCCGCGAGCTTCACGTTGCCGCGGACGGACAGGAGAACATTGGAGGGGGTGATGTCCCGGTGGATGATGGGCGAGGGGCGGGCAGGGCCGTCGGGCTGGCGTTCAGAGTGCCCGTGGGCGGCTTCGAGGGCGCGGAGGACCTCGATCCCGAGGGCGCATGCCAGGGCCGGGGAGAGCTGTACGTTGTAGGCCTCGCAGAGCGTCGCGATGTCTTTCAGGGTGACGCCCTCGACCCATTCCATCACCAGGTACAGCCCATGGGCGTCTTCGCCCAGGTCGAACACCTGCACGATGTTCGCGTGGTCGAGCGCCGCCGTGAGGCACGCCTCCCTTATGAACATCTCCCGGTACGTCTCGGTGTCCGCGAGGTGCCGGTGGATCCGCTTGATGGCCACGGCCTTGCGAAAGCCCGCGGCCCCGAGGGACTCGGCCTTCCAGACCTCGGCCATCCCGCCTTCGCCCACGCGGGCCTCCAGAAGGTACCGCCCACCGATCAGCGTTCCTGGCGCGTCGAACGGTCGTTCCACAGTGCGTGAGTGTAGTCCCCTCCGCGGAGACAAGCCACGTCGGTGCCAGGGCGCACACCTCGGTCCACAAGACCGCGGGCGCGCTGCGCGCACGGGATGGTGGGTGCTACGGTTCGCGGGTGCGGACGAGCGCGATGGGATGGACCCTGGCGGCGGTGCTGTCCGCAGCCCTGCCCCTGCTGGCCCAGCCGCGCGGCCGTGCGCCGCGACCGGCTACGCCCCCGACGCCCGACAGGGTGACGGTCTCCGCCGGGGAGTTCACCATGGGGACGGACACCGCGGGCGAGCCCGACGAGCGCCCGGCGCACCGGGTGACCCTGGCCACGTACCGCATGGATCGCACGGAGGTGTCCCGGGAGGACTACGCCCGGTGCATCCGCGCGGGGGTGTGTCCTGATGCGTACGCACGCCCGGGGTGGACGGACACCCGGCAGCCCGTGGTGGCAGTGAGCTGGTTCATGGCGCAGACGTACTGCCGCTGGGCGGGCGGACGACTGCCCACGGAGCCCGAGTGGGAGAAGGCCGCGCGCGGGACGGATGGCAGGACGTACCCCTGGGGCGAGGACCCGCCGACGCCCGGGCTGGCGGTCTACGGCCGGCGGATGAACGTGGGGATGCCCGACCCGGTGGGCACGCACCCCGCGGGCGCGTCGCCGTATGGCGCGCTGGACATGGCAGGCAACGTCTGGGAATGGACCGCGACGGTGTACGACCCGCTGGCGTACACCCGCCCGGGGACCGAGCCCACGTGCGAGCTGGCCCTCGCGTCCTACGCGGACCTCCGGCGACGGAACCTCTGGGCGTTCACCGGGGCCATGGGGATCCCGACGGAGTGCCAGCGTGTGCTCCGCGGCGGGGCGTGGAACTACTGGCCCTCCGGGCTGCGGGTGACCAACCGGGTGCACCACGAGCCACGGGGGAGGTATCCCGTCTCGGGCTTCCGCTGCGCAGACGACGCCGCGGGTACAGCCGCGGGTACAGCCGCGGGGACACAGGCCAGGTGACCTGTAAGGTCACCCCGACAGGTGACCCGTAAGGTCACCCCGACAGGTGACCCGTAAGGTCACCCCGGCAGCAGGGTCCGCGGCAGGCGGTCCGGTCGCTCGGTAGGGCATCGGAGTCGCACCCTGGCGCCGTGTCCGATGCAGAATCGCCGTGGTAGGCTGAGGGCCCGCGAGGGAGGAGTGTCATCCATGCAGCCGTCCGCTCGGGTCATCCGAGCCCGAGGCTTCCGGACCGTGGCGCTTGCTGGCCTGGTGTTCCTGGGTCTTCAACAGTGCTCGTCGGGCGATCCCGCGCCGCACGATGCGTGGCAGGCCGTCCAGACGAACCTCCCGGGCGCGGTGCTCGGGATCTGGGGCTACAACGAACACGACGTCTACGCCGTCGGCGGTGACGCGCGGGACGGCTCGGGGCCGCTGGCGGTGCACTTCAACGGCACGACCTGGCAGCAACTGCCGACCGGGCTCTCCTCGGGGGACCTCTGGTGGGCCTACGGCCCCGCCGCCGACATGGTGTTCATGGTCGGGTCCAACGCCTCGATCGTGCAGTATCAACCGTCTACGAACGTCGCCCGGCAGATGCAGTCGCCGGGGACCACGGAGACCCTCGTCGGCGTCTGGGGCGCATCGGCGACAGACGTGTGGGCCGTGGGCGGCAACGTCACGGGCACGCCGTCCGGGGTGATCTACCACTACGACGGCACGGTGTGGTCCAGCGTCACGCCCCCCGGCAACGCGGCCACCGGGGTGCTGAACAAGGTCTGGGGCACGGCTGCCAACGACGTGTGGATCGTCGGAGACGGCGGCGTCACGCTGCACTACGACGGCAGGGCGTGGACCGCGGTGCCCGTCCCCGCGGAGGCGCAGGGGGCGCTGTTCACGGTGCACGGCAACGCCGCGCGGCGGTTCGCGGTGGGGGGCTACGCGCTCGGGATCCTCTTGCAGGGTGACAACCACGGGAGATGGGTCCAGGCCCCGATGTCCGTCGAGCTCATGACCGCGAGGCCGCGGATCTACGGCGTGTTCGTTCCGAGCGACGAGAACCAGGAGCCCATCGCGGTGGGCGTCAGCGGCTCGGTGTTCCAGTACCGGGGTGGTCAATGGCGGACGGTCGTCCGGGCGCCGCAGACGGAATACGACCTCCACGCGGTGTGGGTCGATCCCACCGGCCAGGTGTGGGCCGCCGGCGGCCAGGTCACCACGCCCCCCATGACCAACGGGGTGATCTATCACTTCGGGTCGACGGTCGCCTCCGGGGCGATCGCTCCGGCGCCGGCGCAGGAAGCCTGCCCCACCACGCCGGGGACCATCTGTACGTGGGCGGGCACGGGCGACGGTGGCTTCAACGGCGACGGCCACCCCCTCCGCCAGTCGACCCTGTACTGGCCCCTCGACGTGGGCTTTGACAGCCAGGGCGTCGCCTACGTGATCGATTGGAACAACGACCGCGTCCGCCGGGTGACTCCCGAGGGTACCTTCGACACCATC
>FSWI01000154.1_pt1 | contig 20544 bp, 13 predicted proteins | sample 1637911 | NCBI WGS metagenome assembly FSWI01 (sample SAMEA3914789, study PRJEB12502) | metagenome | biome: forest; material: soil | place: Canada | collected 2011-07-03 | depth 0.3 m
GCGCCGAACTCGTCGCACACCACGGCCAGGTGCACCCGCCGGGTCTGCATGTCCCGCAGGACGGACAGCACGGGCTGGCTGTCCGACACGAAGAAAGCAGGCTTCCGGACGATGGATTCAAGCGTGGTCGGTGTGGATGGTGGAGACGGCCGGGACGGCGGGGACGGTGGGGAGGGCTGGCGCCCTGCGCCGTCGGTGGGGTTGGCGGGCGGCGGCTGGGACATCCCCGCGGTCGCGATGCGGAACATGTCCTTGGCGAACAGCACCCCCACCACGTTGTCGATCTGCTGGTGGTACACCGGCACCCGCGAGTGGCGCTCTTCGTTCATCCGGCGGAGGGCTTCGTTGAGGGGCGTGTGGATCTCCAGGGCGACCATTTCGGTCCGAGGCACCATGATCTCCCGGGTGGTGCGCTCTTTCAGGCCGAAGACGTTCTGTAGCATCGCGCTGCTCAGGGGGTCGACGGCGCCCGAGCTCTGGGCCTGCTCCACCACGTACTCGACCTCTTTCTCGGTCACCGGCGGGGGCTCGGTGGAGGTGCGCTCGGTGATCCGCGCCGAGGCCCAGCGGCCGGCGGCGGCGAGGGGCATCGCGAGGGGGGCGAGGACAATGGCCAGCGGGCGGATCCAGAAGAGGGCCACCGGGGCGATCACCCGCGCGCGGCGGCGGCCGATGGTCACGGCGATCTCCGCGAGGGTGCCGTAGATCGCCGCGACGGCCAGCACCACGGCGGGGATCTGCCACCACTGGGCCGAGCGGCCTTCGAGCAGGGTGGCCGTGGCGACGGCCATCGAGGCGATGGGGGCCAGCACCCTGCCCGCGAGCAGGGGCGACAGGGTGTGCGTGGGGTCGGCGAGGTACCGGTCGAGCACGGCGCCCTGGGTGCCAAGCTCGTCGCGCAGCGCCCGCAGCCGGGCCTCGGGGAGCACCAGGAGGGAGGCCTCGACGCCGGCCAGGACCGCGCCGACGAACAGAAGCAACAGCGAACCCGCGAGCGGTCCGAGGAGGGCCATCATCGGCGCCTCCCGGGACGTATGGGAACACCTGCCTCCGAGGGAGGGATGTCCGCGGGAGCGATGGGTGTGGACGAAAGTGGCGGAGCGTTCATTGCAGTCGGGTGGACAAGCGCCGGAGGGGACAGAGAACGCCCAGGCACCTCGGCCGCGGAACGCCCACCGTGAGCGATGCCATGACCTCGCCCTGTACTTCGCCCTGTACTCTGCCGGTGGTCCCAGACCGTAACATCGAACCCCTGCGGGTCAAGGGTGCCAGTGTCGGGGACCGGCGGGGATCCGTCCGGGGGATGGACAGAGTACGGCCCGGGAGGGGGAGGGTCTGGCATTGACCGGGTGCACCGGGGCGGGTACGCGATGGGCAGCGAAGCGATGCTGCTCTCTCTTCAGGTTCGTGACCTTGCGATCATTGACTCGGTGGAGGTCACCTTCGGCCACGGGCTGAACGTGGTGACGGGCGAGACGGGTGCGGGCAAGAGCATCCTGGTCGACGCCCTGGGCCTCGCGCTGGGCGCGCGGGCCTCCGCCGTGGACATCGTGCGGACGGGGGCGGCGCAGGCGGAGGTCACCGCGGTGTTCTCGGTGGAGGGCGACGCGCCGTTGCGGGCGCGGTTCGACGAGGCGGGCATCGCCTGGGACGACGAGCTGGTGGTCCGGCGGATCGTGGGGAGCGAGCGGACGGGCGGGCGATCGAGGGCGTACCTCAACGGCAGGCTGGTGTCCCTGGCGCAGCTTGCGACCCTGTCCGCGGGGCTGGCGGACGTGACCTCGCAGCACGACCAGCAGACCCTGGCGGACCCGGGGACGCACCTGGCGTTGCTCGACGCCGCGGCCTCGCTGGAGCCCCAGCGCGCGGCGGTCGGGAGGGCCTACGGCGCGCTGCACGAGGCCAGCGCGAAGCTGGAGGCCACCCTGCGGGACCTGCGGCAGCGCTCGGACCGCGAAGACCTTCTGCGGTACCAGATCAAGGAGATCGACGAGCTCCCGATGGCGCCCGGGGACGAGGTGTCATGGCTGCGGGAGCGGGACCGGCTGCGGCACGCGGCGCGGCTGGGGGACGGTACCTCGGAGGCCGAGGATGTGTTGTATGCCCGGGACGGCGCGGTGCTGGACCAGTTGTCCACGGTGTCCGAGGCGCTGAGGGTCCTGGCGGAGATCGACGGGGCGCTCGCGGGTCCGCGGGACCTGGTGGAGCAGGCACGGCTGGTGCTGGAAGACGCCGCGCGGGAGCTGGGACGGTATGCCCGTGGGGTCAAGGCCGACCCGGAGCGCCTGGCGGAGCTTGAAGACCACATCCAGAAGCTGTCGCGGTTGAAGCGGAAGTACGGCGGGACGGCGGAGGAGGTGCTGGCCTTCGGCGCGAGGGCGCGGGACGAGCTGGCGTCGCTGGAGCAGGGCGAGGCGCGGGTCGCGGAGCTGGAGGCGGGGGTGGAGGCCGCGCGGGAGCGCGCGGGGCGCGAGGCCAGGGTGTTGAGCACGAAGCGACGGGAGGCCGCGCGGGGGCTGGGCGAGGGGATCGCGCGGGAGATCGCCTCGCTGGGGATGGGCGGCGCGCGGGTGGTGGTGGACGTGGCGTACGTGACGCCCGGGAGCGCGGACCTGGTGGTCGACGGCGCGCGGTTGCTTCCGACGGGGATCGACCGGGTGGAGTTTCTGATCGCGCCGAATCGGGGTGAAGAACCGCGGCCGTTGCGGAAGATCGCGTCGGGGGGAGAGCTGTCCCGGGCCCTCCTGGCGATCAAGCGGGTGCTGACGGACGTGGGCCCGCGGAGCTTCTATGTCTTCGACGAGGTGGACTCGGGGGTGGGCGGTGCGGTCGCCGAGGTCATCGGCCAGAAGTTGAAGCAGGTGGCGGGGAGGAACCAGGTGCTGTGCATCACGCACCTGGCCCAGATCGCGGTGTACGGTGACAGGCACTTCGTGGTGCGCAAGCGCGAGGTGGGCGACCGCACGGCGGCCACGGTGCGAGAGCTGTCCCCGGCGGAGCGGTTGGAAGAGGTCGCGCGGATGCTGGGCGGGATCCGGGTGACCGACCGCACGCGCGAGGCCGCGGCCGAAATGCTGCGCGCCGCGGTGGAGGCGTAGGGCCCGGGGCGAGGTCAACCACCGGGGGACCCTTGACGCCAGAGCATCCCTCGGTGGAACTGTCACCCCCTATGAGTGACACGACGGAGCGGGAGCGGGAGCTGGCAGTTGTCACGGGCGCCAGCAGCGGCCTCGGGGCCGAGTTCGCGCGGCTGCTCGCCGGGCGCGGGTTTGACATTGTGATCACGGCGCGGCGCGAGGACAGGCTTCGGACGCTGCGGGAAGAGATCACGGCGGCACACCCGGTGAAGGTCGAGGTCGTCGCCGCGGACCTCGGGAGCGCGACGGGGGCCGACGGGTTGATCGCCGCGGTGACCGCGCTGGGGCGGCCCGTCGGGGTCCTGGTGAACAACGCCGGCTGCGGCCTTCACGGACCCTTCGTCGAGCACGACGGCCCGCGCGTCGACCAGATGCTCCAGTTGAACATGGTGTCCCTCACCCGGCTGACCCACCATTTCGCGCGGGGGATGGTGGCCAGGAAGCGCGGGCGGATCCTCCAGGTCGCCTCGGTGGGCGCGTACCAGCCCTCGCCGTACTACGCGGCGTACTCCGCGACCAAGGCGTACGTGCTGTTCCTGGGCGAGGCGCTGCAGAACGAGCTTCGCGGCACGGGGGTCTCGTGCACGACGCTGTGCCCGGGCCTCACCGAGACCGAGTTCCACGAGGCCGCGAACCACCCCAAGACGGGCATCGTCGCGGCGACCATGATGTCCGCGCGGAGCGTGGCCACCATCGGGATCACCGCCATGGAGCGCGGCCGCGCGGTGGTGACCCCGGGCTTCATCAACAAGCTGAACGCCTTCTTCATCAAGCTGATGCCCCGGAGCCTGGCCACCTGGGTGGCAGGGCTGTTGATGAAGAAGTGAACGGGGAGGGAAACGGGGGGAGGGAACAATCCCGTCAGTGCGTGCAGGAACCGCTGTGGGCGTACGGCCCCGGGGGACAGGTCGGGCTGCCGAGGACGGTCTGCCCGGTGCACAGGCAGTAGGGCGCGAGGTCCGGCGAGCAGAAGCGCCCGGTGCGCGGGCGGCACGTCCACGGCGTGGCGCACCCGGGAGCGCCCGCGCACTCCTCGGTAGAACCACAGTCGTGGTCCGACGCACACGTCGGGTGCGTGGGCCCGCCGTCGAACGCGCAGGGCCGGGCAGTGCACATCAGCGTGCTGCCCGCGGTGCAGGTGCAGTCGTTGCAGCCATCCCCCGCGGGGCAGGTCGATCCGACGGCGCAGTGCCACCCGCTGCCCAGGAGGCACGCGCCGCTCGCGCCTGCGTCCGTGGCTGCGTCCACGCCCGTGTCCACGCCCGTGTCCACGCCCGTGTCCACGCCCGTGTCGCGGCCGGCGTCCACGCCCTCGCATGGCCCGCGGTGGAGGTACGGTCGACCAGGGCACGACGAACTCGACTCGAACGTGGTGCTGCCGTCGCACGCGCAGTAGGGCGCGAGGTCGGCAGTGCACGGGGTCGCCGGGACGCAGGTCCAGGCCACGCCGCAGCCCTCGGGGCCCGAGCACATCCCGTCGGGTCTGCACTCGGCGTTGGAGAGGCAGGTGCGAGCGCTCGCGTCCGGCGGCGGGCCCGCGTCCGGCGGGCAGCCGAGGGCGGTGCACCGGAGGTCGCCGCCCGAGCCGCAGGTGCAGGTGTTGCAGCCGTCCCCCGCGGGGCAGGTGCCGCCCACCGGGCAGACCCCCCCGCCGGGCAGCGGGCACCCGGGCGGCGGGCCTCCGCACGACCCCATGAACGCCGACGGCCTCCCGGGGCAGTCCGGCGAGGCCTGGAAGGTCATCCCGTCGCAGCCGCAGAAGTCCACCCGGACGGTCGAGCAAGCCCGGCCCAGGATGGGACCGCAGGTCCACGGAGTGCCGCAGCCCGGAGGGCCGTTGCACTCCTCCGAGGCGCGGCAGTCCGCGGTCGAACGGCAGGTGCGCGGGCCCGCGTCCACGCTGGCGTCACGGCTGCCTACGTCGGTGCCCGGGGCCGTGTCGGTGCCCGGGGCCGTGTCAGTGCCCGAGGCCGTGTCGGTGCCCGAGGCCGCGTCCCCGCCGGTCCCCGGTGCCACGGTGGCGCCGCACCCGGCAGCCAGGACCAGCAGCAGCCACCATGGACTCGCAGGCCAGAGACTTGTCTTCATCGCGGTCGCTCCCATCCGTGCCCCGGGTTCACGGTCCTGGCCCACCATGGCACAACGCCATGGGTTGGTATCCTCGGACGCCGGTGTCTGGTGGGTGCAACTCACGGAGCGTGCCATCCCCCGGTCACTGACTTCCTTGGCCCGGGGCGGACGTGGCCGGCGTTCCGACGGGGTGGGCGCCCAGGGCGTCCGCACCCTCACTCGCAGAGAGCAGGTGCTCACCCACGGTCAGCACGAGCGCCACGACCGCATCGCGCGCCCCACGCCACGGCGACCACGGCGACCACCGCCGCTGCGAGCGCGTCGCGCGCCCGGCCGTCCAGCACGGCCACCAGGGGCACGGCCAGCAGGGCCACGCTGCCCGTCAACCGCCCCGCGCGAGTACCCGGCGCGACGGCTCCCGCCAGCGCGCCCGCGGGGACCAGTACGGCGCCCGCGATCCCCCAGGACGCCCAGTGCGCCCCCACGACGGCCAGCGCCACGGAGAGCGCCGCCGCGGCGCCACCCACCGCTGCCAGCAGCCGCTCGGCGCGTCCCGCTGGACGCCACGCGGACAGTACCAGCGCCAGCGCGGTGAGCCCCCAGGCCACGGGGACCGCGCCGCGGGGCGAGGGCAGCGCCGACGCGCGGAGGGTCAGCGGCGAGGGAGAGGCCACGGACGAGACGCAGGGAAGGTCGTCCTCGGGTTCGTCGGGGCAGGTCCATCCCCGGGGGCTGCCGTCGAGCCACGCGCGCGGGACCGTGGCCACCCGGCGCGTGGGCGTCCCCCCGGATGTCGTGCGCGGCCACCGGAGACGGAACAGCCGCGGAGCCTCCGTGGGCCGTACGGTGCGTGCGATCACCCGGACACGGTCCCTGTCGCCGGGCGGCAGGTCCACCTGCCAGCCCTGCGCCCCGCGGGTGACCGTCAAGGGAGCAAACTGGCCCAGGGCGTACGCCACGGGCTGCGCTCCGCCCTGCACGGCGGGGGGCAGCAGGGCGGCGTCTCCGTCGCGGCGGAGGTACAGCGCGCGGACGGTGACCGCCTCGCGCAGGGGCGCGGTCTCGACCAGCGACCAGTCTTCAAAGACCTCCGCGGGCCGTGCAAGCGTGAGCGCGAGGACCGCGGCGGCGAACATCGGGCGCCGAACGTAGCACCCCGGGCCGCATCCGGGGCGCATCCCTGGGTGCATCCCTGGGTGCATCCCTGGGTGCATCCTGGGGTGCATCCCCCGCGGACGGTCAACCCGTGCTAACCGTCCAACCGACGCGCATGCGGGACGACCTGGACCTGTCCGAGGACGCTTTCCTGGACGCCGACGATCCCGTCGTCCGGATGCCGAAGTCCATGGCGGCCCCCCTGCCCGAGCCCCCCGGGGTGGGTGCACGGACGGTCCTGGCCATCGCCCTGCTGGGCGCCCTCCTCGGCGCGGCCCTCGGGGCCATGGGCATCGGGATCGTGTACGCCACCCGCCTGGAGGTCGCCCCTGCCGTGGGCCACGCGCGGTTCGCCCGCAGGCACCGCCGTGCCACGGACGCGGTCGCGGGGGTGTCCGTGCCCGCCACGGGGGCGCCCTCGGGCGCCGTGGCCCCGGTCACCACGGAGACCCTCGGGGTCACCGGGACACAGGACGGCGGGGTGGGCATGGCGTCGGGGAGCACCGGGGACCCTGCGGTGGAATTCGAGACCGCGCAGCAGTCCGTGGGACGGGGTCGGACGTTGTCCGTGGTGTTCCGGGCGCTGGCGGTGCCCGCGGACGAGGCGGGCAAGGCCACCCGGGCGCTGCGGGGGTATGTGAACCTCCGGGCGCTTCAGCCCGCGGACAGGGTGGTCGCCTTGCGGGACGCCACCAGCCATGCGCTCCGGCGGGTGGAGTACCGGCGCTCGCCCACCCAGGTGTTCGCCGCGGTGCGCTCGGACGACGGCACCTGGCAGGGCGAGCGGGTCGAGGCCGTGATGGCCACGGTGCGTACCGCCGCGGGGTTCCGGGTCCAGGGAGGCTCCGTCGAGACCTCCGTCCGCGCGGCGGGGCTTCACCCGGAGATCATTCCCCGGCTGGCCGAGGCCTTTCCCGCCATCGACCTGCCCGACCATCTCAACGGCGGCGACGTGATCCGCTTCGTGGTGGATGAAGACCGGCTCAACGGGGCGTTCTACCGGTATGGCCGGGTCTACGGGCTGGACTACCACGGAGCGATGGGACACCGCAGGGCCTACCAGGTCCGCCTGGGGACCCTGGCGCGGGCGGGCGGATGGTTCGACGCCCAGGGACAGACCTGGGCGCGCGGTCCCCTGCGGTCTCCCGTCCCGGGCGCCCGGATCTCGTCCCGCTTCGACCCCCACCGGATGCACCCCGTGCTCCATGTGATCAAGGCCCACAACGGCATGGACTTCGCGGCCCCCACGGGGACCCCGGTGTACTCCGCCGCCGAGGGAACGGTGGTCTCCGTCGGTCCCGCGGGCCCCTCGGGCAACCTGGTCCGCCTGCGCCACCCGGGCCTCGGGGTCGAGACCGGGTACGCCCACCTGTCGCGGTTCGCTCCCGGGCTGCGGGCGGGCCAGCGGGTGCGGGTCCGTCAACTGGTGGGCTACGTGGGCACCACGGGGCGCAGCACGGGCGCCCACCTGCACTTCTCGGTCCGACGCAACGGCCGCTTCATCGACCCCGAGACCCTCTACGGCGGCCGGCGGGGGCTCACGGGCCCGGCACGGGCGGACTTTGATCGTGCCGCGACCGCGGTCGGGGCCGAACTCGACGGGGTCACGGTGGACGGAGCCTCGCTGCGCCCGGACACCGTGGGCGCCCCGGGGAGGGACGGCGGGACGGACGGCGGGACGGACGGCGGGGTGGCGCCCGGGACCCCGGGGGAGGCCCCCGCGCGGGGGAGCAGTCCCGCGGATCCTGCGGATCCCCCCGCGCTGGACGACGGCACCGAGGGCACCCCCGAGGACGACGGCGAGGGCGAGGGGGAGGTGTTGCAGTGAAGGGACCGAGGCATCCGTCTCGAAACTCGCCCGGGGCTGTACTAGTCTCCGCGCGCCTTCCGGGGTCACGCGTCCCTGCCGCGTCCCCGTATGACTTCGACTTCGAGGACCCATGAAACCTGCTTCGAACGACCGTTGGGTTGCGTACATCGTCACCGCGACCGCGGCGGTGGTCGTTCTGCTGTTCGGCCTCCAGCGCTTCGGGATCTGGCAGCCGTCGGAGGTCCACGTGGCCGACATGGCCCGCGCCATCGTGGCCCACACGCCCGTCGCCCTGGACCGTCCGCCCGCGCAGGCGTTCCTGGTCGCCATGGGCTTCCATGTCCATGTCAGCGAGGTCTGGGGAAGGCTCCCGGGAGCCCTCCTCGCCTTCCTTGCGCTCGGAGCCCTCATGGCCGCCGCGCGGGCCGTGGGCGACCGGCGGCTGGCGGCGTACACCGGGATCGCGTACGCCACCCTGCCGCTGGTCTACATGAACGCCCGCCAGATGCTCGGGGGCTCCGTGGCCCAGAGCGCGACCACCCTCGGGCTCTCGGGCCTCGCCCTGGTGCTCTGGGGCCGGGATCGCCGGTGGCAGATCGGCGGGGCCCTCGCTGCCGTGGCGGGCCTGGTGCTCGGGTTCGAGGGCGGAGGGGCGCTGGTGGGCGTGGTGCCGGTGCTGGGCGCCGCGGGGCTGGCCGTGGCCCTGCGCTTCGGGCGGGAGGGGTCCGTGGCACGCGCCGTCGGGATGGTCTCGCTGGCCGTGGGGACCGTGCTGGCCATCGTGGCGCTCAAGGTCGCTTCGCACCCCGTGACGGCGTACTCGCCCTGGGTGGGCGCGGCCGGCGGGAGCCCCGCGCAGTGGCAGACCTTCGAGGCGTACATCGAACAGCTTGGCCACGGGACCTTCCCGTGGACGGGCTTCGCCCTGTTCGGGATCATGCGGCTGGTCTCGCCGCCCTCGCAGTCCGCGGATGGTACCCCGGATCCCACGCTGGACCTGGACGAAGCCGCGGCGCTGGACGGCTGGCGCGAGGGGGGCTTCCGGCTGATGGCCTTCGTGGCCTTCGCGCTGGGGTTCGCCGCGCAGACGTTCCATATGCAGCTCTTCGGGATGACCCCGTTCGCCCTGGTCGCCCCGCTGGCCCTGGGCATCGGGGTGCTTCTGCGGGACTGCGAGCGCGAGCGGGTGCCCTGGCGGACCGTCGCCGTGGGCGCCGGACTGTTCACCCTGTTGATGCTGCGGGACTACCTGCAGTTTCCGCGGAGCTCGTACGCCGCGCTGGGGCTGCCCGACGGGGGCCCCACGTTCCCGACGGGCTTCCAGGCGAAGCCGGGTGAATGGCTGTCCGCCGTCTCCGCGGCCCGGCGCGAGCACGGCGAGGTCCCGCCGATGCCCGCGGAGATGTACTTCGTCATCGAGACCCTGGTGTTCCTCGCCCTCGGGGTGCTGGTGGTCTTTCAGGGCGCGGGCGAGCAACGGGTCTTCGCCGTGGACCGGCCCTACCGCTGGACCGTGGACATCGAGCAGGAGTACCAGGCCATGGGCCTCCGCGAGACCGCGGAGGACGGCCGGCGCAACGTCGGGACGGTGCTTCTCTCGCACCTCCGGGTGCTGATCGTGGTGCTGGCCGTCGTGGCCCTGGTCGTGGGTCTCAGCGTGCCGGGCTACGCGTCACTGACCACCCCCGCGGTCAGCGGGCTGCACCTCCTCGCGGTCTCTCCCGCCCTCGTGGTGCTGGGCATCCTGGCCCTCCTCGGGATCTGGGACCTCTACGCCGCCCTGGGTCGCCCGGGGAGCGCGGTGCAGAAGACCCTGGGCTCGCGGGTGGTGCTGGTCCCCGTGGCGGCCACCCTGGTGGCACTGATTGTCACCCAGGGCTACATGCCCGCCCTGTCCGAGCATATGTCCCCGCGGGGCGTGTGGGCCGTCGTGCGGGCCCTGCGGCACGGCAACGAGCGGGTGGGGCGCTACGGCGGCCCGGCGGACGACCCCGCGACCCGGTACTACACCTCGGTGCAGCCCGAGACCGTGGGCACCGAGGACGCCGCGGTGGAGTTTCTCACGGGGGCCCAGCGGTCGTTCCTTGTGGTGGGGGCGGATGTGTTCCCGGCGCTCAACCGGGCGTACCGCCGGGTGCGGCATGCCAACGTGCCCGTGGCAGATGCCTCCAACAGCAACCTGCTGGTGGCGGTGAGCGACCTGGAGGGCCGCCCCGAGCGCAACCCGCTGGCCCCCTGGGTGCTCACCGAAGCGCCGCATGTACGTCACCCGGTCCGGGAGCCCGCGCGGCTGGAGGACCAGATGGAGTACATCGGTTACGACCTGGACTCCAACGGCCAGCCCTTTGTCCCGCTGGGCGGGTCGTTCAAGGTCACGTTCAACTTTCACGTCCTGCGGGAGCCCTCGCGAAACTGGCAGATCTTCGTCCACACGGACGGGGCCGGGCCGAGGATCAACGGTGACCACGAACCGGTCAGCGGCAGGTATCCTGTCCGCGACTGGTTGCCCGGGGACTACATCCGTGACCAGATCACCATCCAGATTCCGCTCACGTACCGCCCGGGGGTGTACACGGTGTACATCGGCTTCTTCGACGGCGCCGACCGGATGCGGGTCGAGGGCGGCGAGCACGACCGGGAAAACCGCGTCATCGCGGCCCGGGTCAACGTGCGGTAAGACACGCCGCGGAGGCCCACCATGAGTTCGAGCGCACCGAAGAACCCCGAAGACCGCGAGGATCCCCCTGCGGATTCCGCGGAGCGCAGGTCCCTCGCGCCCGGGAGGCTGTCGGTGCCGCCCGACGGCGTCGAGCGGCGCACCCACCCCCGGATCGATGTGACCTGGGCGGTGGACTGCTCCGACGGGGAGAACTTTCTCTATTCGTACATCACCAACATCTCGGCCCTGGGGATCTTCGTGTCGACCCGCGCGCCGTTGCCCCGGGGCACGCCCGTGACCCTGCGCTTCGTGGCGCGGGAGACCCCGGACGAGCACCCGTTCGAGCTCGCGGGCGAGGTGGCCTGGATCAACCCCTTGCGCCCCGAGGGGGAGAACCTGAACCCTGGCTTCGGCGTGCGCTTCACCGACCTGGACGCGGACACCCGCGAACGGCTGGTGTCCCTGGTCCACGCCATCGCGTACCTCCCGGACGACACCGGGGCGTAGACCGACCCTGTCCCGGTCAACAGGCGCCCGTGGAACCCATCCACGGCGCCTGCCGTCCCTTCACTCCCGCCCGTCGGGGGGCGCGGTCATCAGTGCGTGCAGCACGTCGGCCTTGTCCATCCGCCCGGCGAGCACTGCTTCCAGCGCGTTGAAGATCGGCGCCGCGATCCGTCGGTCCCGGGCGAAGGCCACCACCCGCGGGATCAGCGCCGGGGCCTCCACCCGCAGTCCCGCGGCCTCGCGCGCAGCCGTGAGGGTCTCCCCGTTGCCCAGCGCCGCGCCGAGGCGGACTTCAGGGCGGTCGTCCTGGCCCATCGCCGCCATGAGGTCACCGCAGCCCGCGAGGCCGAAGAACGTACGCTCCTCCGCCCCGACGGCCGCGCCGATCCGCGCGGATTCGTGCAGGCCCGGGGTGAGCAGGCCCGCCACGAGGGCCGGGCCGACGCCCACCGCCCGCGCGTAGCCCAGCGCCACGCAGAGGCAGCCGTTGAGCGCGCTCGCCCACTCCAGCCCCGTGAGATCCTCCGTGGTGTACACCCGCAGGGCCTCGGACCCGAAGCCCGCGCGCACCGCGGAGGTCACCTCGGGGAACCGCGCGGCCACGGCCAGCAGCGCCGCGCGGCCGTCCAACAGATCGTCCGCGAGGACGGGGCCCCCGAGGGCGCCCACCCGCCGCGCGGGGGTCTCCTGGCGTAGCACTTCGGACACCGTGGTGAGTCCCTCGCCGGACAGCCCGCGGACCCCGTGGACCACGAAGTGCGAGCCGTCCACGACGTCGCCAAGCTGCCGCGCGACCGAGCGCACCACGTCCGAGGGCACGGCCAGTACGATCAGGGTGCACTGCCGCGCGAGGGCCCGCACGTCCGCGGTCACCGCGATGCCGTCACCCGGGCGCTCGTCGTCGCGGCGGGTGCACAACAGCACGGGGTGCCCCGCGCGCCGCGCGGCGGTGGAGAGCGCGACGCCCCAACGGCCGCCGCCCAGGACCCCGACGGTCCCCACGTCGTTCGGTCCGCGGGGGCTCATCGCGCGCGCACCCGGGGGCTGTAGCCCAGGCCGCTCGCGGCGAGGCGGTTCTGGTAATAGAACACCAGGTTGGTATCGGAGATCATGTAGCCCCCCTCGGTGGGCGCGAGGACCGGGCGCTTGTGGTAGTCCGACAGGGCGCGGGCGGCCTCGGAGATGAGATCCTCGGGGCGGGCGTTGCGCACCCCCGGGGCGAGGACCACGCCCTCGCGGTCTTCCAGGTCGCGCGCGCGGGCCAGGAGGTCGGCCACCCGACGGGTGAATTCATCCAGCGGGAGAAACACCTCGGCCCGGTGCCGTAGGAGGGAGAACAGGTCCGCGGAGGGATAGGTGCTCCGTAGCTTCTCGAAGGCCACGCCGGCGACGAGGTGCGTGGGCATGAGTACCGTCTCGCAGGCGAAGCTGTGACAGATGGCCTCGCCGAGCTCCCGGGTGTACTGCGCGTCGCGGGTGGCGTCGTCGACCACGGCGCCGTGGAGGGAGACATACGTGGCAGGCTCCACGGTGCGCCCGCGGGTGTCCACCGAGCGCCCGTCCGCGGTGACCCGGTTGGTAAACGGATCCATCGGCTGGCCGAACCGGATCACCACGGAGCTCGACGACCGGACCAGCCGGCGGACGAGGGTGAACACCCGTTCGAGCTGGGTGCTCTCGTCGTCTTCGATGATGTACCGGTTGCGGCCGATCTCGGCGAGGTAGTCGTCGATGAGGGTCGAGGCCTCCAGGGTGAGCAGGTAGTTGATGGTCGCCGGGACGAAGAACACCCGCTGTTCGTGTCCGCGCCGTAGAGAACGGACGTAGGCCTCGACGCCGGTGCCCAGCAACCCGAGCTTCAACCGCTCTTCGACGGCGCCCGAGCGCGAGCGGGTGCCGCCGGGGAAGAACAGGGAGTGGTAGCCCCGCTCCAGCAGGACGCAGGAGTACGTCTTGAGGACTTCTTTATACAGCTCGTGCTTGATCCTGCGGTCCACCCGGTACGCGCCGAGGTTCTGCATGAAGAACGACAGCAGGGGGTTGGAGAACAGGTTCTTGCCCGCGCCGTACGTCGCCGGGGGGAGGCCCTCACGGTCCAGCGCGAAGCCGAAGACCACGGAGTCCAGGTTGGACAGGTGCGTGGGCACGAACACCACGGTGCCCCGCTGGGCAAGGGACCGGATGAGGTCCACGGGCCCCTGGGTCACCAGGTGCTTTGCAAGGCGCGAGGCGGACCGTAGGCCCGAGGAGAAGTCCTTGGGGGCCAGGAGCAACGCGAGCGCCCGCGGGAGGACCCTGGTGGTCAGCCCGAAGACCTTCGGGTTGAAGTTCCCCGCGACGTCCCCGGCGTAGAACCTGGCGAGCTCTTCGATCTTCCTCCGGCGTTCCTCCTCGGTCATCCGCCCGACACCGCGGGCGAGCTCCCGGTACATGGCAAACTCCGCGCGCTCTGCGCCGGGGTGCTTCTCCAGCCGCCGGATCTCGGTGTACGCGGCGTCGTTGAGCGCCAGGAGCGGGTCGGGCATCGCCCGGGTCACGCGCGTCACCACCTCGCCGACGATGGACTCCCGCTCGTCGTTGAAATGGAAGATCGGGGCTTCCTGCATGGCGGACGGACGGTACCACCCGCCCGCGTGCGCTACGGCTGGGAAATGTCCGCGAAGGGGTCGGGACCCTGTTCCAGCTCTCCGAGGGTCCGCGCGCCGGCCACGTCCCGGACGCGCATCGTGAGCCCCATCCCGCGGTGCACGGTGGACACCCACGCCCCGGTCGACAGCCGTGTCCAGCCCTCCCAGGTCATTTCAAGCCCCGGGATCGGGAGCGCCGAGACCCACATCCGCCACGCGCGCGGCCGGTCGTTGGCCCCGGGGATCCACAGGTACCTGTCCCCCGGGGTGAGCCCTCCCGAGGCGTACGACACCAGCAGGGCATGGCCCCCGTGGGCGTCGGTCACCAGGGACCGGGTGACCCCGTCGTCGTAGATCTTCACCAGGGGGTTCAACCAGAACGAGTCGTTGATCCACGCGGCGTACCCGCCGGCCACGGCCCGGCGCCGCGCCTCGCCCGTGAGCTCGACCCCGTGGTGCCACGCCCGCCCCTGGCGGCTGGTGAGGTCCACCAGCACCACGTCCTCGCCGTGGCGCATCCGGTCGTACATCCGCGCGCGGTCCCAGAGGTGCTGGCGCCCGCCGGGAAAGGTCCAGCGCAGGGCGCCGGTGCCCACCCACGCGAGGCCGTTCACCGAGGCCACCATGGACGACGCCAGAAGCTCCGCCTGCGGGCCGGGCGTCCCCCTGGGCACCGGGTGCCGCGCGGCGAGGTACAGCACCCCCAGGAGCGCGACCAGGCCACCCACCAGGGCACCCGCGATGCGAAGCCAGGACCGCAGCGCGCGTCGCGGGCGCCCGGGTGTCACGGCACCACCCGCGCGAGGCCCACGCGGCCGGGGTAGTCCGTGGTCAACCACGCCGCCACGGCGTCCCCCGAACGCGCCGCGAGGCGGTACGAGATCACCGCGTGGGGGTCCTGATCCACGTGGAAGGCCGGGACGATGACACCGCCGTCCGCGGCCAGCACCGTGGCGTCCAGCCGCCGCGCCTGCCCCGTGCCGCCGGTGTACCCGCCCAGCAGCACCATGGTGTGGTCCCCGAAGGCCGCCGTGGGGGAGGGGTTGTAATACGTCGGGATCCCCCCGAGGGTCACCGCGCTGCCGATCATCCGCCCGGTGGCGTCGAGCCTCGCCCACTTCACGCTCGGGGGGCTGACGCCAAAGTCCGACCAGGTGATCCGCCCCTCGGTGCCGGTCCAGGTCACCTGCGGGTACTCGGTCTCGGCGCCCAGGCCCGCCGGGGTGCCCGCCCGGCCGTCGGCCCCCACCCGCAGCACCTGCACGCCGACGGAGCTACGCATCGCCACCAGGAAGCCGTCGCCCGCGGACACGGCGCTGCCGTACTCGGGCTCCGTGACCGGGGTGAACAGCGTGACGGTGGCCGTGGTCGGCCGTCCGTCCGCGCCGAGCACGGACTCCTGCTCGGCGCCGGTGGCCGCCAGCGTCCACACCAGCAGCGGCCCCGCTCCCGGGCGACCCGCCAGCAGCGGCATCTGCGCCGACGGAAACATCGCCACGGGGCCCGTGGCGGCGCCCGTGGCGGACACCACGTAGATCCCGGTGCCCGCGGCGTTCTCGACGGCGGCGATCCAGCCCGTGGGCACCGCGGCGAGGGCCACGCGCCGGGCGTCCGCGGGGCCGAAGCACCCGGTCTCGCCATGGCGGGGGAAGTCCGCGCCGAAGCGGGCGAAGCGCGCGCCGGTGCCCGAGGCCCACGCGACGGCGACCTCGGTCTCGGTGACGGCCAGCGCGAGGGACATTGCCCCGGTGGCGTCCCCGTCGGCGCGGTCGCAGGCCGTGACGTGGGGCCCCGTGGTGCAGCTCACGCAGGTGCCCGAGTCGAAGGCGCACCAGCTACCGCAATGGAGGGTGCCGCCCGCGTACCCGATCGAGGCGCAGGTGGCGCCGCCGAGGTCGGTCCCGTCGCAGTCCTCCCCGGCGGTGGTGCAGCACAGTCCGCCGTCCGGAAACGGCGGCGGGCCACCGCCACCGCCGCCGCCTCTGGGACCGCACGGGTGGCACGACGAGCACATGTCCCGGTGCCCGTTGCCGCAGAGCCCAGCGCAGGCAGGCGCGGGCGGAGGCGGTGGCAGAGGCACCATGGTGCAGGTGAGCGCGGCGTCGGGGGCGTCCACGGGGGCAACGTCCACGGGGGCGACGTCCACGGGGGCGACGTCCACGGGGGCGACGTCCACGGGGGCGATGTCCACCGGGGCGACGTCCCTGGTCACGTCGGGGGCGGCGTCCGTGAGGGCGTCGGTGCCTGTGTCGGTGCCGCCGTCAGTGCCCGTGTCGGTGCCCGTGTCCGCGGGCGGAGCGTCGTCGCCGGCGTCGGACGTGTACGGCGTGGTGGTGGACGAGCAGGCGCCGCAGGCGAGGGCCAGCGCGAGGGGCAGGGCAGAACGCATGGGGTGACTGTACACCCGAAGGCAACCGGACGAACTCTACTCCCCCGGCGGGACGGCCTCTGTCGCCGCGGGCTGCGCGTCGGGGACCAACTGGCGAAGCTGCCACGCCCGGAGGAACAGCTTGCGCTCGGCCGCGGTGAGCGCGTCGCGGACCGAGGCGACGTACCACACGGGCAGCACGGCGAGGGACACGCTGATGTACAGCAGCGAGGCGATCGTGGGCACCGGGTGCAGGCTCACCGCGCGGGGGAGTAGCACCAGCGCGCCGTCGCGAAAGGCCCACGCCGGCGGGAGGATCCCGGTGAGCTGCAGCACGAAGGGCACGGTCGACGCGAGGATGGCCACCAGGGCCACGATGGGGCGCTCGCGCCGGGTGGCGTGCAGGGCGAAGGCCATGATGTTCACCGCGGCGGCCACGGGCAGCAGGACGAAGGGACCCAGCCAGCAACTGAACGTGGCGATCGCCGCGGAGCTCAGGACCAGCAGCGCGACGGCCCGGCGGGATGTCACCCGCCGGGTGACCGCGGAGAACACGGCCAGGGCCACCGTGGCCACCACGAGGGCGAACGAGGGGCCCATCGCCCACCAGTTGCGTATCCCGAGGGAGATCACCACGGGGATGCACGGAATCCACAGGGAGTAGAACCGCGCGCCGATGCGGATCGCGTGGACCCTCGCGGCTCTCGCGGCCTCGGCCATCGCGGCCTCGGCCTCGGGCGGCGCGGTGTCGGGCTCCGTGGTCAGCAGGCGCACCAGGGCGCGGCGGGCGTCGACGCTCTCGGGGTCCAGGGCCAGCGCGGTGGTGAGCGCCCGCATCGCGCCCACCCGGGCGTCGTGGGACTCGTGGGCGGGGGTGCCCTGGGCAACAGCCTTCGCCAGGGCGGCCTCGGCGGCGGAGGCGTGCTCGGCCGCGAGGCCACGGCGGTAGGTCACGTCCAGCTCGCCGTCGAGAAACTTCTCCACGGCCTCGGCGAGGACCCTGGCCGACGCCAGCCGGTGGTTGCGGTCAAACGCCAGGGCGCGGGCGCACAGGGAGTCAAGCTCCGGGGGGATGTCCCCCACGCGGTGCGAGGGCACCACGTCCAGCCCGTGGGCCAGCTTGCCAAAGGCGTCCACCAGGGAGTCGGCTTGCAACAAGGGCTGGCGGGTGAGTATCTCGAACAGGATCCCCCCGAGGGCGTACACGTCCGCCCGGGCGTCGAGCGCGGCGCTGTCCCCGGCAAACTGCTCGGGGGCCATGTACCGCAGCGAGCCCATGACCCGGCCCGCGGCGGTGACCTCCGAGGGGCCCTCGACCGTGTCGCCGTCCCCCGGGGGATGGTCCGCGAGGCGCCGCGCGAGGCCCCAGTCGATGACGTACACCTCGCCGAAGTCCCCGAGCATGATGTTCGCGGGCTTGAGGTCCCGGTGGATCACTCCCTGGCAGTGGGCGTAGTGCACCGCGAGGCACACGGCCGTGAAGGCCGTCAGGAGCTTGCGCCGGGACCACCGGGCGGTGACCTCGGCGTCGCCCGAGACCAGAAGCTTCAGTACGTCCTGCAGGGTGAGACCCCGCACCCGGCGCATGGTGAAGAACAGATCCCCCTCGGGGTCCACCCCGAGGTCATAGACGGGCACCACGGCGGGGTGCTCGAGCCGGCCCTGGAACATGGCCTCGCGGAGGAACCTCGCGCGGGCCTCGGGGGTGTCCGCCTGGTCGCTTCGAACGCACTTGCGCGCGATGTCCCGCCCGATGCGCCGGTCGGTGCACAAACGCACCTCGCCCATGCCCCCGCGGCCCAGCAGCGGGCCCTCGGCGTACCGCGACGCGCCGTCCTGGGTCAGCAGCGCGGTCACGTCCACGCCGCCCAGGTCCTCGGAGTCCGCGCCGACTCCGCTCTGGATGGTCACCGCGAGGTCCGCGCTCGGGGCGCCGGCGCCTGCCAGCGAGCCCGATCCGTTGCCTTCCATGCCGTCTCCCACGGAGGGGAGCATAGGGCCTATTCCACCCCCGCTGGCGGGGCCGTGGTCAGTTCTCGACGCCGATGGCGAAACGTCCCTGCACCCTGGAGAAATCGGTCTCGACCGAGCCGTACAGGGAGAAGAATCCGAGGTGCAGATCGATCTCGGCCATGGGCATCACGAAGCCAGGGTGCTCGATCGTGGTGCTGACGCCGCTTTCACGGATGGGGCACCGGGTCCCGACGCTGCCGGTGCAACCTCCCGAGGCGGCGCCTACGTACAGGTTGTGCACCTGGGTGGTCTGGCTGGCCGTGGTGCCGTCGATTCCCAGCCCGAGGGACAACAGGGTGGTATGGCGGAACGGGATGCGCAGCGCGGCGATGGCCGACGCAGACACCAGGTTGCCCGAGCGCTGGACCAGGGGCAGCCCGCTGTCGTCCGAGGTCCACTGTGCCGTGATCCGGGCGTGCATGGCGAAGCGCCGGAGGTACACCGCGCCGATCGAGAGCATCGGGCCGAAGTACACCCCGTGGATCCCGTCGCCGCCCTGCCACGCGAGGTGTCCGCCGAAGACGAAGTCCCAGGTGTGCCGGTAGCGCCCCTGCGCGCCGATGGACTCGGTGAGATGCGCGAGGTGCCCGATGGGCGCGGCGAGGCCCACGTCGCCCGTGTCCGAGCCGCGGCGCGCGACGCCCAGGACCCGGCCGTCACAGGCCAGCAGGGCGCCACCGACGTTCCGATGGTGGACCGAGGCGTCGAACTCGATGTCGCCGCCCGGCGGGGTGTGCACCCGCCCTGCGGATGCGGACACCCGGAAGCCCGTGGTTGTACCCGCACTCGTACCTGTACCCACGGGCGGGGCGTCGTCCTCCAGGGACAGCCCGAGGAGCATCACCGGGTCGCCGACGGTCACGGCGAGGTCGGAGACGCCCTGGAGGGGTACGGCCCCGGGGATCACGGCGCGGGTGTCCAGGATGGCGAGGTCGTTCGCGCGGTCCACCGCCACCACGGTGGCCCGCATCCGGTGCCCGTTCGCCTGCACCACCGCGAACTCGATCCCAGAGCGCACCGCGTCGAACGTGGTCACCACGTGCCGCGGGATCTGGAACACGAAGCCCGCAGCCCGTCGCCCGTCGACCTCCACGGCCACCGCCGAAGACTGCGTCTGCGCATAGACCGCGCGGAACCAGTCGTCGCCGCACCGAGGGACCACCACCGTCGCAGCCGCAGCCGCAGCCGCAGCTTCCTGGGACGCCTCGGGCGTGGCCGCCCCGGTCGTCCCCGTCCCCGTCGCCTCGGTCGTCCCCGTCGCCTCGGCAGGAGGCGTCGCGACCGCCTCCGCCGCGGTGGGTGTCGCCGGGGTCGCGGTTGTCGCCGGGGTCGCGGTTGTCGCCGGGGTCGCGGGTGTCGTTGGGGTCGCGGTTGTCGTTGGGGTTGCCGGTGTCCCAGTGGATGCTGGTGTCCCAGTGGATGCCGGTGTCCGGGGGGTCGCCCGGGTTGCCGGGCCCGGTGGCCTCGCTGGGGACGGCTGTGCGGACGCCGATGGCGCCCAGAGGGTCAGCGCGAGCGCCCCCGCGGCCAGCAGACCACTGCGCACCTGTCCGAGCAGACTGTACGGTCCCATGGCGGAGCCTCCCACCGGGCGCGTCTAGTCGGACGAGGTAGCGGGTGTCAAGGATGCAGCCGTGTACGGTGACGGGGCGCCTGCGGGCGACAGACATTCGGGAGACTCCGGGATGGCCGTCCCCGCGAGGCGGAGGCTTGCGAGAAAGTGCCCCACGCCCAGCCGCGCGTCGGGGGTTGTCCGGCGACCGCCGCCGGGCGATACCCTTGGGTGCGTATGTCCCTGCGGCGGTTGTCCCTGACGGCGGCTGTGCTCGCCGCGTGTACACCGCAGGCGGCGTCTCCTCCGCGGCTGCCACCGCCGCGGGTGCTGCCGCCGCCGTCGGTCGGGTGCGTGACACCGTTGGATCGCCCGGGTCGCCCGACGGGGACCGCGCACGCCGCGCGGTATGGCACCTCGCCCGGGGTGCGCAACCTGCATCTCACGTACACCGACGACCCGGCGACCACCGTGGTGGTGCAATGGAGCACCGACGCCGAGACCTTTGCCACGGAGGTGCGCTACGGCGTGGCGGGCGGCACGGTGGACCAGATCGCCCGGGGGGTGTCGTTCACCGTGCCGGGCGCCGCGCACAGGCGGCAGCACGAGGTGTACCTCTGCGGGTTGCAGCCCGACCGGCGGTACC
>FSWI01000317.1_pt1 | contig 17852 bp, 10 predicted proteins | sample 1637911 | NCBI WGS metagenome assembly FSWI01 (sample SAMEA3914789, study PRJEB12502) | metagenome | biome: forest; material: soil | place: Canada | collected 2011-07-03 | depth 0.3 m
ATGTACGCCCGCCCCAGGGGGGTCGCCTCCAGCGCCACGCCGGCGAAGGTCTTCAGGTCCCCGAGGGCTGCCTTCAGCCTCTCGCCCGTGGTCTTCACCCCGGGGCGCCCCGTGTCCGCCAGCTTCTGTGCCCACGCGATGGCCGCCTGACGCAACGCAGGGGCCGCGACGACCTCGTCCACCAGCCCGAGCTTCTTCGCCCGCGCGGCGCGCAGGGTGCGCCCGGTGAGCCCCAGGTCCAGCGCCGCCTGGAGCCCCGCGCGCTCGGCGACCCGCTGCAGTCCCCCGCCGCCGGGGAGAAGTCCCAGTTGCACCTCGGGCAGCCCGATCACGGTCTTCCTGTCATCCGTCGCCACGCGGGCGGAGCATGCCAGGGCCAGCTCCAGTCCGCCCCCCAGGGCCGCGCCGTGGATGGCCGCCACCACGGGCACCCGGAGGCCCGCCAGCCTGTGCATCGCTTCCTTGGACACCCTGGACAGCGCCGCGGCCTCGTCCGCGGTCTTGCAGCCCGAGAGCATGTCCAGGTTCGCCCCCGCCACCCAGGTGTCCTTCTTGCCCGACACCAGGATCGCCGCCCGGACCCGGGCGTCCGTGGTCAGCACCCCGAGCACGTGCTCAAAGTCCTCCAGGAAGGTCGCCTGGAGGGTGTTCACGGCCTCGCCGGGCACGTCGTACGTGATCACCGCGACGCCGTCGTCCCGAACGTCCACCGTCAGCGCCCGCGGGCGGTGCGTGGTCTCCACCGTGGTCGTCATCCCTCCACCTCCACGATCGCGGCCGCTCCGAGCCCGCCCGCGGCGCATGCCGCGCACAGCCCCAGGCCCCCGCCCCGTCTCTTCAGTTCGTGCAACGTCTGCATCACCTGCCGCGCCCCCGTCGCCGCGAACGGGTGCCCGATCGCGATGCTCCCGCCCGTCACGTTCAACCGCTCGTCGGGGACCTCGCCCACCGCGTGGGTCCGTCCGAGCTTTTCTTCCGCGAACTTCCGGCTGCCCAGGGCTTGCAACTGTGACAGCACCGCGGCGGAGAACGCCTCGTGCAGGTCCACCAGGGTCATGTCCGCAAGGGTGAGCTTCGCCCGGTCGAGCGCCCGCGGGATGGCATAGGCAGGCCCCATCAGCATCTGGCCCGCGGGGTCCAGCGCCGCGTAGCTCCACGCCCGGAGGTACCCCAGGGGGGTGTACCCCAGGGCCTTCGCGCGGTCCTCGGACATCACCAGCAGCGCGCTGGCGCCGTCGGTCAACGGCGAGCTGTTGCCCGCGGTGACCGTGCCGTACCGCTTGTCGAACACGGGCCTCAACCGCGCGTAGCCCTCGGCCGTGCTGTCCTTCCGCACGGTGTTGTCCTCCGCGATCGCGTCGGTGTACCTCGGCGGCACGGGCAGGTGCATCACCTGGCCATCGAACCTCCCCTCGGCGTACGCCTGCGCCGTGCGGCTGTGCGACCGGTGTGCAAAGGCGTCCTGGGCCTCGCGGGTGATCCCGTTCTCCTTGGCCATCTTCTCGGCGCTCTCGCCCATGGTCAAACCCGTAGAGTATTCCTTGAGGGCCGGGGGCACGGGCACCAGGTCCTTCGGCCGCAGGGTGGCCAGGAGCTTCACCTTTTCGCCCAGGGTGTGGGCCTTCTGCAGGTCCACCAGGGTGTTCGCCAGCTTCCGGGACACCGCGATGGGCACGTCGCTCGCGCTGTCCGCGCCGCCGGTGATCGCCACGTGCCCGTGGCCCGCCAGGATGGCCTCCGCCGCGGACGTCAGCGACTGGTAGCCCGTCGCGCACGCCCTGGAGACACTCCACGCCTGGATCTCCGTGGGCATCCCCGTCCCGAGAACGATCTCCCGCGCGATGTTCGGTGCCGACAGCGACGGCACCACCTGGCCGTAGACCACCATGTCCACGATCTTCGGGTCCAGGTCCGTCCGCTGCACCAGCTCGGACACCACCAGCTTCCCGAGGTCGTAGGCCGACAGCTCCCGGTACGCGGTGGACTGCTTCGCGAACGGGGTCCGCAGGCCAGCCACGATGGCCACCCGCCCGCCCTTCTTCCCGCTGCCGTTGCCGTTGCCGTGGGTCTTTGCCATGGGCGTGTCTCCAGACTGAACGGTGATTCAGTCGGGGCACGATAAGGCTCTGACGCGCCGTGTCAATCCCCTGATCGTGCACGTGTCATCCGTCCCCCGTCCGGGCGAATCGCTTGACACGGTGATCCCCGGGCGCCTTCCATCCGCTGCACGCCACTGATGTCATCCACCGCCCTGCCGCCGGCCAGCGCCCGCGCGATCCGTACGACCGTCCTCGTGGCCGCGCTGGGCTACTTCGTCGACATCTACGACCTGCTGCTGTTCGCCGTGGTGCGGGTGACCAGCCTGCGCTCGCTCGGCGTCCCCGCGGACCGCTTGCTCGACCAGGGGGTGCTGCTGATCAACCTGCAGATGGTCGGGATGCTCCTCGGGGGTGTGCTCTGGGGCGTGCTCGGGGACAAGCGGGGCCGGCTGTCCGTGCTGTTCGGCTCCATCGTGCTGTACTCCCTGGCCAACCTAGCCAACGCCACGGCGCACTCCGTGGCGATGTACGGGCTCTGGCGCTTTCTCGCCGGGGTGGGCCTCGCCGGGGAGCTCGGCGCCGGGGTCACCCTGGTCAGCGAGATGATGCCCGCCCGCGCGCGGGGCTACGGCACCACGATCGTGGCCGCCGTGGGGCTCTCGGGCGCCGTGGTGGCCGCCCTGGTGGGCCGTACGCTGTCCTGGCGGTCCGCGTACGTGGTCGGCGGCTGCCTCGGGCTCCTGCTGCTGCTCGCGCGGGTGTCCCTGTTCGAATCGGGGATGTTCCACAAGGTCCAGGGCACCGCGGCCCGCCGGGGGGACCTCCGGATGCTGTTTGGTTCGGGCGCCCGCCTGGGGCGCTACGTGGCGTGCATCCTGACGGGGGTGCCCATCTGGTTCGTGGTCGGCATCCTGGTGACGTTCTCCCCGGAGATGGCGCGCGCGATGGGGGCGACGGGCCCGGTGGCGGCCGGCACGGCGGTCCTGTGGTGCTACGCAGGACTCATCGTGGGCGACGTGGCGACGGGGCTCATCAGCCAGGCGCTGCGAAGCAGGCGCAAGGTGGTCGCGGGCGCGGTGGTCCTGACGGCGGCGGTGGTCGCGGTGTACCTCCACCAACGGGGGCCGTCTCCCGCGGGGATGTACGTCCTGTGCGCGGCCCTGGGCCTCGGGGCGGGCTACTGGGCGGTCTTCGTGACCGTGGCCGCAGAGCAGTTCGGCACCAACCTCCGCGCGACGGTGACCACCACGGTGCCAAACTTCGTCCGCGGGTCGGTGGTCCCGTTGACCTTCGCGTTCAAGGCCCTCCAGGGCCCCATGGGGCTGCTCCACGCGGCCGCGCTGGTGGGCGCGGTATCGATCACCCTGGCCCTGGCGTCCGTCCTCGGCCTCTCCGAGTCCTTCGGCCGCGAGCTGGACTACCTGGAGCACCAGGACTGATCGCGCGCCGCGGGCTCCCGAGGGCGCGGGAGACGGGCTCTACGGGGCGCGCGGGGTCGTCGGCGCGGCGCCCGTGGGGGCCTCGGCCACCACGCCCGTGGTGGGCTCGACCGCCACGCTGGCGTCACGGCGACCGTGGTGCTCCGAGGCAGCCAGCGCGGCCTCCTCCGCGGCCTGGATCATCGGCAGCCGTTCGCGCGCGCCCATGAGGTAGCGCGGCGCGTCCATCACCACGTACGGGGCACGGTGCTGCGCCTCGCGCTCGCGGTTGGTCTCCTGGATCCACTGCACGATCTTCGGGAACGCCGTGACGCTCCAGGGGTGCGTGTCGTGCAGAAGTACGGTGCCGCCCGCGTGGTTGGCGATGTTGTTGATCACCAACTGCGCGACCAGCGCAGAGTCGCCCACGTGCTCGTAGTCGTGCGGGTCGATGGACCACATCCACAGCTCGTAGCCCCGCATCGCGGCGTGGCGGCGCACGTCCTCGGAGTACGCCCCGTACGGCGGGCGAAAGAGGTGCGGCCGCTGGTGGATGGTCTCTTCGATGAGGTCGGCGTTGTGATCGATCTCGTACGCGATCTGCGCCTGTGAAAGCTGCGGAAGCACCCGGTGGTGCACCGTGTGGTTCCCCACGATGTGCCCGTGGGCGACGATGTCCCGGAGGATCTCCCGCGCCCGCGAGCGCAAGGGCTCCTCGGCCTCCAACCGCCACCCGCACACGAAGAACACCGCGTGGATCCGCGCGTGCTCCAGCATCCCGAGCAGCCGGTCCGTGGTGCCCGGGTTGGGCCCGTCGTCGAACGAGAAGAGAATCTCCCGCGCGTTGGGTCGGCCCATCGACAGGTCCCAGCCCGCCCGGAGGTGGGCGTCGGGGTTCAGCAACGGCGGTGGCCACGCGGGCTCGTCGGGCGGCGGCGGGTTCGCGGGCGGGATCACCGTGGCCACGGGCTCGGACCGCCCCCCGGCGTCCAGCATGATGGTGGTCGGGTGCCGGATGATCCGCGTCGTGCGCGCGGAGAGCACCGGCCGAGGCGCCGTGGTGAGCGCCATGATCGCGCCGGTGACCATCGCCGCGGCGACCGCCAGCAGCGCGACGGCGCGGTACGCGAGGATCTGGGCCCGGGCGCTCATCGGCCGGCGGGTGCATTACCCCGTTTGGGGGGCGAACACCAACAACCGTCAGAAGCCCGTGCGGAAACGTACCTCGGGCGCGGGACGCAGCGCGAAGAACAGCACCGTCCCGACGGTCACCGCCGCCAGCGCCGCGCCGCCCGCGATCCACGGCCACACCACCGCGGAGCTGCGCGCTGCCTCCTCGGGGTACCGCAGCGCGGCGCCGTCGCGTCGGGCCACCACCACCCGGTCCGCGTCGTACTCCCGCGCGAGGGCCGCGAGCGTCGGGGCGTCGGGAAGGTCCAGCAGACCGCCAGGGCGCCCCACCTGGGCGCGGAGGTCGTTGCCCGTCGCGCGCTGGAGCACCACGGGCGGTGTCTCCCGGAGCCCGCGGCCCTCCATGTCCAGCATGTCCGTGTACCGCTCGTAGCCCGTGCGCTCAAGCCGCAGGGCGTGCTCGCCCGGGGGCAGGTGCACCGTCACGGGCGTGGCGCCCACGGGTCGTCCGTCGACCTCCACCCGGGCGCCCGCGGGCACCGAGGCGATCGTGGTGGACCCCGTTCCCTGGCGCTGCACCTCGGACACCACATCGCGGAAGAAGCCCTCGACGGCGGGCGGAAACGTCCCCGCGGGCAACGCGGCGTGGGGGTCCAGCGCGAGCGCCCGGCGGAACGCCGCGCGGCTGCCGTCCGTGCTGCCCGCGAGGCGCTCGCACGCGCCGGTCCAGACTTCGAGGGCGATGGCGAGGTCCCGCGAGGCGCGCTGGAGGTCCCCCGCGGTGGCCTCGCCCGCCTGGTGCAGCCCGGCTGCGGCGTCCGAGAACGACGACGCGAGGAATAACTCACGCGCCCGCGCCAGGGCCGCCTCCGCGGTCGCCACCGAGGTGTCCCCGGGCGTGGGCACCTCCGCCGGCGCGACGGTCCCCGACGGCGGCGCCGCGTCGACGCCCTCCTCCCGGAGGAACAGCACCCGATCGTCCGCGCGGGCTGGTTCCCCGGCCAGCACGACCGAGGCCAGCGCGCAGGCGCCCGCGAGGGCTACCGGGTGCCGACGGGACATAGCCCTCCGTACGGGATGTCCAGGGTGCACCCCGCCACCTCGGGCGCCGCGCCGCAGAGTGCGGCACCCAGGTCGAACACCGGGGGGAACACCCGGCTGGGCGTCGGGTCGGACAGGCAGAGGTACGTGGTCGAGGGGTTGCCCACGAGGGGGTAGTCCTGGAGGCTCACGATACGCGACGCGGCGTGGTCGGGCCCCGCCGGCGACGACCAGTCCGAGGGGTCGAGAAGCACCAGTTCGACGAGGTAGCTGGTGTCCGCGGCGAGGCCGTCGAGCACCACGGAGTCCGCGGCCCCCAGGCACGGCGGCGCGCCGTGGGCCATGGGTCCCGGCGGCAGCACGGCCGCGGTGCGCACCGCGACGGCGTGGACGGTGGTGTCCGTGCCTCCCAGGGGTGCCGCGGCGAAGACCAGGCACCGGGGCGTCGGTGCGTACACCTGGTCCAGCACCGCGCTGCCGCCGTCGGGGTCCAGGGGCGGCGGCTTGATGCGCACGGTCACGTCGGTCGTGCGGGCGCAGCGCGTGGCCAGCACGGCGACCAGCACGGCGGCGAGCGCCGTCCTGCGGTGGTGCACCCGGAGCATCCCGCGGAACCGTACACCAGCTCTCCGCGCGGGGCATCGCCGCTGCGGCGGTGTGGCCTCGGGGCGACACGTCGTGGACACCGTGCGACAGGGCTCACTGGCATCGGTGCCGTCGGGCGGCTTCGCGCGGGTGCGGCGTTCGGTGGTACGGTGCTTGAGAGGGCCTCGACCCCCAAGGCACCCGCCATGCTCTCCCCTCGTCCGACCCTCACGGTCTGTCTCTTCGCCGCGCTGGGGGCGTGCAGCGGCAGCGTGCCCATGGACGACCCCGCGGCCGAGGCCGCGGACTCGGTCGAGCACACGGTCACCGAGAGCGCCCTGCTGCTGACCGCGGCGGACGTCGCGACGGTGCCGGGCGGCGCCCGCGCACAGGCCGCGGCGGCGGCGGCGAGGGCGGCGGCGGTGTACCGCCCTCCACGGTGCGTCCAGGCCACGGCCGCGGGCACGGCGCTCACGTACGACTTCACGGACTGCACGGGGCCGGTCGGGATGACGCACGTGAGCGGGACCCTGACGGTCACGTACGGTGTCACGGCCGCCGGCGGGCTCACGGTGCACGCCGCGTCGACGGGGCTGCGGGTGGACGGCGGGACCTTCGACCTGGACAGCGACGCCGGGTACACCGCCACGGCCACGGGGTACTCCCTGGTGGTGCAGTCGCGCAGCGGGGGCGTCGGTCCGCGCGGGGTGCACATCAGCCGGGCAGGGGAGTACACCGCCGCGTGGGAGCCGGGCGGGCAGTGCCTGACGCTCGACGGCGCGTGGGTGACCCGGGTGGGCGCCCGGACGTCCGCCACGCGGGTGGTCGCGCTGCGACGGTGCGGGGGCCACTGCCCGCAGCCCGGCGGGACCGTGACGTATGCCAACGGCGCAGCAGGCGAGGCCGTCACCATCACTTTTCCCGGCGGCGTCAACGCCCTGTGGAGCACCTCGACCCGCCGCGAGGGCACCCTGGCGCTCACCTGCATGAACTGAATGGCCGACCCCAGGGTGCGAGTGCTGCGGACGGTGGGCGCGGGGGGCATGGGGGTGGTGTCCCTGGCCGAGCGCGAACTCCTCCCCGGGGTGGTGCAGCGCGCGGTGGTCAAGCGCCCGTTGCCCGACGAGGCCCCGTCCGCGCGCTTCCTGGAGGAGGCCCGGGCCCTCGCCAGGGTGGACCACGGCAACGTGGTAAAGCTTCTGGACGCAGGGGACGACGGCGGGATCTTCCTCCTGCTGGAGTACGTCGACGGCGCGGACGCGGACGCCGTGGTCGCCGAGGCGCGCGCGGGCGACGCCCTGCGCCCCGAGGAGGTCGCCTGGATCGTCCACGAGGCCGCCCGGGGCCTCGCCGCGGCCCACGGCGTGCGGGGCCCCGACGGCGCGCCCGCGCCCATCCTGCACCGGGACGTCTCGCCGCAGAACCTTCTCGTGTCGCGCGCGGGCGAGGTGAAGGTGACGGACTTCGGCATCGCGTGGGCGGCCGACCGGACGTCGCACACCACCACCGGCACCGTGGTGGGCAACCTCCGGTACATCTCGCCAGAGCAGTTGGAAGGCCGCGTCGCGGGCCCCGCCACGGACGTCTACGGCCTGGGTCGCGTGCTGGAGGTCCTGCTGGAGGTCACCGCGCCCGGAGCGGCCTCCGACGCCCTCGCGGCCATCGCCGCGCGGGCCACCCGACGCGCACCCGGCGAGCGCTACCCCGCGATGCTCGACCTGGTGGACGCCGTCGAGGCCGCCGTGCCATCCCTCTGCCGCGGCTGCGCGGGCCTCGCGTCCCGCGTGGGCGCCCTGGCCGACGCCCGCGCGCAGGTGCAGGGCGCCTTCGCCGACCTGCTGGCCAACGAGCGCGGCGACGACCCTGCGCCGGAGCCTCCCCGTGTGACCGCCCGCGCCACGCCCGCGCCCGCGCGGATCGCCGCCGCGCGATCGTCGGTGATCCCCGCGGACGCTCGTCCACCCCGCGCGCGGGGCATGGCCACGGCTGCCTGGGCCCTCCTCGGGGCGGCCGTGCTCGCAGCAGGCGTGGGGGTCGCGGTGCGTGCCCGTCCCGTCGCACCGCGCCACCCGCGCCCCGACGCGTTGCCCAGGGTGGTCGCGACGCCCGTGACGCCTATGGCACCTATGGCACCCATGGCCGTCGAGCGCGTGACCGCCGCGGCGCCGCCCTCCGTCGAGGCGTCCGCGGCGGTACCCCACGCACCCGTCCGCGAGACCCTCGCCCGCGAGCCGTCACGGCGCGGGCCCCGCGCCCCCGAGCCGGCCCCGGGGGTGGCGCCCGTACCGCTACTGGCACTGGCGCAACCCGCCGTCTTGCAGGTGAGCGCGCTGCCCTACGCGGACCTGTCGGTGGACGGCGGGCCCTTCGTCGATGCGCCGCACGGTTTCACCCTGTCGCCTGGGGTGCACACGCTGCGTGCGCGGATCCCCGCGACGGGGCACGTCACCATGACGGAGGTCACGCTCGGCCCCGGCGAGCACCGCACGCTGGGCCTGCAGCCGGAGTGAAGGGTCAGCGTCGCGCGGCGAGGACCGCGCGGACCACGGCCGCGGCGCGGTCGGCGGGCAGCCGGTCGGCGACCAGCACCGTGCGCCCCGCGCGGGCCACCAGCGAGACCCTCCCAGTGCCAGTGCCAGTGCCAGTGCCAGTGCCAGTGCCAGTGCCAGCGCCGCCAGAGGAGCGCGCGGCGAGGGCGCCGGGGACGGTCACCACCGCGCTGTCGGGCAGCCGGTGGGCCAGCGCGAGGGCGGCGGCCGAGGCGAACTCCACGGCCTCGGCGTCGGGGTTCGGCGCGGGCGCAGGGTCCATCACCACGGTCCACAGAAGGATGTCCTGGGCCAGGGCGTCGCGGGTGACAAGGGTGCCGCCGTCGGGGCGCGCGCTCACCCCGCCGCGGGGGGCGAGGAGCACGGCGCGGTCGCCGCCCCATCCTGCCGCGGCGGCGCGGGTGCGGGCGTCGGGCATCGCGTCCTCCAGGGTGAGCTGGGTGCCGAGCTCGCCCAGGGTGTCGTTGTAGGCCAGGACCCAGGCGTCCGCGAGGGGGGCTGGAACCGTCGCGGGGACGGTCACGGGCGGCTCGTGGGAGGCCAGCTTGTCCTCGTGGATCACCTGCTCGGTGGACTCGGGGGGGTGCTGCAGCAACACGTCCACGGGGGCGTACCCGTGGACGGACTGCACCGCGCGGAAGCACATCGCGAAGCCCGCGAGGTAGGGGAACAGCAGGGTCTCGCGGAGCGACCGGGGCGCCGCCGCGAGCCGGGGCTGCTCGCCGCCCGCGCCTGCGCCCGCGCCCGCGCTGCCCAACGCGGTGCGCAGCATGTCCACGGCCTGGGGCGGCAGGTCGAACACCCGGCGACCGAACTGGCTGCCCTGGTAGTCCAGCATCGCCACGGTGGCATCGCCCTCGATCACGGCCATCGCCGCGGTCTGGGCGTCCCCCCGGCCGCGGGTGTGGTGGGTGTACCGCGCGATGTCGAAGTGCTGGTCCTGCAGGGCGTGGGTGATCTCGTGCGCCATGGTGATGGGCTGGGCCATGGGAGGCAGCCAGTCGGAGATGTACAGCCGCCGGGTGTCCGGGTCGTAGAAGCCCGCGACCTGCTCCTCCAGCAGGTCGTACATCGTGCGTTCGTAGTCCAGGGACTCGGGGATCAGCCCCAGGCGCTTGTACAGCTCGCCCTCCAGCTCCACCTCGCCGGCGGGGTACTCTTCCCGCACGCGGTCGCGCATCCGGGCGACGATCGCCCCGCGGGACATCACCCCCCGTTGGATCGGCCGCAGGATGGACAGCCCCCGGAGGCTGGACACCTGCGCGGCGATCTGGTCGGCCATGGCCGAGAGCGCGTCGCTGGCCCCCCCGTCCGTGGTCCCGTTCGACCCGCCCTCCGCGGCCTCCGACGGAGCGGCCTCCACGGGAGACACGGTCCCGGGTGGGGCCTCGACGTCGTTGTCGGCCGCGGGACCGACCGCGCTGTCCCCGGCGCGGAGGGCGGGCGTGCGGTGCTGGCACGCGGCGCAGAGCGCCAGGGCGAGGACGCAGGGGAGCTTCATGAAGGGCGCACCATAGTGGAGAAGCCCGCCGGTGGCGAAGGGGTGACACGGTTGCATGGGGCGGCCCGCGGGCGTGTATGCTCTCGTGGCGTCATGAGAGCCCGCTCCCGCACCCCCTCCCTCGCGCCCACGAGCGCGCTCGACCACGCGCTGGAGGCCCTGGCGCGCAACGACCCGGAGGCCTGCCTCCGGCACGCGGTGCCGGCCCTGGCCGATGTGGGCGCCGACGCCCCCGCGGCGGACCTGGTGGGCCGCGCGGCCGTGATGCTGGGGGCGATGGCCGTCGCCCGCCCGGCGTTCGAGACGGCGGCCCGCGCCCTCGCCGTCCAGGGGATGGCCGGCCACGCCATCGCCGCGGCCCTCGCCGTCCACCGGCTGACCGGCAGCGACACCGTGCTCACCGAGCTGGCCAGGGTGTTCGGCGCCGACGCGCAGCGGACGGAGGCGTCGTCGGTGCGCCCGCCCCCCCTGGCGAGCGTGGAGGTCAGCGCGCTGCCGGACACCACCCCGCGGGCAGATCTCTTGTCCCAGGCCAGGGCAGGGATCGACGCGCTGGCGAAGGGTCTCCCGGCGACGCTCCCGGTCCGGACCCGGCACCCTCTCTGGGGCTCCCTGCCGCCCGGGGCGTTCGAGCGCTTTGCCCGGGCGCTGGAGGTGCGGATCTGCCCGACGGGCGAGCAGGTGATCACCGAGGGCGAGCCCGGGCAGAGCGTGTTCGTGGTGGCCCGGGGTGAGGTCCGGGTGGTGCGCGGCGCCGGGGACGATGCCGTGGAGCTCGCCGTCCTGGGGGCCGAGTCGGTGTTCGGCGAGATGGCCCTGCTGACCGACGGGCCGCGCGCGGCGAGCGCGCGGACCACCCGCGCGGCGGTGCTTCTGGAGGCTCCGCGCGAGGCGCTGGAAGAAGCCGCCCTGGAGGTCCCCGCCGTGGGCGACGAGCTCGGCGCATGGGGCCGCCGCCGGCTGGTGGCGAACCTCGTACGGATGTCCGCCCTGCTGCGCGAGGTGCCGCCCGGCGCGCGAGAGACCCTGGTCGACGCGTTCGAGACCGTCCGGCACGCCGCGGGCGAGGTGGTGGTGGCCGAGGGAGACCCCGCGCCGGGGCTGTACCTCCTGGCCACGGGGCGGGTCGAGGTGCGCCGTCGCGAGGCGGACGGCCAGGACCTCGTGGTTGCCACCATCGGGCCGGGCGGGTGCGTGGGCGAGGTCTCCCTGGTGCTCCGCCGGCCGGCCAGCGCCACGGTGGTCGCGCTGGTGCCCACGGTGTCCCTGGTGCTCCGCCCGGAGCGCTTCCTCGCGGTGGTCCATGAACACCCCGAGCTCCTGGCGTCGCTCTATGCCCTGGCGGTCGAGCGCTCCGAGGAGCTCAACACGGTGGTGGCCCAGGTCGCCGTGGACGCCGACGACCTGGTGATCGTGTGATCCGTCAGGCCAGGTCCACGGTGGCGAGCAGGGCCTTGCGGGCGTCGATCGCCTCGTCCGAATAGATCCCCTCGGCGTCGGTGAGGGTGACCTCCCGCGCCGCGCCCGAGCGAGGGTCCCGGACCTCCAGACCAAGCACCCCGTCGCGCCCGATCCGCAGGGTGACCTCGACGGGCGCCCCGTCGGGTAGGTCACGGTCAAGCGCCACGAGGAAGCGCCCCACGGGCGTGGCCTCGGCGAGCGTCCTGCCTTCCAGCACCTCCACCGGCAGCACCTGCGCCGTCCCCCGTTTGCGAAACGTCCGCCGTCCCTCGAAGGGCACCCGGGTGAGCGCGGGCACCAGCACCGCGAGGGTCTCCCGCCATGCCCCCTCGCGCTCGGGGTCGGGCGTCCTGGCGCGCACGCCGAACGCGTCCGGGATCACCCCGTGGTAGTCCACCTCTGCGCTGCCATCCCGGATCCCCTCGGCGTAGAGCGCCGCGCCCGCGGCGACGGCCGTCGCGGGGTTCAACGGGTGCGCCGCGTCGTCGTAGAGCCGCACCCTCCCGCCGCTCAGCGCCCGCAGCCGGTCCTGCACCGGGTGCAGCCAGCTTGATCCTCCGACCAGCAGTACGTCGTCGAGGTCGCCCCAGGCCAGGCCCGCGCGGGCCAGGGCCTCGCGCCCGCAGTCCGCCGCGCGCTCCACCGTCTCCGCCGTCCAGCCCGAGAGCTCCCCGAGCGTCACCCGTACGCTCGCCCGCGGGAGGCACTCTCCCTCCGCGGTCTCCAGTGCGAGCGCCCGGGAGGTCACCCGCGCCGAGGGGTTCACGTCGCCCGTGGCGTGGACGTTCAACTGGATCTTCACCCCCTCGGCGGTGGCCAGGAGTTCTTCCCGGGCGGACTCGGAGAGGGCGTCGAGGGAGAGGTCCGGGCGCCCCACGGCCACGGCGTAGCGCTCCAGCAACCGGTCGCGGAGGGACTCGTCGATGCCCAGTCCCCCAAGCTGCACCCCGTACGACGCCAGGGCTTCCAGAGCCCCGCCTCCGTGTACCCCGCCTCCGTGCGCTCCTCCGCCGTGGGCGCCCGCGCGGCTGCGCATCACCGTGACGTCCAGGGTGCCGCCGCCGAAATCGAACACCATGAAGGTCGCCGCGCGCCCGCGGTGGTGCAACCCGTACGCATACGCCGCCGCGTCGGGCTCGGGCACCAGGGCCACCGGGCGCAGACCGGCGAGGTACACCGCCTGGGCGGTCGCCCGGCGCTCGCGGTTGCGGAACCTCTGCGGGTGCGTGACCACCACGCCGTCGACCGCCGGCAGCCCCGGCGTGCGCCGGACCCGCTCGACCAGCGCGCGGAGCACCAGCGCGGCGACGTCCGTGGGGCCCAGGGAGTCTCCCCCGAGGGCCCAGGGCGGACCGCCCGTGACGGCCCCGGCGGTGCCCACGTGGTTCTTGGACCCGCGCACCAGGACCACGCCCGGGGGAGGTTCCCCGCGGCCGGCGCACAGGGCGCGGTAGATCCGCGTGGCCTCGCGGCCCACCACGGCGCGGGGGGCGGCCCGGCCGTCCAGCAGCACGGTGGAGGCCAGCGTGGGGCCGGACTCCAGCGGGACCACCACGGCGACGCCCCGCGCGGCGTAGGCCACCGAGCAGAAGGTCGTCCCGAGGTCCACGCCGTAGATGGCCATTTCCCACCGCGTCCGTGCCGGGATTTTGGCCCGCGCGCGCTGTCGTACCATACTCCCCGACGGCGCGGCGAACGACGGACGGACGCACGCACGGACGGCTGCGCAGGGCCGCCGATGCCGCGACGGTGGGACCCTCGGGTGGAGCGCGACGTGGCCAGGTCAGACGAAGCCTTCCTGGAGATCGACGAGCCCGTCGCCACGCCCGACGTACCCCCCGACGACCCGTCGTACATCCCGTCCCCGTCGGTGCCCGCAGGGGACGATGCCTTCCTGGAGGTCTCCGACGGCGTCGAGCCCGCGGCGCGCACCGCGCGGGGCCTCACCGAGGACGACCTGCGGACGGTCACCGCCCTCGCCGAGGACGCCCGCCCGTTGCTGGCGGCGCTGTGGCCCATGGAGCCCGACCTCGCCGCGCGGATGCCCACGCCCGGCGCGCTCTCAGCACGGTTGGAGCACGCCCGCACGGCGGTGAACCAGGCGACCCGCCGGGGCGCTGAATGGCGGGCCCGCGCAGAGCTCGCCGGGGCCGCGCTGTCCCGTCGGCTGGGCGTCCTGGGAGGGCCCTCGGATCCCGCGGCGCTGGCCCTCGCGGCGGCCGGGGAGCTTCGTGCGTGGCACCTCGCCGCCCTCACGGTCCAGGCGCGGTCCGAGGCCGACGCGGCGGGGCGCCTGTACGCCGCGGAGGTCCGGCGGCTGGACGCCGAGGCGAGGCAGCGGGGCCTCGGTGCCGCGGACGTCCGCGCGCTGTGCGCCACGCTGGGGCTTGAAGCGGTGGTCGGAGACGCAGGCTGGACGGCGTGCGACGCGCTGCCGGGCGCGCCCCGCACGCGGGACGCCGCGGCCGAGGCCCTGGTGACCGCGCAGGCGCAGGGGGTCGCCGCGCTGCGCGACGGTGCGGTGAGGGCGTGGCTGGGGGCCAACCGCGCGCCGGACGACCTGGTGGCCGCGGCGGTGGAGGCCGAGGGCCTCGCGGGGGACCGGTCGACCGCGGCGCTGGGGCTGTGGACCATGGCCTGGGCGCTGGGCCGCGAGGGGGTGCTGGTCGACGGGCAGGAGGCCGGTGCGCCCGAGGCCCTGCTGGCGCACATGCGGTCGGCGCGGCTGCACGACTCGCAGGTGGAGGCCGCCGCGCCGGTGCTGGCTCGCTGGTACCGCCGTCGAGGGAACCTCCCGGTGGCCGCGGCGTGCGAGGCCCTGGCGCGGGGCGAGGCCCACGGCGCGGCCCGGCTGCGCTGGGCGTTGGGCGATCCCCTGCGCCTCGGCGGGCGCGCGGTGCACGACCCGGCGGGGCTGGCGCGCGAAGTGGTGACCCGCGAGGCCGCGCGGGCGGCGGCGCTCGCGGCGTGGCGGGACGGCGCGCTCGGGGCGTGGCTCGCCGCGCTGCCGATGGCGAAGCGTGACGCGGCGTGGGCCGAGGAGATCTCGGAAGCGGCCAGGGCGACGGGCGGGGACGGCGCGGACGAGACGCCGTTCTGGCGGGGGGTGTACCGCCGGGCGCCGCGGGCTGCCCTGCGGGTGCCCGTGACGGGGGGCGTGGCGCGGTTCGGGACCTCCGCGGAGCTGGTGGTCACCGCCCGCGCGGCGGCTGCGTGGGAGCCGTTGAAGTCCCTCCTGCGCACCGGCGAACTGCTGGCCTGGCTGGAGGTCGCCGCGCCGGGGATCGAGCTGGACGGCGCCCTCCGGGGAGTGGACGGCGACGAGGACCTGGCGCTCAACACGGCCCTCTGGACGGTGGGGCACACGGGCCTGGTGCTGCCCTGGGGTCGCGGCGGGGTCGCGGTGGCGGCGCCCGCGGACGTGGTCTCGGCGTGGCAGCGCAGCCCCGCGGTGCTTGAGTCCCCCGCGGCGCGTGCGTGCGTCGGGCTATGGCTCGGGCGGTTTCACGGAGACGCGCGGGCGGGCGGGGTGACCCTGGGCCGGGCGCTCGGTGCCCTGGCCTCGCCGTCGGGGGGGATGCCCGCGGGCCACGCGGGGCTGTTGCTGGCGCTGCTGTGCGGGCTCGACGCGCTGCCCGCGGACCCGCTGCGGCCGGGCGGGGGGCGGACCTTCCGAGGCTGGCACCGGGTGGATCGGACGCCCCCGGAGGGGACCGACCGCGAGGCGGCGTGGGAGCCCCTGCGGATGTACCTGGACACGGGCGTCGCGCTGGTGTGGGCCGCCCGCCACGCGCCTGCCCTGGGCGCCCTGCTGGCCGCGCGGATCGACGGGGCGGTAGAGCCCGCGGCGGTCCTGCGGCAGATGGCGGCGGCGGGGGTGCCCGTCGTGTCGTCGCCGCTGGCGGGTGAGATTGACGCAGCGCGCGGGGAGTCCGAGCGCGAGGCGGCGCGGCTGGCCACGGCCCACGCCGAGGCGCGGCTGGCCACGGCTCGCACCGAGGCGGCCCGCGCGCTGGCCCGGATCGAGGCCGAGCGCGAGGCCGCGAAGCTGATGGCGACCCGCGAGGCGGCCCGCGCGGAGGCCGAGCAGGAGATCGCGGAGCTCACCGCGCGGCGCGAGGAGGCGCGGCGGGCGACGGAGCAGGAGATCGCCCGGCTGGCGGCCGAGCGCGAGGCGGCGCGGCGCACGGCGGGCGAGGCCGAGGCCAGGGCGGCGGCGGATGCCGAGCTGGCGCGGTGGACGGCCGCCCAGGCGGCGACCGCGGAGGATGCTTCGCGGCGGGCGGCGGCGCGGGCGGCGGCCTCGCGGCGGGCGGCGGCGCGGGCGGTGGAGGACGAGGCCACGCGCGAGGCGCGGTGGGCGGCGGAGCGCGCGGCGGCGGAGGGCGAGGTCGCGCGGCTGTCCGAGGCCCGGGTGGCGGCCGAGCGGGTGGCGGAGGCGCTGGCGGGCGCAGGGGCGCCGGGGCCCGGGGCGGACGACGGCGCGCTGGAGCCCGTGGCGCCCGAGGCGGTCTTTGGCGCCGAGGCGCTGCGGGCGACGGAGGCGGAGGACCCGGGCGCCGAGGCGTGGGCGTGGGGCGACCGGCGGGAGATCGTTGCGGACCGGCTGGTGGAGGCCGCGGAGGCCGGCGGCGCGGCGCGCGCGCGGTGGATGGCCGGGGTGGACGCGTGGGCGCGGGCGCTGCCGAACCATCCCTGGCAGGACCTCGCGACGCGGATGGAGGTGCTGGACGTGGCGTTCCGTCCGGGCTTCGAGGTCGCGGTGACGACGCGGTTGGAGACCCGGACGCAGGGGGCCGCACGGCCGCCGTGGCGCGAGGACCGGCTGGTCCCCGGACCCCCGGATATGGACAGGGAGGGGACGGACGGGGGTGCGTTGCCCGGGGTGGACCCCTGGGCGGTCGCGTTGCCCGACGCGGATACGTACGGCCCGTGGTCGGCGGCGTACCTGCTGGACGTGGCCCCCGTGCGCCGCGGGTGCGCGGGCTGTGAAGGCACGGGCCGCGCGGCGTGCGGGGCGTGCGGGGGGGCGGGCACGGTGCCATGCCGGCGCTGCGATGCCACGGGGCGCGAGCGCTGCCCCCGGTGCGTGGGCGCGGGCGCGGTGCTGGGCGCGAACGGGCCCGAGCGGTGTACCGTATGTGACGGACGGCGGGACGTGCGCTGCGGGGCGTGCGTGGCCGGGCGCGCGCGCTGCCGCGGGTGTGCAAACAGCGGGCGGGTGGCGTGCGAGGACTGCGGGGGCCCCGGGGTGGTGGTCGAGCGGCCGTCGGTGGCGCAGTCGTTCGCGGCGGTGGCGGCCTTCGGGGTGGTGGCGCCGGGGCTGCCCGAGCGGGTGAGGGAGGCCGTGCGCGCGGCGGCGGCCGAGGGGCGGCCGGTGGTGCACGTGGAGGGCGCCGAGCTGGACCCGTACGCCCTCGCGCGGGAGATCCCGCACCCGGAGCTGGGGTCGTTCGCGGCGCAACTGCTGGCGGACGAGGCGGGCCGCGGGCGCGACGGCGCGCGGGCGACGCGGCAGCGGTTGCTGGTGCGGCGGTACCCAGCGTGGCGGGTGTGCTACCGGGTGGAGACCACGGCGTACGAGCTGTGGGTCCACGGCGTGCGGATGGCGGTCCACGCGGAGGATTCGCCCATCGAGCGGTACATCGGGGGGCTGGTGACGGCGGCCCGCGAGGCGCTGGCGGCGGGAGACCTCGGGGTGGCGACGGACAGGTTGCTGGACCTGGTGCAGATCGACGCGGAGCACGCCGAGGGCCGCGCGCTGGCGGGTGCCCTGGGCGAGGCGGTGCGGGCGATGGCGCTGCGGGGCGAGCTGTTCGCCGCGCGCGAGGCGGCGGCGCGGGCGGCGGCCGTGGCGTGGCCCGAGTGCCTCGCGCCGTTGGTGGAGGCCGAGCGGGTGCTGGCCCGGCGGTTGAACGCTCCGACGGCGTGGGCGCTGGTGGAGGAGGCCGCGCGGGCGCTGGACCGGGGGCGGCTGGACCGGGCGGCGGAGAAGCTCACGGCGCTCGCGGCGGCGGCGCCTGATCACGCCGAGGGGCAGGCGCTGGCGGCGACGCTGGCAGGGAAGCTCCGCGCGCTGGAGGCGAGCGAGCCCGCGGCGGCGGAGGCGCTGGCGGCGGCCGTGGGG
>FSWI01000399.1_pt1 | contig 17309 bp, 15 predicted proteins | sample 1637911 | NCBI WGS metagenome assembly FSWI01 (sample SAMEA3914789, study PRJEB12502) | metagenome | biome: forest; material: soil | place: Canada | collected 2011-07-03 | depth 0.3 m
TCCGAGACGGTGAGCACGGCCGAGACCCCCGAGCGTTCGACCTCCACGGTGACCTCCGCCGCGGCGCCTTCGGCACCCGCCACGGCCTCCACCGCGTTGCGCAGCAGGTTGTCCACCGCCCTCGCCATCGCGTCGGCGTCCACCACCGCCATCGCGCTGCCCCGCACCCGCACCGCCACCCCACGTTCGGTCGCCCAGGGGGCCAGCAGCCCCGCCCGAGCCCGCGCCAGGGCGCCGACGTCCGCGAGGGCCCGGGGGCCCGTGCGCCGACCCGCCACCGCCAGCAGGTCGGCCACCAGGCGGTCCAACCGGGTGACCTCCGCGGAGACCTCCCCGAGGTCCCGGGAAAGCGCGTCCATCCCCACCAGGCCCCGCTGCGCGAGGTCCACCCGGAGCTTGATCGCCGCGAGGGGGTTGCGCACCTCGTGGGCCACGCCCGCGGCCACGCGCCCCAGGGCCGCCAGGCGCTCGCGCTCGGCGAGGGCCCGGGTGAGTACTTCCTGTTCGGCCCGGGAGTGCGTGAGCGCCCCGGCCAGCGCGGCGATCCCGTCGGCCACCTCGCCCAGTTCCCGCACGTCGGGTCGGGCGACGGGCGCCCCGAGGTCGTGGGCAAGCGCCGCGAGCGAACCCCGCAGCGACCGCGCCCCCCGTTCCAGCGCGGCCAGGGTGTACACCGACAGGGACACCAGCCCCAGCGTGGCCAGCGCCAGCACCAGCACCCCGGCGCGCCAGATGATCATCCCGCGCGGTGCCAGCACCCGGATGGCCGACCAGGCGAACCCTCCGCCCTGAATCCGTGCGACGGCCACCACGAGGGTCCCTGCCCCACCCGGGAGCTCTGCCTCCTGGACCACGGGATCCCGCGAGGCGCCCGCGGCCCGCACGGCGTCCGCGCGCAGCCCCCGCACCAGCGGCCCTGCGGATTCCCCCGGGGGCACATCCACCAGGGCCGCGTCCACGTAGCCCGACGGACCCCAACGGACGCCCCGGGCGCGACGGGGGTGTCCCTCGTCCGAGGCCTCTCGCAGAAGGTCCACCTCCCGGACGACGGCCTCGCGGGCGCGCTCGGCGCGCTGGGCTTGGGTGGTCCGGGCAAGCTGGAGGATCGCGACCAGCGCCGCCCCGCAGGCCACCGCCGCCAGGAAGAGCACGGCCAGGAGACGGTGGCGAAGGGAGGGTCGCATGGGAGGGTACCGGTCGGGAGGGTGGTACTGGTCGGGAGGGCGCGGGATGAGGGGTGTTCAGCGCACCGGGGGCGGGGCGGCCGGGGCCGCGGGCAGCGGCGCGGACAGCGTGGTGCCGTCTGCCAGGGTCACCTGCTCGGCCAGCACCGAGGCACCCAGCGGAAACGCCCCGCCGCGGCCGTTGACCCGGACGACCTGGCCCGGTTGTACCCCGTGGGCGCGCAGCCCCTCGGAGATCGGCCGGGGGAAGAACACCGCGGTGTTGTTCGCCAGCAAGAGCCCGTGGATGCCGCCGCGCGGACCCTGGAGCACGGTCTGGACGGTCCCGTTGGCGCTGTACTGCGGCATGGCCTCCAGGCGCTCCAGCCGGTGCTCCATCATGCCGTGCATGTGGCCCTCGTGGCCCTCGCCGGCCTCGCGCCCCCCGGGCTCGCGCGGGCCGCGGAAGCCCCCCGGGGGCATCGGAGGCGCGGTGACCAGGGTCGTGCCGTCCGAGGCCTGGATGGTCGGGCGGTGGATCACCGTCGTGGGCGCGCCCTGGATCACGAAGCCCTCCACCCGCACGGACTGCCCGACGGGCACCCGCTGGGCGAGCGCGTCGCCCTCGTGGCCGTGGACCCAGACCACCGCGCCGTTGGCCAGTTGAAACCCGCGGACGTGCCCCGCGGGTCCAAGGATGTACCGCGCCACCGGCCCGGTGGTCTGCGTCGGAGTGAACGCCGGCCGAGGCGCCTCGGCGCCGGCCTGGGGCGGAGACTGCGCCTCGGCCACGGCGGCCAGCCCAAGGACCATCGAGGCGGAGAGCGCGAGGGATGCGAGCTTCATGGTAGTTCCTCCAGCGGAGCCCCCTGGCTCCTGGTTCAACGCAAGCCCAACGCACCTCGCGTGCCATGTCCCGCTCCCTGGATCTTCCCGGGGATCCTGGCAGTGACCCGGCAAGAACCATGGCCTCCGTGCGTCGCGATCCCGGACAGGTGTCCGCTCCCGCGACGTTTTCGACAGGTGGCTCATCGTCCCGCTGAAGGTCCCGCAGCGGACCCCGGAGCGCCCTCGGCGAGGTCCACCGACGCCCCCGCGCCCGCCCGCCCCGCGGCGCAGCGCGCCGAGGTGAACCCCAGCGCCCGCAGCGCCGCGCGGTCCGCGGGCGCCGTGGTGAGCCCCTGGAGAAACCCCTGGCCGCACCGGCTGTGGGCAAACACCAGCGCGGTCCCCAGGACCCCCTCGGCCGTGAAGCGCCCGACGTGGAAGCCCGCGCCCACGAAGTCCCGGCTCATGGCCTCGGCCACCGCGGGCCGCGCCACCGCGGGCTCGCCCCCCGGGGCGCCCGCCCTCCCGGCGCTGGTCCGGGCGACACCCGCCTCGCGCTGTCCCGCGCGAGTCATCCGGGCCTCGATCTCCCGGTCCAGCGTCGCGGCCTCCGGAGCCTCCGGGGCGGTGGGTGGCACCAGGGCGAGGTAGCCCGAGGCGCCATCCAGGCAGCCGCCCAGTCGGGTGGCGGGATCATACCCGTCGGCCATGCGCTCCCGGGCGAGGACGATCGCCTGGTCGGGCGTCGCGGGCGGGCGTCGCATCCGCGCGCGGATCTCCGCGGCCGAGGCGACGTGGCCGACGCTGTCGTCCTGGTCGGCCACCTGCTTGCCGATCCACGCCAGCCCTGCGCATGCCGCGAGGGGAACGCCTACCACCACGCCCGCGATCCACACCCCGCGCGGCACCCGACCCGAAGGAGCCATTGGCGAACCTCCGGGAGGATGGTACCCGGTCCGTGACTCCGAGGAGTGACGGATGACAATGCTCACCGCGATGGGCGGGCTCCTGGCCCGCCACCCCGATGGATGGCGCTGGCGCGACGGCCGGGCCGAGCCCCGGGTCCGTGACCTCACCGCCGCCGAGGCCTTCCAGTTTCCGAGGGTGACCTATCCCCACCCTGATGACACCTCCGGGGCACGGCTGCGCTACGTCGCAGTGCCCCTGGCGTCCGCTGCCGTGGAGCCTGACCTCGCCGAGGTGATCGCCCTGGCCGGCAGACGCGCCCGGCGCCCGGTGGGCGACCCGGTGGTCGAAGTCCCCGAGGATGTCTGGGACCCGTGGATCGCCGGGCGGGTCGTCGGTGTGATCTGGGACGCCGCGGACGAAGACGGCCTCCTGGCCACCGCGGAGGCCCTCGGCGGCCGTCCGCTGCGGTAGTCTCGCCGGCACCGATGCCCTCTCCGCCCCTTGCCAACCCCCGTTGCGGCCACTGCGGCGCCGCGACCCTGTGCCTCACGTGCACCTGCCGCGGATGCGTCGACCCGGTCTGGGCGTGCGACTGCACCGAGGACACCGCGGACCTCCTGGAGCGTGACGGTGTCTGCCCCGGGTGCGCCGTCGCCGGTTGCCAGCAGGGTCTCGCGGACTTCGTACGGTGCCTCCGTCTGCCGCCCCGGTGAGCCCACCCGCCGGGTCTCCAGCCGGACGTACGATTGGGTTACAGGGTGGACACCGGTGCTACCCTCCGGGGCAACTTCCCATGCGTGCCCCCGTCCTCGCGCTGGTTCTTGCGCTGGTCCCCGTCGGTGTGGCCGCCCAGGTGTGCCGCCCCACCCTTTCGCCCGCCCGGCAGCACCGCCCGGCGATGCGCCGCCGTGCTCCGGCGCTGGAGCCCCCCGTGCAGACCTCGGTCGCCGAGGTCGCCCGCTGGCCCGCCCCGGTGGACTCGGAGAACCCCGCGGTCAGGGACCGGGACGACCCCATCGACGAGCGCGAGACCCAGGGTTACACCCTCACCGGTGTGCTGCAACGGGTGACCCTGGAGACCGACGACTGCGACCTGCACCTGGAGCTCTCGGCCCCGGGCGCGACGGCCAGCAGCCCCCGGGTGGTCGCCGAGGTCCCCGCGGCCCCGGCGTTCCAGGCCGCCCGCGACGCGATCCTCCGGGCGCTGCCCGCGAGCGTCCGCCTGGTGCCCGGCCAGCCCGTGGATCTCGCCGCGCCGGTGACGGTCACTGTAACAGGCTTCGCCTTCTACGACGCCGCGCGGGCAGGGCGTTCCGACCCGCGGCGGCCCACCCACGAATCGCCCTTCGTAGGTACTCTATGGGGCCTGCACCCGGTCTGGACCGCGGTCGCGGGTCCGCGCCGGTGACTGACCGCCGTCCCTTGCGCCGCCGTCGACCGTCGGGAGTTTCCTGCCAACCATCACCCGCAGTGCTATAGCCCGGGCGCGATGGAGGACGACGGACCTGCCCTGTTCGTTCGGGTGCTGGACGTGGCCTCGGGCGAGATCCGCTTGCTGCCTCCTGCCCGCGCGTGCGTATTTCCCGTCCTCGACCAGATCGAGTCCTTTGATCAGCCAGACCGCTGGCACGACCTGGAGGCCCTGGAGGTGGTGCTCCCCCCCGGCGGCGGCGTACGCGGACGCACCTCCCGCACCAACTGGGTGCTCCGCGAACTGGAACGCCTGGGAGACAAGCCCCGGGGCGCCACGGTCTGCGTAGCCGGCGACTCCCTCGGCGAGCCCTGGCGCTTCGTCGTGGTCCTCGACGCGCCCGCCCGGTGATCCACCCCGCCCTGCCTTGACGTCCTGCCCACCGCGGCGCCACCGTCGCCGGGCGTCGTTGGACCCTCCGACCTCCACCCCGGGTGACCCCTCGCCCGCCGTCACCCTCCCCCGCGCGCCCGTCCGGACGGTTGGCCAGTGGGTGCTTCTGGGCGCCCTCGTGGGCATCGCGGCCGGCGTGGCCTCGGCGGTCTTCCTCCTGTCCCTGGAGCGCGCCACGGCGTTCCGCCTCCGTCACGGCGCGCTGGTGTGGGCGCTGCCCCTGGCGGGCCTGGTGATCGGCGCCGCGTACGACCGCTGGGGGCGCTCGGTCCGCGCGGGCAACAACCTGGTGATCGACGCCGTCCACGCCGACGGAGCACGGATCCCGCTCCGGATGGCGCCCATGGTGCTGGTGGGCACGGTGCTCACGCACCTGTTCGGCGGCAGCGCCGGGCGCGAGGGCACGGCCGTCCAGATGGGCGCCAGCCTCGCCGACGCGATCGTCCAACGGCTGGGGCTGCGCGGGCCGCTGCGCCAGCAGTTGCTGGCCGCGGGGATCGCCGGGGGCTTCGGCGCGGTCTTCGGCACGCCCGTCGCGGGGACCGTGTTCGGGATGGAGGTCGTGTGCATCGGGCAGATGGAGTACGACGCCCTGCTCCCGGCGCTGGTCGCCGCGGTGGTGGGGGATCTCACGACCCGGCGCCTGGGCGTGGTGCACACGGTCTATCCCAGGGTGGCCGCCGTCCCGCTGACCGTCGGGCTCGCGGGGCGCTGGCTGCTGTTCGGCCTCGCGGTCGCCGCCGTCGCGGTGGCCTTCGTCGAGCTCACCCACCGGCTCAAGGCCCTGATGGAACGGGCGATCCCGGCGGCCCCGCTGCGGACCCTGGCGGGCGGCGCGGCGGTGGTGGCGCTGTGGCGCCTCGTGGGCACCGGGGACTACCTGGGCCTCGGGGTCCCCACGATCCTCCGGGCCTTCCGCGACTCCTCGGTGCCCTGGTACGCTTTTGCCACCAAGCTGGTGTTCACCTCGGTCACCCTCGCGTCGGGCTTTCCGGGCGGCGAGGTCACGCCGCTGTTCTTCATCGGCGCGACCCTCGGGAACACCCTCGGACGCGGGCTCGGGATCCCGCTGGACCTCGCCGCGGGCGTCGGCCTCGCGGCCCTGTTCGGCGCGGCGGCCAACACCCCGTTCGCCTTGTCCGTGATGGCCGTCGAGATCCTCGGGGGCAACGTGTTTCCCCACGTGGTGATCGTGGCCGTCGTGGCCTACCTCGCCTCGGGACACCGCGGGATCTATCCCGCCCAGCGGATCCTCGGGTCCAAGTGGGGCGGTGCGCGGCGCCAGGGGGCCATCCCCCTGCGGGACCTGGACAGACCCCCCGCGGGCACGGGCGGGGACCATCCCGCGGACGGTGGCTCCACGGCGGGCTCGTCCAGGGCCTCCCGGAGGTCCGAGGCATGAAGCAGGTGAAGTCCGCGCGATCCCGGGGGAAAGCGGCACGGGCGAAGACAACGCTGCCGACGCTGCCGACGCTCCGTGGCCGTGGGATGCGAGGGGGTCTCCGGGGCGCTCATGTTCGGAGCGAGGAGACTACTCAAGTGGGGTGTGTCGATGGGGAGGGAGACGGTGGGGCGGGAGACTACCGACGCCAGCCGGAGAACCCGCGACCCTCGCCGCCGTTGTCCCGGCCCCACCCGCGGGCCTGCGCCGGCTCACCGCGGCGGAAGTCCTGCGCGGCGGGCTGTCCCCACGCACGGTCCTGACCTCGGTCGAACCCACCGCGCGCCTGGCCCTGGTCGAAGCGCCCGCGCATCCCCTCGTCGGAGCGGCCGTACCGCGCGGGGCCCTGGTCCTGCGCTGCGTAGCCCTGCCGACCGTGGTCCATCCCGTGGAAGTCCTGCGCCGAGGCGATGCCGGGGACCGCGAGGGAAGCAACGAGGGCGCCGAGGGCGAAGAGGCTGCGGAGGTTCATGTTCGGACTCCTGGTGGCGGCCACCGTCTGGCGACCGCTCTGCCGGGAGGTGATGCGTGGGGCGTGCCAGGGGCTCGACGATCTGGGCAGAGTGACGGATTCGTGAGCGGTTCCAACGCTCTCCCCGTGGTGAGCCGAACCGCTCGGCGGCCGGCGGTGGACCGGAAGCGTCGCCCGAAGCGACAGGTGTCTGTCCAGGCGACGGAAGACGCCAGGGCCACCGGGAGGGGTCTTCCGAAGGGTCTCCCGGTGCCCGCTCACGGCGCCGGGGTCAGGAGGAGGCCGAAGGGCCTGGGCCCCACCGGGTGCCGTTGTTCACCACCGCCCGGATTGGTTCATCCGTTGGACGGCAGCGGAATCGCAGGGGAACCAATCGCATCGGCGAGGTCCGAGGCGTAGAACATACAGTCCAGCCAGCCGTCGGCGTTCTCGTGGACGACCAGGCCGCAACGGTTCTCGTCGAGGAAGGCCACGGCGGACTCGGCCTCGCCGAGGAACACCCCGGTGCCGTCGCCGGTCTTGCCCTTCGCGATGAAGGGCAGCGCGGCGTGCAGGGTCTTGAAGAGGTCGGCATCGCCGGGCTTCACCGAGAACAGGTCGCCGACCTCCACCCGGGTGCGGGCGTCGGGCGTCTGGCCGATGCCCTCGGCGACAAAGGCCGCGAGAAGCTCCAGCGCGCCGAAGAAGTTCCGGTCGGACTGCTCCATCCAGTCCTGCTCGATCCGGAGCATCACGCCGGCGAGGCCCCGGGTGGGCTCCATCATCACCTCGACGCGCGCCGACCGGGGGATCCGCGGAAACCCGAAGTACCTCCGCGCGATCCGGCCCTGCGGCGGCGCCGCGCGATCCAGCTCCAGCTCGAAGCGACGACCGAAGGGCGTGGCCTCCACCTCGGGGGCGTGCCACCCGAGCACCCCCGACCGCTCACCCGCCCGGGTAAAGGTCGTCGGGGCGTGGAAGAGCATCGCCGCGAGGTTGAACGCCGCGGACGCCGTGGCGATGCCGACATACAGTCGCCCGGTGGGGTCGTTGCGCACCACCAGGGTGCTGGTCCCTGCACGGAGGTTCTGCGAGGCGTCCAGCCTCCGGCCGAGCAGCACCTCGTTCGCGGCCCCGACGCCGTCCCGCGGCACGAACGGAAACGCCGCCAGGAGGTCCTCGAACTGCTTGAGCACGTCGAAGGACACCGCGAGGAAGTTCCCGAGGGCCTCGGTGTCGCGCGGGGCGACCGCGCCGATGGCGTCCACCAGGAACGACGTGTACACCGTGGTCGCCGCGGGCAGGGTGGCCTTGTCCGCGATCAGCCTCCGGTCGATCCACAGCCCGGCCACCTCGGCCTGCCCCTCGGCGTTCACCAGCAGCTCGAACTCGATGAACTCCAGCAGCGCCCGCGGGCGATAGCTCCGGCGCCGCAGCCCGTGGAGCCTCGGGTCGCCGGGGCCGTCGCCCGCTTCCATCAGGGTGAGGCCGTAGTCCCTGGCAAACGGGGTCGCTTCGACCTCGGCCGGGGTGTGATCAAGGAGGTTCCCGCGGGGCGTGGTCATGGCTCGCTGCGCCCGCGGGGAGTGTCGGTCCCGCCGGGCTTCGCCCAGGGTCCGCAAACTGCCCCGCGGAGTCAATCTCCGGTGACGGGGTATCGCTACGGCCCGGTGACCACCGCACGAACGACCGCCAGGTCCCGGCTCTCCAGCGCCGCCGTGTACCGCGCCCGCACCCCCGCAAGTTCGTCGGCCAGCGCCCGGTCCCCCAGGGCCACCGCCGCGTCGTGCCGGTTCGCCACGGCCGCCAGCCGGTCGAGCGCCGGGCGGTCCCACGCCCGAGGAACACTTCCCCAGTGGATCCACCGGGCCAGGGCTTCGCGGTTCCGGGTCACCCGCCGGGCACCGAGGTACACCCACGGGGAGGTCTCGTCCGGGACGTCCAGCGACCGGGCCAGGACCGCCATCCGCGCGCCGTCCCCCGTGGCCACCGCCTGCCAGCCTGCGTTTCCGTCCCCCGTCGCCCCGGGCAGGGCCGGTACACCACCCCTCCCCCGTTGCATCACCGCCGCCCGCAGCGCCGCCAGGTGCTCCGTGTCAGTCCCGAGGACCACGCTCGACATCGGCGCGAACAGCGCCGCGTCGCGCTCCGCCGTCACCGCATGGGTCTCCGCGGCGACCTGCATCCCGGCAAGGGCTTCGAACGCCGCCGCCCGCGCCGACAGCATGACCCGGAGCGGGGAAGGTGTCGTGAGACCCGGGAGGACCGCACGTTCCAGCCCGGGGAGCTGCCCCGCCAGCATCTCGTGGGGGCTCCCCAGCAGGTTCTCGGGCGCATCGACCGCCGACCACGGAAACGGGGTCCAGTACGTCCACCAGTTTTCGTCCTGCTCGCGCTCGGGGGCGGTCTCTGCCCACAGCAGGCGCACCACCTGCTGGAGGGCCTCGCCGGATGGACCCTCCAGGCTGTGCGCCGCCAGTGCCTTGCGCCGCGCCTCGCTGCCCGCGGGTTGCAGGTCGGCCCATAGCATCGCGCACGCGCGGCCGCCCTCCATGGCCGCGACGCGCAGACGCCCGCGCGAGACCAGGTCGCCCGCGCGTACCCGCAGCGCATCGGCCGCGCACCGAAGGCCGCCGACGCGCTCCAGGGCGCGTGGGAGCACCTCGGGTGCCCACCGCGTCGCGCGGGCGTCGGCCTCGGTCATCGCCGCGATCCGGTCCGTCACCTCCGCGGCGATCGCCGGCCGCCCGGCCAGCAGGTGCACCTCCAGCTCGAAGTCCAGCTCCGAGCGGTTGTCCGACCCCAGCCGCTGCCGCCCGAAGTCCTCGCTCGCCCGGACGAAATCCCCGTGGCCGTACCACGCCCGCGCAGCCGCCCGGCGCCGCCCGCAGCGCTCGGCCACCCGCGCCGCCTCCGGGAGCGCGCCGTGGGCCATCGCCACCTCCACGGCCCCGAGGCAGTCCCCGCGCAAGAGCGCCAGCGCCACCCGCCGTCCCGGCACCGCCGGCCCCGGCGTACCCGCCAGCGCCCGCGCGTCCAGCGCCCGCAGCGCCTCCTCCCGGCGTCCAGGCATCGCGGAGGCAACCTCCGCGGCGAGCTCCCCGGGGGTGCCATGCAGCCGCGTCCACCGCAGCCCGAGGTCGCCCACCATCCACAGCGCCAGCGCGCAGGTGAGCACCGCGAGCAAGGCCCCGCGGAGCCGCCGACCGATCTCCGGCCCCTGCACCGCCGGAGAGCCCCCCGCCCACGCCACGGTCACAGGCGCCCCCTGCGCACCCGTGAGCGTCGGCTGGCGCGCCGCGGACACCCGGTAGCCCGCCACGTTGGCATCGCGCGCCGCGCCCGTGCGCAGCACGCCGCGCGCCAGCACCCGGTCGCCCGGTCGCAGCGCGCGAAGCGCGGGTGACCACGGGGAGTCGTCGTCGCGGCTCGGCCCCCCCGTCCCCGTGCGCACCTCGTGCGAGCCGGCCGTGACCGCGACCACGCCCCGCAGGCGCAGGCGCAGGGCAACGCGCGCGCCGCCGACCACGACGGCCAGGTCCATCGCCCCGGTGCCCACCGGGGTGTGCTCACCCGGGATCTGGTCGAGCTCTCCAGCGGCGTCGAGCGTGCCCTCGACCGTGACCGTCGCTCCCTCGGCCACGCCGTCGAGGGAGGAGACGGGCGCCCCGAGGGCCTCGCGGGCATCGTGCGCGTCCCGCCGGGCGGCCACCACGGCGCGCAGCCCGCCCCACCCGAAGCCCCCGACCCCCGACGCCGCCAGCGCGGCCTTCCACACCAGTTCGCCGTGCATCACCAGCCAGGGCAGGTCACCCATCGCCCCGAGGATGCCCCGCCGGGCGGACGGACGCCACCCACGGACGCAGCGCGGTACTGAAGCGCGCGACCCCCTCGGCGCGGTCCACCTTGCCCGTGGCCCGCATCGGCAGCGCGTCGACCCAGCACACCCGCCGCGGGCGCTTGTACCCCGCGAGCACCGCCGTCATCGCCTCCGCCAGCGCCCGCTCGGTCTCCGCCATCGGCTCCGTCCCCTCCGCGGCCACCAGCGCGGCCGCCACCATCTGGCCCCAGGTGTCGTCCTGCACCCCGAAGACCAGCGCCTGCGCCACGCCCGGGAGGGACTCCAGCGCCTGCTCCACCTCCACGGGGTACACGTTCTCACCCCCCGTCACGATCAGGTCCGTGCGCCGGGCGTGGACGTGGAGCGTGCCGTCGGGGTCCAGCGCGCCCAGGTCGCCCGTGTCCAGCCATTGCTCCGCGGTCCGCGGCACCTGGCGCCAGTAACCCGCCATCACCGCCGGGCCCCGCACCCGGATCCTCCCCACCGCCCCGCAGGGCAGCGCGCCGCCTGCGTCGTCCACCACGGCCAGGGTCACCCCGTCGAGCGCGCGGCCCGACCCGGGCGCGTCGTACGCCTCCGCCCTCGGCGCCTGCGCCGTCACCTGCGAGCAGGCCTCCGTCAGCCCGTACGTCGCCAGCACCCGGACGCCCCGCCGCGCGGCCTCGGCCATCAGCACCCGCGGGGCCGCCGCGCCCCCCACCAGCACCGCGCGCGGCCCGCGGAGCACATCCCCGGTGTCGGCCTGCAACAGCGCCGCGAGCATCGTGGGGACCACGGAGGCCAGGGTCACCCGCTCGCGCGCCACGGCCGCCAGCACCTCCCGCGGGTCGAACCGGGGTTCGAGCACCACGCACCGCCGTGCCAGCAGGCACCGCGTCAGGATGGACAGCCCCCCGACGTGGCACAGCGGCATGCACGCCAGCCAGCGGTCGTCGTCGCGCCACCCGAGGTTCCGCGCGCTCGCCGCCGCAGCCGCGGCGAAGGCCCCGCGAGGGAGCATCGCGCCCTTGGGCCGCCCCGTGGTCCCCGAGGTGTACAGCATCGCCAGAAGCGCCCGCGGATCGGGCTCGGCGCCCGGTTCCGGGACTGCCGCCTCGCCGACGGCCAGCGCGGCGAGGTCCGCGTCGTCAAGCACCCGCGCGGGCTCTGCGTCGGCCACCAGCGCCCCGGCCTCCGCGGGCGTCAACCGCGGATGGATCGGCACGAAGGCCACCCCCCGGGTGATGAACGCCAGCAGGGCCACCACGGTCTCGACCCGGTTGCCCGCCCGCAGCGCCACCCGCGCGCCCGGCGGCAGGGCCCACCCATCGAGGACAGCGCACGCCGCGGCCACCCGCCGCCCCAGCGCCGCCCAGGTGTACGTCACGCCGTCGGCCACCAGCGCGTCCCGGTCACCCGCCGCGCGCGCCGCGGCGAACACCGACCACGAGGGCGCCTCCGTCGCCCCGCTCACGACCCCTCGCCCGGTCCCATCAGGCCGACCCCCAGACCGGGCGCGTCGGTCGCCGAGACCACGGTGCCCCCCGCGGTGAGGTACCGGACCGCCGCCGCGCCACCCGCCAGGCCCGGATGCGCCGCCAGCCCGCACGCCCACGGCGGCGACGGGAGCGACAGCGCCAGCGCGCAGGCGGCGGCCAGGCCCACGGGCCCGTCGAAGAGGTGCGTCACCACCACCCCGAAGCCCCGCGCCTGCGCCCGCAGCGCCAGCGACCGCGCCGCGGACAGCCCACCGAGGAGAGCTGGCTTGACCACGAAGGCCGCGCACCCGCCGGAGGGACCCGCGCCCAGCAGGGCCTCGGCCACGGACGGATCGACCAGGGACTCGTCCGCCGCCCAGGGGACCGCGCACGGACCCAGCGCCAGGAGATCCGCGCCCGGGACGGGCTGCTCGACGAACTCCGGCGCGAGGGGCGCCAGGTCGGCGAGCCGGCGACGGGCACCGTCGAGGCTCCACGCCCCGTTGGCGTCGAGGCGCAGCGAGACCCCGGGGCCGACGGCCTCGCGCAGGCGCACGAGCGCCGCGCGCTCCCGGTCGAAGTCACCTCCGATCTTCACCTTGAGCGTGCGGAATCCCCGGGACACAAGCCTCCGGGCCTCGGCCACGAGCTCCGGGTCGGTCGCCGCGCCGGGCTGTGCGTGCAGGGCGATGGCCCCGGGACGCGCCACGCCGCCGAGGCAGACTGCGAGGGAGACTCCCCGGCGCTGGCCCGCGAGGTCGCACAGGGCCGTCTCCAACGCGAAGCGCGCGGCGGAGGGCAGCGCCGCGAGGGTCCCGAGCGCCGCGAGGGGGTCACCCGGATCGACCACGGAGAGCGTGGCGTGGAGGTTCCGCAGGGAGGCTGTGCAGTCGGACAGGGTCTCGGACGAGTACCCTGGCAACGGCGCGGCCTCGCCCTGCCCGATGCGTCCCGTCTCGTCCCGGAGCTGCAATACAACCCCCGCGCGGACGTGCCGCCGGGCCAGGGCGCCGCCCACCGGCCGGTCCAGGGTGCGGTCCCAGGGGACCAGGGTCTCGCTCACCACGCGCATGCGCCCGAGAACCTTGTGCGGGTCCGCCCTTGTGGAAAGGGGCGTGTCAGTCCGACAGGGCTTCCAGCCCCAGGGCCCGCAGCCCGGGCAGGATCACCCCGGCGACCGTCTCACGGTACAGCACCCGGGCGTCCCCGCCGTCGCACAGCCCCAGCGCGGCGCCCTCGGGCGGGGGCGCGCCGTGGACAGGCAGGTGGGCAAGCTCGTGCGCGTCGAGGTGGCCAAGCGCCACGGCGAGGTAGCGCCCCAGACGCGCGCGGGCCCCGGGGTCCAGCGACGGGATCTCCCGGGCCAGCAGCCGCCAGCCGAAGCGGGCGTGGCCCACCTCGTCGGCGTAGATCCCCGTGAGCAATGTACGCAGCGGCCCGTCGGGCATCTCCAGCCGCTCGGCGCCGATCAGGGCCACCGCCACGGTCTCGCTCAGGCAGCACACGCTGAGCAGGTTGCGCAGGGCGCCTTCGCGGCGCGGCACCGCGTCGTGGGCGGGGAAGTCCCCGCGCGTCGGCCGCGGGGCGCGGGCCTCTCCGCCGAAGGCCGTCGCGACGGCGCCGCAGAGCACCCCGTGCTGCCGCTCCTCGGCCGCGAAGCCCACGCACGCCCGGGTGTCCTCCGCGGGGAAGCCCGCCGCCGCGAGCTGCGCCCCGAGCGCCTCGAACACCGTGGCCGAGAGGTACTCGTTCACCATCCGCCCCCGCCACGTGGCGACGGCCGCGCCCGCGAGGTCCCCCGCGTCGGGCACCGCCACGGGCACCGCCGCGGCCTCGGCGCGCAGGTCGATCTCCAGGTCGGTCACGCCGCGGCCTCGCCGGGCATCGCGGGCGGCACGGGGGGGCCCCAGGGGGTGCAGGTGATCGTTCCACGCCAGCCGAGGGCCTGGCAGCACGCCGTCCGGTGGGGGATGTTCTGGCTGAATCCGCCGCCGTCCGCGATCACCAGGTCGTTCTGCGCTGCGAGGAACCCGCAGCACGCGAGGTCCGCGCCCGCCGTGACGGCCGCCCCGCCGTCGCCGAGGGCCCGGTCAAGCTGCCTGGTACAGCACGCCACGGCGCCCGGGTCGCCGCCACCCGTCGCACACGCCGCGGGGGCGGTGTCCACGTCGGCCCGCGCGGGGGTGCCGAGGTCCGCGGGCGGGGCCGCGGTGCCGGACACCGCCGCCGACTGGCAGCCGGTGACGGACACCGTGAGCGCAAGGCGGGCGGTGGCACGGAGGGCGGCGCGGCGGGTCTCGGGACGCATCCACGGACGGTACGCCTGCCGTCACCGGGCTGTCGAGCGACAGGATCTCTCGCGGGAGGCCGCTGTCGCGCGGGAGACGGCTATTGCCCGGTCCCGCCCAGGGACGTACGAAGGCTCCCCGTGGCGGTGTACGCCCTGCCGTCGAGGGTGAACCGCGCCGAGGCGTCGCCACGCACCAGGATCACCGCCCGCTGCGTGGGCGCCCGGACGTCCAGCTCGCCGCCGACGGCGAGCACCGTGGTGCCGAAGCCCCCGACGCCGTGGAGCGTGGCCGTCGTGGGCGCCTGCGGCGGCTGGTAGGTCACGGACCCGTTCGTGTGCATGGTGAAGCCCCCGACGCCCACGATGAACACGTTGCTGGCGTCCTGCATCCACACGCCGTTCAGCCCGGGGAGGCCGTCGAACAGGCCCGGCGACCGCCAGCCCGTGGTGTCGCCCGACAGCACGATCCCCGCGCCCGAGCCCCCCACCGCCCAGCACTGCGACCCCTGGCACGACACGGTGAACAAGCGGTTGTCTCCCGTCGGGGAGACCGGGACCGCCACGCGGTCCAGTCCGCCGGTGGAGTTGGTCTGTAGCACCGTGGCCCCTGCGCCTACCACCACGAGCCCGGCGTCCCACCGGGCGAGCTTGTAGAGGTTCTGCCCCGCGGCCTCGGGGGGGAGGTCGGTCACCTGGCGGAATGTCGTGCCGTCGTAGCGCAGCACCACGCCGTGGGGGCCCGTGGGCTCGGCCGAGCCGCCGACGAACCACACGTCGTTCGGGGCCAGCGCGTCGATCCCCCAGAGGGTGGGGGCTCCGCCCGGGAGGGCAAGTCCCAGGTCCAGGGTCTCGCAGCGTCCGTCACGGTACCGGATCACCCGGCCGCCCTCGCCCGAGGCGTACACCGTGACAGCCCCTCCGTCCGTCACACCGTGTACCCACCAGAGCACATGGTCGGTGGTGCACCGGGTCACGAAGGTCCCCGGGCCGGTGTACTCCACCAGTCGGCCCACGGCGCCGTCGGAGACCATCGCCGGGTCCACGCCCACGTAGCCCCCGGCCACGAAGGCCCGCTGGCCCACGGGGTCGCCCCAGACGCCGAGGAGCGCGCCGCCCGGGGCGCCCGAGACCGCCACGCGGTACAGGTCCGGGCCGCCCGGGTCGGGGGGCGTGGGACCGGGACAGGCCAGCGCCATCGCGGCGATGGCCGTCATCGAGGCACAGGTGACCGCCCGTCGGACCGCGGGGGAGATCATCGGGGAGGTTGCCAGGGGGGGCCGTACGGGGGAGGGCCGTAGGGGGGAGCACCGTAGGGTTGATTCCCTGGCGGGTACTGCCCGGGGGCCGGGGCGAAGTGCGGGCGCGCGGGCACCGGCGGGCGGCCGTACATCTCGGCGCGAAGTTCGGCGAGGCGCTGCCGGAGGGGGAGGATGAAATCGAAGCTCACGGTGTGCATCTGACCCTGCATGGCCCGTTCTGCGTGCCATTTCGACAGCCCGAGGCGGGCTGCGGTGGCGGCGAACTCGCGCGCTTTTGGACCGCGGCGCCCCGCGCGGAACTGCCCGAACGCAGAGGTCACCTGGGTGAGTTCGTCCCGGGTGAGCGTGCCGAGGATCACCTCGTCGGTCAGGTGGCTGCGGATGATCCGCCCGCGGCGGACGACGAGGCTCACGAGGATGGCCATGAAGGCCAGGACGAACAGCAGCCAGAGGGGGAGCATCACCAGGGAGAGGGAGGTGCCCGGAGAGGAAGACATCACGGCCGCGCCGTTCCAGACGGCGTGGAGGAAGACGGCGAAGAGGTAGCCGCCGAGGGGGGCGAGCCAGCGGAGCCACCCCCGGGTGGTCTCGCGGGAGAGCCCGAAGCCCAGGCCGGTCATCGAGGTGAAGAGCGGATGGGCCCACGGGGTGACGATCCCCCGGAGGACGAAGGTGCCCGCGAGGGCGTCCGCGCCGCCCGAAGCGCTGGCCGCGCGGGCGTAGTACACCACGTTCTCCACGGCGGCGAAGCCCAGGGCCACGAAGGTGGCATAGATGATCCCGTCGACGACGCCGTCAAACTCGCGCCGCCAGAAGTAGAACATCCCGAGGACCGCGAGGCCCTTGAAGAACTCTTCGACGGGCGGGGCGCACACCACGGAGATGATCTCTTCGCTGGAGGACCCGCCGCCCAGCAGGGCGATGGCCGCGGAGTTGATCGCCGCGGCGAACCCGCACGCGGCCAGCGCGCCCCAGACGAAGACCAGCATCAGGGCCCACCAGGGCTCGGGGTCGTACCGGTCGAGCATCCGGGGGACGGTCATGTAGACCAGCACCGCGGGGAACGCGAGGGCAGCGGCCTCGGCCATCGCGATGTACTGGTCGACGGCGTTGTGTTCGAAGAAGGGCGGAAGGAGGAAGAGAACCTGGAGGAGGATGCCGCCGGCCAGGGTCCCGAGGACGTACAGGACGATCCCGATGACCCGGCGGGTACGCTCTCGGTCGGGGAGGGCCGCGCTCACCATCGCCGCCATCGTGGAACGGCAGCGACGGAAACTCAAGCGCCGGGCCCTGCGCCCGACGGAGAGGTCACGGCGTGCCGAAGGCCTGCACGCCGATCTCGCCGTTGCCGCTGAACATCACGATCTCCAACTGCACGGTGGCCGCCACGGGGATGCAGAGCTGGCGGTCGATGCCGATCACCGGGTAGTTGTCCGGCGCGCGGTCCTGGTCGATGATCCGGCCCGTGAGGTCGCGGAGGTAGAGGTCAAGGTCCCGCACGCCGGGGCCGCCCACGCCGATGACCCGGTAACAGTGCCCGGCCGCGGCCGAGACCACCACGGAGCGGCGCTCGCCCTGGCGCATCCGGGCGCGCACCAGGTCGGTCACCGCGACCATGCCGTTGGCAAACTGCCGCGCGCGCTGGGTCATGTTGAAGCCCACCCAGTCGTTCGCCTCGGTGCCGTTGCCGTTGAAGCCCGAGGCCACCCAGCCCGGACCCACCATGGTGCCGAGACCGCCCGCGGAGCCACCCATCGCGACGACGCCCGTCCCGCCGGCCATGGGCATGCCCACTGCGGGCTGCGA
>FSWI01000051.1_pt1 | contig 16749 bp, 15 predicted proteins | sample 1637911 | NCBI WGS metagenome assembly FSWI01 (sample SAMEA3914789, study PRJEB12502) | metagenome | biome: forest; material: soil | place: Canada | collected 2011-07-03 | depth 0.3 m
ATCCCGGGCCGTACAAGATCGACTCGGCCGAGGACATCCATCCCTACCTCGGAGCGCCGAAGTACACCTCGGACGTGGCCGAGCGCACGGATGAGTCCGGCGTGGCCACGGGGCTCGCGTGGACGCCCGTCGGCGGCGAGATTCTCTTCATCGAAGCGACGCGGATGCACGGCGCCGGAAAGCTCCAGCTCACGGGGCAGCTTGGCGACGTGATGAAGGAATCGGCCCAGGCCGCCCTGTCGTATGTCCGGGCCAAGGCCAAGTCCCTGGGGCTGTCCGAGGACTTCCTGGAGAAGTCGGACATCCACATCCACATCCCCGCCGGCGCGATGCCGAAGGATGGACCGAGCGCGGGCGTGACCATGTTCACCGCCCTGGTCTCGATGCTCAAGGGCGTACGGATCCGTCACGACGTGGCGATGACCGGCGAGATCACCCTCCGCGGCCGGGTGCTCCCCGTCGGCGGCATCAAGGAAAAGGTCCTCGCCGCCCACCGGGCCGGGATCAAACGGATCATCCTGCCCGAGCGGAACAAGCCTGACCTGGAGGAGGTCCCGCAGGAGATCCGGGACACCCTTGAGTTCATCCCGGTCTCGAAGATGGATGAGGTGCTGCTGTACGCCCTGGAGGCCCCGGTGGTGAACGCCGCGGCCGAGGGCACCCCGGCGACCCCTCCGGCGGCGGGCACGCCCCCCGCGGGCGACCCGCAGCCCGTTCCCTCGCAGCCGCCCGCAGCGCCCCGCCCGGCCTCGTCCAACTGACCCGCTGACCAGTCATCCCCCCGTCACCACCCCGTCACCACCCCCTTCACCACCCCGGTGTGTCCGTGTCCCCGGAGACGGCTTCGGGACGATGCCCTTGGACGTCGTGCACGCCCGTGCGTACGCTACGGATCGTGCGGTGGTGGTCCATGGCCCTGGTGGCGAGCGCGGGCGCGGCCCTGGCGGCGTGCTCGGGCGGTAGTCCCCAGGTCCCCGACGCAGGGCCGACGGCGGAGGCCGTGACCGACGTCGACCAGGCGCGGTGCGAGGTCGGGGAGCCCGTCCTGGTGAATCCCCCGGATGTCCTGGACGACCCGTGGCTGGTGCGCGGCCCCGACGGTCCGCGGGTCCTGGGATTCACCCGGGATCAGTCCCTCTGGTGGTCTGATCGGGCGCACACGGGGCTGTCCACGGGCGAGACCCCGCCGCGGGTCGAGCGGGTCGTGGAGGCAAACCGTGGCGTGGCCTGGACCGGCCGGCGGTACCTCGCGACCGACGGCGACGCGGTGACCGCCCGGGACAACGTCTTCGGGAGCGCCGTGCCGGTCCGTACCGGTCTGCCCGTCGGGATGTGCGATCCCTCCCTGGTAGAACTCTCCGGCAGGGCGCTGCTCACCTGGCGGCGTCCGCCGCGCGGGGGGACCTGCGAGACCGGCGCCGTGGCCTGGGTCCAGGTGCTGGGACCCACGGGTGAGCCCTTGGGCGCGCCGCGGCTGTTGTCCCCGGGCGAGCGGGACTTCCAGGTCGGCCCGGTGCGCGGACGCTGGGACTTCGGCCGGGCGGTGATCGAGGCCCGGGACATGGCCATGGGGCAGAGCCGTTACTGGGTGCTCGACCCCTGGGGCGCAGAGCTCACCCGAGGCGCCTCGGGGCGGGTGGCCTGCCCGCGCAGCGGGTGCGTTCGGGTGCGCGCGGTGAGCGAAGCCGCGGGCTCGGGGGTCGACGGCGCGGCCCAGGTGCTCCGCCTGGATCCCCTGGACGGCGCGCCTGGCTTCAGCACCAGCGCGGTGGCCGCGGGCGTCAGCGCGCTCGCGGTCTCGGGCGACCGGCTGCTGGTGCTGCACCCCGACGGGAGCGACGGCTCGGGCTGCAGGGCCACGGTGATCGACGTGGCCCGCCACGCGGTGCTTGCCGAGTTCGGCGACGAGTCCCTGGCCTGCGACGACGCCCGGGTGCGACCGACCGCCACGGGCTTCCTGGTGCTGCTGCACGACACCAACCGGGACCTCCCGCGGGTCGCCACGCGGACCATCACCTGCGCGGACTGACGCGCCCGCTGCCAGACCGCCGTGCGCGACCTCTACGCCCACCTGCTCCGACCCCTGCTCTTCGCGCTGGACCCCGAAGCGGCCCACCACGCCGCGGCGCTGGGCCTGCGGGCGCTGCACCGCTCCCGCACGCTGCGGTCCCGGGTGCGGCCGGCGCCTCCCGACCCGGCCCTCGCGGTGGAGGTCTTCGGCCTGCGGTTTCCGACGCCCGTCGGGGTCGCCGCAGGCTTCGACAAGGGCGCGGCGTTCTACAACGGCCTCGGGGCCCTGGGCTTCGGCTTTGTCGAGGTGGGCACGGTCACCGCGAGGGCGCAGCCGGGCAACCCCTCGCCGCGGCTGTTTCGCCTCCCGCGCGACCGGGCGCTGGTGAACCGCATGGGGTTCAACAACCCGGGCGCCGAGGCCGCCGCGCGAGCGATTGAAGCCCATCCCCCGGACGGCATCGTCCTCGGGATCAACCTCGGCAAATCCAAGGTCACCCCCTTGGACCAGGCCGCGGACGACTACGCCGCCAGCGCCCGCCGCCTCGCGCCCCTGGCGGACTACCTTGTACTCAACGTCTCGTCCCCCAACACCCCGGGCCTGCGGGCCCTCCAGGCGATCGACGCCCTCCGCGGGATCGTCCGCGCCGTGCGGGCGGTCCCGACGGCCGCGGCCGTGCCTCTCCTGGTGAAGATCGCGCCCGACCTCGCCGACGAGGACATCGACGCCGTGGTGGACATGGCCCTCGAAGAGCGCCTCGCGGGCCTCGTGGCGACCAACACCACGGTCGCCCGGGAGGGCCTCGCCTCGGCGCCCGCCGCGGTGGCCGCCGCGGGGGACGGCGGGCTCTCGGGCGCGCCGGTCCGACGGCGGTCCACCGCGGTGATCGCGCGGATCCGCCGTCGCGCAGGCGCCGCCCTCCCCGTCGTGGGCGCAGGCGGGGTATTTACCGCCGACGACGCCTGGGAGAAGGTCCGCGCGGGCGCGAGCCTGGTCCAGGTGTACACCGGCTTCGTGTACGAGGGACCGACGCAGGCCGTGGACCTCGCGCGGGGCCTGTCCCGGCGCCTCCGCGACGCGGGCTTCGCGTCCCTCGAAGCCGCCGTGGGGACGGGCGCGGCGGAGATGTGACCGCCCGCGGGGCCGGTGGTACGGTCCGCGCCATGCGTCCCCACCGCCTCGTGACCGCTGCCGTGGCCGTCGGTGCGCTGATGGCTCCGAGGGCGGTCCCCGCGCAGCCGCGCGCACCCCACGCCGGGGTCGCCACGGCGGCGCCCCACGCCGGGGTCGCCACGGCGCCCCACGCCGGGGTCGCCACGGCGCCCCTGCGGTTCACGTACGTGGCCGGGCACAAGGCGCGGTATGTCACCACCACGGTACAGACCCTGCCGAACCAGGGCGGGCGCTCGGTGACCTCGGCGACCATCGAGGTCGAGACCGCCGCGGTGCACCCCGACGGCTCGGCCGGCCAGCGGATGCGCGTGGTGCGGATGGACATCACCGGCGCCGGGGTCCCCGCGGCGGCCCGGGACCAGATCGTCCGAGGCATGACCGGGGTGACCATGGAGTACACCCAGGACTCCCGCGGACGGATCACCGAGCGCCATGCCCCCACGGGGGTCTCGGACGACATGCGGCCCTTCGTCGACGGGGTCGTCCAGACGCTGGACCAGTTGTCTCCGCAGCTCCCGGAGGCGCCCGTGGCCGTGGGATCCACCTGGCACGACCACAGGACGGTGCACCTCGCGCCCGGCGGGGCGGCCAACCTGGACATGGACCAGGACGTCACCTACACCCTGCGCGAGATCCGGCCGGCGCCCGGCGGGGGACGATCCGTCGTGGTGGGCGTCGCGATGACCTTTGCGACCGGGTCCGGCGCGAACATCGCGGGGGTGCCCCTCCGAGGCAATGGTCAGGCGACGGGAGACATGACCCTGGACCTGGGGCATGGCGCGCTGTCGTCAAGCCGGTCGACCGGGGCGATGACCCTGCACATGACCGTCCAGGGACGCAACCTCGACGTGGAGAGCCGGTTCGAGAACGACCTCCAGACCGAGGCCCTGCCGCACTGACGCGCCGGCGCCAGGGCGCAAAGGGCGCAAAGGGCGCAGGGGCTCGCTGGCGGGTCCGCGGGGGCACACGGCACCGTGTTGACGAATCCCGAATCCGCGGCACGATTGTGGCGTGATGTTGGAGCGTCTGTCCCCGTCGAACCCATTGATCCTTGGCTCGCGCTCCCCCCGGCGGCTCGACCTGCTCCGGACGATCGGGCTGCCCGTGGAGGTACAGGCCGCGGACGTCGACGAGGCCCTGCTCCCCGGGGAGCGGCCCGACGCGATGTCCACCCGGCTGGCGCGGCAGAAGGGCGCGGCGACCCTGTACGCGCTGAACAAGTCAGGCCGGTCGAGCGAGGGGCGCTGGATCCTCTGCGCAGACACCGTGGTGCACATCGGCGGCGAGCTTCTGGGCAAGCCCCGCGACGCGGACGACGGCCGACGGATGCTGAGACTTCTGTCCGGGCGAACGCACCATGTGACCACGGGCTTCGTGCTCCACGGCTCCGATGCGTTCGACGCGCCGGCGTACGCCGAGACCACGGCGGTGACCTTCCGCGGGCTGACCGAGGACGAGGTCCGACGGTACGTGGCCACGGGCGAGGGGACCGACAAGGCCGGCGGATACGCCGTGCAGGGCTTCGCCGGGGCCTTTGTCGAACGGATCGAGGGAAGTTACACCAACGTCGTGGGCCTGCCCGTGCACCGCGTGGTGGAGGTGCTGCTCAAGCTGGGTGCGATCGAGGGCTATCCCCTTTGAGCGTGGCCCCGGGTGGTCCCGAGGCCCCGGTGGACGCCCGGGGCATCCGCGCGCGCGTCGCCGCGGTGCGGGCGCGCATCGTGGCCGCGGCGGACGCGGCGGGCCGGGACCCGGCGTCGGTGAGCCTCGTCGCGGTGTCCAAGACCCTGCCCTCGGCGGCGGTGCGCGCGGCCTACGACGCCGGACAGCGGGACTTCGGCGAGAACTACGTGCAGGAACTCCTTGGCAAGCGGGAGGCCCTGGCAGACCTCGCCGACCTCCGGTGGCACTTCATCGGGCACCTGCAGACAAACAAGGCCAGGTCCGTGGCGAAGATCGTCCACGCGGTGCACTCGGTGGACTCGGTGAAGCTCGCCGTGGAACTGGGGCACCGCGCGACGGCTGCGGGCAGGACCGTGGAGGCCCTTGTCGAAGTGAACGTCGGCGGCGAGGCGAGCAAGTCCGGCTGCGCGCCGGGGGACGTCGGCGCCGTGCTCGACGCCGTCGCGCGCGAGCCCGCGCTGGTGCTCCGCGGGCTGATGACCGTGCCGCCGCACACGGACGACCCCGCGGGTGCGGGGGTGTTCTTCGCCGCCCTGGCGGCCCTGCGAGACGCGCACGGAGGCATCGGTCGGCTGCCCGAGCTCTCCATGGGGATGACCCACGACCTGGAGATCGCCGTCGCTCACGGCGCCACCGTGGTGCGCGTGGGGACCGCGATCTTCGGCGCTCGGGGGCACTGACCCCACGCCGTCACCCCAGGCCGTCTCGCTACGCCGTCTCGCTCTCGGACGCGGTCTTGGCGCAGGCGTCGTCGGCCTCGAGCGCGCGGTCGATCTCCGCGAGCGCTTCGGCCACGGCGCGGCGCGCGGACTGTTCGATGTCCAGGGCCCGCGCCTCGGCGGCGGCCACGAGGCGCCTCGCCTCGGCGTGGGCCTCTTCGACCTTGCGCCGGGTGGACACCAGTTCGTCGGCCACGTCGAGCGCCACGAGGGCCAGCAGGGTGGACGCCGTCGCCGTGCGGGTCGACCGCTGGACGGTCTCCACCCGCTCGTTGATCAACGCCGCGAGGCGTTCGAGATGGCCGGGGTCGGCGTTGGCCGCGAGGCGGAGTTTCTGCCCCGCGACCTCGAGCACGATCGTGTGGCGGGGTGTGGCGGCCGGCGGGTTCACTGGACCTAACCTAGCCGCGCCCCGCGCATACCTCAAGGGCCCTCGCTCGCTTGACGATCCCTGGGAACGGTGTCTCGTCGACGCGCGGAGGACCTCTGGAGCTCGTGTCAAGAGTCGCTCATGACCGATAGTTCGCGTTGACGTTGATATAGGCGTGGCCGAGGTCGCAGGTCACATAGCTCGCGCGGAACGCTCCGGCTCCGAGTCGCACCACGATCTCGTACGTGGGCCGGGCCATCCGTGTTTTCGCACTGGCCTCGGCCTCGGCGCCCACGGCCATGCCCCGGGCGACGATCGGGACATCGCCCACCGTGATGCTCGCGCGCCCGGGGTCGAAGTCCACGCCCGCGCGGCCGGCCGCGGCGAGGATCCGCCCCCAGTTCGGGTCCTGGCCGTGCAGCGCGGTCTTGACCAGCGGGGACGTGGCGATCGTGGTGGCGATCGCGCGCGCCGCCCGATGGCTGGCGCAGCCCTCCACGGTGATGGTCACCACGTGCTCGGACCCCTCGCCGTCGGCCACGATGGACCGGGCGAGGGCGTCGAGCACGGGGAAGAACATCCCGGCCAGGGTCGACGCCCCGAGGGCGGGCCCGCCCGCGGCGCCCGAGCACATCGCCACGATCGTGTCGTTCGTGCTGGTGTCCCCGTCCACGGTGACCCGGTTGAACGTCGCCTCGGTGGCCATTCGCAGCGCCCGGCGGAGCGTCACGGCGGTCGCCCGCGCGTCGCACATCAGGAAGGCCAGCGTGGTGGCCATGTCGGGATGGATCATCCCGGCGCCCTTGGCGATCCCGACGACGGTGGCCCCGTCCCGCTGGTGGTGCGCGGTCTTGGGCCAGCGGTCCGTGGTGCAGATCGCCCGCGCGAACGCCATCGCGTTGTCCTCGCGCAGGTCCGCCACGAGGGCGGGTATCGCAGCGTTGACCGTGTCCGCGGGCAGGAGGGCGCCGATGACCCCGGTGGAGGCCGGCAGCACCTCGGAGGGGCTGCACCCGAGGGCCCGGGCGAGGGCGCGCGTCGTGGCCTTCGCCGCGGACATCCCGGGTGCGCCGGTGCATGCGTTGGCGCACCCGGCGTTGGCCAGCACCGCGCGGGCATGGCCCCCGGCCACCCGCTGCGCGGCCAGTACCACGGGCGCGGCCTTGACCACGTTCCTGGTGAACACCGCGGCGGCGGTGACGACCTGGTCCGCCACGATGGCGCCCAGGTCGGCGGCGCCGGACTTCTTCAGCCCCGCCGCGACGCCCGCGAAACGGAAGCCCTTCACGACGGGAAGCTCGATGGTCTCCATGGATCGCTACAGTTCTCCTTCATCTTCGTCCGGGTGCTCGGCGGATGAACTCCGTCGCAGGAGCCCGCCCAGCACCTCCAGCGGGTCGAAGCCCAGCACCCCCCGCAGGTCGATCTCCCCCACCATTTCCCCGATCTCCCGCACCCGCCGCGCGAGCGGGGTCATGAGCCCGAGAAGTTCCAGCCCTGCCATCACCCGCCGTGACTGCGCCGCCGCAGCCCGCAGCGCGCTCGCCCCGGCGGCCACGGCCATCCACGGCGGCAGCGGGTCCACCACCACGTCCCGCGCCGCGATCGCCCGCGCCCAGGCGCCCGGCACCGCGGACTGTAGCAAGCCCCGCAGCGCCGCCGTGGTGGTGTACAGCCCCGCCGCCACCGGCCCGAGGTCCCGCTCCACCGCCGCCCGCAGCACCCGGTAGTCCCGCCGGAAGTCCCCGCCCAGCGGGCCCACCATCGTCCTCAGCGCCTCGGGGCCGTACACCCGGTCAAGCCCGGCGCCCTGCCGGCGCACCACCACCGCGGTGTCCAGCTCGTCCCGGTCAAAGAGTGCCACCACCGCGGTACGCCCTTCGGGCAGCACGTGGTCCCACGCTCGCCGCAGCACGTCCGCCGGGGGCAGCGGCACCGCCGTGGACACCCTCGGCACCAGGTGCACCTGCCCCTCGTCCACCAGCTCGCGCACCGCGCCCGCGACGATAAGCACCGTCGCCCAGGGGTCGTCCCCGGCGTGCAAGCGCCCACCGACCCGCTCGCCAAGCTCCTCCAGCGCGCCCGCCTCGGCGGCCACGGCGAAGCGCGTGCCGTGCGCCTGCGCCAGCGCCTCCAGGCCCTCGGGGCCGGGCCACACCTCCGCCGCGACCACCCCCCGCTGGGTGTGCACCGCGCGCAACACCCGACCCGCGTGGTACAGCACCACCAGCATCCCGCCGCGCTCCCCGGCCCGCCGCGCGTGGGCGTACGGCGGGTGCGAGCCCAGCCCCGGCGCCACCAGGGTCACCAGCCGGTGCCAGCTCCGCGCGTCGAAGCCCGAGAACCGCGTGTCAACCGTGATCACGGTGTCACCCCGCCGTCGCCGTCACCGTCACCACCAGCCGTACTCCGCAGGGCCGTCGGTGGCGCGGAGAGCACCACGACCTCCCCGGGCGCGAGTGATACAGCCCCACCGCCCCATCCCTCCGGCGGGTGCACCGTGACGGTCTCGTCTGCCGCGGAGAGCGCCATCACCCGCAGCCCTCGGTCGGTCTCGACGGCCCTCACCAGCGCCCCGCCCGCGGGCTCGACCGTCACGGTCACCCCGGCGAGCGCCCCCCGCGCCCGGAGCACGAACGCCTCCCGGTCCTGGCCGCCCTCGTACGCAGGCCCGTCCCCGCCCGCGGGCGCCCGCCGCCAGGGGAGCCCCGCGTCGGTCAGCGCCCGCTCCAGCGCCTGTGCGTCCGCTTCGTGCGCGCCGAGGGTGCCGTCGTCCACCCGGGCTGCCGGGTCCGCCAGCTCGCCGGGCGTCAGCCCACGCCATGTCAGCAAACCCAGCGGGAGGGGATGCACCGCCGTCGCGGCCCGCGCCGCCGTGACCTCCGCGGCCGTGGTCACCAGCGTGGCCACGCGCTCAACGCCCGTCGGCAGCCCGGCCGCCCACGCGTTGAGCGCCGCCCAGAACGGCGCGTGCGCCCGCGGCACCGCGCGCTCGTCGAGCAGGGCGCCCACCCAGCGGTCGCCCGCGCAGCCCATCACCACGGTGTAGTCCACCGCACCGGCCGTCAGCGCCGCGCGGGCGCACTGCGTCGTGTGGGTGGCCCGCGTCGGCGGCTCGAACGGCGCGTTGCCCGCCCGGAGGTCCCAGTGCGCCCCGCGGGCGAGCGCCGAGCCGTACCGCACCTGCCGCCAGAGCCCCGCGGTGCCCGCAGCGGGAGAGCCCGGGGACAGCACCAGGGGGTACGCTGCGGCGAGGGCCAGCGCGGTCGCGGACGCCATCACCCCGCCGGAGATGGCCAGCGAGAGCACCTCGGGTGGGATCCCGGACTCCGTCGCCGCGCGCACCAGGGCCAGGAGGTAGTCCCGCGTCCGGTCGGTCTCCAGGGCGACCTCGCCGCGCGCTTCGCCCTGCGGGCCGTGGTGCGGCGGGGCCACGGGCGTGCGCTCTCCCCGGGCGTCCGGGTGGTGGTCCATCTCGAAGGGATCGTCGCGGAGCAGCGCGTGGGGGCCGTGGCCCAGGACCACCCGCGCGATCACCCCCGAGGTCACCCACGGCGCCACGGCCGTGCACGCTGCCGTCACCCACGCGCTGGCCTCCCGGCGGAAGGCCGCGCTTGCCAGGGACGGCAGCGGGACCAGCCGCGGGGGGTCCGGGACCACGACCGGGTTCTGCCGCCGGGTGCGGGCCTGGCACCCCCGGTCGAACAGCACCCGGTCGGGGATGCCCAGGCCCGCGGCGTCGGGCACCGGCATGGGCCCCACCCGCACCACGGCGCGGAGCCCCGCGGCGGACACGGCGTCGAGGGCGGCTCCCACGGACCGGCGTCCGACGGTCAGGTCGAAGCCTCCGCCCGCGGTCTCGTGTTCGCGCCAGACCAGCGGCAGGTCGACGGCGTTGAAGCCCAGCGCCGCGAGCGCGGACGCCGCGCGGGGCCAGAGGGAGGCTTCGACGGTGGTGAAACGCACCATCGCGGCGCGGAGTGCGTCGGTCACGGGGGCGGGAAGGTAGCACCGAACGGGTGGGCGGCGTCGAGGTCGCGCTACGCCCGCCGCCAGCCGTCCCCCGCCAGGTCGTGGACCACCAGCATCTCTTCGCCCTCCGCGGTGCGTACCAGGAAGGCCGTGCCGTCCCGGTCCTCCCGCACCCCGAGCACCGCGGCCACCCTGCGGCGGACGCCCGCTTCCACGAAGGCCCGCGGGACCATCGACCCGGCGTGCGACGGACGGAGTTCCACCGCGTGGAGGACGGCGAGCGCCGCGGGGGCGCAGATCCCCGCCTCGGTCCGCAGCGCGCCCGCCGTCGCCGCGCACCGCTCGGCCGCCGCGGCGGACACCCCCTGGCCGCTGACCATCAGCACCAGGTCGCACCCGTCGCCCACGTGCCGCGCCAGGATCGACCGCGCCGCGCCGTGCAGTCGCAGCTCCATCACCGGCCCGTGGCCCAGCGACCGCGCCGCGGCGCCTGTCCGCGCCAGCAGGATCGTGAGCTCTGCCCCGGTCACCCGCGCGTCGAACGGATCAATCCGGGTGGCCAGGTCGATCGCCTCGCCCTCGCCGTCGACGAACACCGCGCACAGGGCCTCGGGCAGGCCCTGGACAAGTTCGTCCAGCGCGGGGGTGAACCCCGTGGGGTCGTTGTTGCGGGGGAGCAGCCGTTGCGCCCGCATCCGGGTCTCAGGGCCCCGGCGGGGGTGACGTGGGCGTGGGCGCGGGCGTGGGCGTGGGCGTGGGCGGGCGGTCCACCGCTCGCAGCGCGGTCTCGCTCACCCGCGCGCCGACCCGCAGTCGCAGGTGCTCCAGGATCCCCTGGAGGGTCTCTGCCCGCTTGCGGACCACCATGTCCCGCCGGACGATCGCCAGCGCTTCGTCGCGCGGCCGTGGCGCGGGGGGTACCAGGGCCAGGCGCAGCGCCACGTGCTCGCCGTAGATCGTCTCGAACACCGGGGACAGCGGCGCGTCGTCCGTGAGCGCCCAGGCGTGCTCCGCGAACTCTGGCACGTACCGCCCGTGGGCGGTGTAGCCCTCGCGGTCGAAGGGATCCAGCCGTTCGGCGCGGTTGAGGGCACCCGCGAACTCCCGCGCCGCGGCGGTGAACTGATCGACCGTGGGGTGCTCGCCCCCCAGGGCCAGCAGCCGCGCCCGAAAGCGCGCCGCCCGCTCCCGCGCTGCCGCGTGGGCCGCGGGGCCCTCCTGCGGGCGCACCACGGCCACGAAGTGCAGGGCCTGGAGAAGCTCGCCCGGGGTGAGCTCGACCCGCCGGGCGTTGAGTACATCTTCCACTTCGCGGGTCGGGAGCGAGGCCTCGGTCACCCGCGCCTCGACCTCGCGCTGGAGGAACACCTGCACCCGGGCGTGCCACGCCACGTCCTGCCTGTCCTCGGCGGACACCAGCCCCCGGCGGGCGGCCTCGCGGGCCAGGAGGTGCGTCCCGATCGCCCGGTCGAGGGCCGCCCGCGGGTCCAGGTGCAGCGCGGCGGCGACCTCGGTGACCTCCTCCGCGGTGACCACCTCGCCGTCGACCCGCGCGACGGGGTGCTCCGCCCGCGGCGGTGCCCGGCGGCGCAGCGCCATGGGAGACCTCTCGCCGCAGGCACCGAGTGCGATGCATGCACCGAGCGCAAGCGCGAGGGATCTCCCTCGTGGGGTCACTCGGCACTCTCGGGGCGCACCAGCTCGATGCCGGCCTGGGCGACGAACCACCCGACGAAGCCCGCCAGGAGGGACGAGACATAGTCCCGGTGGTCCAGGGCCTGGAGCGACTGCCAGAAGGGCACCAGCGCGCCGACCAGGAGCCCGAGACCCACGACGCGGACAAGCCACCGGGTCCCCGGGGCAGACGGCGGCGGGACCGCCGGCGGGGGCGGCGGGGCCGCTTGAAGAGGCGGCGGGGCGGGGGGAGAAGGCTGCGGCGCTGCGGCGCGGCTCATCGGGTGCAGTCTACCTCTGTGAGTCCAGAACGGTGCGCATGAGGTACGCGAGGGCCCCCCAGGCGAGGTAGCCCATGGCGCGTGCGGGTCGCCGGGGCCGCGGCGGCGCTGCCCGGGCGACGGCGCTCCCGCCGCCCAGGACCAGGGCCACGGCGATGAGAAGCCCCGCGGCGGAGACCAGGGCGTGCCGGCCGCGGAGGATGTCTTCGTCCACCGTCCGGGCCTCGCGGGCCGCGAGGAGGCTCGGAGCGACCACGGAGCAGAAGAGCGCGGCCCCGGCGAGGACGCCCTGGGAGACGTACCGCAGGGGGGGCGCAGGCGCGGCGGGGCCGTGGCCCCGGTGCAGGGCGCCACGGTCCGCCAGGGGGGCCAGGGACACGGCGTACACCGGGGCCGCGGCGCGGGCCCACGCGGCCGTGGCCGCGGCGAAGCCCAGGGCGGTCAGCGCGGCGACCACCCGGGCGGCGGCGTCGAAACGGGGGACGGGGCGCCGGCCGAGGACAAAAGCGAAGACTCCCAGGGCGAGGGGGTAGACCCCGAGGGCGAGGACGGCGGCGCGGGGCGCCCGGGCGCGGAGGGCCGTGGCTGCGATCAGGGCGCCGAGGGCCAGGGCGCCTGCCACGGCCGAGGGACCGTCGGGTGCGCGGGCCACGAGTGGTACCAGGACGAGCTGCGCCCAGGTGGCAGCGCCGAGCACAAGGGCGACAAGGCCGAGCCGACCGGTGGGCATAAGGGCGACGGGGACGGAGGGTAGCAGGTTTCCGCCAGGGGCCAGGGCTTGTACAGTGTCCGGGTGCGGAACTGCCAGCAGTGCGGCCAGACCTGCGCGGACGACCATAAGTTCTGTCCCGGGTGCGGGTTCCCCGTGGCGGCGACGAGGGTGGCCTCGGGCGATCCGTTGATCGGGCGGACGCTCGGGATGCACTACACCATCCTCGAGCACGTGGGCGCCGGGGGCATGGGGCGGGTGTACCGGGCTGAACAGGCCGTGCTGGGCAAGACCCTGGCGGTCAAGGTCATCCACCCCCACCTTGCCAACGACGAGAACGCCGCGGCCAGGTTCTACGGCGAGGCCAAGGCCTGCTCCCGGTTGAACCACCCGAACTCGGTCAGCGTGATTGATTTCGGGAGGACGGACGACAACCTCCTGTTCCTGGTGATGGAGTTTCTCCGGGGCAGGGACCTCTCCACGGTGGTCTGGGGCGCGGGCACCCTCCCGGTGCTCCGCGCGGTGAACATCGTCCGGCAGGTGCTCGCGGCGCTGTCCGAAGCCCACGAGCACGGGATCGTCCACCGGGACATCAAGCCCGAGAACATCCTCGTCGAGCCCCTGTCCACGGGCGGTGACTTCGTGAAGGTCGTGGACTTCGGCCTCGCCAAGATCCGCTCGGAGGCCACCACCGGGGTGACCTCGCCGGGCCTGGTGTGCGGCACGCCGGACTACATGGCCCCGGAGCAGTGCAGGGGACTCCCCGCGGACCACCGTAGCGACCTCTATTCGGTCGCCGTGATGCTGTACTACTGCGTCACCAGCCGGCTGCCCTTCGAGGGCGAGCACCCCAACCAGGTGCTGCAGATGCACGTGAACGACCCGCCGCCCGACCCGCGGACGCACGTGCCCGACCTTCCCGAGGCCTTCGTCCAGGCCCTGCTGCGCGGGCTGGCCAAGGAGCCCGCCGACCGGTACCAGTCGGCCGTCGAGTTCGCCGACGCCCTGGGCGCATCCGTGGTGGTCCCGCAGGTGCCCTCCGACGGCGCGCGGGGCGCGGTCTGCCCGGCGTGCCGCGCGCCGGTGCCCGTGGGCCGGCGGTTCTGCGGCGAGTGCGGCACCCGGGTGCTGACCACACTCACCCTGCGCGAGGACGGCGCCGACGCCACCCGCCGGGCGCCGCAACGGCCCGGGATGGCCTCCGCCGGGGGGTTTCTGCCGTTCGTGGGCCGCGACGCAGAGCTCAGCCAGGTGGAGCTCGCGCGGGCGCGGGCGGCGGACGGGACCCTGGTCTCCCTTCGGGTCGTCGGTGAAGAGGGCAGCGGAAAGCACCGGCTGGTACAGACCGCCCTGGAGAGCGCCCGGCGCGCGGGCGACCTGGTGGTGTGCGTCGGCCCGGACCCCCGGTGGGCGGGCGTGGCCTACGCCCCGGTGGCACAGTGCATCCGCGCCCTGTTGGAGATCCCCGTGGCGACCGAGCCCGTGGCCTGGCTTGAAGAGCGCGTGCGTACCACGGGCGGGGACATGGACCCGGCGGTGCGCGCGGGCTTCATCGAGGTGTTCACCCCTGGCGGCGCGTCGGACCTGGACGCCCGGGGGCGCACCGAGGGGGTCGTGCGGGCCCTTGCGTGGGCGATGCGCGAAGGGATGCGGGGCCGGGCGCGGGCCGTGGTGGTGGCCTTCGAGCAACTGCACCGGACGGATGCGGCTTCGGTGCGGGTGCTCGCGGGCTTGCTCTCCCGCCCGGTGCCCGTGCCGGCGTTCGTACTGATGACCCACGTGCCGAGGTTCACCGCGACGTGGACGCGCTGCGACGCCGTGGCCCTCCGCGGGCTGGCGCCCGAGCTGGCGCGGCAGGCCGTGGCGACCGTGCGGGCGGGCGTGGAGCTCCCCTCGGGCGAGGTCCTGCCCTTGCACCTGGAGCAGCTTGCGCGATGGGCGGTCGAGGGCGGCGGGGCCCCGCCGTCGCGGCTGGTCGATCTGATCGCCGCGCGGTTGGAGCGGCTGCCGGTGACAGCGCGGCGGGTGGTGCAGGCGCTGGCCGTCCTCGGGGACGAGGACCGCGAGGGTGTGGGTGCCGTCGCCGGGACGGGAAAAGACGTCGACGCGGGCGCCCTCCGGTCCCTGGTGGACGGCGGCTGGGTGCTGACCGAGACGACGGGCTCGCGGACACGGTTGCGGGTGGCGCACCCCCTCCTGCGGGAGGTGGCCGACGCGGGGATCCCGGCGGACGTGCGGAAGGACCTGCACGCGGCGTGCGTCCAGGCCGCGCGCGGCGCGGAGCTACCGTTGGAGGTCCAGGCCCACCATGCTTTCTATGCCGGGCCGGCGTTTCAGGCCCTGTTGCTGATCGAGCGGGTGGGCGACCAGGCCCTGGCGCGGGGCGACGACGCCGCGGCTGCGCAGGCCCTGCGCCGGGGCCTGGAGTTCGCGCGGCGCGAGCGTGGCCGTGGAGAGATCGACGAGCCCGAGCGGGCGGTGGTGATCTTTACCCGAAAGCTGGGCGAGGCCCTGGTGCGCGCGGGGGACACCGCGGAGGCCGAGGGGGTGCTGCGGGAGGGCCTCGGGGTGGCGGCTCGGACGGACCCCGAGTGGCCCAGGCTGGAGGGCGCCCTCGGGCGGGCCCTGTGCGCGCGCGGGCGTCACGGCGAGGGGATGCGGGCGATCGACAACGCGGTGGCCATGGCGCGGCGGCAGGGCCAGCGGGGCGTGGCCGCTGAACTGCTGGTGGGCCGGGCCGAGATGGAGGCCCTGGCGCGGGCGTGGACCGAGGTGGTGGGATCGCTCGACGCGGCGGACGGGCTTCTGCGGGAGGCCCTGCGTACCGCCGGGCCCTCGGACCCGCTGCGGAGGCAACGGGTGGACCTGTTGCTGCGCCTTGCCCGCGCACGGAGGCTGTCCGGGCACGAGGCCGACGGGGAACTCGCCGAGGCGAGGGTGCTGGCGACCGAGATGTTCATGGTGACCGCGCGGGCCCAGTGCGACGCGGAGGCCGCGGAGTGGGCGGAGTCCGTGGGCGACCGGCGCGCGGCCGTGGCCGCGTGGCGGCGGGCGGTGCACGCCGCCCGGGAGGCGGGTGACGCCGCGCTGGAGGCCCTCTACGAAGAACGCGCGCGGCGGCTGGGGCGCTACGAACCCGTCGGAGCGACCGGGAACTGAGCCCTTCGCAGCGGGACCTTGACGGAGGCTCCCCGGGGGGATAGATTCCGCGCCCCTGTCAAGGGACCAGGAGGATCTTTCGTGGCCAATCATGCATCGGCGGAGAAGCGGAACCGGCAGCGGATCAAGCGTACGGTGCGGAACCGTGCGATCAAGACGGAGTTCCGCACGCTCGTGAAGCACGTCCGCGAGGCGATCGGCTCCGGCGACGTGAAGCGCGCGGAGAAGGCCCTGCGCGAGGCGGCCTCGGCGCTCGACAGCGCCGTGACCAAGGGCGTGCTGCACCGCGCCACGGCGTCGCGAAGGATCTCGCGGCTCACCACGGCGGTGCACCGGTCCGCGGCCCCCGCCGCGGGCTGAGCGTACCGTCCCACTTCCTGCTTCCCCGACGGCCTTCCCCCGCTACGGTGCGTGGGAAGGCCGTTCTGTTGTCTACCGTCCGACGGTCGCCAGGGGTTCAAGCCCGGGGTGCGTCGCCATCAGTTCGACCAGGTACACGTCGTCTCCCGCGGTGGCCGTGCCGACGCCCGCGGCGTCCACGTAGCGGTCCATGAGGTTGGCCCGGTGCGAGGGCGATGCTGCCAGCCGGGCGTGGGCCGCGGCGAGGGAGGGCGCTCGGGCGACGTTCTCGGCCACGCGCTCGGCCGTCACGTGGGCCTCCGCGAGCCGCGCCACGGGCGAGTCCCCGGCGGAGGCCCCGTGGGCCACCTCGGAGCGGGCCGCCAGCCGCGCGGCGTACTCCGTGGCCACGCGGGTGAGCAACGGATCCGCGCGAAGCACGGCGAGACCCGCCTGGGCGCGCAGGGCGTTCACCGCGGCGAGGACGTCCCGAGGGTTTGACACCGTGCGCGGGGCGGGCTGTGCGGCTTGCGGCGCACCCACCTGGACGTGCCAGGTCGCCAGGGGCGTGGGGCCCGCGTCGGTCGCGACCACAAGCTGCAGGGTGTACTCGCCGTGGTCGGTGAAGCGCACGGTGGTGGGGCCGTCCAGGGCCACGG
>FSWI01000153.1_pt1 | contig 16113 bp, 9 predicted proteins | sample 1637911 | NCBI WGS metagenome assembly FSWI01 (sample SAMEA3914789, study PRJEB12502) | metagenome | biome: forest; material: soil | place: Canada | collected 2011-07-03 | depth 0.3 m
CCTCAAAGGCCACGATGCGCGTCCGCCGCAGGAGCGTGATGTTCGGGGTCTCTTCGATGCGCCGGATGAGGTAGCGCGACATGCTCGCCGCGAGGTCGGGCCCACGGATCACGACGTGGACGTGCCGCGCGCTCTGCGCAAGGAAGGTCGCCGCCTGCCCGGCCGAGTTGCCGCCGCCGACGACCACGACCTCCGCGTCGCCGCACCGCTGGGCCTCGATCGCCGTCGCCGCGTAGTACACCCCGGCCCCCTCGAAGCGCGCGCGCCCCGGCACGGCGAGCTTGCGGTAAGCGGCGCCGGTGGCGATCACGACCGCGCGCGCCCGCAGCGACTCGCCGCCGGCGAGCTCGATCCGTAGCGGCGTCTCATCGCAGTGCAGCCGCGCGGCGCCGCACGCGACCGCGATGCGCGCGCCGAACTTCTCGGCCTGCGCGAGCGCGCGCGCGGTCAGCGCCTGGCCCGAGACGCCCGTCGGAAACCCGAGGTAGTTCTCGATCTTGGAGCTTGCCGCCGCCTGCCCGCCCGGCGCGCCGGCCTCCAGCATCAGCACTTCCAGTCCCTCGGAGGCACCGTAGACGGCGGCGGCGAGCCCGCCCGGCCCGGCGCCGCAGATCACCACGTCGTGCACGACGCCCGGGTCGCGGCGCTGGTTGAAGCCCAGGCACTCGGCGATCTCGGCGTCGGTCGGGTTGCGCAGCACGCGCGTGCCGCGGCAGATGAGCACCGGCACGTCCCCCACGCCCACGTGGAAGCGATCGAGCAGCGCGCCCACGTCGGGGTCGCGCTCGACGTCGACGTAGCGCGACGGGTGCCCGTTGCGCACCAGGAACGCCTGGACCCGCAGCGTCGCGGCCGAGTCCCGCGCGCCGAGCACCACGACGTCGCCATACCCCGCCGCGAGGAGCCCGACGCGCCGCAGGATGAACGCGCGCATGAGGATCTCGCTGAGGTCCGGGTCGGTCTGGATGAGCGCGCGGAACGGCCCGGGCTCGACCCGCAGCACCCGCAGCGCGCCCTTCGCGCGGCCGCGCACGAGCGTGCCGCGGTCGGCCAGCGTCGCCGCCTCGCCGGTGAACTCGCCCGCGCGGTGCACCGTGATCGGGTGCTCGACCGCCCCGCTCGGGTGCACGATCTCGAGCTCGCCGGCGAGGACGACGTAGAACGGCACGTCGCGGTCGCCCTGCTCGAAGACGACCTCGCCGGGCGCGAAGCTCGCCTCCGCGCCGAAGCCGGCGACGCGCGCGACCTGCGCGGCCGTGAGCGCCGGGAACATCTGCGCACGCCGCGGGGCGAGCTCGTCGCCAGGGGGAAGACTCTCGGCCACGGTCACGGCGCCGAGAGGAACTGGTCGTGCGGATAGCAGTACGCCCAGGTCTCGCCGACCTCGCCGGACGTGATGACCGGGTGGGTGGTCGCGCGGTGGTGCCCGGTCGCGTGGCGGTGCGGCGAGTCGTCGCAGCAGCCCACGTGCCCGCACGACAGGCAGATCCGGAGGTGTACCCACGTGCTGCCGATCGCGAGGCACTCGCGGCACCCCGGCGTGGGACGGTGGGCGCTCCGCGGCATCTCGGGCGTCACATGGGAGCAGGCGTTCGACAGGTCGATCCGTGTGTCGGCGCTCATGGCGTCGGAAGACCGTGTCACGCCTGCCGGCGGGCGTCCAGGTGTCGGCCTGTGGCCGGTGCTGGCGCGCGACCTCCCGGACTGGCGCTGCGACCCGCCCGCGGTACGGCGCGGGACGTATCGGACACGTCGCGGCAGGTGTCGGACACGTCGCGGGGTGCCCCCCGGGTGGGGGGGGTCCGTCGGTGACCGGCCGGACCCCCGCCGCGTCGTTTCTGGGAATCACCAGCGATCCAGACAACTTCCCCGGGCGGCTCGCCGCGTGGTGGATCTCTTTTGTGACTGGTTGATCTCTTTTGTGACTGGTTGATCTCCGCGGCCACCAGTTGATCTCCGCGGCCACCAGTTGTGCTCGACCGAGGTCAACCACTGCTCGACCGAGGTCAACCACTGCTCGACCGAGGTCAACCACTGCTCGACCGAGGTCTGACAGAAGGCGAACCAGATCAACCACTGCTCGACCGAGATCTACCGCTGCTCGACCGAGGTCTGACAGAAGGCGAACCAGGTCAACCACTGCTCGACCCAGGTCAAACAGCACCGGTCCTTTCGACGCGCTACGCCCCGTCGGCGAGCACGCCTGCGAGGATCCCGCGGGCCTCGTCCCCGTGCGCGACCGGCACCTGGATCTCCACCGGCACGTACGGCCCGAAGAACTGCAGCAGCGCCCTGTGCCCGGCCGACCGCGCGTGCCCGGGGATCCCGTGCGCCGCCAGCGCGGCGAGCGCGGCGTCCACGGCGTAGACCCTGTGCTCGGCCCGCACCGTGACCAGGGCGCCGTGGGCGCGCGCCGCCCGCCACGAGGCCAGGGCGTCCAGCACGACGGCGGTCACCACCGCGATCGAGATGGCGTCGAGCGGCGGCGCAGCGGGCACGGCGAGGTGTACCAGCGCGGGCACGGCGCACGCGACGGCCGCGAAGACCACGCCCGTTCGCAGGGCGGCAGCGCGGTGGGCGTCCACGGCGGCGGCGACGGTCGCAGGGTCGACGGCGGCGCCCAGGCACCGGGTCACGACGGCCAGGACCTTCGCGCGCGGGTTGAACACCCTGCCCATGACCGCCGCGACCGCCGCGCCCAGCGCGATGACCGCCAGGACGCCCACGGACCCTCCACCCGTCGCCTGCCGCCCGAACGCCCCCACGAAAGCGATCCCGGCAGCGACCAGCGACAGCGGGAACACCCCCGCCGCGGGTCCCAGGATCCAGGGCACCGGCTGCGGAGCGGGGCCCTCGCTGGTGCGGTACACGGGCGCCGCACCGCCTCGCCCCCTCCCCACCCTGTCCATGTCCCCGCCGCCGGGGACCCGCAGGGCGTACGCCGTGGCGGCCACCAGGACCGAGGCCCCCGCGAGGGTCACCCCGGCGCCGACGGGAGGCAGCTCGCCGTTCTGCACGGCGCGGGCGAGCGCCTGGGTCTGTGAGACAAGCCCCAGGGCCATGCTTGTGGCCACGCCCAGCGACAGCCCGCCGACCAGACCGTAGCGCCCCGCCCCCCACGCGAGCGCCAGCAGCAGCACCACGCCCAGCGACAGCGAGGCCAGGACGGTGGCACCCGGTCCCACACCGTTCCCGATGATCTCCCGGCTGTTGAGGTACATCACCATGGCAAGGCCCTGGCAGAAGATCAGTACGGCGGCGGTCGCGTAGGAGGCCAGCGTGAGTCCCCGCCGCGTGGCCGGCTGGTGCCGCCGACGACGCAGCGCCGGGACCACCAGCGCGAACAGCTCGACCAGGATGAAGCCCGTGATGATGGGCGCGAAGCCGAGGGCCGCGAGGCCTTGCCCCCCGCCCTGTAACGGGGCCAGGCCCCGGTCATCCAGCGAATCGACCAGCCCTGGCAGCGGGACCTGCGCCAGCGCCCAGACCGCCATGGGCACCAGCGCGGTGACCGCCAGCGCGCGCCACGGACGGGGCCCGCGGGCTTCGACGCGCGGAGCCTCCTCGGGGCCCGCGCCCTCGGACAGGGCGGCGCCGCAGTCGGCGCAGGCGACGATGTCGTCGCGGTAGGTCGCAGGGACACCCTGCGCGCGGTGGTGGGGGCACAGGGGGTCGGGGCAGTGGCGCATCGCGCACCCAGGATCGCATGCTTCAACCGCGCTTGCGGAGGCTTGACGCGGTCCAGCGCTTCCGTAGGTACTGGATCACCATGCCTGTGAACCCGCCCCGATGGGATCCGAAATGGCTACAGACGCTTCGGGACGAGGGGGATCCGGTGGCAGACACCGCCGTCCTGGATGTGTACGCGCGGGGGGACATCGCCGCGGTCAACGCGATGCTCGACACCCTGGTCCACAACGACGGACTGCCCGTGGGAGCGCTCCCGGCGGAGGTCCAGGAGTATCTCGTCCGGTCGGCCGGACTCCCGCCCTGGATGGATCCAGCGAAGGTCCGTGTGGGCGAGGAGCTGTTCATGCAGCACGGGGTGCTGGCCCTCGCGGCCCTGCTCTGCGCGGCCCTGCCGGCTTGCTACACCCTGGGCTACGGGGTGCAGGTCCTGGCGCTGACCCAGGGCCTGTCGCAGCACACCACCCGGCGGCTGTTCGAGACCGCGCAGATGGTGGTGGAGGTGATGGCCCCGGGGGGCCTCGAGCCCCACGGCCAGGGCGTGATCTACGCCCGCAAGGTGCGGCTGATGCACGCGGCGATGCGGCACCTGATCCTGGCGACGCCCCCTGTGGAGCTGGAGCCGGAGCCCCCGGCGGAAAAGCTTCGGATGGGCGAGGTGCTCCTGCGGACGGTCTGGCGCCGCGCAGACTGGGGCGTGCCGATCAACCAGGAAGACCAGGCGTTCACCCTGCTGACGTTCTCGCATGTGATCCTTGAGGGCCTGGCGACCCTGGGCGTGCCGCTGACCGGGGCCCAGCGGGACGCGTACATCCACTGTTGGAGCGTGGTGGGCTACGTGATGGGCGTGCGGGAAGACCTCCTCGCGCGCACCGCCGCCGAGGCGAAGGAACTCTACGAAGCCATCCTGGCGCACCAGTCCGGCTCCTCGGACGCGGGGCGCGCGCTGGCCCGCGCCTTGATCGGCGCCGTGGGCGAAGAACTCCAGGTGCCCTGGGTGATGGACAAGGCCCGCGGCCAGCGGGTGGCGGCGCACCTCATCCACCGGCTGCTGGGCGACCGCCCGGCACAGCTACTGGGCATCGACTCCTCGACGGGCGCCTCGCGCGCGGCGATGGACGGTGTACTGGCCGCCGTGCGGGGTGCTGCATGGGTGACAACCCGTGGCGCGGCGCTCACCGGGACGGGCACCGCGCTGGGCTGGGTGGGACGGCGCTGGGTCGCGCGGCTGACCCGGTTCCAGCGCAACGGCCAGCGGGGGATGTTCCACCTGCCGTCGTCGCTGCGGGATGCCTGGAACGTCGGGGGCTGAACCGTCCCTGCGAAGCCGTACGCACCGCCGGTGCCGGGCTCTCACCCTCCCAGCACGGCGGCGAGGCGCGCGAGGTGCCACAGCCCGCCGCCCGCGGACAACAGCGCCCGCGCCCGCGCCGCCGCGGCCGAGCGGGCGTCCCCGGGCGGCAGCACCCGCACAAGCTGGTACGCCGCGAGGGCCTCGTCGAGGGGCAGTCCCGCGGTCGCCGCCGCGGCCTGCGCGCGACGAAGCAACGACCGCGCCCGCCAGGGATTGCCCGCGAGCGAGTGCGCCCGCCCCGCCAGCCGCAGCGCCGCGGGCCTGCCGATGGGAAACGCCTTGCCGAAGCCCCGCGCCAGGGACACCACCCGCCACGCGCCCGCGGCGAAGGCCCGGACACTGCGTGTCTGGCCCCGCGTCCGGGCGTCCTCCCACGCGGCCAGCCAGGCCTCGGCCGCGCCGGCCAGCAACTGCGGCCCCGTGGCAGGGACGTCCCGCGCCGAGGCCACCAGGGAGAGGGCGGTCCCGGCCGAGGCCACGGCGTTCTCGTGGTCGCCCCGCAGGGACTGCGCAAAGGCCAGGGCCCCCAGCGCGAGGGCCTGCGGCGTACGGTCGCCGCGATGCGCCGACAGCGCGCCCTCGGTGCCTTCTCGCGCGCGGAGCAGCAACCCCAGCGCCTCGTCCGCGCGGTCGGCCATGCACAGGGCCAGGGCGTGGGTGCTCACGAAGGTCGCCCGCTGGCCGCGGAGGTCGTCGCCGAGGGCGGCCACCGGCCCCGCGCTGCGCGCGCGCATCGCCGCGATGTCGCCGTTGTACCAGTCGCACACGGCGAGGAGGTACTCGCAGAGGGCCGCGTCGAAGCGGTCGCCGTCGCGCCGGGCCACCGCGAGGCCCTCGGCCAGCATCGCCGCGGCCGAGGCCCGCTCGTTGATCCCCAGGAGCCACGAGGCCTCCAGGATCTGCGCCGCGCCACGGCCGCGCCACGCTTCGCCCGAGGCTGAAGGTACGAAGGGTGCGTGGCACCGGGCGAAGTACCCCCGCGCCAGCCGCCGGAGGCCCATGGCCCCGACGGCGTAGCCCAGCACCGCGGTGGACTCGGCGTTCAGCGCCCCGGCGCGCTCCGCGGCGTTGACCGCCGCGAGGCTGGCGGCCAGCACCCGCGGCCGGTCGCCGTCGTACAGGGCCACGGTGGCCAGCCGGCTGGCGACCCGCGAGGCCACCAGAAGCTCCTCCCGGCGAAACGGGTCGGCCTCGGCACCGACCACGAAGGGCATCGCCCGGTGGATCAACTGCCGCGCGGCCTGGCGGGCCAGGGCCACCGCGCGCACCCGGCCCTCCCGAGGAACACCGTAGCCCGCGTCCCGTAGCGCCGCCGCGAGGTGCTCGCCCGCGCGGGCCATGTCCCCCTGGACAAAGGCCGCGTCCCCGGCGCGGTACCGCCAGCGCAGTCGCTCCAGGGCGCCGCCGTCTTGGGGCGCGAGGACCAGGGCCCGCTCCAACAGCCGCACGGCGTCCGGGAAGGCTCCGTCGCGGTACGCCCGCTCGCCCGCGAGGGAGGCGTAGCGCCCCTCGCGGTCCCGGTCGGCCGCCACGTGCCAGTGGTGCGCGAGGTCGGAGTAGTACAACGGCAGGCTCCCGGTGCCCGCGTACCGGTCCTCGATCGCCAGGGCCGCCGCGCGGTGCAGCCCCGGCCGCCGCGAGGGCGCCACCCGCTGGTAGGTCGCCTCGCGGAGCTTGTCGTGCGCGAATCGCAGCGGGCCGCCCGGGACCTCCTCCAGGATCCGCCGGTCCAACAGCTCGCGCAGGACCTCCAGCAGGCTCGGGTCGTCGAGGCCCGCGGCGGCGGCCAGGAGATCGCCGTCCACCTGCCGGCCGAAGGCCGCGGCGACCTCGGCGACCGCTCGCGCGGAGGCCCCCAGGGACTCGATCCGCCGGGTGACCAGGTCGTGGAGGGTGTGCGGCAGCGGCAGCGAAGCGTACCGCTCGGCGTCCGAGCGCGCGGCCCCCGGGCCACCTCCCGGGCCACCTCCCTGGCCACCTCCCGGGGCACCTCCCGCGGCACCACCCCCTGGGCTGCCCTCGTCCACGGCCACGCGCCAGCTCCCCGAGGCGTCGCGGTACAGCAACCGTTCGGCCACGGCGAGTCGGAGGTACTCGGCGACGAAGAACGGATTGCCCTCGGACTGCTGCGCGAGGAAGTGCACCAGTTGCCGCGGGGGCTCGCGCAGGGCGAGCATGTCGCCCACGATGGCCCCGATGGTGGGCTCGTCGAGCCGCGGGACCTCCACCGCGCGCACCCACGGCGCGGCCAGGACCCGGCGGAGGTCATCCCCGGCCTCCTCCGCGCGGTACGTCCCGAGGAGGAACACCCGCGTCCCGGCGAACCACGCCGCGGTGAGCGATCCGAGAAAGGCCAGGGACAGCTCGTCGGCCCACTGAAGGTCGTCCACCAGCAGCAGCAGCGCGTCCTCCCGGGCGTAGGCCGCCACGACGGCCGCGAGGTCGTCGAGGACCCGCCTGCGCGCGGCCTGCGCGGCGAGGGGCGGGGGCTCGGGCAGGGCGGCATAGCCCGGCACCGCGGCGAGGGCGGGGGCGTAGGCCGCGAGTACCCTCGCGCGCGGTCCCAGCAGACGCAGGGTGGCCGCCTCGCCCTCCTGGTGGCACCTGTCGGCGACCGACTGCAACAAGCTACGGAACGGGTGCAACGGCGCGCCGCGGACCTCGTCGCCGCCCTCCGTGGCAATGGGCAGGCACTCACACGCCACGACGGTGTACCGCTGGAGCGTCGCCGCGCTGGCGACCTCGGCGGCCAGCCGGGTCTTGCCGACGCCGCTCTCGCCGCCGAGCGCGACGAACACCCCGCGGCCGTCGGACACCGGGCGAAGCTGCGCGCACAGGGTACCCACCAGACCCCCGCGGCCCGAGAGCCCGGGGCGGTACAGGTACGCGCTGGGACGGTACGCCTCGGCCAGGTCACCCGTACCCGTACCCGTGCCCATGCCCAGCGCCGCGAGCGCCGCGGCGACGTCGTCGGCGTGACCGAAGCGGTCGCGGGGGTCCTTGGCCAGCAGCCGCAGGACGATGGCCTCCAGGGCCAGCGGCACGCCGTCGACCATGGAAGACGGCCGGACGGGCCGGAGGCTCAGGTGCATGTCCGCCACGACAAGGGGGTTCCTGTCGATGAAGGGCACCCGGCCGGTGATCCCTTCGTACAGCATGCAGCCCAGGGCGTAGAGGTCGGCGCGGGCGTCGACCAGCTCGCCGTTCACCTGCTCCGGGGCCATGTACGCCGCCGTCCCGACGATCTCGCCGCCGACCTCCAGCACCTCGCGGCCGGCCACGCCGTGAAAGCGGGTCACGATGCCGAAGTCCATGACCACGGGCGAGCCGTCGGGCCGCACGATGATGTTCGTGGGCTTCAGGTCCCGGTGGGTGATCCCCTGGCCGTGCAGGTACGCCAGGGGTGCGCACAGTCTCCGCGCCAGGGTGACCAGCTCGCCCAGGCGCCCGCCCGCCGCCTGCGGCACGGAAGCCCCCGCGTCCCGGTAGGCGCCGACGCTCCGCGCGCCGCTCGGGTCCTCCTGGCCGTAGCGCGCGGTGGTGCTGGCCGCGACCATCGACGGCGCGCCGCCTCGGACGGTCACCGCGTCGTGGTCGTCCCAGGCCGCCCCGATCCAGTCGCGGAGGGTGACGCCGTCCAGGTACTCCATGGCGTACCAGGGCAGCGCGCCGGAGACTCCCTCGTCCAGGATGCGCACCACGTTGGGGTGGCGCACGCGGCTGAGGGCGTAGATCTCACGGCGGATGCTGGCCAGCATCCGGGCGTCGGGCACCCGCACGGTCTTGACCGCCGCGACCTGACCGGTGTCCCGGTGCACCGCGCGGTACACCACGCCCATCCCGCCCTCGCCCAGGACAGCCCCGATCCGCCATGGTCCGATGGCGCCTGGAATCGTCCGCGATGTCTCCGTGGCCACCATGACGAAGGAGAAGGACGCCCACCGTAGCACGGAGCCCGGCCGTGCCGGGAGACAAGCCCGCTTGAAAGCTTCCCCCTGCGGGGCTTTCTGCAACGGTCCTGCGACCCTTCGCCACGGCGCAGGCAGCAACCCCGTGGCGTAGCGTCGCGGCGCGCACCGCAAGAACCGGGTGGCGCGCCCTCCCCCCGGCGCTTACTCCCTGTCCCCATGACCCAGCCCACCGGAACCGACGCCGACACCCGCTGCGCGGACTACGTCCGCATCGCCGGGGCCCTCGCCTGGCTCGCCGAGCGCCGCGACGCGCAGCCCGACCTCGGGGCCCTCGCCGACGCCGCCGGGCTCAGCCCTTCGCACCTCCAGCGGGTGTTCACCCGCTGGGTGGGCATCTCGCCCAAGAGGTTTCTACAGTACCTCGCGCTGGACCACGCCCGCGCGCGCCTCGCAGCGTCGGCCACGGTGCTCGACGCATCGTGGGACGCGGGGCTCTCGGGCCCTGGCCGCCTCCACGACCTGTTCGTCACCCACAGCGCCATGACCCCCGGGGAGTTCCGCCGCCGCGGCGAAGGGCTCCGCCTCCGGGTGGGGACCCACGCGACGCCCTTCGGTCCCTGCGCCCTCTGCCTCAGCGACCGGGGACTCTGCGCGCTGGCTTTTCAACCGCCGACGCACGGGTCTCCACTGGACGAGCTCCGCGGACGCTTCCCCCTGGCGACCTTCGTGCCGGACCACGACGCCACCGCGGCCGTGATCGCCCAGGTGTTCCCCGTCGGAGACAGCGCCCGGTCGCCGTTGCACCTCGACCTCCGAGGCACTGCCTTCCAGCTTCAGGTGTGGGAGGCCCTGCTTCGGATCCCCGAGGGCGCGCTGGTCTCCTACGAGGGCCTCGCGGCGCGGCTGGGGCGCCCGGGATCGGCCCGGGCCGTGGGCGCGGCCGTGGCGGCCAACCCCGTGGCCTACGTCGTCCCCTGCCACCGGGTGATCCGCGCGAGCGGTGTGCTGTGCGGCTACCACTGGGGCACCGCCCGCAAGATGGCCCTCCTGGGCTGGGAAGGCAGGGCCTCGGGGGTTTGAATCCCGGTTACCAGGGACCGCCCTGGGCTACGATGGCAGCCGCATGGACCCGCTGCCGCAACTCTCGCCCGGCGCCCTCTTCGCGCGGGACTACCGCGTCGTGCGCCCTCTCTCGGCCGGCGGCATGGGCGCGGTGTACGTCGTCGAGCAGTTGAGCACCCAGCGGATGCGGGCCCTCAAGGTCATGCTCCCGGGACTGGTCCAGGACGCGAAGAACCGCGAGCGGTTCACCCAGGAGGCCTCGGTCAGCGCGCGCATCCGCAGCGACCACGTGGTCGAGGTCGTGGGCGCCGGCATCGACGACGCCACCGGCACCCCGTGGCTCGCGATGGAGCTTCTGGAGGGCGAGGACCTTCAGTCCGTGATGACCCGCGCGGGACCGCTGTCCACCCAGGACACCCTGGAGGTCTATCGCCAGCTCTGCCACGGCCTGGGCGCCGCCCACCGGGCGGGCCTCGTGCACCGCGACATGAAGCCCGAGAACGTCTTTCTCGCCGCGCCCCGGCGCGAGGGCGTGGCCTTCATGGTGAAGATCCTGGACTTCGGCATCGCCAAGGTCGTGGGCGAGTCCCGCACGTCGGCCATGGCCACGTCCACCGTGGGCTCGCCCCTGTGGATGTCCCCCGAGCAGGCCGAACAGGGCCAGATCCGCCCCGCGACGGACGTCTGGGCCCTGGGCCTCATCGCCTTCTACCTACTCACCGGGCGGTACTTCTGGCGCTCGGCGAACAGCGAAAACGTCACCCTGGCGTCGATCCTCCGAGAGGTCTTCATCGACCCCATCGATCCTCCGTCGCAGCGCGCCGCGGAGTACGGCCGCGCCGACCTCCTGCCCCCTGGCTTCGACGCCTGGTTCGCCCGCTGCACCGTCCGCGATGCCAACCAGCGCTTTCGTGACGCCTACGACGCCCTGGCCACCCTCACCCCGATCCTGTCCCTCGGAGCCACCGCGCCGGGCTTCGGCACCGGGTCCCCGCTGGTGATCACCGCGCCGCCGCAGCCCACGGCATCGTCCACCCCGCCCACCACCGCGCCGCCCTACGGCAACCAGGTCACCCCCGTGGGCGCCAGCGGCCAGCTCCGACAGCTTCCCTGGGGCGGGGCACAACAGACGCCGCAGACCGTGGGCCCGTACGCCCCGGGGCCGTACCCCCCCGCGGGCGGCACCGTGGGCTGGCAGCCGGCCGCGCCCTACACCAACCCCCATCCCCCGGTTGCCCAGGCGCCCGGACGGACGGGACTGTGGGTGGCCATGGGCCTGGGCGCCGCGCTGCTGATCGGAGGCTTCGGGCTGATCGCCGCGCTGGTGGTCTCCCGTGCGCCCGCGCCCGCGCCCGGTCCGACGACCACCGGGGGCAGCGGCCCGACGGCGGTCCCGCTGCCTGTCGGGTACCACCCCCCGGCGTGCGCCGGGAGGCAGTGCCGGATGGACATCCCAGGCCTCACGGGCGTCGCGCAGATAAGCGCGGGGCGCTACCACACCTGCGCCGCCATGGTCGACGGCACCGTCCAGTGCTGGGGCTGGAACGCCACCCGGCAGCTTGGCGACGGCACCACGGAGGACCACTACACCCCGACGCCGGTGCCCGGTCTCACCAACGTCGCCCAGGTGGCCTCGGGGGACACCTTCACCTGCGCCCTGCTGCGGGACGGCACGGTGAAGTGCTGGGGGATCACCGCGATGCCGCACCCGTACCCCACCCAGGTCGAGGGCCTGGACTCCGTGACCTCCCTCGCTGCGGGTGTGGGCCACGCGTGCGCCCGCCGCGCGGACGGCACGGCGTGGTGCTGGGGGCGCAACGGCAACGGCGAACTGGGGGACGGACGCACCGACGGACGCGACCGGGCGGTCCAGGTCGTGGGCCTGGCCTCCGTGGCACAGCTTGCGCCGGGGGGAGAGTTCACCTGCGCGCTTTCGCCCGACGGCACGGTGTGGTGCTGGGGCAAGGACGACCAGGGGCAGCTTGGCGACGGGCACCACGCCCGGGACCCGCGGCCGGTGCCCTCCATGGTGCAGGGACTCACGGGCGCCGTGCGGGTGGCCGCGGGCGAGCAGCACGCATGCGCCCTGCTGCGCACCGGCACGGTCCAGTGCTGGGGCTGGAACGAACAGGGTCAACTGGGCTACGGCGCCGAGGGCGGCAACCGACCGTTGCCCGCGCCCGTGAGGGACCTCACGGGTGTGATGGACATCGCCCTGGGGTACCACCACTCGTGCGCGCGCCGAGGCGACGGCACGGCCTGGTGCTGGGGAGAGAACTTCATGTGTCAGCTTGGCAGCGGAGCGCTCCAGGGGCAGGACACCCCGTCGCGGGTGCCGGCGATCGACAACGCGGCGGACCTCACCGCCGGCGCGATGCACACCTGCGCGCGGGAGGCCACCGGGGCGGTCCGCTGCTGGGGGTTCAACTACTACGGCGAGCTGGGCAACGGGTCGACCTCGCAGCGCCCCGACCTGGAGTGACGTAGCTCACCGACCGGGCCACGGCGGCGCCTGCCCGGCGCGGTCGGCAGCCCTGTCCCGCGCCCGGTAGCATGGTTGCCACCCGGGCGGCCCCGCGGCATGGTCGGGTAGGAGCAGCGATGCAGAAGGCGACGACGGGCGATGCATGGGGCGTGGCCGTGACCCTGACACTCGTCGTGGTCTCGGCCTGCGGGGGGTCGGGCACGGTGACTCCCGCAGCGGGACCCGGCGGTACAGCCAGCGCGACGAGCGGCCACGAGGCGCCTGCGGCCACGGCCGGTGCGCCCGCGACGCCCGTCCACCAGGCTGCGCTGCCCGAGGACTCCACGGCCCGCCGAGGCCACGCCCTCTTCGACGCCGCGTGCGCGCGGTGCCATGCCACCAGCGTCCCCCTGGCGGACCTCGGGTACAGCCCCGAGCGGATGGACGCCGTGCTCCACGCAGGCTCCGAGCGCGGGGGGCTGATGCCCGCGGTGCCGCCGTCGGCGCTGCCCGAGGCCGAGCTCCCGGCGCTCGTGGCGTACCTGCGCACCCTCCACGCCGTGCGGTAACGGGTCACTGCCCCCGCGCGGCGGCGCGAAGACCGTGCCTCCGCCCCCCTCCTCAGCCCCCCTCCTCAGCCCCCCGCCTGCTCGCGCAGCAGGTCCAGGGTGGCGGTGTGGGTGAGGGCGAGGCCAAAGCGGGACGGGAGGTCGGTGCGGTTCACCAGCCGGGACTCCAACTGCAGCACCCCTGCCCGGACGTCCTCGCGGGTGAGCGTCGCCCGCCCTGCCGCCGCGGCATGCGCCCGCGCCAGGTACACCGCCACCGCGGACGAGAGCACCAGGAACTCCAGGCCTTCGTACACGCTCAGATCCCCGCGCCCCGGGCCAAAGAACGCCATGGACCGTAGCTGCGCCCGGAGCCACCGGCCGAGCAGTCCCTCACCGTCCGCGGGGAGCGCGCCGCGCACGCCGGTCACGGCCTCCGCGTCGGTCACCGCGCCGTCGCGCAGCCGCACCGTGGCCCGCCCGGCGAGCGAGCGCACGGCTTCCCGCAGGCCGGCCCACACCCCCTGGGACGACTCGCCCTGCGCGAGGAAGAGCAGGGCCTTGAAGAGACCCCGCGAGAGCCGGTCGATCGCCACGGGCTCGGCCAGGGCCTCGGCCGCCCGCGCGGGACCGCGCTCACGCGCCAGGGCCAGCGCCGCGGCGGGCGCAGAACCCTCCCCCAGCGCCTCGTCGTACGCCACGGCCACGCCCGCCAGCGCGTGCACCTGCCCCACGAAGCCCCCGGCCGTCCCGAAGGCCTCCAGCAGCGCGTCCACCAGGGCGCGCGCGGCGGCGTAGGGCACCCGCCGCGCGCGGGTGAGCGCCACCTCGGGGCCCACGGTGGTCACGTAGCCCCGGGTGTCGGCCAGGGCGAAGGCGGCCTCGACGGCGACGGACTCCTCTGCGAGGGTGGGCCCCTCGGCGTCGACCACGGCCGGACACGACCAGTAGAGATGCGCTGCGACGCCCTCGGGGGTCTGCACGAAGCGGTACGGATAGATCCTGCAGACGGCGGGTTTGGCGTCCGCGCCCCGGGCGGCGTGGATCGCGCAGCGGTCCTCGGCAGCCAGGGCCGGGCAGTCGCGCCCCCGCAGCCGGAGCCGGTCTCCCCCCTCGGCCGCCGGCGCGCGGCCCACGGCGCCGCGCAGCCGATCGACGGGGACGAGGTCCCGCGCGGCGGCCTCGAAGCCCTCGGCTTCACCCGGTCCCAGGGGTACGTCCCAGTGGCGACAGCAGTCCCCGCAGCCCGTGCAGCGGTAGCGGTCTTCGGGCGACAGGTGCAACATCGGAGCCCTGGGTGTACCCCGCGGAGGCGCCAGCCGTCACGCCACGGGGTGCCGTGGCAACGGTTCCCTGCCGGGCGGTTCCGGTCCAGGATGGCCTTGTGAAGCTCACCGAGGCCGTCCCGACCGCCGTGCTGCTATGGGCTGCGGTGACCGCGCTCGCACTGCCGGCCGTGCTCTACGGCACCTGGCGGGTATACGCCCTGGGCCGAATCGACGCCGCGCAGGTGATGGACCACCTCCGCCGGCTGATCTCCGCGGGCAACCGCCATCGGGCGATCCGGCTGACCCAGGCAGACACCGACTCGCCCGTACTACGCCTGGCGGGCTTCGCGCTGCGCCTGCGGCTCCCGGGGGCGGACCCCGAGGCCGTGGAGGGGGACGGCTACCGCGACGGCACCGTGGGGCAGCCCTTCGAACTGCGCGCCCGCGACGTGCTGCTGGGCCGCGCCGCCCTCGAGGCCTCGCCGCTGGAGGTCTGGTGGCAGCGGGTGATGTCCGCCGCGACCCCCGTGGTGCTGTCCGCCGTGCCGGCCCTGGTGACCCGCGCGGCGTACGCCGGTGGCGTCGCAGCGGTCACGGCCGCGGTGATCGCAATGGCCGCCCTGGCCACGCTGTTCCGCGCGCGGGCGCGGCGCGGCCTGGACCTGGTAGCCGACGCGATGGGTCCGTACGTCCGTCGCGAGGGAGACGGAGACGGGGACGGAGACGGGGACGGGGACCCGACCGACGAAGGCTAGGGGCCAAAGATTCTCCCTCTGCGCTCTTGCGGAAGGTGTGTGGGCGTTGGTAACCATGCGCCGGCAACGGGGGCGATGTGCCTCGGCCGGAGACAAACCATGAGCAGGACGAGGGTCTGGAGTGCGGCCTTCCTGGCCGCGGCGGTGACGTCCACGGCGCTCGGCGTGGCCTGGGCGCAGCACCACCACCACGGTCACGGCAGTTGCCCGGCGGGCCAGCACATGAGCGGCGACCACTGCTGCGGCGAAGGCGAGGCCTGGGTCGATGAGCGCAGCACCTGCGTATGCCTCGATCCCGCCGGCTGCCACCCCGCTGCGCCTCCCCCCGAAGCCGTGGCCGCGCCCGTGAGCCCGTGCCCCGAGGGGATGGTCCAGGTCTCGGGCGGGAGCTTCTTCATGGGCGCGTCGGACGGCGAAGCCGACGAGCAGCCGCAGCATCGGGTGACCGTGGCGCCGTTCTGCCTCGCGCGCACGGAGGTCACCGTCGGGCAGTACCGGACGTGTGCCCAGGCGGGCGGGTGCACCGCGCCCTTCCTCGATGTGAGCCTCCCCGGCCTCGCCCCTGCCGATCGCACGCTCTACAGTGGTTTCTGCAACGGCGGGCGCACGGACCGGGACAACCACCCGATCAACTGCGTGGACTGGCCCCAGGCCGACGCGTACTGCCGCGCGCAGCACGGACGCCTGCCCACCGAGGCCGAGTGGGAGTTCGCCGCCCGCGGCACCGAGGGCCGTCGCTACCCGTGGGGCAACGGCGCCCCCGCGCCCACGTTGCTCAACGCCTGCGACGCCGGGTGCCGGACCCTCTTCGAGCGCCCCGGGCGCCCGCCGAACGCCGCGATGTTCGAGGCCTCGGACAACTACGACAACACCGCGCCGGTGGGCAGCTACCAGGCCGGCGCTTCACCTTTCGGCGTGATGGACATGGCCGGCAACGTGATGGAATGGACCGCCGACTGGTTCGGCCCCTACGCCGCCGGCGCGGCGACCGACCCCACGGGCGCCCCCAGCGGCACTGGCCGCGTCGTCCGCGGAGGGTCGTGGATCAGCAGCAACCCCGACAC
>FSWI01000488.1_pt1 | contig 15661 bp, 14 predicted proteins | sample 1637911 | NCBI WGS metagenome assembly FSWI01 (sample SAMEA3914789, study PRJEB12502) | metagenome | biome: forest; material: soil | place: Canada | collected 2011-07-03 | depth 0.3 m
GGCCCCGCAGGCGCCCGAGGTGCAGCCGCCCGAGACGCAGGTGAGCCCGCTGTTGCACGTGGTGCCCGAGCAGCAGGGCTGACCCGTGGAGCCGCAGGTGGTGGGCATCGTCTGGCACATGCCGCCGAGGCACACGAGGCCCCCGCCGGTGCAGGTGCTGCCCGCGCAGCAGACCTGCCCCGAGGCCCCGCAGGTGGCCGTGACCGAGCCGCAGAGCCCCGTGGTGCCGCAGGTGAGCCCGCTGTTGCACGTCCCGCCCGCGCAGCAGGGGTTGCCCATGGCCCCGCAGGCGCCCGAGGTGCAGCCGCCCGAGACGCAGGTGAGCCCGCTGTTGCACGTGGTGCCCGAGCAGCAGGGCTGACCCGTGGCGCCGCACCCGGTGGAGGCCATCTGGCAGGTGCCCGCCATGCAGCTTGTGGGGGCGACGCAGGTGCCGCCGGTGCAGCAGGGCTGGCCCGTGGAGCCGCAGGTGGGGGGCATCGTCTGGCAGGTGCCCGCGAGGCACACGAGGCCCGAGCCGGTGCAGGTGCTGCCGGTGCAGCAGGCCTGCCCGGAGGCGCCGCAGGTGGTCCCCGGCGTGTGGCAGGTGCCCGACATGCAGGTCAGTCCGGCGTTGCAGGCGCTGCCGGCGCAGCAGGCCTGGCCGTTCATCCCGCAGACGGGCGCGGCGGCGCAGGTGCCTGCGGTGCAGACCAGGGAGCCGGTGCAGGTGCTGCCGGTGCAACAGGGCTGGCCGGTCATGCCGCAGAGGGGCGGCGGGGTGCCGCAGGCGCCCGCGGTGCACATCAGCCCGGCGTTGCAGGTGGTGCCCATGCAGCAGGCCTGGCCCGCGGCGCCGCAGACCACGGTGGCCATCCCGCAGGTGCCCGTGGTGCACGTGAGGCCCGTGTTGCAGGTGGTACCGCCGCAGCAGGCCTGACCGTTCATCCCGCATGGGGGGGTGCGGCAGGTGCCAGACGTGCAGACCAGGGAGCCCGCGCAGGTGCTGCCGGTGCAACAGGCCTGACCGTTCATCCCGCACGCTGGCGGGGCACCGCAGGTGCCGGACATGCAGACCAGGGAGCCCGCGCAGGTGCTGCCGGTGCAGCAGGGCTGGCCGGTCATGCCGCAAAGGGGCGGCGGGGTGCCGCAGGCGCCCGCGGAGCACGTCAGCCCGGTGTTGCAGAGCGAGCCGGGACAGCAGCCCTCGCCCGCGGCGCCACACGGGACGTCCACTCCCGGGGGAACGTCCACTCCCGGGGGGACGTCCATCCCCATGGGGGCGTCCATCCCCATGGGGGCGTCCATGCCCGGGGGAACATCCATTCCCGAGGGGGCGTCCATGCCCGAGGGGATGTCCGTGGCCTGGACGACATCCTGGGGGCTTCCCCCGGCGTCCTGGACGTCTGCCCCGGTCTCGGGGAAGTTCGGGGCGTCGTCACCGAGGACGTCAGGGACATCCGAGGGCGATGAGCAGCCCACCCCGACGAGGAGAAGGGCCACGCAGGTCCAGGACCACAGGCGCGAGCCGACGTTTCGCTGCATGGCGGCGGAGACTCCGGGGCGAAGGATGGGGGTGGGGCATGGATGCCCGCTGTGGAGGGATTCTACACGGGCATGGCGCCCGCGGGGGGTTTGGGGGTTCAGACGGTCGCCTGGCGGCGGCGGAGGGTCACCAGCCGGGCGGTGTCGGTCCCGGGACCGGGATCGGCCACGGCGTCCATCGGTGCGGGGCGGGGGAGGGGAGCGTCGATCCGGGCGCGGAACGGGACCATTTCGGCGTCGCCGTAGGTGTCCACGTAGGCCCGGCGGACCCCGACGCACCAGGGGTCGAAGCTGCAGTCCTGGCACCGCGGGGATTTGTAGAACTGTTCGTCGTGGTCGGGGCTGCGGTAGATGTTCCCGAGGTTGCGGTCGTAGTACCGCATGTCGCCGTCGAGCATGCACGGGGGGTAGCCCCCCTGGCCGATCATCCCGCCGAAGCCCACGTCGGTGTCGAGGCAGTAGTCCAGGGCCTCGAGCATGAAGGGCTTGATCTCGGTGAACGTAGGCATCACCCAGGTGTAGACCAGGTCGCTGATGGGCTGGGCGATGCCGAAGCAGATGCTGAGGTGGCCCTCCCGCTCGGGAAAGGTCTCCCGGAGGAAGCGCACGGTGCCCGGCAGCTCGGCGTAGTTCGATTTGGTGATCACGTGGGCGACCTGGGTGAGCACCCCGAGGGCGCGGAAGTGCTGCATGGCCTGGATGGTCTTGCCGAAGGCGCCCGGGAGGCGGGTGATCTTGTCCGAGTGCTCCGGGTCGATGCTATGGAGCGAGACCGTGACCTTGGAGAGCCCGGCGTCGGCGAGGGCGCGGGCGTACGCCGGGTCGGCCGCGCGGACGCCGTTGGTCTGCGCCTCGATGGTGCGAAACCCGAGGGTGCGTCCGCGGCGGATGAAGTCCGGGAGGCCAGGGTGCAGCGTGGGCTCGCCGCCCGAGAGCACCAGGTGGTCGGTGTTGCGCGCGGCGAGGGCGTCGATCGCGGCCAGGATCCCGTCGGAGGGATAGTCCGGCACCGTGCGGTCCACGAAGCAGAACGCGCACGACATGTTGCAGTGCCCGTTGATCCGGATGAGGGACCGGCCGTTGTGCTCCCCGTCGTTGTCGAACGCCGAGACGTTCTTGAAGTCCCGCTGTTCGAGCCGGTTGATTCGCTTGAGCTTCCAGTCCATCGAGACGTCGAGGGCAACGGGCGCGAGGCCCTCGGTCCCGAACGCCTGGGCGTAGGCCGACTCCACCCCGGGGCACGACTGTTCGAGCGAGCAGGTCGCGCAGGCGGGCACCCGATCGAACTTCTCGTCGGGCGTGGGAGCGTGCTTGAGGAAGTTCAGCCGGTCGAAGAACACCGTGCCGAACGGGTCGAGCGCGCCGCCGGCGGCGCACGGCAGGATGCCCCGCTTCGTCGCGAAGCCGTACTCCACCCGCGCCCGCCGGGCGGCGTCGAACACCCGCGCGGCCAGCTTCGCCTGCTCGCCGTACGGGAGGAGAACCCGGTGCAGCGCCGCGGGGACTTTGTCCACCTCGGGCAGCGCCAGGAGGTACCCGTGGACCGTCCCCCCCGCGGGCTTCAGGGCCAGCAGCCAGTCCAGCAGGGGCTCCAGGTCCTCGGTCGTCCACCGCAGGACGGGGACCACCACGTAGAGCCGCATCCCCGACGTCGCCGCCCGGCGCAGCCCCTCCATCGCATCGACGAACCCGCCGGGGTCCTGGAGCACCGCCTCGTGCACCCGCTTCCGGGCCCCGCCGGCCACGACGAAGAGCTGTTCGACCCCGCGCGCCGCGAGGTCCTCGACCATCCCCGGCTGCGCCAGCGGCCGCGCGTCGGTCTCGACCGAGAGCCCCTTGAGGCCCAGCGCGCGGCACCGGTCCAGCAGGTCCCGCACCTGGGGGTGCGCCAGCGGGGCGTCCGCGAGGACCACCCGCCGGCAGCGCCCGGCGTCGAGGGCTTCGGCCTGCGCCACCAGATCTGCCAGCGGCACCGGTCGCCGGGCCGCCCGCCACCCCGGGTTGCCGAAGCGGTAGTCCAGACGGTCGCCGTGGAAGAGGCTCAACCGCGCCTCGTGACTGCTCATCGGTCGGTGAGTATATCCCGGTTTCTTTCTCCGCGACCGGCACCGCGGGCGGATGCATCCTCCGGGGGTCCCTGATGATCCGGCCCGCCGCCACGCGTCCCTTCGCCACCTGGACAACACCAGCGGCCCTCGCCCTCGCCCTCGCCATCACCCCGGTGACCCTGGGCGGCTGCCAGGGTCACGGCACCGGCACGCAGACCATCGAGCCCTCCCATCACCTGGCCGACCTGGGCGCCATGGCCCTGGGCGTCGTCCTGGTGGCCGCCCCCCTGGCCCTGGGCCTCTGGCTGGGCGCGCGCATCCGCCGCGCCATGGACCGCCGACCGCGACGGTCCCTGGGAGCCCTGGTCGCCCTGCTCACCGTTCTGCCCATGGGGGCCGGGGTGAGCGCCGCAGCGCGGTTCGTGACCGTCGGGGCGTGGGACCTCCTGGTGCCCGGAGTGATTCTCGGCGCGGCGTTTCTCGCCGGCGCCCTCTGGCCGCCAGGGCCCGCGGGGCGCCGCGTCGCGGGCCTGGCCGCGGCGGCCACGGTGCTGTCCATCGTCGCCGCGGAGGCCGTGGTCCGCGTCGCGCTGCCCCCGGCGCCGTACTATCCCCCGCCCCACGAGGCGCGGCTGACCCTCCCGCTCGCCCTCCGCGACGAGGCATGCCGGGCGATCTTTCCCGATGCGACGGACATCCTCGCCGAGCGAACGGCCGAAGCCCGGACCCGGCCGGTGCGGGTGCTGCACGTCGGCGACTCGATGACCGCGGGCACGGGCTCCGGGCGCGAGCAGGCCTTCCCCGCGGTGCTGTCCACCCTGCAACCCGACGTCGGGCACATCAACGCCGGGACCGTGGGCATCGGCCCGGACGCCGAGGTCCTCGTGACCGAGGCGTGGACCGCGCGGGTGCCCGTCGACCTCGTCGTGCTGCACCTCTTCATGGGCAACGACATCCACGAGATCAACCGCGCGTACCCCTGCTGCGATCTCGGACCGCTGCTGTCCGAGACTTCGGGGGGGCTCGTCGCGCGGTGCCCTGCGCCCCGCTGGCGGTTTCCGTTCGGGTTCCACCTTGCCACGAGCCCGCCGCCGTACTTCCTCCGGGTGTTCGCCGGAGCCTCGGCCCTGGCGGGCTACGCCGCGGTGGACCTCGTGCGCATGGCCCAGCCCCTGGCCGACCGCACGCGCTTCGACCAGCTCGCCCCGCCTCCCTACGAGGGCCGCTGGCGGATGTTCGGCGAGATCCTCGCGCGGATGCGGGACGACCTCCGCGCGCGGCACCTGCCCCTCCTGGTGGTGGTGATCCCCTCGCGCCGCACGCTCGAGCGCGCGCTCGGGATCCCCCCGACCAACGTGGACATGTGGGGCTCCCTGCAGGCCGGGATGGAGGCCCAACGACGGATGGTCGCCACCGCGCGCGCCGCGGGCCTCGACGTGCTCGACCCCTGGGACGTCTTCGCCGACGCGATGCGCGCGGGCGACCCCGAGCGTTTGTTCGCCCACGACTGCCCCGGGGACTTCCACCTGAGCCCTGCGGGCCACGCGCTCTACGCCCGCTGGCTGGCCCCGGAGATCGCCCGGCGGCTCTCCCCGCGGCGGTGACAGTCCCGTCGTGGACGCCGCGGCGCGCGGCGGGCTACCCTCCGGTGCCCATGCGCGCTCGCTCGCTCGCTGCCCTGGCCCTGCTCGCCGCCGCGTGCCGCCGCGCCCCGTCGTCCCCCACCCGCTGCCCCGCACCCGTCCTGGCCTGGGTCCGCGCGTGTACGGCAGCGGAAGGGGTCTCGGTGACCCCGCGGTTCTGCCCCGCCGGGGGCGTGATCCTCACGGCCCAGGCCCAGGGCGGAGACCCCCTGCAGGTCGAGATCACCCGCGACGCCCACCGGGGCTTCGTCCGCGTCGGACCGCTCGGGCTGTCCCCCGTCGGCAACTTCCCCGACTGGGAGAGCGCCCCGGCCACCACCCGCGGGGCCTTCGACGCCGTCGTCCGGTGCGCCCGGCGCGACGCCGCGCTCCCGGTCGCCACGGGGGCCCTCGTCCCGCACCCGGAGCGCCCGCACTAGCCCGTGAACATCGACTCCTCGCTGCTCCTCGTCGCGTGGCTCGTGGTGCTGGCCTGGTCCGTGATCGACGCGCCGCGGTTCGTAGCCCGCGCCCGCGCCGACGCAATGCTCTTCGCCGCCCTGGTGGCCGTCGCCCTGGCCGCGCGCCTTGCGCTGCCGTGGGGACCCTTGAACTTCGTCGAGGCCGAACGGCTCCAGGCCCTCTGGGGCACCCGCCCGGCGTACCCCCCGACCTTCGACACCATCCCGGTGCTCCTCGGGGCCCTGCGGTTCGTCGGGGTGCCCGCGGCGGCCCTCGCACGCACCGCGGGACCCGTGTTCGGCGCCCTGGCCGTCGGCACGGCGTTTCTCCTCGGGCGCGCGGGTGGCCTCGGGCGCGCCGCGGCCGCTCTGGGCGCAGCGGTGCTCCTGGGCTTCCCCGCGCACGTGCATTTCTCCACCTCCGTGGGCTTCTCCGTGGAGGGTCCCGCGCTCTGGACCGCCGCCTACGCCACGGCCCTGTCCACGAGACTGGACCCCCGGTGGCGCGTCGCCCTGGTGGCCGCGCTCACGGTGCTGGGCGTTCACGCACGGCCCGAGTACCGCCTGCTGGGCGTGGCGCTCATCCCGCTCGTGCTCACGCCGCACTGGACCTGGCGCCAGCGGGGGGCGCTGACCGCTGCGCTGGCCGTGGGCATGGCCTCGTACGCCCGGTACCTCCGGGTGGACCACCTCGCGGAGAGCACCTCGGGCCTCTCAGGGGTCTTCGTCCCGTGGGTGTTCCACGACCTCGCGGTGAACCCCGTCTGGTGGCTTGTCACAGGGGCGCTGGGGCTCGTGGCCGGACGCATGCGCTGGCCGCTGCGGGCCGCGCTGGGGCTCGCCACGGGGCTCACCCTGGCGGCGTACTGGGCGCTCGCCTCGGACGGCAACCCCCTGTGGGGCCAGTGGCGGTACTATGTCTCCCTGGTACCCTTCCTGGCCGTCGCCGCGGGGTCCCTGGTCGAATGGCTGCCCGACCGCGCTTCGCGCTGGCGCGACCGGGCCGTCGCCGCCCTGGCCGTCGCTACGGCGGCCTCGGGCATCGGGTACCTCCCGCTGCTCCGTCGTCCCAACGACCTGCCGGTGGAGTTCGCCTGGCTCCGGGAGACCGCGCCGCGGGTGCTGCGCGGCCGGCCCACCGTGCTGCTGCTGGCCAACCGACGCCGCGAGGGCGAGAGCAGGGTCCTGGCCGAGGGCACGCCGTTGATGGCCCTGGGCACCACGGTGGGTCCCACGGACTGGCCGAGGCGCTGCGATGAACGGGTCAACCCCGGGGCGCCGCGGGGCATGGACGTCCGCGACCTGGAAGAGTGGGCCTTGCGATGCCCGACGGCCGAGGGCTTCGACCCGACGCGCGCGGTGGTGTACCTGGGATTGTACCGCCCGGACGAGCGCGTGGCGGCCCTGACCGCCCGATGGCGCCTGATGCCACTGGAAGAGCGGGTGACCTCCGTCGCCGTGACCGCACCCGCGGTGGACACGGCATGCCCGGTCGAACCCGGGACCCTCATCGGCAGCGCGCAGCCCGACTGCACCGTCCGGCTGGGATGGTACCGCCTCGTCCCACGCTGACCACGCGGCCCCGGACAGCGACCGTGAATCCTCCGCCGGAGGTGTGCAAATCCACAGGGAGGGTCCTCCGCTCGGCGTGGCGCGACCGTTTGCCGGAAGCTGGTATACTGCCCGCCAGCCGCACTGCGGCGCACCGCATGCGGATCGTCCTGCTGAATCCACCTGTCCCGGCTGGCAAGTTCACCAACCGGGATCTCATGGGGGGCATGGGCATCGACGACGGCTTCGGCGAGGGGCTCGGTCCCCGCTTCGTCGCCCTCCTCAAGAACGAGGGCACGCGGATGCCGGTGATCTCCCTGGCGTACGCGGCTGCCATCCTGGCCGACCACGAGGTCACCGTGCTCGACCTGGTGAAGCTCGACCCGGCCGACCCCGCGGCCCTCGACGCCGTGGCGGGCGCGCGGCCCGACTGGGTGGTGGCCGCCACGTCGTTCGCGTTCCTGGGCGCCGAGCTGCGCTTCCTGGAGCGTGTGCGTGACCGCACGGGCGCGCGGCGGATGCTTCTCGGGTACGCCGCGACGCACTTCGCCCACGAGATCCTGGCGCGGGACCTCGCGGAGGTGGTCACCCGCGGCGACCCCGAGGTGGCCGTGGGGCACCTCGCCCGCGGGACCCTCGCGCCCGGTCTCGACGGGGTGATCCAGCGCGCGGACGACGGCCGCGTGGCGCCGTCCATGAACGGCGCGATCACCGCCCTTGACACCCTGGACTTCCCCCGGTGGGACGGCTTCCCGATGGGGGAGTATCAGTACTTCCCGCTGCTCAAGAAGCGCCCGTTCATCACCCTGCTCTCGTCCCGGGGCTGCCCCTACGGGTGCCATTTCTGCCCGTACCCCATCGCCCAGGGCGCGCCGTTCCGCCCGCGGAGCGCGGAGAACATCGTGGCGGAGATGGAGATGCTCGTCGCCCGCCACGGCGTCCGGAGCATCCTTTTTCGCGACCCCACGTTCACCATGGACATGGAGCGCGCCAGGGCGATCTGCCGGCTGCTGATCGAGCGGGGCCTCGGGGTCGAGTGGGGGATCGAGACCCGGCTCGACCGGATGGACGACCCCATGATCGAGCTCCTGGCGCGTGCGGGCTGCCGCTCCGCGGAGTTCGGCGTGGACCCCATCGAGGAGCACACGCGGCTCGCGTCCCGGCGCAAGGGCTTCGCCCCGGAGCGCGCCGCCGCGCGGATCGCGGCGATGGAGGAGCACGGGATCGCCACGGCGGGGCTCTTCGTGATCGGCCTGCCCGAGCAGGACGAGGCCGAGATGATCCGGACCATGGACTGGATCGACACCCTGCGGATCTCGTACGTGAACTACGAGGTCGCCACGCCGTTCCCCGGCACGCCGCTCTACGCCCAGGCCGTGGCGAAGGGCTGGACGGCTCCGTTGCGCTTCGAAGACCTCCTTGCGGGCGACCCCAAGCTGGCGTTCAACGGCGCGATCGACCTCGCGCGGATGAAGTCCCTCCAGGACCGCGCCCTCGCGCGGTTCTACATCCGACCGGGCAAGGTCGCGCGCGAGGTCTTGAACGCCGACCTCGTGACGAACGTTCGCTTCCTGGCCACCTCGGGGTGGAAGTTCGTCCGCGCCGCGGTCTCCGGCGGGGGTGGGGACCGGCCGTGAGCGCTCCCCCGCGTGTCGTCGCGGTGATCCCCGCCCACGACGAGGAAGACACCGTGGGCGCGGTGGTCACCGAGGCCCTCCGCCACGTGGACCGGGTGCTCCTGGTCGACGACGGCTCCCACGACGCCACGGGCGCGAGGGCGATGGCAACAGGTGCCACCGTGCTCCGCCAGGACCCCAACCGGGGCAAAGGGGCTGCGCTCGCCCGGGGCCTGGTCGAAGCCCTCGCACTCGGGGCGTCGTACGTCGTCACCCTGGACGCCGACGGCGAGCACGACGCGTCGGCCATCCCCGCGTTCCTGGCCGCGCTCGACGGCGGGGCCGACGTGGCGCTCGGGCACCGGGAGGTCTACCGCAGCGGCGCCCGCAAGGCCCTCAACGCCCTTGCGCTGTTCTGGTTCCGGCTGCTGGACCCCGCGATCCTCGACACCATCTGCGGGTTCCGTGCGTTCCGCGCCGGGGTCCTCCCGGGCCTCCGTTCGGACGCCGCGGGCTTCGCCTATGAGCACGACGTGCTGATCCGCGCCGTGTCCCAGGGCCTGCGCCTCGCCGCGGTGCCCATCGCCACCACCCCACGCACCCGCTCGCACGTCACCCCGCGCGAGCTCCTCCGGGCGAACAACCATTTCGACCGCCGGGTGCTGGCCGAGCTCCGCGCGCTGCCCGTCCCCGCGTGGCGCAAGGGCCTCCTGGCCGCGGGCTGCGCCGCGGGCCTCGCCCTGGGGACACCCACCGCGTGGCTGCTGGACCGAAGGGCATCGGGAGGCGGGTGATGCCTCGGACGGGGATCTCCGTGGCCCTGGTCGCGACCCACCTGCCGTACCTCCTGGCCGCGGTGGTGATGGTCCTGGGCGCCCGTCGCGCCCGTCGCGCGATCGAGGCCGTGGCACGCGAGGTGGAGTCCCTGCGCCCAGAGACCTCCCCTCGGAGACCACCGTGAGGGATACCGTCTGGTCGATCATCCTCACGCAGGTGCCCATCGCCGTGGGGTGCCTCTGGGTGGCCTGGGAGATCCACGGCATCCGTAGAGCCCTGGAGCGCATCGGGCGCGCCCTGGCGGACCTCCGCGAGGACCAGCGCCCGGGGAACCCCCGCGGGGGCGGACCGTGACCGCCGTCACGGTGGACATCGAGGGCGACTGGGAGACCGACGCCCTGCGCGGGGTGGACGAGGTGCTCCCGCGGCTGCTCGACGGCTTCGCCGCGCGCGGCGTGCGGGCCACGCTGTTCATCGTCGGGTCCGTGGCGCAGGCGCGGCCCCGAGCCGTGCGGGACGCCATCGCCCGCGGGCACACCCTGGGCGCGCACGGGATGACACACCGGGCGTTCAGCCAGCTCGATCCCACGGCACGGCGGTCGGATCTCGTGGATGTCCGCGCCCTGCTGGAAGACATCGCGGGTGCGCCGTGCACGGCCTTCCGCGCGCCCTTCTTCGACCTGCCAGACGATCTGGGCCCGGTGCTGGAGTCCGCGGGCTACCGCTGGTCGTCGTCCAAGGCTCCCTTCTCCCCCGTGGCGGGCTACCGGCACCTCGGTGCGACAGAGCCGCATCGGCTACCCGGCAGCACCGTGGTGGAGGTCCCCGTGCCTCGTGTGCTCGGGATGCCCATCCCCGAGGGGCTGTCGTACCGGCGGCTGTTCTGGCCCGCGACCGCAGCGCCCACGGACCCACCCCGGGTGTTCTACCTACACCCCTACGAGCTGCTGGATGCTCCCGCTGGCGGTGGCGCGCTCGGTCGTGTCCGCGGGGCCCTCATGGGCATCCGCAGCGGGCGGTGGGCCGAGGAACATCTCTGGCGCTGGCTCGACGGCTGGCGGGCCCGGGGGGCGGTCTTCGCGCCGCCCGACCCCGACGCGCTGGTGGGGCTATAGTTCCTGGCGTTGCGCACCCTCTCCCTTGGCTTCGTGCTGCCGTACGGGGAACCGCACGACGGCTTCTTCCCGGACACCCTGCTCGCGCAGCTGGCGGCCGACGCCCGCGCGCTGGGCCACCGCGCCGAGCTCGTGCGGGTGTACTACGACGGCGCGGACCCGGCGCGCGACCGGGAGATCACCCGACGGCTGGAGGCCTGGCTGGCCGAGCGCGCGGTGGACCTGGTGGTGACCGAGCGGGTGGTGGACCCGATGGCCCTGGAGCGTCACCGCAAGGCCGCGCCAGGGCGCCTCGGGGTGCTCGTCTGGCGGGGTGACTCGTTCGATCCGGTCCCCGGGGTGGACCTCGTGGTGGGCGCGGACCCGGGCACCGCCCGCGGCACCCGGCGCACGCCCACGGAGCCCGAGCTCGCCCTGGCCTTTCGCCGACTGGTCACCGCCGTCGCCCGAGGGGACGACCCCGCGGCCGTACCGGGGGTGGGGCGGGTCGTGGACGACCAGGTCGAGACCGCCGCACCCCTGGATCGGCCGCTGGTGCGCAGGCCGTACCGCGCCGTGGTGGAGCAGGACGTGATCGCCCCGGGAGGCCCCCCGCGTGCGGTGCGCAAGACCCTCGTGGGGAACATGGGCTGCCCGTTCGCCGCAGATCCGATGGAGAACCCGCACTACGCCGGGGTCTCGGTCCCCGCGGGGCAGGGCCTGGCGCGCCTCGGCTGCGCGTTCTGTCACATGGGCGGCGACTATGAGAAGCGCCCCGACGGCGAGGTGGTGGACAGCCTGGTCGAGCAGGCCGCGTTCTGGAGCGAGCGCGCGCCGTGGGTCGAGGAGTTCGTGCTGAGCGACCAGCACCCGCAGCGGTACCTCGCGGCGCTGGTGCGGGCGGCCGCCGCGGCGGGCGTGCGCCCCGTGCGGTGGCTCTTCGCCGCGCGGGCCGACGCGTTCGTCCGGGAGCGCGTGCGGATCGAGGCCGCCATCGCCGCGGCGGAGGACACCGGGCACGTGCTGGAGGCGTACCTCTCGGGCTTCGAAGCGTTCAGCGACCGGGAGCTCGCGCGGTACAACAAGGGCACCACCGTGGCCGATCTCCTCGCCGCGGTGGAAGCCATGCGCTCGCTCGCGGCCGCACACCCGCGGGCGTTCGCCTACGACCGCGCCCGGGGCCATAGCCTCATCCTATGGAACCCATGGACCACCCCCGAGGACCTCCGTGATGGCGTGCGTGTGATGCGCACCCACGGGCTCGCCGGGCTCTTCCACGAGATGGGCCGCAACCGCCTGCGACTCTACCGCGACCTCCCGATCTACCACGCCGCCGCGCGGGACCACGCGCTCGCGGACGCGTGGGAGGACGGCGACGAGGGCGCCGCGCGGCGCAAGGGCTACAGCACGGAGCACCCGTGGCGCTTCCTCGATCCCCGTACACGGGTGGCCCACGGGATCGCCCAGGGGTTGCGCGCGCGGCTCGGCCAGGCCACCGAGCCCGCCCAGCTCGCCGCCGCCGCGGACCACGCCGTCGCACTCGACCCCGCGGTCGTCGATCCGCCCGCCGTCGTCCGTGCCGCGCTGGCCGGGACGGCAGCCCTGGAGGCCGCGCTCGCGGCCGTGGGGGCCCGCGGCGACCGCGCCGCGGTGATGCGCTTTACGGGCGCCTGCAACAACCGTTGCGGGGCCTGCGCCAACCAGGACGCGTGGGCGGATGACGCCGCGGACGCGGTGCTCGCCCGGGTGGACGCCGCGCGCGCCGAGGGCGGCGCCGTGGTGCTCGCCGGACGGGAGCCCACGCTGCACCCGGCCTTTCTCCAGGCCGTGGCGCGCGCCCGGGGCGCAGACCGGCGGACGGTGACCGTGGTGACCAACGGCCGGCGGTTCGCGTACCCCACGTTCGCCCAGGCCGCGGCGCGCGCAGGGCTCCGGGCCGCCGGCGTAAAGCTCTTCGCCGCGGACGCGGACACCGCCGACCGGATCACCGCGGCCCCGGGCGCCCACGATCAAGCCCTCGCGGGCCTCGGGAACCTCCGCGCCGCGGGCGTGGCCCTGGAGGTCCGGGCGCCCCTGCACCGGGCAAACCTGGACCGCTTCGCGGACTACGCCCCGCTGGCGCGCGCGGCAGGGGCCACCCTGCGGGTGGAGGCCGCCCTCGACGCCGTGGGCCTGGATCGCCTCGCGGACGCCGCGGCGGCGGTGGCCCGGCTGGCGGCCCGGTGCGCGGCCGAGGGGGTGGCGCTTACGGCCGCGCCGTTGCGAGCGGGGCCACGGGGATGAACTCGTCCCAGCCGCGGCGGCGGATGTAGTTTCCCCAGACGCCTTCACACCGGGCGTTGCGGGCGCAGCCCGCGCACTCGGCGCGTTTGACCCGTCGGGCGGTGTCGAGGTCCTCGCGGGTCAGCACCACGAGCTTGCGGTGATCGACCTCCACGGCGCGCGAGGCCGTGTCCACGCCCTCCAGGATGCCCTGCTCGGCGAGGTCGTAGTGGGCGTGACGCTCGACGAAGCCCCGATGAAAATCCGGGATCGCTTCCGTGGTGCACAGGGGAATGTCCACCAGGAAGGCGCTGGGTTGCGGCTCGCCCACGGTCGCGAGGAAGCCCACGAAGGCCCCGGCGGTCTCGGTGTAGCTCGGAAAGATCTGGTCGAAGTACGTATCGGCCCGGCCGTTCACCTGCATCACGTTGAACACCACCTGGTCGACCCCGTGTGACCGGAGGAAGCGGTAGATGTCCGTGAGGTGTGGGAGGTTCCGGTCGGTGAGCACCGTGGAGGTGTGCAGGTCGATCCCGTGGCGCTTGAACCGCGCGATCGAGTCCAGGCCCGCCACCGTCTGCTCGAAACTGTCCGGCGTGCGGGTGAGGCCTTCGTGGAGCTTCCTGGTGTGCCCGTGGATGGACACATAGAACCGGTTGATCCCTGCTTTTGCCAGGGCGGCGGCGTACGGCACGTGGCTCAACCGCCGGCCGTTGGTCATCACCGAGATCCGCCCGTAGCCCAGCGCGCGGGCCCACGCGGCGAACTCCGGGAGCTCGGGCCGGGTGGTGGGCTCGCCCGAGGTGAAGCACACCTCCACCGCCCCACGGTGCCGCTCCAGGATCCACCGCACCCGCTCGCGGGTCATGGCAGCGTTGTTGACGTACCGGGCGTCCCTGTCCTCCTCCATGCAGAACACGCAGTTGTTGTTGCACACCGCCCCGATGGACACGTGCACCCGCTCCTCGTCCTCCTGACGGGGGCCCTCGCCCCGGGGATCCATCGGGGGGGCGTCGGGTGCAACGGATGCGGGGTGTTCCACGGAGGGACAGTATCAGGACGACTTGCGCAGGGCGTCAACCACGCCCGCCCTTTGCCCCCAGGCAGAAAACCGCCCACCCTGGACCACGCACCGCCATGGGCCCCGGCTCTCTCCCGCTCGCCGCGCACTACGACGCCCTCTACGCCGCCTCGGCCCGCGGCGACGCCGCGACCGCCCACGCGGCCTTCCTGGCCCTGGTCGGGCTGGGTCCGCGCCGGACCGTCTCGGCCGTGCCCACCACGCCGCCGCCCGCCCGCGCCCCGCTGGTGCGCTACGACCGACCGCGGCGGGTGGACCTCCTGGCGCTCACCCACGGCGGGCGTGACGTCGCCAAATTCGAGGACCTCACGGCCCCGCAGGCCGAGGCCCTGACCGCGAGGCTCCGCGCCGCGGGGCTTCGGGTGGTGCGTACGGGGCCCTACACCAAACGCTTCGACGTGGCCCTCTCCACCGACGGGGTGCCAGGCTACTACGCCGTGATCGCCTCGCGAGGGCGCGAGGCCGACGCCGTGGCCGAGGCCGAGCGCGACCGCGGCCCCGAGGGCACCCGCCGGGCGGGCCTGGCGCTGGGCTATCCCCCCTGCTGCATCGATCGCTTCGTGGCCGTGGCCGCTGGATCCGCCGCGCAATCCGAGGGGATCAACGAGGCCGCGCTGCGGGCCTCCGTGGGCGCCGGGGTGTTGCCCTGGACCCTGAACCCCCTCGCGCAGGACGCCCCCGTGGGCTTCACCCCGTGCGGCCCGGCGTGCCCCGCGGCCCGGGCGTTCGCCGCGCGGGTGCTGGCCGCCGTCGAGCGCGCCGAGCCCGGCGCCACTGCGCGGCTGCGCACGGTGCTCTCCCGTCCGGTGCTGTTCTTCCGCTATGGGGTGTTCTACGCCCTCGACGGCGCCGAGGCGCCAGGGGTCACCGTGCCCGCCGCCCGCTACGTCCGTGCGGTCCCCCACGGGCTGGGGCCGCCGGGCCCCCTCGACGCGTGGCAGCACGACGAGCTGGGCGCCCCCCTCGCCGCGGGCGACACCGTATCGCTTGGGCCCGATGCCCTCACGGTCACCCGTATGGGGGACATCGTGGCCCGTTGGACCTTGTCCGACCCGCACATCCCACGGCTTCTACGGTTCCATGACACGGGCGCCCTCACGGCGTGAACAGCACCCTGGCGAGACCGTGGAGACCCGCGTCCGAGGTCACCACCACGGCCACCTCACCGGGCGCCGTGGCCGTGAACCGCCCCGCCCGCGCCCCCGCGCCCCCCGCGGGCATCGCCAGCCACCGGCCGGGGCCCACCAACCGCGCCGTCGCGCCGGCCGCCTCGGGCCCCAGCGTCACCGTCACCGCCTCGCCCGACCGCGCCACCGCCGTGTCCAGCGCCAGCCACCGCGGCTCGCGCACCGTCATCCCGCGGTCCACCCCCACCACCCCCACGTCCTGCGTGTATCCGTCCGGCCAGCGAACACGCACCCGCGGCGCGGCGTCCAGCCCCGTGCCCGCCACCACCGCCACGTCGCTCGACGCCATCGTCGCGCCCCCCGCGCTGACCTCGTAGCCCTGCGTCCGACCCTCCGCCGTGATCTCCACCCGGGCCCCGAGACCCGCACGGTTCGACACCGCGCCCTCCAGCCGTACCGTCACCGCGTGGCGGCCCGCCGTCACCGTGTCATTGCGAA
>FSWI01000584.1_pt1 | contig 15549 bp, 8 predicted proteins | sample 1637911 | NCBI WGS metagenome assembly FSWI01 (sample SAMEA3914789, study PRJEB12502) | metagenome | biome: forest; material: soil | place: Canada | collected 2011-07-03 | depth 0.3 m
CCGCAGTTGAGCACGTCGGACACGGTGTTGGTGCACGCGCCGCGGCAGATGCTCTCCCCCGCGGGGCATGCGCACACCCCCGCGGTGCACATCTGCCCGGGCAGGCATGCCGCGCCGCACCCGCCGCAGTTCGCCGTGTCCGTCTGGAGGTTCGCCTCGCAGCCCGTGGTCGGGTTGCGGTCGCAGTCCTGGTAACCCCCGACGCACGACACGATGGCGCAGGCCAGCCCCGCGCAGGTCGCCGTGGCGTGCGGCACCGTGCACACCGTCCCGCAGGCCCCGCAGTGCGCGGCGTTGTCCACCACGCTGGTCTCGCAGCCGTTCGTCGGGTCGCCGTCGCAGTCGTCCCAGCCCGTCGCGCAGTGCTCCTGGCACGCACCCATCGCGCACGTCGGCGCCGCGTGGACCGTGCCGCATACCCGGGTGCAGCTTCCGCACGAGGCCGCGCTGCCGGTGGTGTCCAGGCAGGCCCCGCCGCAGCACGACTGGCCCGTGGGGCACGCATGCGTGGCGTTGCACCCGTGGACGCACGCCCCCGCGGTGCACACGGTCCCGGCCATGCAATCGCCGTCGCCCAGGCAGCCCACGCACACGTGCCGCGCGGTGTCACACTGCATCCCCGCGTCCGACGACACGCAGTCCGAGCCGTTGCGGCACCCCGCCACGCAGCGCCGCGCGTCGGTGCAGTAGAACCCCGTCGGGCAGGTGTCCGCGGTGGGTACGCACTCCACGCAGGTCCCGCTGAGCCGGTCGCAGACCCGCGCGCCCTCGATACCCATGCAGTCCGTGTCGCTGTGGCACACGGCCGGGGCCACGTCGGGCGCACCCGCGTCCACCCCCGCGTCCTGCGGGCTGGATCCGTCGCCGGCCGCCCCGGAGTCTTCGTCGACTCCGCCGTCCCCGGCGGCCCCGTCCGCCGGGGCGTCCATCCCGCCTCCGTCGCCGCTGGTCACCCCGGCGTCACCCCCCCCGGGGACATCCGCCGCGACCGTGTCCCCGGACGCGCCCGTGTCGTCCGGAGGCGTGTCCATCACCGAGGTCGCGTTGCAGCCGGCCCCAAGGGCCAGCAGACCGACAAGCCATGCGCGGGTGCGTACCATCAACGGGTCACTCCAGGGTCTCGAAGGGCGCCGCGATCCTAGCACCCCGGCGTGGCCTCCGCGCCCGGGTCTGTACCCGCACGCGCCGCATCGCCCTCCCCACGCGGCCGGCACCGGCGTAAACTCCCGCGCGTGCACCGCCACGCCCGCCACCTCCTCGCCTGCGTCCTCGCCACTGCCTGCGGCACGTCGGGTGGCGACGCCACGGACGCCGCCGCGCCCTCGGACCTCGGGCCCGCGACCGACACCGCCGCGGACCGCCCCCTGGCCGACACCTCCGCCGACGGCCACACCGACGCCTCCGTCGGCCCCGCGGCGTGGGTGTTCGACCTGGCCGCGGACGTCACCACCCAGGACCATTTCTACGACCAGCCGTACCCCTCGGACCTACGGCTGACCGCCACCGGGGCGCCCGACCTCCGGGGCTTCCGGTACCCCGCCACCGCCGCGCCGTTGATCACCGCGATGCTGGAGATCGCCGGGCAGCGCCAGGGCTTCCCCGTGGTGCCCGTCGGGTGGTTCCGGTTCACCGACGCGCTGGCTCCCCAGGCGCTCACCGACGTCGTCCCGGCCACGGGCGCGGTCCCGATCCTCCTGCTGGACGTGGACGCTGCCTCGCCCGAACGGGGACGGCGCTTCCCCGTGGTGGCCCTCACCCCGGACTCCGACACGTACCTGCCGGACAACGTGCTCTCCGTCGCGCCCCGGCCGGGCTTCGTCCTCCACGGCCACCGGAAGTACGCCTTCGTGGTCCTGCGTTCACTGAACGACGCCCGCGGCGCGGCCCTGGCGCTCAACCCCACCCTGGAGTCCCTCAAGGCAGGTACGGCCCCCGCGGGCGCGCAGGGCACCGCCGCCCTCGCCCTCTATCAACCCCTGTGGGAGACACTTCGCACGGCCGGGGTCAGCGTCGCCGACGTGGCCGCCGCGACGGTGTTCACCACGGGCGACGTGGTGGCCGACACCGCTGCCCTGGGCGACCGGGTCGTGGCCCACTACAACGTCACCATCGACGGACTGCACCTCGCGCCCGGGGACTCTCCCGCCACGCACCCGCGGTACTGCGAGCTGGTGGGCACGGTGACCTATCCCCAGTTCCAGCAGGGATCGCCGCCGTTCGACAGCCAGGGGCTCTTCCAGATCGGCCCCGACGGGCTGCCCGTGGCGCAGACCTATCCCTCCCTGCCGGACTACGCCCGCGCGCCGGTGACGCTCACCCTGCCGCGCCAGGCGATGCCCTCGGCGGGCTTCCCCCTCGTGGTGTACTTTCACGGTTCGGGCGGGGTCAGCACCGCGGTGGTCGACCGCGGCGTGTGGCGCCCGCAGAGCCCGACCCACCCCTGCGCGCCGGGGACCACCGACCTGTGGAACGGCGTCGCGGGCTGCAACACCCTCGGCGAGGGCCCCGCGTACGTCCTGGCCGCCCGGGGCTTCGCCGCCGCGGGCAGCGCGCTTCCCGTGAACCCCGAGCGCCTCCCGGGTGCCGGCGACCAGGCCTACTTGAACCTCGGGAACCTCAAGGCATTCCGCGACACCTTCCGCCAGGGCGTCCTGGAGCAACGGCTGTTCATCGCGGCGCTGAGCCAGGTGCACATCCCCGCGGACCTCGTGGCGTCGTGCACGGGTGTCACCCTCCCCGCGGGCGTCACCGCGGCCCGCTACGACACCACCCGGCTGGTGGCGCAGGGCCAGTCCATGGGCGGGATGTACACCAACATGATCTCCGCCACGGAGCCCAGGATCCGCGCCGCGATCCCCACGGGCGCCGGGGGCTTCTGGGGCTACTTCATCCTGCAGACCGGGATCGTCCCCGGCGCGGTCACCACCCTCTCCCTGGTGCTGAACACCCACGCGCAGTTGAGCTTCATGCACCCCGCGCTGGGCCTCCTGGAGACCGCGTGGGAGCCCGCCGAGCCCATCGTGTACGCCCCCCGCGTCGCCCGCGACCCCCTGCCCGGCCACCCCGTGCGCCCGATCTACGAACCCGTGGGCCTGGGCGATTCGTATTTTCCCTCGCCCGTCTACGACGCCATGGCGCTGGCCTACGGCCACGGCGAGGTCGGCCAGCAGGTGTGGCCCACCATGCAGCCCGCCCTCGCCCTGGAGGGCCTCGGCGGCGTGCTGCCGTACCCCGCCAGCAACAACCGCACGGGCGGCCCGATGAACACCCCGTACACCGGCGTGGTGGTGCAGTACATGGGCGACGGAGTCTACGACCCGCACGCCCTGTACTCCCAGCTCGACGCGGTGAAGTACCAGTACTCGTGCTTCGCCCAGAGCTTCCAGCGGACGGGCACCGCGGTGGTCCCCGACCCCGGCACCCACGCAGCCAGCGACCCCTGCCCGTAGCACCGGACTCCACGGATCTCCGCGGAGCCCCACGGAGCCCTGCGGAGCCCTGCGGGGCCCCACGGATCCCCTGCGGTTGTCAGCCCAGGATGTCCGCGATCCGGTGGGCCGCCCGGGTCGCCATCGCCATGATGGTGATCTGGGGATTCACGCCGAGGGGTCCCGGCACCGTGCTGCCGTCCACGATGAACAGCCCGGGGACGTCGTGCGTCTGGTGGTCGGGACCCACCACGCTGGTCTTCGGGTCGACGCCCATCTTGCAGGTGCCCAGCGGGTGATAGCTCAGCGCCGGGAGCTCGCTCGCGGAGGGCTGGTGACGGCGGAACCTGTCGAAGCCGTCGCGCTCGACCACGGGCATGGTCAGCATCACGGGGTACAAGCGCTTCGCCCCGGCCGCGAGGAACATCTCGCCCGTGTGCACCATGGCCAGGTGCAACCGTCGGACGTCCTCCCGGGTGAGGTTGTACGTGATCGCCGACCCTCCGCCGGGTGTCAGCCGCACCCGCCCGTTGGCGGTCTCGTCCGCGACCAGGGTGCCCATCGCGGCCAGGTGTGGCAGGGCGTCCAGGGCGTCCATCAGGGCTCTGCCCGTGAGCGGCATGGTCACCGCGGCGACGTTCCGGTCGGGCAGCGCGCCCAGCAGCAGCATCCCCTCCCGGAGAAACTCGTCCACCATGTAGCCCTGGGGCACATGGTCGGCCCCGCGGACCTCCTCGTCGAACTGCGCCGCGAGCCCGCCGCTGGGGTGCAGCGTGAGGTTGCGCCCCACCTGCCCGCTGCGGTTGGCGATCCCCTGGCGCAGCAGCAGCAACGGCGTCGGGATCGTTCCGCCCGCCAGGATCACCGCGCGGGCGTGCACCCGCAGGCGCCGGCCATCCTTCGCGACGCCGTCGATCCCCACCGCGCGGCCAGACTCCATCCGCACGCGCTCGGCCCGGAGGCCGGTCACCAGCATCGCGCCGCGCTCCAGGGCGGGCGGGATGTACGACAGGTTGGTGCTGCGCCGCGCGTCGGTCCGGCAGCCGAAGTCACAGAAGCCCGAGGCCTCGCACCCCGGCGCGTTCCGGCGGATCCGACCGTGGCGCCACCCGAGCGCGCGGCACCCTCGGGCGACGATGTCCCCCAGGGGCCCGAGGTACCGCGGGTCCGTCGGCGCGACCTCCAGCACGGACTCTACCCGATCGAACCAGCGGGCCATGGACTGCGGCGCGAAATCGTCGGTGTTCAACGCATCGCACCAGCGGTCAAGCACCCACGGCGGCGTGCGGAAGCACGTGCCGCCGTTGATCGCCGTGGACCCCCCCACCATCCTGCCCATCAGCACCGGGATCACGGCGTTGCCCAGCGCGATCCCGCCGCGGTAGAACCTCTGGTGCGCCCGCACCGAGCTCCCGTCGAAGTCCGCCCGGCGGTAGTGCTCGCCCTCTTCCACGAAGACCACCGCGTGGCCGCGGTCGGCGAGCTCACGGCCCACCACCGCGCCGCCCGCCCCGGTGCCGACCACCACCACGTCGCAGGCGATGGAGTCGTCCGGCGGCAGCTCGGCGGCCCGCACCACCTGGCCCAGCCACCGCGGCTGCTCCATCGCATGCACCACGTTCAGCCTGCCGCCCATGCGTTCGTACACGGGCGCCCGGTCGAAGTGCACGAACTTGTAGGCAAAGGCCACCAGGGCCAGGGGACCCCGCAGCACGGGGTGCCCCTGCCACCGCGCGAGGAGGCCCTGCTGCGCCGCGGCGTCCAGCGCGTGGAAGGGCCGCCCCGTGGACAGCACCGCCGCGGCCGACAGCGCCTGCTGCGCTCGCCGCCACGCCGTGAACAGCGCCGGAGAAAACTCCCGCAGGACCTCGTCCGCCGTAGCGTGGCCTCGTCGCCCGCGGGGATGCCCGCCGAGCCCGGGATGATCGCCTCCAGCAGCGCGAGCGCCGCGCGGCGGCCCACGGAGTCCTCGGGCGGGCCATGGGGCCCCGTATCCAGGGGTACCGTCGTCACGGCGCCCCGTCCATCAACGCCCGCAGCGGGGCGTGGATGCGCCCGTTGGTCGCGAGGACGCTCGGCGCGCCGGGGGCGTGGTCGTCGCCCGCGAACGTGGTCACCCTGCCGCCCGCCTCGGTGACCATCAGGGTCCCCGCGGCGGTGTCCCACCGGGCCAGGCCCGGCTCGAAGTACCCGTCGAAGCGCCCGCGCGCCACGTCGCACAGGTCCAGCGCGGCGCAGCCCATGGACCGCACCGCCCGCACCGCGCCGAAGACCCGCACCACCCGCGCGGTCTGTACGGGCTCCGCGGCGCGGCCCGCGTAGGTGAGCGCCGTGGTCACCATGGCCTCCGAGAGATCTACCGTGGATGCCACCCGGATGCCCTCGCCGTTGCACGTCGCGCCGGCGCCGCGGGTCGCCACGTAGAGTTCGTCCACGAACGGCGCGTAGACCACCCCTACCAGGACCACGCCGTCGAGGGCCACGGCGATGGACACCGCGCACCGTAGCGACCCGTGGGCATAGTTCTTGGTGCCGTCCAGGGGATCGATGATCCACGTCCACGCCCCTGTCGAGGTCACCGCCGCGCCCTCCTCGCCCTCGATCCCATGGCCTGGATGACCCGCCAGCACCATGGCCACGATCCGCTGTTCGCAGGCGAGGTCTACGTCCGTGGCGATGTCCGCCGCGCCCTTGCGCTCGATCCGCAGGGGGGCCCCGCGGGCGGCCCGCTGGATCCCTCCCGCGGCGCGCGCCGCGGCCACGGCGGTGGCGCGGATCGCGTCGAGCCCCGGGACCGCGGTGCTCATACCGCCGTCGCCGCGAGGACCTCGCCGAGCCGCGGCCACACCCGCGCGAAGGCCGTGGCGTACGCGTCCACCACGTCGTCGGGCTGCGGAAAGATCGGGCAGCTCTGCGAGAACAGCACCACCGAGGCGTCCAGCAGCCCCTGGGTCTCGGGAAACTGCCCGAGGTCGTAGTCCACGGGGTGGGCGCGGTCCCACGGGGCCCCCCCGCCCGAGGCGTTCTTATCCCGGAACAGTCGCTGGCCGGGGACGGGGCGCGTCTGCCAGAGCACCGCCTCCAGCCCCTCGGCGCGGAGCGCCTGGATCATCGCGTCGCGCACCCGCCGCGGCGGGGCCTCGATGCCCAGCGCGCGGGCGTCCAGCCGGACGCGGTATTTGTGTACGGTCTCGACGCGGTCGTCGGGCACCGCGGGCGGGGTCACCCCGGGGAGGCTCGACAGGGCCGCGGACAGCCTCCGGGCGCTGCGCCGGGCCTGGGCGTTCCAGCGCTCCAGGCCCCGGAGCTGGCTGCGGGCCAGCGCCGCGGACATCTCGTTGGTACGGTACATCCACCCGATGGACGCGCTGTCGTAGGCCCGCGTAGCGTCCAGCGGACGATCGCTTCGCCAGCCTCCGTCGTCCATCCCGCGGACGTCTTCACCGAACATCCGGGTGCGGTTCGCCCGGTCCAGCAGCTCCGCGTCGTCCGTGACAAAGATCCCCCCCTCGCCGCAGGAGAGGTTCTTGCTGGACTGGGTGCTGAAGCACCCCATCGCGCCCAGGGAGCCCGCCATGCGTCCCTTGTACCGCGCGCCGTGCGCCTGGCATGCGTCCTCGATGAGGGGGATCCCGTGGCGCTTCGCGACCTCCAGCATCGGGTCCAGGTCACACGGGACGCCGTGGATGTGCACCGGGAGGATCGCGCGCGTCCGCGGGGTGATCGCGGCTTCCAACAGCGCCGGGTCAAGCCCGCAGGTGCGCGGTTCGATGTCTACGAACACCGGCACCGCACCCTGGTGGAGCACGGCCAGCGCGGTGGCCACGAACGAGTACGCGCTCGTGACCACCTCGTCGCCTGGACCCACCCCCGCGGCCGAGAGCGCGATGTGGATGGCCGCCGTGCCGCTGTTGGTCCCGAGGCCGTGGGACACGCCCACGAACGCGGCGAACTCGCGTTCGAGCGCGCGCACCTCCGGGGCGAAGGGCCCCGAGAGCACCCCCCGGTCGAGCACGGCCATCACCGCGGCCTTGTCGTCCGCGCCGAGCACCGGCCAGCGCACGTGCCGGGAGTTCTCCAGGACGGCGGCGCCGCCCGCGATCGCAAGGGGGGAGGGCATCGGGGAAAGAGACCTCCGCGCGCTAGGCCAGCTCGGCGTGGGTGCCGTTGGTGCCGTTGGTGCCGTGGGTGTGCTCGGCGGCGGATTCGGCCTCGCGGAGCACCGGGGCCACGCGCGCGGTCCAGTCCCGCAGCATCCGCTGCTGCTCGAACAGGTCGTGCACCAGGGCCTGGCCCTCCAGCTTGTACGGCGACTTGAAGAACACCGAGAGCTGGCGCTGGACGCCCCGCTCGCCCGCGCGGTGCGCGGCGTCGAGCAGGCGCACCAGGTCGATCACCAGCGGCGCCGCGAGGATCGAGTCCTTGCAGAGGAAGTTCACCTTCAACTGCATGGGCTCGCCGAGAAAGCCCAGGAGGTCGATGTTGTCCCACGCCTCCTTGGCGTCGCCCCGCGGGCGGTAATAATGGATGTGTACCTGGTGGTCCGGGACCTTGTACCCGAGGATCGAGTCCAGCACGGACATCTTGCTGGTGACCTTGGTCTTGTTGGCGCTCGGGTCGTTCAGCACGCGGCCGTCGTTGTTGCCGAGGATGTTGGTGGAGTACCAGCCGTCCACCAGAAGCTGCCGCGCGGCGAACGCGGGCGCGAGGACGGTCTTGAGAAGGGTCTGCCCGGTCTTGCCGTCCTCCCCGGCGATCGGCACCCCCCGGCGGTTGGCGAGGGTCTCCAGGGCCGGCACGTTGGACAGGCTCGGGGTGAAGTTCGCGTGGGCGATCCCCTGGGTGATGGCCAGGTACAGGTACCGCATCGCGGGCGAGATCCGCGCGTCGTTGCGGTCAAGGCCCTCTTCGAAGCTCTCGGGCGTCCGGTGCACGTCCTCGACCTCGCAGAAGCGCTCGGTGGAGGTGAGGTTCACCATCACCAGCCGCGAGACGTTGTTCTCCGCCCGGAAGCGCGCGACCTGGTCGGCCAGGACACGAAGCTCTTCCCGGTAGCTGGTGGCGGTGACCACGTGGTCACCGTGGTCGCCGGACAGAAAGTCCGTGGACGTGATCGCCGGCCACGGTCGCCACGCCTTGAGCTCGGTCTCCACCTCGGAGAGCAGGTGCCGCGGCACCACGCCGTGACGGAGACAGGCCTCGTAGGCGTCCGTCGCCCGGAGGTCCCATCCGCCGAAGACCAGCCCGTCGAGGGCGGCCAGCGGCAGGGCCTTGCCGAACTCTCCCTCGGTGACCATCCCGATACGCGGCGCGAGGCCCTTCTTCATCAAGGCCACGCCCGCGATCACCGTCGAGGCGACCGCACCCGTGGCGCCAATCAGCAGTACGCCGACTCGATTCTTCATGAACATCCCTCTTCAGTGGAGTGAGGCAAGGCCAAGATCCCGCAACACGTCGCGCTTCGCGTCATCGACGATCCGGGGGAATTTCTGCTGCGGACCGTTGCGACCGATCCGCTCCATGAACCGCCGCATCGAGCCCCGGGGCAGCGCGACCAGCTCGGGGGCCAGGATCGCGACCTCCGCGGCGCGGTGCTCCCGGTAGACCCGGTTCTGCTTTCGCAGCTCGGCGTCGAACGCATCGCGGAAGCCACCGAGGTCCGCGGGAGCGCGGTCGAACTCGGCGAACAGCACATACCGGTTCTTCCCCGTGCCGTCGACACCGACGTCCGCGCCGCAGGCGTACTCCGTCAGCGCGCAGCGGGTCTCGGCCGCCGCCGCGGTGACCGCCCGTTCGATCTCCAGGTAGGTCACCAGCTCCTGCGTCACCGAAAGCACCCCGCTCGCCCGCCCGGTGAACTCCAGCCGGTGGGGGTACACGTCCGTGAACCGTACAAAGTCCCCCATGTAGTACCCGTAGAGCCCCGAGCAGGTGGTCACCACCACGGAGTACTCCCCGCCGCGCTCCACCCCCCACAGGGGCACCCGCCGCGCGTCGGGCCTGCCGTGCTCGTCCCGCGGCACGAACTCGAAGAACACCCCGCGGTCGGGGATCACCCGCAGCCCGGGGCCGTCCACCCGGTCGGTCACCGCGAAGATCCCGCCCTCCGTGGCATTGTAGTTGTCCATCAACGGGATCGACCGGCCCACCCGATCGTCGATCACCCGGCGGTACGGCTCGGCGTTGACCCCGCCGCCGAACAGCACCCGGAGCTCGGGCCACACGTCCCGCACCGTGCGTGCTTCCATCCCCCGCCGCCGGGCCGCCACCAGCACCCGGTCGAACAGATTGGGGAACCAGCACGTGGTACCCGACAGCGACCGGACATCGTGGTCCAGGTACGCATCGGCCATCGCGTCCAGCTTCCGGTCGTAGTCTTCGATGTCCCGCAACGGCGGCCTGGGCAGCGCCATCAACCGCGCCACGGCCGGCATGTGGAGTTGCATCAGCCCCGGGTTGCTGGTGATCCCCACGGGTCCCTCGGGCCGCACCCGCGCGGGCGGAAGCAACGCCAGACTGTACCCGCCCGTCCACCCGGTGTCCCCCGTGAGGGACAGGTAGCGCGCCACGACGTCGAAGCCGGCCTTCTGCTGCCAGCGGATCTGCTCCGCCGAGATCGGCAGGTACTTGTTCTGCGCGGCGGTGTTCGACGTCCCGGACGAGCAGCCGTAGTGCGCGATGTGCTCCGGGTGCAGCACGTTGCGCTCGCCCCGGCGCATCCGCTCCAGCATCGGCTCGTAGTCCGCGTACGTCCGAAGCTGCACCCGGTCGCGGAAGTCTTCCCACCGCCGCACGGCGCCCAGCCCGTGCTTCCGCCCGAACTCCGTGCCCGCGGCCCGCGCGCAGTGGTCCAGCAGCGTGCGGGTCTGCACCGGCTTCGGGTCCGCCGCCAGACGGTCCCAGACCGCCACGCGCACCCTGGCCGCAGCCCACAGCGCGGGGCCCGTGACCGCCGCGCCCGGGATCCCCTTCAACCGCCGCACCGCCACGGCCCCGTCCAACGCTCCGTCAATCGCCACGGATGTCCCCCCCCGCGTCGAAGAACGCCTTGAGCCTTCGCATCCGGTCCCGTAACAGCAACGGGACCCTCCACGCCCGGTCCATCACTCCCCGTTGCAGGTCACAGAGCACGTCGCCGAACTCCCACACCCCCCGGTCGTAGGGCAGCCAGTACAGCTCCAACGCCGTCGATCGGTCGACCACCGTGGTCCTCGGCCGCACGAAGGTCGGCAGCGCAAGGTGGCTGTTGGCGATCCCCAGCCCGGTGTCCCGCGTGCCGCTCCAGGGCAGGTCGGGCATCGCGCCCGAGAGCGCGTGGTTGTTGATGGTCACCACGCCCACGTCCAGCCGGTCGGCCAGCCGCCGCGCCCGGTCGATGTCCGCCGTCCAGATGGACACCCCCAGGCCGTACCTTCCGCGGTTCGCGCGGGCCACGGCGTCCGCCGCGCCCTCCACCCGGACGACGGCCAGCACCGGGCCAAAGGTCTCGTCCCGCACCACGGCCATTTCATCCGTGCACCGGTCCAGGATCGTGGGCTCGAACCACAGCCCCTGCCCCGTCGCACGGCCGCCGCAGACCACGGTCGCGCCGCGCGCCCTGGCGTCCTCCACGTGCGCGGTGACCAGGTCGAACTGCCGTCGGTTGCCCAGGGGCCCGACGTCCACCTCCCCGAGGGGCCCCGGCGCCGCTCGCAGCCGCCGCCACGCGTGCGCCATGCGCGCCACGAAGGTCTCCGCGATGGACTCTTCGACGTAGGCCACCTCGATGGCCCCGCAGGCCTGGCCCGCGTTCGCCAGCGCCCACGCGGTCACCCCGGCGACCGTGCGCCGGAGGTCACAGTCTGCCAGTACGATGGCCGGGTCCTTGCCACCCATCTCCACGCTGGCCGGGATGCCCAGCTCGGCGCAGCGCACCCGCACGGCCCGCCCCGTCCCGGGCGAGCCCGTGAACACGCACGCGTCGATGCCGGCGTCCAACAGCGCCGCGCCCACCGCGCCGCCGCCCTGCACCGTCGCCACCAACCCCGGCGGAAGCTCCGCGGAGAGCACCTCGATCAGCCAGCCGCTGGACCGCGGCGTGTGCTCCGAGGGCTTCAGCACCACGCCGTTGCCCGTGAGCAGCGCGGGGAGCACCGAGCGGTAGAGCCCCGCGACCGGGAAGTTCCACGGCGCGATGACCCCCACGACCCCGCGGGGCACCAGGTCGATCCAGGCGCTCTTGCCAGGGAAGCTCACCGGGTTCAACCGCACGGTCTCCCGCTCCGTGTGCCGGGCCACCACCCGCGCCCAGGCGTTGACCGTGTCCAGCGGGCCGAGGGCTTCGTTGAACACCGCTTCGACGTCGGCCTTGCCCAGTTCTCCCCGGACGAGCTCCATCACCTCGTGCCGCCGGGCGAGCATCGCCTTCGCAGCCCGGCGCAGGGCGTCCACCCGCTCGGACAACGGCCGCTCGCGCCACGCGGCCTGCGCCGTCCTCGCGCGGGCGACCGCCCGGCGCACGTCGTCCGCCGTCGCCACGGCCACGGGCCGAAGCGTACCCAGATCGATCGGGCACACGGGGATCAACACCGTTGGATCGCCGTGCAACTCGACCGCACGGACAACGGAGCGATCGGGGACCGTCACCAGGGGGTCGGTCATCGGCGCGGGTTCTGTACCCGAGGCCTCATGCCGGTCAAGCGCGATCACTCGATGCCCCCCCGCGTGGCCTTCCCGCGTCCGTCTGTAACAGAATGGTGACGCCCGGGCTGCACCCGAACTGGCCCCACTGGCGCAGGGCGGGACACCCCGACCCCCCTGCCGCGCCCGACCCGCGGCATGTGGCGACTGCGAATCATCCTTCGCGCCCCCGCGAAGGGAGCACCGCAGGCAGGACGAGGAGCACCGTGGTCGCGGCCATCACCTCGCCCAGCACCGCGGCCCACCCGAACGACCGCAGCGCCCCGGAGTGGGCCAGCAGGAGGGAGGTGTACCCCACCACCGTGGTGAGGGAGCACAGCAGGATCGCGCCGCCCATCCGAACGCACGCGCGCCGGGCGTCGACGCCGAAGGCATCCATGGCGCCCAGGAGGTTCACCACGTAGTCCGCGCCGACGCCGATGGTGATGGGCAGCGCGGCAAAGTTCAGCATGTTGAGCCGGACGCCCACGGCGAACATCACGGCCTGGGCGGAAACCGCCACGAGGGCGACGGTGCCCACCACCACGGGCACCCGCGCGGGGCGCCGGCCGAAGATCGGGACGAGCACCAGGGCCACCAGGAGGCACACCGTGAGCACCACCCGCGGGGCCTCGGCGCGCACCAGCCGGATGATCTCTGCCATGAAGACAAACCCGCCGCCCACCACGGTCCCCGGCGGCAGCCGGGCGCGGGACAGGGCGCTCACGAACCGGAGGATGTTCCGCCCGTCGTTGTAGTTGATCCGCAGCGAGGGGAAGAGAAGCACCATCTGGTCGGTGCGCCCGGAGACCTCGGTGAAGGGTCGGGACAGCGCCCGAGGTACGTCCGCGAGGGTGATCACCCGGAGGTTTCCAGGCGCGAGCCAGGCGTCGATGAAGGGCCGCGCCCGCGCCGGGATCCGCTCGGGGGGCACGTCCGCGAGGTCCGTCCGCAGTCGGGCGAGCCGGGCGATCCGCGCCGACTGCTCGTCCGCCGCGGGGACGTACTGATCGATGGTCTCGACCCGCTCGGCCACGGGGCGCGGGCCCGCGAGCATCACCCGGCGAAGCTCCCGGGCGACCGGCTCGCGGAGGGAGCCGTCGGGAACCAGTGCCACCACCGGGTTGATCCACACGCCGAAGACCCTGGAGATGGTCGCATCCCACGACGCCCCGCCGGTGCGCAGGGACTGCGAGTTGCGGAGGTTCAAGAGGTTCATGTCGTAGGTGCCCTCGCGCCAGGCCCTGCGCACGCCCACGGCGGCGACCACGGCGACCAGCAGCACCACGCCCGCGGCCACGGAGAGCGACAGCCCCGGCCGCGCGAAGAAGTCCCCCACCCGCCGTTGCGCCACGGTGACCCTCGCCCCCTGCCGCGGGGGATCCAGCCACGCGATGGTGATCGGCATCATCACGAAGGTCGCCGCCCAGGTGGTGAGCATCCCGACGCCGCCCAGCCAGCCGAACTGCGAGAAGCCTCGGAAGGTCGCGGCGGCGAGGCCGAGGTACGCCGCGGAGGCCGTGGCCGCGGCGGCGAGGGTGCCCGGCAGGGCCTGGCGCGCGGCGGCGGCGATGGCCCGAGGGCGCGGGACGTCCACGGATTGCGCACGGTAGTAGGCAAGGTACAGCAGCGGATAGTTGATCCCGTTGCCCGCGATGATCGACCCCAGGAACGCGGAGTTGGAGTTCAGGAAGCTCCCGGACAGCCGCCCGAGGGCGAACGTGAGCAGCAGCCCCGGGTACAAGCCCAGGAGCACCGCCGCGACGCCCCGGAGAGAGCGGAAGTACCCCACGATGAGGGCGCCCACCACCACGAACACCAGGATCGACGACAGCGACACGTCCGCGAGGATGGCCGCGTGCTCCTCGGTGAGGTTGACCACTTCGCCGTTGTAGGCGACCTGGAGGCCCGCGGGGTACCGCGGGCGAAGCGCGGAGACCTCGGCGCGGACGGCGCCCAGGAGGGCCTCGGAGGGCTCGATGTCCACCTCGGAGCCGCGGAGGGCGATGCCCAGGACCACCGTGCGCCCGTCCGGGGTCTCAAGGTACCCGTTGGGAAAGCGGTCCGTGGCCTGGGATTCACGTTCGAGCGCCGCGGTGATCCGGTCCCAGGCCTGGGCAGGCGTCTCGTCGCCGAGGTCTACGAAGAAGGGATTGGCGGCATCGTGGGACCGCCGCACGGCCGTCTCCACGTCGGCCATCAAGGGCTCGAAGCGCGCGGAAGGGAGCAGCAGGGCGGCGTGGTCCTGGATCCACCGGCGCTCGTCCCGGACGCCGTCCTGGATCGACCGCGCCTGGGGAACCCGCCGCGCGCGGAGCCTCGCGGCCAGCTCGGTGACAAACCGACGGTTGACGGCAGGGTCGGGCGAGCGGGCGATCACGAACAGGTTGGCCACGCCGCCGACCCGGGCGTGGATCTCCTGGAGGGCACGGACGCTGGGGGCGTCGTCCGGGAGAAGCTCCTGGAGGCCCGCGTGGACATCCCTGAAGTACTGGACCGCGAGCACCGCCGCGGGGGCCAGGGCGACCAGCACCAGGAGGCCCGCGAGGCGAAGGTTCGCGCAGACCCACACGACCATGCGGCCGTAGGCCCCACCCGCCGGCCCGCGGGGCTCAGGGTGCTGGGTGACGGGCCCCAGGGCCCCGCCGCCGGGGGCATACGATGGGTTGTTCTCTCCGTGCAAGGTGGACATCGCCGAGGCAGCCGTAGTTCTCTTCGCCGTGAAATCGCGGAACCTTCACCCGAAGGCCAGAAAAAAGTTCGGAGGGGGGAGGCCGGAGGGGGGATGGTCAGCGCGGCGGATCCATGCCGAGCTGCTCGAAGAGAAAGGCCCAGACGTCGGTCTGTTCGGCAATCACCTCGCTGCGCGAGCTGCCCATGCCGTGGCCCGCGTGGGCGCTCACCCGAAGCAGGATGGGGCGCGCGGGTTGCACATAGGCCGTCGCGGCCTGGAGGCGCGCTGCCATCTTGCGGGAGTGCGCGGGGTTCACCCGCCCGTCGTGCTCGCCCGTCGTGAGCAGCACCGCGGGGTACCGCCGCCCGTCCACCACGTGGTGATACGGCGAGTACCCCTGGAGGGCGTGGAACTGGTCGGCGTCCCGCACGCTGCCGAACTCCGTGACGTTGAACGCCCCGTTCGGGTCGCGCTCCACCCGGAGCATGTCGTAGATCCCGACGCCGGAGTACACCGCCCGAAAGAGTTCTGGCCGCTGGGTCAGGGCCGCGCCCATCAACAGCCCGCCGTTGCTTCGCCCGCGGATGGCCAGCCGCGCAGGGGTGGTGTACCCCGCCTGGATCATGTGTTCCGCCGCGGCGATGAAGTCGTCGAAGACGTTCTGCTTGCGGGTGAGGTTGCCCGCGTGGTGCCAGTCTTCACCGAACTCCCCGCCGCCGCGGAGGATCGCCACGGCCACCACGCCCCCGCGGTCAAGCCACAGACGGTTGGTGAGGGAGAAGCCCGGCA